>Ga0182027_10016710_pt1 | contig 10006 bp, 9 predicted proteins | sample 712E1DmetaG_FD_121300 | JGI IMG/M metagenome (GOLD analysis project Ga0182027, IMG submission 121300) | Permafrost microbial communities from Stordalen Mire, Sweden - 712E1D metaG (Illumina Assembly) | ecosystem: Environmental > Terrestrial > Soil > Wetlands > Permafrost | place: Sweden... | reverse complement strand
GGCCGCTGCCGCGTGGCGGCGTTCGATCCGCGCGCCCTCGACATTCTCAATCGCGCGAAGGAGGAATACATCCAGATCGCCGCGCACGATCTGAGCATTGACGCGAGCCAACTGGCCGGGTTCCCGCTGGCGCAGATCGCCGCCGGCAGGGCGTTGCCGCTCAAGACGGGTCTGAACCCGGCCCACGCCGCCGCGGTCGCCACGCTGTTGACCGCCGCCGTGCAACCGCTTTTGGGCGACCGCTCGGAATTGACCGAGGCCGCCTGGGCGGACCTGCAAGCCAGGCTGGCCGCCTACCAGACCTGGAAGGCCGCCCAGGCCGGCGGCGCGGTGGAAAAACTGGGCGTCGCGCGCGTCCGGGCGCTGCTCGCCGGCAAAGCGCGCGAGAGCGTCAACGCCCTCATCGCCAGGGACAAGGCGCTGGAGGAGGAAGCCGCCAACGTGGCCAACGTGGAGAAATTGTTGCGCTTTGTCCGCGACCTCTTCCGCCTGTGCCGCAATTTCGTCAACTTCAGCGACCTTTACGTCTCGGGCGGCCCGGCGATATTCCAGTGCGGCGCGCTTTACCTGGACCAGCGGGCGTGTTTCCTATGTTTGACAGTTGAGGACGCGGGGCGGCACGCCGCGATGGCGGGGCTTTCCGGCGCTTATCTGGCTTATTGCGATTGCGCGCGCAAGGGGACGGGCGAAAAGCTCGGCATCGTCGCCGTCGTTTCACAGGGGGACGATGAAAACCTGATGGTTGGGCGCAACGGCGTGTTTTACGACCGCAAAGGGCGCGATTACGACGCGACGATCACCAAGATTGTCGCCAGCCCGATCAGCCTGCGGCAGGCGTTTTGGGCGCCCTATAAAAAGCTCGTCCGCTCGCTGGAGGAATACATCGCCAAGCGCGCCGCCACCGCGGACGCCGATGTGCAAACGCAGTTGGCGGCGATTGGGACCCAGGCGCCGCCCGCCGCGACGCCGACCAAGCCGTTTCTCGACCCGAGCGTGATCGCGTTGTTGAGCCTGGCGCTCGGAAGCCTGGCCGCGGGCGCGGCCACGGTGCTGGCGTTCCTCGGCAAGGTGCCGGTGGCCCTGCTGCCTTTTGTGCTGGCGGGCGTCGTGCTGATCGTCTCCGGGCCGTCGTTGCTGCTGGCGTTGATCAAGCTGCGGAAGCGGAACCTCGGTCCTATACTTGACGCTAATGGCTGGGCCATCAACGCCAAGGCCAAAATCAATGTTCCCTTCGGCGAAAGCCTGACCACCACCGCCAAACTGCCCGGCGGCTCCAGCCTCGACTCCCACGATCGCTACGCCGAAAAGCGGGTTCTTTGGCCCAAATTCGTCGGCGCGGCGCTGGTCCTCATTTGGGTGTACTCGCTCCTGGATTACAGCGGCGCTCTCTACATGATGACCAGTGACTGGAAAACTCCGCTCGGAACGAAGCCGGCCAATTACAGGTCCAACACGAATGAGCCGCCGGGCAAAATCCCGACGCTCCCGACCAACGCCCCCGCCAAGTAACCCTGCGCGAACCTTATGGCTCAGATTAGAATTCCCGATGCGCTGAAGGCGGACGTTCCGCAGTCCTCCTGGGGGAAGGTTCTGGCTGCCACGCCGGTCATCATGACGGTCATCGCCACTTTGCTGGCCGGCCTGGCCTCCAGCGAAATGACGCGCGCCCAATACGACCGCTCCCTGGCCGCCCAGCAGCAGAACAAGGCCAGCGACGAATGGGGCTTTTTCCAGGCCAAACGCCTTCGCGGCGCTTTCCAGGCCAGCACACTCGATCTCCTGCAACAAATCACCGCCGTCCCGCCCCTGGACACCAAGTCCCTTGGAACGGCGGCGCGGAACGCCGGGCTTGCGCCGGAGGCCGCGGCCGCCCTGTCCGATATGCTTGACTCGGCGGCCGGACGCCAGGCGCTGGGCGCGTTGCAGTCGGGCGAACTGCCCGTCGCGCCGCCCGCGGTGGCGCTGGACGCCGATCTCAAGGCCGCCATCGGCGCCATCGAGGCCAGCCGCCCGGAGACGGAGATTGCGGCGCTGGCCGCGAAGGTCAAAGCGGAAGCCATTGTCGCCGCCCTGGCGGCGGCGGCGGACGAAGGGAGCAAATTCGACGCCGCTGTCCAACCCATTAACACGCTGGTGGACCGCCTCAATGAGACGATTGTCCGCGCCGCCGGCCTGGGGCCGGAGCGGCCGGCCTTTGCCGCCGCCCGGCTGCGGTTCGCCGCCGCGCGCTACGAAGCCGAGGCCGGGCTGTACCAGACCGTCGGCTACCTTTATGAATTGCAGGTGCGCCAAAGCAACGTGTCCGCCGAGCGCCACCATGCGCGCAGCCAGCGGTTTTTCTATGGAATGCTCGGGGCGCAGGCGGCGGTCATCATTGCGACCCTGGCCATGGCCTCGCGCCAGAGGAACCTGCTATGGTCGGTGGCGGCGCTGGCGGGCCTGGTGGCGGTGGCGCTGGCCATCTACGTCTATTTCTGCGTGTAGCGGGCGATGTACTCGACTAATGTTCACCATTAACGTTGCTGACATGCTTGGATCCCGCGCGAACGACCAGCCGGAGGCCCCCATGAGGGTTGGCGGCAAATTATTGTGATGATGCTGCCCGTTTCATGGTGGACCACTCCGATTTTATTCGCGACCGGTTTGCTCGCGGGCTTTGTTGACTCCGTCGCCGGCGGCGGCGGACTGATCACCTTGCCGGTCCTGCTGGGGGTGGGCGTTCCCGTGCAGGCATCGCTGGCCACCAACAAGCTGCAGGCGGTGTTCGGTTCGGCCAGCGCCTCGTGGAATTATGCCCGGCTGGGAACGGTTTCGTTTGGCGAATGCAAAACCGGCGTCTGCTGCACCGTTCTGGGCGCGGCGGCCGGCACGCTGCTAGTGCAACATCTGGATCGGGAGTTTCTTCGCCGCGCCTTGCCCGTGCTGCTGGCAGTCGTGGCGCTGGGCGTGCTGTTCAAGCCGGATTTGGGAGCGAAGGACATCCATCCGCGCATGGCCTGGCCGTGGTTTTACCTCCTGGCCGGATCGCTTCTCGGTTTTTACGACGGTTTTTTCGGGCCGGGCACCGGCACTTTTTGGGCGATGGCATTCATGCTCGGCCTGGGCTTCAACCTGACCAAAGCCACCGGCTACACCAAAGTGATGAACTTCGCCAGCAACGCGGCCTCGCTGGCGTTGTTTCTGTGGGCGGGGCAGGTGGATTACCGGGCCGGACTGATCATGGGTGTCGGGCAGTTGATCGGCGCGAAGATCGGTTCCGGCATGGTCGTGGCCCGCGGCGTCAAATTCATCCGCCCCATTTTCCTCGCCGTGGTCATCGCCCTGGCCCTGAAACTCTCCCTGGACGCCTGGCTCAAATGAATCCGCTCTCCTGCGTCGAGCCGCGGCGATCCAGTGCATTCCTGCGCTTACAAGGTTCTGATCCCGGATCCAGGCCGGCGTGCTTACAGGACCGAAACGCCCTGAACCGGCGCCCACGGCAAAATGCGGCAAAATGTCACTTGCGCGCCGCGCCTTTCCCCGTTACTTTGCGCCGCTTCTGTTCCGGTGGGTTGGTAGCTCAGTCGGTAGAGCAGTGCCCTTTTAAGGCATTGGTCCAGGGTTCGAGTCCCTGCCAACCCACCATTTTCAAAATTGGATTTTGCCCCGCAAAACAAAAGGCGGGCCTATTTGGCCTTGAGCTTCTTGAACTGCTTGGTCCAGATGGTCGGTGGCGCCCAGCAAATGTTGTCCTCCCGCACGCGCGAGCAGATTTTGGGGTTGTCCCGGTTGGGGCAGTTGCCGGGATCGGGGTTGCGGCATCCATAAGTCTTCTTCCCGGTGTCGAGCGGGTGAAGCGGCGCGTTATAGGCTTCCATGTTGCTCATATTCTTGGAGGGTTGACGTTGCGATTCGCGCGTGCCTCGCCAGGCTGCCCCGGCCCGGGACTCTGCCTGTGAAATGGTTGCATGCAAAAGCTCTGCATTGTTGACCCATTATGCCACCAATTGGCCGTTTTTCAAATAGATTGATAGGCCGCCGACATTAGTTCGTGCCACGCCGGGCGGCCCGCTGTATTGTCCCTCATGGTTTCGCCCAGTCTCATCGCCATTGTCGGACGGCCCAATGTGGGCAAGTCGGCCCTCTTCAACCGCATCGCCCGCCAGCGCATCGCCATCGTCCACGATGAGCCGGGCGTCACGCGCGACCGCATCAGCGTCGAAGCCGAATGGAACGGACGCTCCTTCACCCTGGTGGACACCGGGGGTCTGGGCCTGTTGCGCGGCGAAAAAGCCCGCGATGTCATCGTCCAGGCCGCCTTCGAGCAGGTCGAACTGGCCATCGAAGCAGCCAACGTCATCCTCTTTGTGGTCAATTTGCAGGAAGGGGTCGTCCCCCTGGATCGCGAAGTCGCCCAACGCTTGCGCCGGGCGGGCAAACCGGTCCTCGTCGCCATCAACAAGGCGGACAACGACCAGTCGGAATCCACCGCGGACGTGTTCACCGAGCTGGGCTTCGCGCAGAATTTCCCCGTCAGCGCCATCCACCAGCGCGGCATCAGCACCCTCATGGACGCCGCCGTCGCCCTCCTGCCCAAGGAAACCGCCGACGCCGCTCCGGAAACCCCGGGCGCGCCGCCCCCCGTTCCGGCCATCAAACTGGCCATTATTGGCCGGCCCAATGTCGGCAAGTCCTCCCTCATCAACGCGCTGACCCAATCCCGGCGCGTCATCGTCACCCCCATCCCCGGCACGACGCGCGACGCGGTGGATGTGCCGTTCACGGCCGGGACCGGCCCCGCGCGTCAGGATTATATTCTCATTGACACCGCCGGCGTCCGCCAGGAGCGGCGCATTGACGATTCGGTCGAGTATTACAGCGTCAAACGCACCGAGGATTCCATCGCCCGTTGCGACATGGCGGTGCTGATGATTGACGCGGAGGCGGGCGTGACTTCGCAGGACAAAAAAGTGGCGGGAAAAATCGTCGAGCGGAACAAAGCCTGCCTCATCGTCGTCAACAAATGGGACTTGGTCGGGCCGGAGGCGGACGCCGCGTGCAAGGAGGCCCATCGTGAGGAAAAGCGCCGCGCCCGGCGCCGCGAGGGCCAGGAGGCCCCGCCGCTCACCCTGGGCCAGTTCGGCGGCTGGGTGCAGGAGCAGCTTTTCTTCCTGGATTACGCCCCGGTGATTTTCACCTCCGCTAAAACCGGATTTCATCTGGACCGCCTCCTCGAATCCATCCGTTACGTCACCGCCCAATTGCGGCAGAAGATTCCCACCGGCATTTTGAACCGGACCCTCCAGGACGCCATCGAGCGCCGCCAGCCGGCCAGCTCGGCCGGGCATCGCTTGAAATTCTTCTACGCCACGCAAGTCAGCCAGTCGCCGCCGGTTTTCCTGTTATTTGTCAACAAGGAAGATTTGTTTTCGGACCAATACAAAAAGTATCTGTGCAATCAAATGCGCGCCGCTTTTGGCTACGAAGGCTGCCCGATTGTGCTGCGCGCCCGCGAGCGCGAGCAGAGCGCCGGGCGGCCCCGGGACAAACGCGCCTCCACGCCCGCCCGTCCGCCCGCCCGGCATGCCCGCGACCGGAGCGCCGCGGGCCATTCCCGCCGTTCCCGCGCCCGCCGTCCCACGGCGCGCCGATAATGCCCTCTGCGACGAGCAGGGCATTTGAGTGGTCAGCGATTGAGTTTTTTGGCATGGTGTTTTACACTGAAGCATGAATGAGACAGCAACCATGGCCAAACCGCTGACAGCGCCGGAAAGACTGGCCCTGGCGCAGCAGGCCTTCGAGCGCTTCCACTCCCGTTGCTTCTGGTTTATGCGCCGCGATGCGCAAATCGCGGAGCCGGACATTCCGTACATCTGTGAACGTCTGCGGGCGGATGGCGGGCGCCCTGGCTTCCGGCTCGCCGCGCAAATATGCCAATAGCCGATTTCGAGAAGACCGTTCTTCGCCTCCTGGCCGCCAACCGCAATCCAGAAAGTTTTGTGGCGGGGGCCACGGTCTTGTTGCGGGATGAGAAGTCCCACCGCTGGTCACAGGACATTGACCTGTTTCACGACACCGCTGAAAGTCTGAAAGCCGCCGCGGACGCGGATGCCGCCGTGCTGGAGAAGCACCGCTATCAGGTCACCTGGGACAATGTTCAGCCCACGTTTCGGCGCGCGCTCATTGCGCGGGATGGCCGGATGACAAAATTGGAATGGGTCTTCGACTCTGCGTTCCGGTTTTTTCCGGTTCAGCCGGACGCCGAAATGGGTTATGTCCTCAATTTTTGGGATGCGGCGACGAACAAAGTCCTGGCTCTGGCAGGACGCGGCGAGTTGCGCGACTATCTTGATGTGCTCCACCTGCATCGGCAGCATTTAAGCCTCGGGGCCGTGGCTTGGGCCGCGTGCGGAAAAGACACCGGCTACACCCCGCAATTTGTCATCGAGGAAGCGCAGCGGCTGGCGCATTATCCGGTCTCACTGCTGGCCAACCTGAAGTTGCGCGAGCCGGTGGATTTGGTGGAGTGCAAAAGACAATGGCTGGCAGCCGCGCGCGCGGCCCGCGCCCTGTTCGACCAACTTCCCGCCGAAGAAATCGGCTGTCTTTATCTGGATGCCGCGGGGAAACCGGTGACCCCCGATCCCGGTTCGGCGGAATTCCCGGCGCTCCGCCGCCATTTTGGCAGCGTCCGCGGCGCCTGGCCCGTCATCCGGGAATAAAAGGCCACGGAAGGCTGAACTTGGGAAAGCAGAAATCCCGAAACACTAAAGTCTGGCGCGTCTGGCCGGGTCGCGTCAGCGACGATGCGAATGCGGAAACGATTCGTCTCGCCCGGAGTTCTCTGCTAGGCGAGCACGGAAGGTTGATCAAAGAGCCAGCCCTAAGCTCTGGCCGGCCATTGGGTAGTGTCCTAATTTGAAAATTTGAAAATTGTTCCCGGCGGCGATATATCAGGTTGTGAGATGCATTCCTGCATCAGCAAAAGCTCTAACGATGGCATCAAAAAAGAACAGCACAAGGATAACGGTTGTGACACTCAAAAAAAAGAGAATCACTGCAATCTCGCGGCGGCCAGGCTTATTTACGCGTATTAAAAGGCATCCACCAACAAAACATCCCACAGCAAAATAGGCAAACATCATTAAAGGCAAAATCGCGCCGCCGTGAGCAAATATTGGAGCAAATCTCATCTCAAATCTTGCCCTTCACTTCCGCCGCAATCGCCACTTTAACCGCCGTTTGCGGTGAGTCCACGGGCGGTATTTCCAACACGATCACGAAGCGTTCCTCCAGGCTCAGGGATTGCACCGCCTCTTTGATTTCCTGAACGCTCATTTTGAAAGTGTACTTTTGACCGGCCAAAAAAGCAAGACAACATGAAACATCCGCCGGGCTTGACAAAAAATTAGAACTTACGGTCGAATTGTCAGCGTGAGACACGAAGACGCATTGTCGGGATCAAACCGTACGATTGGAAAAGATGAACCTGAGTCAGTCCGGCGAGGCGGGCCAGTCCACCCGCGCAGCGGTGCCAAAGTCAATTCGGTTATTCCACAATGTGTCCTGTCAGGAACTCGCGGACAGAGTCCGTTCCGCGTGGGAAACCACGCGTTGGCAAATGCCATCGAACACGGGCTTTTGTTCGCGGCACCAGGCAAAAATCTCCGCTGCCCGCGCCCCGGCATAGTCATGCGCGATCATGTTGCGCACGTCCTTCATCTCGCGCAGCTCTTCCGCGCGCTCCACCAATCCGCGTTTTTGGGCGCGATGGATAATGTCCAGGAGCGAGCCTTCGGGATTCAATTCCATTCGGTCCAAACTGCGGAGTACTTTGTTGACCAGCAAATCCACAGACCGGGCAAAACGGCCGGTGAACGCCTCAGCGCTTTCCAATTGCTTTTCCGTTGCGCCTTCCAAAGTGGCCGGCAATGCGGCCACCTGCTGGCAGGAAAAATCCAGATGCCGCCGGGCGCTGGCCAATTCCGCCAAGGCCTGTTCGAGCAAGCTCCGCGCTTGATCTCGTTTCATAATTTCACCCCGGTTTCCAGAGCCATGGCGGCGAGGGGCTCGTCCACTTGGTCGCGGCGCCGCACCACCAGATCCAATTGTTGCCAGCCGATGCGATCCAGAATGCGGGTGCGCAACCGCAACACCTCCCGGAAACCCAACATTTCCGAGATGACCAGCAGGTCCACATCTCCGCCGCGAGCCGTGTCATCCACGCGCGAACCGTAAAGATAGACCTCGGCCTTGGGGTCCAGCCGCCCAATTTCCTCGCGAATTGCGGTAATTTCACTCGCGGTCAATCTCATGCCAGCAATCTCTCAAAAAACCTCCCGCCGGTCAAACCAGATGTAAAAATAGTCTCAACGAACGAAGACGGAATCCTCCCTTGTCCCCCCGCCACTCCACCACTCCATTCGCCACCCGCCCGCCATTCAGAGCTTTCACTATTCACCATTCTAAATTCACTCTTCGCAATCTCCGGGCTTGACAAAAATTAGAACCTATGATTGAATTGCCAGCGTGAGGCACGAAGGCACAGTTCGGGTCGGCCGGGAAGAAGCGCCCGGCATAGGCGCGGAGGGAGGGCGGCGGCTGCGCCGCAATCACGAGGATGGAGGATGGAAGATGGAGGATGGAGGATGGAGGATGGAGGATGGAAGATGGAGGATGGAGTATCGGGTTCTTTTGCCAAGAGAGCCCGTCTGCGGGCATTATTGCCACCAAAGAAAGCGAGGATCGCAAGAGGAAACTCCCTCTTTCGTGTTCTGTTGCGACAATTCATCTGAAGTTCCTTTCCATCAACAATTTACACAGAAATCGGAGCATTTTCAGATCAAGGTCAATCAAGCCTAATAAAGGCTAATCAAGTTATTTTTATGTTCCCTCCAATGCAGAAGAAGAGCCGGTTTGGCGAGGTTTGCGCCCGTCCACGAGGCGCGCCGGGGCAGGCCGGATGCGCCCGGCGGGGAGAAAGTTATTCACATCGGCGGGAAGAACCTATTCACCAGCCTGCCCAATGTGCTGTGCCGCAAGGCCAAAGGCCCATTTTCCCGGCGAAAAACCCGGCGATAACTTTTTTTCAAAAAATGCTTGCAACCACCATATATGGGGTTAGACTCCGTCCCACTCCACTAAATGTGGGCGGTGGGCAGCCGCTTGCCGCCTGGTGCGGTCGTGAGTTTTGTAGTGGGAGTTGCCGGTTGTAAGAACCGTGCGAATTTATTGCTGGAACGAACAATTAACTAGAATGCTGGCTTATGATCGCTGGAACTGATCAAGTCGAATCCCCTCTCAAAACGCAAGCCTCCCGGCGCCCTGAAGGCTCTGCCGCCGGCCGGCCGGCCTCCTCCAAATTCCTCCCCGTGGAACGGATTTTCAGCGACGCCAACCTCAAGCCCTTCGACCAGGTCGAATGGGAACGGCGCACCGCGGAAATCACCGACGACACCGGCAAGGTCATTTTCAAACAAGAAAAGGTCGAAGTCCCCAAGTCCTGGTCCGAACTGGCCACCAAGGTCGTCGTCTCCAAGTACTTTTACGGCGAACTGAACACCAGCGAACGCGAAACCTCCGTCCGCCAGCTCATCCACCGGGTCTGCCGCACCCTGGCCGATTGGGGCGTTCGCGACGGCTATTTCGACCCGGCTGGCGGCGAAGTGTTTTATGATGAATTGACCTGGCTGTGCCTCAACCAGTACGGCGCGTTCAATTCCCCTGTTTGGTTCAACGTCGGCCTCTTCCATCAATACGGCGTCGGCCAAACCTCCGCGCGCGGCGGCTGGTTCACCCATCCCCAGACCGGCCAGGCCGAACGCGCCCGCACCCAATACGAATATCCCCAGGGCAGCGCCTGCTTCATCCAATCCGTGGACGACAACATGGAAAGCATCATGCGTCTGGCCTACAGCGAGGCCATGCTTTTCAAGTACGGCTCCGGCACTGGCACCGACCTCACCCCCATCCGTTCCAGCAAGGAAAAACTCAGCGGCGGCGGACGCCCCAGCGGCCCTCTCTCCTT
>Ga0182027_10016709_pt1 | contig 10007 bp, 5 predicted proteins | sample 712E1DmetaG_FD_121300 | JGI IMG/M metagenome (GOLD analysis project Ga0182027, IMG submission 121300) | Permafrost microbial communities from Stordalen Mire, Sweden - 712E1D metaG (Illumina Assembly) | ecosystem: Environmental > Terrestrial > Soil > Wetlands > Permafrost | place: Sweden... | reverse complement strand
GCGAACCGGAATTGATGTGCCGGCGAGTCGGCCCTGTTCCGCAGTTGCGAGGAGTAGATGGAGCGATCGCCCACGATGAGAGTGGCAATGCCGATAGCGAGCATGGCCGGCGCGAGCATGGCCAGGCTGTCGGTCATCTCGGCGACCATCAACATGACCGCGAGTGGAGCCCGAGCCGTACTCCCGAAGAGCGCCATCATCGCCACGATCACGAACGGGGAGGGATCCGCGGGCAGCCCCGGCGCGAACGGTTCGAGGAGCCGCCAGATGCCGGCTCCGAGCAGCGCGCCGATGAACATGCCCGGACCGAAGATGCCGCCCGACCCACCCGATCCGATCGACAGCGAAGTGGCGAGGATCTTCGCAAAGGGCAGGACGAGGACCACCCACAGGGGAATGCTCAGAAGCGTGTTGCGGTCGAAGCCCGCCTGGACCCAGCCGTAGCCCGTGCCGAGAACGCCCGGCACTGCCAGAGCGATGCAGCCGACGGCAACGCCGGCCACGGCCGGCCGCAGCTCCCGCGGCAGCGGCCAGGTCTTGAACCAGTTCGTCATGCCGTAGAAACCGGCGATGTAGAGCCGGCCGACGACGCCACACGCGAGGCCGATGAGGGTGTAGTAGATGAGCTGACGGGGGTCGGTGAAACCGGCGCCACCGGCGCGACCGAATATCGGGCTGAAGCCGATGATCGCCCCGAAGACCGAGAACGCGACGATCGAGCCGACGAAGGCGGGCACGAGGGCATCCGACTCCACGTCGTCGCGATAGGGGATCTCGACCGCCAGGACCGCGCCGCCGAGAGGAGCCCGAAAGATCGCTCCGATGCCCGCGCCCATACCGGTGCTTACCGCGATCCGGGCGTCGCGCGCATCGAGGTCGAGAAGTCGGGCAAGGAACGACCCGAACCCGGCGCCAATCTGAGCCGTCGGTCCCTCGCGCCCGCCGGAGCCGCCCGAGCCGATCGTGATGGCCGAGGCCACGAGCTTGACGAGCGGAATTCGTGCCCGGATGCGCCGAGGACCGTGGTGGAAGGCCGCGATGGCCGCGTCCGTTCCGTGCCCCTCGGCTTCAGGCGCGAGCCGGAAGACGATGATGCCCGCGATCAGGCCGCCCAGGCCAACGACGATCGGCAGCATCCACGGACGGGCCGCGTCCGTGATCGGCTTGGCACCTTCCCCCAGCGGCGAGGCCGGGACATAGCCCGCAAGCCCGAGGAACACCTGGCTCGCGAAATCCAGTGCGACGAAGAACAGGGCAGCGCCGAGGCCGCTGATGACCCCGATCATCGCGCCGAGGACGATCCACTTGCGCAGGTATGCGGCTGAGCGGATGCGAAGCCTCAGCATCCGGAGCAGGAGATCGCGGCGCTTCCGAAGGTTCACGCGAACGGCTCGAATGCCTGGGCCAGGCGGGCCAACGGCTCGGACTCCTCTGGCGTCATCGACACGACATCGAGCACATCCGCGAGATCTCGGCGTCGCAGGTCAAGGACGCGCGCACGTAAGTCCCGGCCGGCTGCGGTCAGTCGAACGCAGACAACGCGCTTGTCGAGGTCGCCTTTGTCTGTCGAAAGCAGGCCCCGGCGCTTCAGCCGCGAGACCACACGGCTTGCCGGCGAGGCATGAGCCCCGATCCGAGTGGCGATCTCACCAACAGCCTGCCCGTCCTCACACTCGCCGACCACGAGTAGGACTCGCCACTGCATGAAGGTGAGTTCTGCGTCAGCCGCCGCGATCGCACGTGCCGTGATGGCAACTGAGCCCACTACTAGCCGTTCGAGTACCCCGACGAGGTCATCATTCATTGGCGCATCGTAGCGCACTTATGTTCCGGATGGAATATATACTCGTCTGGCGCGTCTCGGAGTCGACGAAGCTCGCTTCGATGGCGGATTTTGATCAGGTTAGTGGCTAGGGGTGCCCCTACATTGCGTGAGTTCGCGGGCGTTCCGCAAACTGTCCTGGACGACGATCTTCCTGATCGGCTAGCAGCGATGAACGCGCTTAGGTTCGTCCTGGCCACCTCTGGAGTTGTCCCCGACCCAAACGAGAAATCGTGAGAGCCCAACTCGAAACCTGAGCCCGAAGGGCTTCGGTCAAACTGAGAGGAGCAGGCCGCGGCAACGCGGCGAGTGCAGGAGGCGTGAAGGAATTGGGAGTTTTCGCGCTCAGCGCCCTCCTGAGCCTCGCCGCCAGCGTGCTGTTGGTGTCGCGTCTGGAGCGGGTCGGCGAGCGGCTTGGAGTGTCCGAGGCACTGCTCGGTCTCATTGCGGCCCTCGCTGCAGACGGACCAGAGATCACCTCATCGGTTACCGCGATCGCGGGTGGGCACGGGACCGTGGGCATAGGCGTGACCCTTGGCTCCAACGTCTTCAACCTTGCCGCGCTCCTGGGACTCAGCGCGGTCGTGGCCGGTCGCATCGCCTTCCAACGACGAGAGATCGTCCTCGAAGGCGGAGTCGCACTCTGGATGGCGGGCCTCAGCCTAGCCGTCGTCGCCGGCTCGATTCCTCCCGCTGTCGGACTCCTGCTCGCCCTTGTCGCCTTTGTGCCCTACGTGGCCGTAAGCGCGGAGCATCCGGCGGCCCGCCGTCGGCTGCGCCTCCCGGCGCGAGTGTCCGAATGGCTGGCTCGCGCCATCGCCGAGGAGGAGGCGGAGCTTTCTATGGCCATACGGCCTCGCCGCGACGATCGCCGTGATGCGATCGTGGCGATCGTGGCGCTGCTGGTTGTCATCGCGGCGAGCGCCGCGATGGAAGAGGAGGCGATCACTCTGGGCGCAGCGGCGGGACTATCCCAGATCGTTGTGGGCGGCCTGATCCTCGCGGCCGTCACCAGCCTCCCCAATCTCGTCGCGGCGGTTTACCTGGCGTCGCGCGGACGTGGTGCAGCAACCCTCAGTGAAGCATTCAATAGCAACGTCTTCAACGTCATCGTGGGGCTGCTTCTGCCCGGCACGATCCTGGGTCTGGCGTCGGCAGCCGGAGTGGGCTTCTTCGTGGCCGCGGCCTACGCGGCCCTGACGTGCGCGGCTCTTGCTCTGGCATACCTGGGACGGGGGCTGGATCGCAGAAGCGGCGCCGTGATCATCGGCGGATATGTCGGCTTCGTTGTGCTGATGGCCCGATAGCCAGGCGCAGCTATGCAGCTACACCAACCGACCTCGTGTGGACGCCCGAGTACCCGTTCCTGCCCGCATGCCTACCAAGCGCCCTTCGGGTGGGCAACACCTACTCGAATGGTCGGGGCGAGAGGAATTGAACCTTCGACCGAGAGTGTCGAGCGAGCATGAGGTGGCGACAGCCGGGTTCGAGGCTGCGACAATCTTGTCGCCATGGGCGATGCTCAGGATGGGGTATCGCCGTTCGATGGAGCGGCGGAGAACCGTGGCGGAAACTGGAGCCGGGCAGCCGATGAACCCAGAGAATCCACATCCGGGCGCCCTGATCGTCATCGAGGGGATCGACGGCTCAGGCTCGACCACGCAGTCCGACATGCTCCTGAAGTGGCTGCAGCGCGTGGGCATCCCGTCTGTGTTCACATGCGAGCCGTCGAAGGGGCCGATCGGTGGCGTGCTTCGACTTCACCTCGGCAGGCAGGTCGAGTTGGGCGGGCCGGTGGCCGAGGCGCTTGCGTTCGCGGCCGATCGAATGGATCACGTCGCCGCGGTGGTCATGCCCGCGCTGGTACGGGGCACCACCGTTATCAGCGATCGCTACTACCTCTCGAGCCTGGCTTACCAGGCCTTGTCGTGCAATCTGGCCTGGCTCCGCGAGATCAACCGGTTTGCGCTCCGGCCGGACCTGACCGTCTTCCTCTCCGTTCCGGTCGACGTGGGTGTCGCCAGGTTCAGCCAGCGGGCTACCAGGGAGCGTTTCGAGGAGGATCGGGACGAGCTGGCTCGGATCGCCGGGATGTACGACACCGCGATCGGGCTTCTGCGCGAAGAGGGCGAGGACGTCCAGGTCATCGACGGAACGCGATCGCCTGGCGATGTTCACGCGGAGATCGTCCAGCTTGCCGCGGGCGTCCTTGGGCCGCGATATCCGGGTATCTCGCTCGCTGTAGATTCTCACGAACAGTCGTCGGTGCGACCGACGAAGCCCACCGCCTGACGATCCCCGACCCGACTCGCTAGGCCCTGGCAGCGGCCTCGAGCTTGTCGAGCTGGTAGCCGCAGGCCTTGGCTGCCTTAGCCAGGGTCGACGTCAGGCGGTCCGCGGCGTGGAGCTGCTTCGTGGTTCGCGCCGCCGTCGCGGACTGTTCAGCGGTCGCATCGAGTGCGTCCAGGGCGAGCATCCACCACAGCACCTGGCCGAACGACTCGCGGTTGAACCAGCTGACCCCTTCCCAGACGTTGACGCGGATGTACGGCCGAACGGCCTCGTTGGCGATGAGCGCCTTGACGAGGGCGGGCGCGCGCTCGGCCGCCGGCAGTTCCGCCACCGACGACGGGAGCGGGAGCGAGCCGAGCATCCTGATCAGGGCCACGAGCCGCCAGGCCGCGCCATCGTCGAGGCCCAGGTCGCGGAAGACGCCGGCGATCACGGCGCCCAGCTGGAGGTCCTCGATCGAGGTGACGTCGCCCTCGCCCGGCCCGGCCACGTCGGTGAGTGCTCGCGACACGAGCCGGCCGATCAGAGCGACCCAGGTCCACTCGTCGACGAGGCCGGCGCAGAGCCGCTCCTGACCCAGGTCTGGCAGACGCAGCACGGCTTCGATGCCGGCGCGGAATGATGCCGCGGCCTTCTCCACGTTGCCGCCGGCGCCCGTGACTTCAACCAGCGCGCGGAGGGCCGGGACGAGGTGCGCCTGGGCGTCGTCGAGCAGACCGGCGAGTTCGGCAGCGGTGGCGTCCGCGCCGGCTGCAGTGGAGGCGGGCGCGGCCTTCGTGGCCTTGCTGCCAGCCGCCTTGCTGGCGGCCTTCGCCTCAGAATCGGCCTTGGCTTCGGCCCGGGTGCGTGGCGGCCCGGCCGCCGCGCCAGACCCGCGCAGTCCCAGGTCCACCGCGGGAACTCCAGGGCGGACAGCCACGGCTCGCGCCGCCCCGATCTGCGCCACTCGCCGAAGCGAGCCGGTCCCGCTCAGCGCGCGGACCGCGTCGTGCAGCGGCCGGAGTTGCATCTCGCGCAGGGCCAGACTGACGCTCGGCACGCCGGCGCCGCCGATACGCTGGGCCAGACGCCCCAGCTGGCCCGAGGGTCCGTCCTCGACCTCGTGGATGTCCAGGAAGACCTGGCAGCCGTAGGCGTGCAACTCGACGTAGAGCCCATCGCGGCACAGGTCGGATGAGCGGCGCAGGAATTCCAGCCCCGAGCGCTGCTCGCGGAGCAGGGTGAACCAGTCGCCGTCCGGATGCAGCCCCAGCCCCTCGCCGAGCGACTTCTGGATCAGCCGCCGTCCGCCGCTGCCGTCGGGCACGGAGTAGGCCGTCGACGTCTTGATCCAGCCCTTGGCCTCGGCAAAACGGTTGTGATAGACGATCAGGGCGCGTTCGTCGGAGTGCCGGTTCGAGTAGGCGAAGACGTCTTCGTTTACCCAGCCCCCCGGATCGTAGACGTCGTAGAGCAGGAAATCCGCCATCTCGGCGAACAGATAGCGGCGGTGGAAGAGCGGGAAGATCTCGCGCTCGTGCCGCTCGACGAGCCAGCCGTCCGGGTGCTCGTCGCGGTATGCCCGCCGGTATTCCATGCCGTACTTCTCGGCGAAGCCTTCGACCTGGCCGTGACCCATCATCGGCAGGCCCGGCATCGTGGCCAGCAGCGTCGCCACACCGAAGTACTTGTCGCCCTTGCCGAACTGGTCGACCGCTGTCCGCTCGTCGGGGTTGCTCATGAAGTTGACGAAGCGCTTCAGGACTTCGGGGTCGAACTCGATCGTGTCCTTGATGACCTGGCGGTAGCTGGCGTTCTCCTCGTCACGGAGCATGTTCATGAAGGCGCTGTTGTAGACACGGTGCATGCCGAGGGTTCGGACGAAGTAGCCCTCCAGCAGCCAGAACGCTTCGGCGAGGAGCAGGGTGTCGGGCACTTCCGCCGCCACGCGATCGACGACTTCGCGCCAGAACTCGTTGGGCATCTGCTCGTCGAAGACGGCCCGAGTGGTGGCGCGTTCGGCTCGCGACGGGATCGCCCCGCCCTGGCCGGGCTCGGGAAACCACAGCCGCTGGATGTGGCGCCGGGCCAGCGTCATTGCCGCGTCGAACCTGATGATCGGGAACTGGCGGGCGACGTGGAGGATGGTCTGGATGACGGCCTCTCGGACCTCGGGCTTGAGGTAGTCGAGCTGGGCCGTGTCGTTCCAGGGCATGCTCGTGCCGTCGTTGCCGTGGTAGATGTAGCGGGCCTCTCCAGTCCAGTTGTCGGTCCTCTTGAAGACGACGGCGGCATCTGTCGAGTTCCAGTAGTGGTCCTCGATCTGGATCGTCACCCGGTCGTCGTCCGACAGGTTCCCGCCGGTGAACGTGTAGGCGGGGTAGGGCGCGTCCGGCAGCGAAAGGAACCAGTCCGGATGCTCGATGACCCAGCGCGAGTCGATGCCCATGTGGTTGGGCACCATGTCCGAGCTGAGGCGAATGCCGCGGCCGGCGCATCTAGCGCGGAGCTGCTGGAACGCTTCGTCGCCACCGAGCTCGTCGGCGATGCGGTAGTCCATGAGCGAGTACGCGGACGCCGCCGCCTCGGGGTTACCGCGCCACTGCTTGATCTTCTGGCTGGCGTGGCTTCGCTCCCACAGGCCGATGAGCCACAGCCCGGTGAAGCCGCGGCGCGCCAGCGCCTCCAGTTCCTCGTCGGGGATCTCATCGAGACGGTTGATCCGGCGGCCGTAGCGCTTCGATAGCTGATCGAGCCAGACGTACGTGGTCTTGGCCATCAGGACGACGCGTGGCATCCACTCGCGGTCCTGGCTGAAATGCTCGTACTCGTTTTCGAGCCCGCCGAGGCCGGGGCCGCCGACTGAGGGGGCGGGTCCGGGCGTCGGATGCATGCGCATCCAGAGCGCGACCTCTTCCTCGTGGAGGACGTCGAGGCTCACGATCAGCCGGTCCATGAAGCTCGTCAGCACGAGGCCCCAGCGCGATCGGATGTAGCGCAGCTGCCCGGCCAGCGAGTCCGGCGAGGCGATCGCGGGCGCCCGAAGGAAGGCGATCAGTGACAGCCCCTGGGGGCCGAAGCCCGGCTGGCCGTCGAAGAACAGGCGCAGGCCGGCGATCAGATCGCCGTAGGCGGTTCGCTCGACCAGGTCGGCGTCGTCGAAGAGCTCCTCGAACGTGTCGAAGGCCGGGTTGACGTTGGCCAGCCACAGCATCAGCAGCTCTTCGAGTGCGATCTCGCGGTTGGGGTGGCCCTCGGTTTCGCCCGCCAGGTAGCTCATAGGGTCCTGGCCGCTGGCGATCACCTCGAGCGGCGGGAACTGCGCGACAAATCGAGCCAGCGCGTCGTCCAGGACTTCGGGCTGGAGCTGGTCGACGAGCATGGCAACCGCGTCGGTCATGACCCTGGGGTTGACGGTCCGGCGGTAGATCTCGACGGCGTGATGGAGGATCTCGTCGATCAACCCCATCGCGTTTAGCTCGGCGGCGTGGACGACGCGGTCCGGATAGCGGGCCTTGTCCACGCGGTCGTTCATTCGCTTGGCGAAGGCGCGGGAGGCCGGGAAGTCCGGGATGATGACGTTGCCGTTGGTCTGAAAGAGTCCCTTGTCGAACTCGTAGCGGTCACGAGCCGCCTTCGAGATATGGAACTCGAATGCCACGAGTGCGCTCCGAACCTGTCAGCGGAGCCGGCGGCTCACAACCCTGGGCCGATGGCCGGTCGGCGCGAGTCTATCAGGCCGAGGGCCAGGGGCTAAGTGGCGGTTCGGCGGACGACGTCGCTAGCGCGTCGAGGCGGCCTTGCTGCGGGGGCGCAGAGCCGGCTGATGGGCCTCGTCGAGGGCTTCGGTGTAGATGCCGGCCCCGTCGATGCGGCGCGACGGCGAGCTGAAGAGCGACAGGTCGTCGACCAGCCGGCGCTCCAGGTCTGTACCCGCGGCGTCGTCGATCAGGCGGACGGCCCTGGCCGCGCACAGCAGCACCTGCTTGGTCTCCAGCCGGATCGGGTCGCCCCAGAACCAGCCATCGCTCGCGAACATGGCCAGCCGCCAGCGCTCGGCCTGCATCAGGGCCAGGAAGCCTTCCCGCTGGCTCTCGTTGCCGAGCGGCACCCAACGCCGGGCGAAGCTCTCGGCCGTCTCCGCGCCGAACACGACCTCCACGTAGTCGTCGCGTGCCTGCCAGAGCGCCGCCGGCTCCATGAAGTCGCCCGCCAGCCCACTGGCCACGGTGTCGATGGCGGAGGCGAGGCGCTCGAGGGCGACGCGCAGCGGTCCCTTCCAGCGGCCGTCGGCGGCATCGGGGCACTCGGCATACCAGCGCAGCACGCCGTGGTGGCAACTCCACGATGTCCGCTCGGCGATCTGCGTCGCCGGGAAGACGCTGGCCGGCGTCGACCCGACGATCTGTCCGATCGTGGTGATGTCGAAGCCGCGATCAGGCGCGTCCACTCCGGGGTTGACGAGCCTGGCCAGGAAGAGGTCGCGGAACTTCTGGTGGTGGCCGTACAACTCACCGTCCGTGGCGATGACCGCCATGCGGGGCGTGCCATCGGCGAAGCTCGGGCCGGTCAGTCTGGGCAATATCCGTTCCCGGGCGAACGCGTCGGCGTTCATCGTGGCGTCTGACTCGAACGAGGCCGAGGCCGACAGGGCCGCGTCGTAGAAGACAACCACGATTGTCTTGCCGCCACCGAGCTCCACGCGGTAGGGCCGGCGCGTGTCGAGCCGCGAGTCGGCGGCCTGCCACGGCGCCAGGATGGTGTAGTGGACACCCTCGTCCGCCAGGATGCGGAGCGTCGGCAGGTCCACCGCCGTCTCCGGCAGCCAGATGCCCGTCGGTCGCCGATCGAAACGCAACTCGAAGTCGCGCAGACCCCAGCGGATCTCCGTCCGGCGGTCCGCCAACGATGCCAGCGGCAGGATTGCGTGGTGGTAGGCCTGGGCCATGGCGTTGCCGCAGTCGACCTCGACGATCGCAGCCGACACATCCGAATCCACGAAGCCCTTGTGCGTCGAGGCATCGTTGGCCGCCAGCCAGCAGGCGAGGGTGGGGCCCAGGTCGTAGGAGATGTGCTGGAGATTGCCTCGCTCGGCGTTGGGCTTGTAGCACTCGGCGTCGATGCGGGCGTTCCAGTCGCGGTAGGGGGACGCGGCCGGCTGGGGCGCGACCTCACCGCTGAACGGGTCGCGCCGCTCAGGCTGGTAGAAATGGCCGTGCACGGCGAGCATAGGGCGACTCACTACAGGATCGTATCCGAGCAGCCGCCGCCGGGCAGGCCCCGGGCGTGGCCCCGGATGGAGCCATGACCTTTTGCGTCGCCACCCAGACGGGCGGGCGAGGGCGGCGCATGGCGCCGGCCGAGGTGCATGGCGCCGGTCGCCGGCCACTCACATCGCGGCGCGGCGGTCGCGTAGATGCAGCTGTTCGCCGTCTGTTCTTCTCGTCCAACTTGCCTGGAGTGGGAGTTGGGCAGGCGTTCGTGGCGCCCCGGCGGGTTTCGAAGCGCATCGAAGCGCCGGCGTGCGGGAGTCACGCTCAGAATCGAGCCCTTCCTCGTCGCTGCTGCGCGACTCGACCCACGTCACGCCGTCGGGTCGCTCCCAATTCTCATGTGGGGCAAGTTGGGCCAGATTGTGGCGCCGGGCCGTCGGGCCAGGGGCGGCCGCCGGGCCAGGGGCGGCCGCCGGGCCAGGGGCGGCCGCCACAGCCGCTACTGTTCGAGCTCCGCCGCCGAGTGGTCGCGAGTCTGCGTCACGTCGAATCGAACCGCGCAGGTGCGGCTTTCGCCGGGGGCGAGCGCGATCGGCCAGCGGAAGAGCAATGAGCTGCCCTGGTAGGAGCGCTCGAAGCCGCCTTCGGAGTTGGAAACCGTCTCGACCGGATACCAGGTTAGGCGCGCCGCGGGTTCGGCG
>Ga0182027_10016708_pt1 | contig 10007 bp, 7 predicted proteins | sample 712E1DmetaG_FD_121300 | JGI IMG/M metagenome (GOLD analysis project Ga0182027, IMG submission 121300) | Permafrost microbial communities from Stordalen Mire, Sweden - 712E1D metaG (Illumina Assembly) | ecosystem: Environmental > Terrestrial > Soil > Wetlands > Permafrost | place: Sweden... | reverse complement strand
GGACGATAGACCCCGAGATGCCTTGAAAATCCCCGCCCCGAAAGGGCGGAATCTTACACTAACGGAGAACGCCGCTTCTCCATTTCACGCTGAGCCAAGACATGCCCGGCTTTTGCGACTACAGCCCCGCTGGCAGCGATTGGTAATTGTCGCCTGAGAAGCTGGATAATTACGACATGTCAACCGCACAAGTGCCAACGCCCGATAAACTAGTCTTTTCCAGCTATCTCGACGTGTTCGCTCGCTCGACCGCGACACTATTACTGGTGATGTACGGCGTGGGGTTCGTGGTTCTGTCTGCGTACGAAGCACAATATGGTGTTGTTCAGTTCGGTCCACTTCGTGCCAGGATTTTCTTGGTTGGGTTTGTCTTCACCGCGCTTTCAGCACTTCCCATGGCTGCCCATCACTATGGTCTCGCCTATTTCGGACCGCTCAAGAAGGTGAGGGAAAACGCCGACCCTGCCCTACGGTCCGAGCGGGTTACGATCTTAGCGTGTGGATTCACCTTCACAGCGTAGTGGATGGCGTTGACGTTCAGCTTATTTCTTTTTGTCCAAGACCTGGCAAACCCCCGGCTGCCGCCAAAGCAAATGGAATTGTGGCTGTCCGCCTGAGTTGTCAGTTCGAGAACGGTAATCCCGGCGCCGTGTCCGAGGCTATTTGTCCAGATCTGCCCTAGGCAGTGAGTCGATTGTGCAGCGCCGAGGACGACATTTCTTGGTCCCTTTTTGATCCACGAACCATTCCCAACCTCCTAAAACCGCTTGTGGTAGCCATCCAGTCAAACTGCCGAAAACCCACCTTGAGAGTGTTACGGAGAAGGGACCGATCAGAGCGTGGGACATGGAAGTCCCATGCCAGTTCTCCGGGGCTAGGTGTTCGCGAGGGGCTCAGCGATGTGCGGGCGAATGGTAAACCGACGAACGCGAGCAGGTTGGTCCCGTCCTGGGCGCGATTGCCGCGTGGCAACTTCTGCTGCAACTCGGGCCGCGTTCGGAACTCTCGAATAGAATCCTGGTGCACAACAGGCGCGGCAACATTGAAGCCGCTCGGCTCGGGCAACGGGAAGAGCCATTGTATGTAGTCGTGAACGGCTTCTAACTGACCATCGGGCCACTGTTGAATCTCGTGGAGGTAACGACCGCGACGGTCTGGTTCTTCCCCGGTGTAAAACCTGATTATCCGAGCGTTCACCGCCATAGCTGGAACCTTGTGTCCGTGTGAATAGTACGCAGGTAAGAATGTAGATCGGCGACCGTGCCCTGCTCAGCCTAGACAACCTTGAAATGCCTGGACTTTGCGCTTCTCAGCGTGCCACTCCACACGTCATCGCCCTATGCTTACCGCTGCCGCTTTCGGGGCCTCCTTTCGCCGCTCATCAACAGCAGCGACGAATGCGCCCTTCCGAGATGTCCACAGCTTCTCCAAATCCTTGCTGAATCCAGCGATAGTCCAAGGGCCATGCTTAATGATGTGCGTCATCAACACTACAATTTTCTTCTGGCTGGCCTGAATCTCAGTGGAGTACCCATAACGGTCATATAGCAATGCCGCGAACGATTTCCCGGTCGGAATGAAATTAATTGAGTGTTGCGTGACCTTCTTGTACACCCAGACTATGTCCGGGACAGCTTCGGACAGAGCACCTGGTCGACGTAGGCCAGGAAGATGTCGGTGTCGGTGGGCTCCTCGATGGTCATGGTGGCGATCATGCCACCAAGGCCCATCGCCCGTAAGCGTGGCTGGATGGCCGTGTTGATTTTGGGAGGAGGGTGTGGTGGGTCGTATCCACGATATTACCTTGTGGATACGATCAGTTTGTATGAGTTTGGGGTGCGCTGATGTGCCAGGTGTCGAAAGTCCTCCGCCGCGAGCTCGACTGCCGGCGTCGGTGTGCCGTGCTGATATTGATAGCCGACGCCGCGCACGAGATCGCCGCTCACCGCAGCTTCCCGCACCTTGACGAGCGCTCTTTCGCTTTTCAAAACGCGTCAAGTTTGTCCTGAAACAGGCTCTGAACCGTTTTAGGGAGGGGGCTATCGACATGATCGGGGACATCGTACTTATCCATCTCGTCGATCCCTTCGTCGGAGAACCGATGGGAAACCGGTACCTCGGACTCACTTTCAGCATCAGGGTGATCGGGGAGGACAATCTTTCCCGAAAAGCTTGCCTCGCCATTTTGCCAAGCCTCCCTCGCTCTCGATCAGCGCGACGACGATCGGACCTGTAGCTGTGCGGGGCGTCGGCGGTGTCCAAGCCACCGGGATGGCCCAAAGCGAAATAGTCCGCGGCTCGGTCATCACGGACCGAGACGAACTGCGCGGTCCAGCCTCTCCCGAACTGAAAGGCTTCCTCGTGTATGTTGCGAAGCCCATCCGGCAAACTGACTGACAGTTCATTCCCGTGCCTTGCGCAGCGCCAGAGAGCCGGTCAACCGCGCTCCTATATGATCGGAAAGCCATTCCAGCGTCTGTTCGACTTCGGAATGATTGAGCCCCTGATCGATAATGCCTGGGATATCGGATGTGCCATCCGGCTGAGGCAGACGACCGTTTGCCATCATAACGACGGCCGTCGCGACAAGCGCGAACGCCTTCAATTCTCGCTTCATCGCATTCCCTTTAGCGCTTCTGCATCCCGACGGCAGCGCGTAACGCATCTGCCTTCATCAGCAGGCCATCCATCATCACCAGCGAAGTTTTACGCAGGTCCGAGATGTTACGCTCCGGGTCACCATCGACCAGCACCAAGTCGGCATCCTTGCCGGGTTCGATCGAGCCGCTGTGCGAGGCAGCGCCCACGAGCGTCGCGGGCAAAATGGTGGCGGATCGTAGGGCGTCGGTCGTCGTGAAGCCCGCGGCGACATAAAGCTCTAGCTCTCGCACTAGCTCAATACCAGGCCCATCAGTTCCGGCGACGATGTCCACTCCAGCTCTGTGGAGGGCTCCGACGAGCTGGACCAACTTCTCATAACTTCTGTGGAAATCCTCCTGTGTGACGCCCGGGGGCGGTTCGAAGCCGCCCTGGCTCGAGTTGCGGGCCTCGGGACCAGGCATTGCCCTGATGAAGGGTGCGTAGGCGGGCGAGACCTCCCCGTTCTTCGTATCGAGGATGCTCTCGGCGACGACGAGAGTGGGATCGACCCAGATACGTCTGCGCGCCATCTCCGCGATCAGGCCGACCATCGGTTCAGCGTTGAGATCGACATCCTTCATATATTCGCCCACGCCGGTGAAGCGTGCGATCGTATTGGAGTGATCGACGACGTCCTGCGGCATGGCCTGCATGGCGACAAAATAGATATGCGTAATTTCGTCATAGCCGTCGGCAATCGCCTCGGTCGGACGCATGCCGACCGGAAGATGGCCGTGTACATGCAGGCCAATGCGGTGCGCTTCGGCGGCCATGGGGGCCACCCACAGTGGGTTGAGGCTACCGTAGATCTTGATCGCGATCAGCCCCATTTTCTTGGCATCGTCGACTGCCTTGACCGCCTCGGGAAGGCTCCGCACGACCGTTGCGATCTGAGCAGTATAGGGGCCAGCACCGTCGATCAATGACGACGCGTATACATGCGGCATGAGGAGGTCGCCGGTAGCCCGGCGCTTGCGATGCTCGATGGTAAGGTCATTGAAATTGCCGGGATCGCGCAGCGAGGTGACACCGATCGAGAGTTCGGAGAGGTCGTTATATTCGTCCTGGACATGCATATGCGCGTCCCAAAGCCCCGGCAGCAGCGTTTTGCCTGTGCCCTCAATGATCATCCCATTCGCGGGGATCGAGACCTTCGACGCAGGACCAATCGCAAGGATCTTTCCGCCCTTCACAACCACGGTCTGATGATCGCGCCAATCCCTGCCCGCCGCGAAAACGCGCACGTCCCGGAAGACGATGGATCCAGCAGGCCGGACAGGAAGGCCATGTGCGATTTTGCGAACCTGCTTGGCAATCTGTTGGTTCTGGATATCGAGCAGAGCCGGAATGTTGCTCTCATACCCTTCTTTGATGTACCGCAGAAATTCGAGGTTCGCGAAAATGTCACCATTCGACTCCAACCAGATGAAGCGCGGTGAATGATTTAGGCCGTCGATTTTCCAGAGAATCACCTGTGTGCGGCGCTGGCCGCTGCCGACCATCGTCGTGGCGAGCCGGGTTGCGCTTTCCTCGCCGCTTGGAAACAGATGGACAATTTGACCGGGGTGGGACGTTGCCCATTTTGTGATCCATTCGTCCGCCCCGGCAACGATCGTTAAGGGATAAGAAAAAGTGGGCAGATAACTTGCTGGACCATCCACCCGCGCCTCGCTACGATCAAGGGGACTTTGCCAGCGGGCAACGCCCTGCTGGACGTCGAATTTCTCCGCGACTGATCCGCCAGGGCTCGAGCCTTCCCGAGTAAATTCCAATACCGTTCCGTTCGGGCCCGGTAGCATGCTTTCCGTGACGTTCCAGACCTGACCACGCAGATTGAGCTGGACATCGACATGTAGACGACCATCGGCCGCCGTCCATTCGTGAAGAGCCCCAATGCGGCCGCTGCTCGACACGATGACATAGGATCGTGCGTGTGCAGGTAGGACGCTGGTTGCCGCAAGTACTGCGCTCCCCACGGTGCAGCTGGCGAAAATTACCGAACCAGCAACCCGCCACGCCCCGCTCAGTCTGAGCCAAAGTCGCACACGCGCGGAGCAACTCGTCAAGACATCTCGCCGGAAATTGCGCATACTCATATCTCGTCGCCCATGATTGGAAACCTTGCTGTTAGCGGAGTGGGCGATCGATAGCAGCGCTCTACCAGCCGATACTGGGGCACCGCATCCCATCCGACTTTTATCCTGTTGCATTGGCGGCACTAGAAGAACCCTTGGGCTGTCATGATTTTCAAGATGAATCCTCACCGTATGGGCGACCGCAAGATCCTGCGTCGCGAGGCCGGTCGAATCAAAGACTGTGATGTCCGTAGTCGACCGCGTTTTAATTTAGCAGACGGCCCGTGAGTATTCCACTCAGGGTCGCCTCCGCAGCGCCTCGACCGAGGCGGGACCTGCCAAAACGACATGCTGCGCTTCGCCAAAGCGGGCTGCTTGCTCGGCGTCATCGACAACAAGGCGCGCCCGCTCAAACAGTGCGAGCGGAAGCTCTCGCTTCCCGATATTGTCCGCACCATAGCCGAAATATGTGTTCCCTCACGAATCCATACCTCGTCGAGAACCTGCTCGGTCGATGGTGTCACCGTAACGACGATATCCGCCTGTGGAACGGTCGTTTCAGGCACCGCCAAGGAGGCATCGATTCCAAGTTTCGCCCGCACATATTAGGCAAGAATGGCACCTTTATCGAGATTCCGTCTGCAAGTTATAACATGTTCGAGCTTCCGGACTTTGTCCACTGCCTCGATGTCGAAAGCAGCCTGCGAGTCGGCGCCGATCACCGCAAGCGTGTTCGCGTCAGAACGGGTTATGGCGTCGATGATCATGCGGCAGGGGACATGACGGCGGATGTCGTCTTCGTGCGGGTAGATCATTCTCTCAACTATCGCTGGCCGTGGCAGGCGAAGGGCTCAGGATCGAAACCATATGGCCCAAGCCCAAAATGTCTAGTCATTATGAAGCGAGGTGACCTATCCTTGCCGAGTGACAACCCTCGTGCCAGCATCGTTAATCCTAGCGATTACCCGGGCGATACATCCGTTCGATATGCCCCTCCAATTCGTCGGGGTAGAAATAGACCGACCTCAGTTCCCAATCGGCGTAGCGCTGCGCCTGGTCAGCGAAATGTGGAGATGATGGATCGCCGCTCTCTCCACCGGCATTAACTGCAAACGCCTTGACTCTGGGACCGAAATCGACACTTGCAACGAAGCTGTTGCCTTCGCTGCCATAGTAGCGTTTCACATTGGGATATTGCTCGGCTTCGAATGACGCAAGCGATCCCCAGCGCGCAGACGTGAAGGGGACGGGGATGCTGGGCTTTTGATCGTCAAAGTGCGGATTGAGCTCATCGTCGAGACGCTGAAAGCGATTAATGCGACCCCAGGGTATATGCCAGTCACCGTAGTTTTCGTTCAGCCTCGCGAGCGCGCGTTTGAGTGCGTCGATGCTTTGGGCGTCTTTCATATGGTCGAGCATATAGAAGAAGATCGATTGGCCGGACTGCTGCGCCGCCGGGGCCATTTCTTCCCAGAGAGCCTCACCCCAGAAGACCGCGAGCGTCGTCGCCTCCGAATCCACTCCCCACCGGAAATCCCATCGTCGAAGCACGGCGATGGGGCCTGCCAACTCGAAATCTGGGTTCTTGTCATATGCTGCCAGCAATGGCGGAATTAGCCGGGCGAAGGCTGGGAGATAAGAATCGAAGCCGGCATCGATGAGCGAACGAACATCAAACTTGGAATGATCGGACAGAATTCTCAGCGCATGGAGTCCGCGGGGGTTCTGGCCTAACCTATTCATATAAATGGGGAAATCTTCCTTCTTCGGGCTGTCAGGACCAGCCGCCGTCCACGGCGCGTTATTGGTGTTTACGACCCAGCCCACCGGAGGCGAGACGACATGCGGCACGCTGGCAAGGCTATGCAGTCCTTTCCAGTTGGTTGCCGGATCGCTCCCGTCGACAGGTTTAGAATAGTCAAATCGATCACTGCGGACGGGAATAAATTGTGGATGCAAATATGCAATCTCACCAGAATCATCCGCAAATATCGTGTTATTGGACGAGTTGGCCTTTAATGCCGCGACGTTCATGTACTCGACGAACGTCTTAGCTTTGGTACGCAGGAAACTTTGCTCTAAAGCCAGGATTGGCTTGTTCATCAGCGACATGCTGATCCATTTTCCACCTTGCTTCCGGATGATTGGTCCATGAAGCGTCGCATAGCCGGTGAAGGTGCGGCTCAAAAGCCGCCCGCTGGCGTCTCGATACCGGATTTCGATCAGCCTCTCGGAGATGGGAATGATCCTAGCACCATAACGATAGACGAGCCGGTGCTTCTGCTTGAATACGTCTTCGGCGAATTCGTCGATATTGTCGGCGCTGCTCGATGTGTGCATCCAGCCGGCGTGGGCGTTGAACCCTTGATAGACGAAAAACTGCCCCCAGGTTACGGCACCATAAGCATCAAGGCCTTGGTCGCTCGTCATCTGCAACTCTGAACGAAAAAAGAAGCTGGTGTGCGGATTGATATAGAGAAGCGCATGGCCATCAATTGACTTGCTAGGCCCGATGGCGATCCCATTGGAGCCCTGCGCAGCGTGCGGTAAGATGCCTTGTTCGATCAACGTAAGCTCGATCGGCCGTTTTTCGTAGAAGGACTCAAGCTGGGTAAGCGGCGCGCTCTCAATATCTCCGCCGATGCTACCATCCGTGAAACTAAGGGCCATCCACGGCTCAAAATGCGTCATTGCTTTGGGATGAACATCAGGATACGTGGCCAGATAATAGTTGAGGCCGTCCGCCCACGCCTCCATCAGAGCCTTTAACCACGCCGGGGAGCGTCGATAATCGGTCTTCAAAACGGAGGGATCGAGAAACAAACGCTGGCGAAGGTCCTGCCAGATGGCATTTTCTCCTTCAGCCTCAGCCAACCGACCGAGGCTGACAAGATAGTTGTGCTCCACCCGAGCGAAATCATCCTCGGCCTGCGCATAGGTCATTCCAAACACAGCATCCACGTCGGCCTTGCCATGGATATGAGCAATGCCCCAGTCATCTCTCGTAATCGTCACCTGTGAAGCATGCTTGCGCTCGGAGGGCGTGCCCGGTAGACCGGCCACGGCCGACGTAGCCAGACACGTCCCGAGGCAAAAGGTAGCAATGACTCGGCAGGACCTCCAAATTCGATTCACACAAATATTCACGTCATTTTTGTCGATCATGATGAACGGCGAAAGCTACCGTCTGAAACAGAGCAAACGCAAGCGGGGCTCCCCGCCGAACTCCTGATCCGCCCACTACCCGCCTCGACTGTCGGTCGCCACCCACCGCGGCAAACTCGCCTCGGGGAGGAGGACGTCTTCCGCTGCGGCCTAAACGCGCCGACTTTCAGGCGGCGCAGGCCTCCGCTCCAGACGCCCTCCTCCCCGACAATCCCCAATCTTCTACCAGTTGCTCTGGTCTACCTGGTCTACTTTTACTCCGCCTTTGTGGTCTGCTTTTATTCCGCCCTTGACATACGTTCAAATGTGTAGTTTAACTTCCGGTCTCAAACTGTCCCATTCGCGCTGACGTGGCACAGACCTACCCTCATCGACTACACAGTTACGCAAAACGAGTCGTCTGTCGCCGACTCGTTTTGCTCGTGGCGCACTCAAAATGACAGCTTCAAGGCAAATTGGGCGATTCTCGGAGCGACGGCGGTGCCCGTAATTTGTCCGAAGCCGCCAACATCGACGGCGGAGACCGGATCGGCGAATTGCGGGTGGTTGAAAGCGTTAAACAATTCCGCGCGAAACTCCACGGCTGCCGTCTCATTCGGCCACCGCGGCGAAAAATTCTTGATCAGGGACAGGTCGGTATTGTTCTGTCCGGGACCACGGAGAATACCCGGACGGGTGTTTCCGAATGCCGTGCCGCCGTCTGAGCTTATGACTGGGTAGGGCGTCGGCATAAATACGCCTGCCGCTGTGGTGCCGAAGCAATTTTGATTGATGAAGTTGTTGATTTTGCTCTGAACCGAACCGGAACTGCTCACTTGCGCCACCGTACAGTTCGGCGCCAGTTGTGCGAAGTCAGTATCAGTACCGTTAATACCGAAGAGATTGAAAGCATTCGTATTAACAACTGCTAGCGGGTGTCCGGCTTGAATGGTTGTCACCCCGGCAATCTTCCAGCCACCGAATGTGTTGCGTATCAGAGCGCCGCTATGCTGGAAGAAGGGCGGCGCATATATATAGCTGACGACAAATCGTTGTGGACGGATGAATGGATCGGGTCCGTAGCGCGCACGAGGATCGTTCTGGTTACCGATCGACTGGCCCCCAAGTCCGTAAGTCGAGGCGACATAGTCGGTTGCAAGTTCCTTCGCCCATGTGTACGAGGCCAGGAATTGCAATCCGTGACTGAATCGTTTGGTCAGGCTCGCTTCCAGTGCGTTGTACCAGGATGCACCCTCCGAGTTGATTTGGCCCCAGCCGTAGATACTCCAGCCCTCTACTGGAACCCGTAGAGCCAAGTTGGCAAGCGTATTGTCTGTCTGGCCCCGAATGGGATGCGTGGTTGCGTCGAGCGCCTGATCTGGCATCATGTACTGCGCCAGATGTAAACCTCTCGCCCCAATGTAGCCAAGTTCCAGCATCATGTCTTTGCGGACTTCGGTTTGAGCATTCAGGCTATAGCGCTGAATCAGAGGTGTCCGGAAGTTGTACGCTATGGTCGTTTGACTTAGCTGAGTTGTGGGCGAGTAGGGCGTGAATGCAGGTACCGTGGAAGGCTGTCCGGGGAACGCGAACGGATTGGCAAAAGTCACCGTCGGATCGGTTCCCTCTTGCGTGCGGGTAATGCCCCAAGGTTGGTTGAGGATTAGCTGCAATGGCGTATCCCCAATCCCATGCTGGCGGAAAGCGCCGTAGCCAGCCCGGAGAACAACTCTGTCGCCGCCCGGAACTCTCCACGCGAAACCAATCCGTGGCTCCAAGGCATTTTGTCCATCCCCGGCAATGCCGATCTCGTTATCCAGTTTCTGCACTCCAGCTGGAAGGGCTGGCCCGTTGTAGTTCGAAGCGACCACGAGACCCTGGTAGGACCCCCCTGCGGGGGGGGTCGGGTCGGCTGTGTTCATGTTGAAGTTAGCCATGCGTCCCAGGGCGTCGCTCAGATCTCCCAAGCGCTCGTAGCGCAGTCCCAAGTTCAGGGTGAGTCGCGGAGTGATCTTGTAATCATCCTGGAAGTACGCGTTGGCATCCAAAACTCTCCACTCGCGACCGAACTCCCCGGGACCGTCTATCGAGGCATATACGTTTCCGAATGGTAAGCCGTAGGGGGTTCCAGCCTGACCCAGCAGCATG
>Ga0182027_10016707_pt1 | contig 10007 bp, 9 predicted proteins | sample 712E1DmetaG_FD_121300 | JGI IMG/M metagenome (GOLD analysis project Ga0182027, IMG submission 121300) | Permafrost microbial communities from Stordalen Mire, Sweden - 712E1D metaG (Illumina Assembly) | ecosystem: Environmental > Terrestrial > Soil > Wetlands > Permafrost | place: Sweden... | reverse complement strand
TCTCAGCCATTTGTAAGACTTCCATATCCGGCAGCCGTTGCAAAACTCAAAGAATTGGGTTCTGATATGCAAGAGGGCACGGATTTCGGCAATGATGATGAAACGATTCTCATGAATCATTATAAAGTTCCTGTTTTTGTGACTCATTATCCGGCTGATATTAAAGCGTTTTATTTTAAACGGGATAAAAGTGGGAAAGCGGCAATGTGCGCTGATTTACTTGCGCCGGAAGGATATGGAGAAGTGATCGGCGGTGGCCAGCGCGAAGATGATTACGATACGCTTTTAAAGCGCATTAAAGAACATGGGTATGACCAAGGTGATTATGAATGGTATCTGGATACCCGAAAATATGGGAGCATCCCACATAGCGGATTCGGTATCGGACTTGAGCGGTTATTGGCCTGGGTTTGTAAATTGGAGCATGTTCGGGAAACAATTCCGTTCCCCAGAATGCTCGAACGATTTAAGCCATAACGTATGAAGAAGATTTGTTTATTATTTTGCGGCGGGACGATCACGATGAAGCGAAATGCGGATGGCGTGCTGTCTCCGTTTTATGATGCAAAAACACTTTTGAAAAATATTCCGCAGCTTGAGACCGTTGCCGATATTACAGTCATTGAAGTCGCCAATGTGGATAGTTCAAATGTTGATCCCGTCCTTTGGGAAAAACTAGCCAAGACGATATGTGAGCAATACGAAAAGTATGATGGTTTTATCGTAACGCACGGAACGGACACAATGGCATATACCGCATCTGCCGTTTCGTTTGCCTTAAAAAATATCAATAAATCCGTGGTATTTACCGGAGCACAAAAACCGTTGGAAGCGGTTCCCAGCGACGCGGTCAATAATCTTATTAATGCAACAATTTTGGCAAGTTCATATCAATTGGGAGTTTGTATTCTATTCGGACCGAAAATATTGCGAGGAGTGAGAGCCACCAAAGTCAGCGAGTCTGATCTGGATGCGTTCGACAGCCCGATGGCGCCCCCCTTGGGCACCATTTCACTTGAACCAATTATTTCAACACAAACAAATAATAAAGGAAATCTTGAATGTATATCATCATTTGATCCGAATGTCATCGTTCTGAAAGTAACACCCGGTTTACCAGTGGAATACTTGGATCACGTAATAGCGTCAGACTATCATGGAATTATTCTTGAAGCATTCGGCGCCGGAAATATTCCAACAACGCTTGTTCCGTTCTTACATAAAGCTCGCGTCAAAGGCATGCCGGTTGTAATCCTGAGCCAATGCAAACGGGGAATTACACAGATGCAACTCTATGCGGTCGGCCAGCATGCGCTTGAGGCGGGTGCCATTCCGGGTGGCGATATGACGGTTGAGGCGGCAACAACAAAACTCATGTGGATTCTTTCCCAAACTCGCGATATCAATACTATTAAAAAAATGTTTCAAACGAACATTGTAGGAGAGGTTACCATTTATGGAAAATAAATACACACCAGTAATCGGTATGGAAATACATGTGGAACTTGCCACAAAAAGCAAGATGTTCTGCGGCTGCAAAAACGATCCGTTTGGAGCCGAAAAACCAAATATTTATACGTGTCCGGTGTGCTTGGGTTTACCTGGCGCGCTTCCGGTTCCCAATAAAAAAGCAGTTGAGTGGACGATGCTTTTGGGTTTAGCACTTGGTTGTACGATTAGTACCGATTCCAAGTTTGACCGGAAACATTATTTTTACCCCGATTTAGCAAAAGGGTATCAAATTTCCCAATATGACATGCCTATCTGTCGTAACGGTATCATTCATCTTGCCTCGGGCGATGTACGGATCCACCGTGTGCATCTTGAAGAAGATACGGGTAAGCTTCAACACACGAAAATTGACGGCCTCCCTGTAACACTAGTTGATTTCAACCGTTCCGGTGTGCCGCTTGTTGAAATTGTTACGGAGCCCGATATTCATTCGTCCGAGCAGGCAAAAGAGTTTTTGAAAAAACTGCATCAGATCGTGCGATATTTGAACATTTCCAATGCAGATATGGAAAAAGGAAGCATGAGGCTGGAGCCCAACATTTCCGTAAAAAAGCCAGGTGAAACAGAACTTCCGAAATATAAAGTTGAAGTGAAAAATATTAATTCGTTTAATTTTGTGAAAAAGGCAATTGATTTTGAAGTTGAGCGACATATTAAACTATTAAGTAACGGTGAGATTCCAGCGCAAGAGACGCGTGGATGGAATGAAGAAAAAGGTGCAACAGTTTCCCAGCGTAGTAAAGAAGAGGCCCATGATTACCGCTATTTTCCTGAACCCGATATCCCGCCGATGCAATTTACCAAAGAGCAAATTGAAGCCGTCAGAGCCCAACTACCGGAGCTTCCGGATGTAAAAACCGCACGATTTGTGAAAGAGTTTGGTTTATCTGATTACGATGCCATTCAAATCACCGATTCCGTTGAGCGGGCAACGTTTTTTGAGAATTGTTTAAACCTTGCCAAGCCACCGGTTACCGCTAAGATGATTGCCAATTGGATCATTAACAAAAAAGGCGACGAAATGCCAGCAGATAAACTAATTGCTCAAATTTCAGCCGCCAATACAGTCGAAGATGTTTCCGATGAAGTTCTAGCGGGTGCTATTTCGGAAGTCGTCTCCGCCAACCCCAAAGCCGTCGCCGACTACAAATCCGGCAAACAACAGGTCCTCATGTTTCTTTTTGGCAATGTCTTGAAGACGTTGAAAGGAAAAGGAGATAAGAAAAAAGTGATGGAAATGTTGCAAAAGAAGCTAAAATAAAGCTAATAAATATTCATTCGTGAAATATGAAAGTTTTTATACCGAATAGTGCATCTTTACAAAATATAGATTACTTTCTAGCAAATATAGACACCAATGATAATACTCGTTTGCATATATCGACACATAAAGATTGGATAAATGTACATCCGTTAGCTGTTGCAATGATAGCAGCATTAGGTAAATCAGTTGATTCAAAACAAATTTCTTGTGATCCAATTACTGCACCTTCCGGTCACTATTTGAAAAGGATAGGACTTTTTGATTTTTTAGGAATAAATCCTGTTATTAAAAATATAAAAGAACATGAATTAGCAGGGCGACTAATTCCTTTAGTTCAAATAGTAACTTCCACGGATCAGGATAAGTTTATTGAAGATTTAGTTCCGCTACTTCATCTTGACCGAGATCCAAAGCATGCTGAGGCGATTCAACATATTTTTAGTGAATTAATTAGAAATGTGTTAGAACATTCTAAATCGACGCAAGGTGCAATAGTTTGCGCTCAATATTACAAGCGGACCAACAAGATAGCTATTGGTGTTGTCGATATAGGTATCGGTTTAAAAAAAAGTATCCAACAATCATACACGGTTCTTGATGATATTCGCGCTATAGAACTCGCATTAAGTCCAGGAATTACAGGAACAACAAATAAACCGGGTGGAACTTCTGACAATGCGGGATTCGGGTTATTTTTAATTAAATCTATCGCGTATGTTAACTCAGATTTTTTTACTATTATTAGCGGAGATAAAATGTATAAACTTTTAAAAAGACAAGAAGAGGCCTTAAAATTAAAAGCAAACCCTTTTAAAGATAGGCATAAAATTTCCAATATTAGAGGATGGCAAGGAGTTGCCGTAGGGGTTGATATCTCATTAAATCAAACCGGAGGTTTTGCCGCTATCATGGATATGATATGGAGATTTTATGCTCATGAAGTTCGTGATCTTAAAAAACAACATTATAAACATCCTAAATTTACATGAACCAAATCAAGTTAATTACAATCAATTTGATAACTAAGACGGGTAAGTTTGCAAATAATAAGGATAAAGCTCGCGAGATTAGAGAGAAATTGATATTCCCATCTCTTAAGAGAGGAGAGCTCGTTGTATTAAATTTTAAAGATATTGATTCGGCAACTCAATCTTTTATTCATGCTTTAATTAGTGCGGCGATTCGAACTTTTGGAGATGATGTTTTTGATATGATAGAATTCAAAAATTGTAATGAATCTGTCAAAAGAGTAATTAATATCGTTGCAGAATATATGCAACATAACAAAGAATAATTTATTGATCCTCTTGCATCTTGGACCCATTTTCCGCTAAAGTAGGATAGTCCACTACCACCTTGTGTGCTAAAGGGACAAAAATCATGGCAGCAGATTTTGTACATCTTCATACCCACAGCGAATTTTCGCTTCTAGATGGCTTAGGGAAGCTTGACTACCTCATTGAACGCGCCAAATCCTTCGGCATGGATGCCCTTGCCATAACTGATCATGGGGCAATGTATGGAAGCTTCAAATTTTATCTTAAGGCTAAAGCTGCAGGAATTAAGCCAATAATCGGCGTTGAAACCTATGTCGCCAGACGGAGCCACCTCGATAAAGAAGGAAAAATGGACACGGATCCATATCACCTTATACTTCTTGCCAAAAATGAAACCGGATATAAAAACATGATGAAGCTCGTCACAATTGCCCATTTGGAAGGATATTATTACAAGCCGCGTATCGATTTTGAATTATTAAAGAAATATCATGAGGGATTAATAGCAACCAGCGCCTGTTTACAGGGGCAATTATCATGTTTATTGCGAGAGGGGAAAGATAAAGAAGCGGAAGAGGTTGCCAAACAATATGGAGAACTTTTTGGTCCAGACCATTTTTATATTGAACTTCAAAAACACCCGCATATCGATATTCAGGATGAGATTAACGAAAAATTAGTCGCGTTATCGCGAAAAGTTGGCCTTCCATTGGTTGCCACAAACGATATTCACTACGTTGATCCGGACGATGCTGAGGCGCAGGAAATATTACTGTGTGTGCAGACGCAGCACACGATGGTGGAAAAAGACCGGCCGATGAGCATGCTTGAGTCTCCGGATTTTTACATGCGCAGTCCCGATGAAATGCGGGGACTTTTTATTCAATACCCCGAGGCGATTGAAAATACGGTGAAAATTGCCAAAATGTGTGATCTTACATTGTCGGTTGGAAAGTGGATTTTACCGCAATATCCGTTAGAAGAAGGTGAGACACCAGCAGTTGTTCTTGAAAAAATGGTTTCGGATAGAGTTACGAAAAAATATGCCAAAATCACAGATGAGTTGAAAGAACGCATTAAATATGAACTCGATATCATTAATAAAAAAGGATATTCAACGTATTTTTTGATTGTTCAGGATTTTGTTAACTGGGCTAAAAATAATGGTGTTGGAGTGGGGCCTGGCCGCGGATCTGCAGCTGGGTCGGTTATTTCTTATATTTTAAACATCACCGGCATCGATCCGTTGTTTTTTAATCTTCCGTTTGAGCGGTTTTTGAATCCGTTTCGGCCTTCACCACCTGATATCGATTTGGATTTCGCGGATGATAAGCGTGATGAAGTTATTAAATATGTGACCGAAAGATATGGATCTGATAAGGTGGCTCAAATCATAACCTTCGGTACTATGGAGGCCCGGGGTGCGGTTCGTGATACTGGACGCGCGCTAGGTATGCCTTACTCGCAGCCTGATAGGATTTCAAAAATGATTCCAATGGGATTCCAGGGATCCGCGATGACGATTGATAAGGCGCTTCAACAATCGCCTGAATTGGCTCTTGCCTATCAAAGCGAACCTGAAACGAAACGGCTTCTTGACGTTGCGCGGCGCCTTGAAGGTGTTGCGCGCCACGCATCGGTACATGCAGCAGGTGTTGTTATTTCTGATCGTCCGATAGTTGAATATACGCCGCTACAACGGGAGAGTAAGGGTGAGCGCATAATCACGCAATACGATATGTATACGGTCGGTGAGGATGGCGTTGGTCTTTTGAAAATGGACTTTTTGGGCCTCCGAAACCTTACAATTATGTCGCAGGCGCTTAATTTTATCCGTAAATCTGGGGTTTCTATTGATCTTGCGACAATTCCGCTCACTGATAAAAAAACATACGACATGCTCTCATCCGGGGAAACAACGGGTGTATTTCAACTTGAATCGGCTGGAATGCGGCGGTACATCAAAGAACTTCGTCCAACCAATATTTTTGATGTTATGGCAATGGTTGCCTTATTTAGACCTGGACCAATGCAAGTTATTCCGGAATTTATTAAGCGGAAGCATGACAAGTCGCTTATTACGTATCCCGACGAACGGTTAAAAGATGTTTTGAAGCAATCATATGGAATTATTGCGTATCAAGACGACGTTTTGCTCACTGCAATAACACTTGCCGGGTATTCTTGGGGCGACGCGGATAAACTTCGGAAAGCTGTCGGAAAAAAGATTTCTTCGGAAATGAAAAAGCAAAAGGAAAAATTTGTTGAAGGATGTGTGAAAAATGGGCTGACACAAAGTAAGGCGGAGGATATTTTTAATCTCATTGAACCGTTTGCAGGATATGGGTTTAATAAAGCGCACGCTGCCTGCTATGCCATGATTGCGTATCAAACGGCATATTTGAAAGCGAATTATCAGGTCCAGTACATGACGGCAGTTTTAACTGCTGAATCTCGAGCCAACACAGGACCTACGCGGGACGATAAGATGAGTAGTATTATTGCTGAGTGTCGAAGGACGCATATAGGGCTCTTACCGCCGGATATAAATTCTTCCGATATTGAATTTTCTATTCAAGATAATAAAATCCGTTTTGGACTATCAGCCGTGAAAAATGTCGGGGAAGCGGCTATAGTGAGTATTCTGGCTGGACGGTCAACTGGACCATTTTTAAGTCTTTCAGATGTAATTCATCGTGTGGACGTATCCAAAGTGAATAAAAAAACGTTTGAGAGTCTTATCAAGGTAGGAGCGTTTGATGCGTTTGGGCCTCGGACTTCGCTCCTCGCCTATTTGCCGACGGTATTAGATCTTGCTCATAAACATAAAAAACAGATGGCGTCAGGGCAAGTTGGATTATTTGGAGAAGAAGACGCAAAAACAACAACCGCAGATAGTCTGCCTCAGATCCCGGAACTTACTCAATCAGAACTATTAGCGTTTGAAAAAGAACTGCTTGGGTTTTATCTAACAACGCATCCCTTAGAGCCACACAGAAAAATACTTGCGGACATGAATTTAACAAATGTTACTGAGATTAATTCTACCCGAGTCGGGGATCGGGTATCGTTGGGTGGTATTGTGGTCGCTGTGAAAAAAATCATGACGAAAGCCAGTAATCATGAAATGGCGTTTGTTAAAGTGGAAGATTTGACTGGAACCATAGAAATCGTAGTTTTTCCCAAAATTTATGCCAGAACCGCTGATTTATGGCAAACGGATCAGATAGTGACAATTGCTGGAAAGGTTGATGAAAAAGATGATAGGCTGACAATTCTAATCGATGATGCAAAAAGAATTTCCTGATTGACGGTAGCCTAGTTTTTTTTATACAATGAAAACGCAAAAAGAACAATATACGTTGCTTCTGGACGAAGGGGAGCAAGGTAAAATTGTTTCTGGACATAAGAAAAAACAGCAAAAGAAGCAAGATGCGTGGTACTATCTAGGATTTGTAGGACAGATTGGATATTCCATTGCATTGCCAATTGCTGGAGGGGCGCTCCTTGGAGCATATATTGACCGGGTATGGTCGACATATCCCAAAGCGACCCTCTCATTGCTTTTCATCGGATTTATTTTATCTTTTTTGGCATTTGTAAAAACGATTCAGGAATTAATGAAGAGGTCGAATCAGAAGTAATTATTTATGCTAAACATATCACTTGCAGCAGAAAAAATCGGTTCAATATTCGGATTTCCGATTACCAATTCCTTATTAGCAACATGGTTCGTCATGGCTGTTCTTATTGTGTTTTCCTTAGCGGCAACGCGAAAAATATCTCTCGTTCCGTCAGGAATTCAGTCATTTGCGGAACTTATTGTCGGCGGATTACACGATTTTTTCGCTTCAGTTGCAGGACAATACGTTGACAAGTTTTTTCCTCTTATTGCGACTCTTTTCCTTTTTATCATTACCGCAAATTGGATGGGACTGTTACCGGGTTTTAGTACGATCGGTTTTTATCACGGATCAGAATTTACCCCGCTACTCCGAGGTGCGACATCAGATCTTAATACAACTATAGCGTTAGCACTCATTGCAGTTATCGGTATCCAGTTTTTCGGTTTTTCGATTGTTGGACCTCATTACGGTAAAAAGTTTTTAAACTTTAAAGATCCAATCTCATTCTTTTTGGGAATACTTGAATTAGTATCGGAAGTTTCCCGTATTATTTCATTTGCATTTCGGTTGTTCGGAAATATTTTTGCCGGAGAGGTGCTTTTGGCTGTCATCGCATTTTTGATGCCATTTTTAGTTCCTCTACCATTTTTAACACTCGAATTATTCGTCGGTTTTATACAAGCTTTGGTTTTCTCTATGTTGACCGCGGTATTTGCTAATGTTGCTGTGTCGCATGAATAAATATTGTTTTGTTTGAAGGGAGGTGAATGGAATGGATCAAGCATCAATTAAATTAATAATGACAGGGTTAACCGTTGCTGTTGGTGGTTTTATGCCGGCACTCGCCATTGGACTTCTTACTTCAAAAGCATTGGAGGCCATTGGACGAAATCCGGAAGCAGCAGGAGATATCCGAACGAGCATGATTTTAGGTGTCGCGTTTGCTGAGGCTATCGCTATTTACGCCTTAGTTGCCGGCCTTATCATTAAATTCGTATAATACTCTTACTTTAAAGGAAGTAAGGATGTATCGATGAAATTCTCTTCCCCGCAAGTGTCGGGGAGAAGAATGTCATTGATGTGACATTGTTAAGAAAGGAAAAATATATGGATAAATTAGGAATTGAACCAAAACTGCTGATCGCGCAGATAATTAATTTTTTAATTATCGTTTTTGTGCTTTCAAAGCTTCTGTATAAGCCGATTCTTAACATGCTTGCGAAACGGAAGAAAGAAATTGAAGAAGGGTTGAAGCTGACGGAAAAGATGCGCTTGGAAGAAGAGAAATTTAATGAAAAAAAGCAAAAGATGTTGGAAACGACTCGAGGTGAGGCACAAGTGATTCTTGAGGAAGCCCGGAAACAAGCCAAAGTTGAAGAAAAAGAAATAATTGCCGCCGCCCATAAAGAGGCGGAACTGGTTATCACTAAGGGAAAAGCAGAAGTTGAAAACGCTCGAGTTGAGATGGAAAAAGGGGTTACCAACAGGGCAATAGAGCTTGCCGTTTCAATGTCTAAGAGATTACTCACGGGAGTGATGTCTAATGATGATAAACATAAATTAATTTCCAAACATGTGAAAGAGCTTGAATCAATACGCGCATAAAATTAATACTATGGATGAATCATTAACTAAAGATGCAAAAGGACTAGTCGCCGGAGTTGTCACATTTTTACGTGGTGATTCGCGGTCTAAGACTGTGGCTCCGAAGGTTGAACGTTTTTTGGGGAAAGTGACGGCACAGGCGCGTAAAGAAAAAGAGGCACGAGTTGAAACAAGTGTGGCGCTGACCGATTCAGAAAAAAAATCAATAGAAGCGATGCTTGCAAAACTCATTGGACATCCGGTGAGTGTTACAAGTGTTATAACGCCTGATGTAATCGGAGGGTTACGTATTCAGGTGGCGGATTGGATTGTCGATACGACTTTTCAAACCCAGCTTACTGAAATAGCAGATTCATTAACAAAATAATACCTATGAATAACACTCTCTCACAACAAATTGCAGAAGATTTAGTAAAAAAAATTGATGAGTTCGAACCAGGCGCACAGGCGCGACGGGTTGGTTATATTTTAAGCCTCAGCGATGGTGTTGCTAAAGTTAGCGGATTACCAAACGTGGCATATCTGGAGCGGCTCGAATTTCCTCATGGAATTTACGGTTTTGCAATTAACCTTGAAGAAGATGCGATCGGAGCAATTATTTTAGGTGATTATTTGAAGTTAAAACAGGGTGACGAAGTACAGGGAACTGGACAGTTGTTATCCGTGCCGGTTGATGAAGCGTTTTTAGGGCGGGTCATCAATCCGATCGGTGAACCGGTTGAC
>Ga0182027_10016706_pt1 | contig 10007 bp, 8 predicted proteins | sample 712E1DmetaG_FD_121300 | JGI IMG/M metagenome (GOLD analysis project Ga0182027, IMG submission 121300) | Permafrost microbial communities from Stordalen Mire, Sweden - 712E1D metaG (Illumina Assembly) | ecosystem: Environmental > Terrestrial > Soil > Wetlands > Permafrost | place: Sweden... | reverse complement strand
TTCCCAACGCCACGCCGGCGTGCCGCGCGGCCAAAGCGATGGCGTTGTCACCACTCAGTAATTGTCGGTTGGTTGAACTCATGTCAAATTTCAAGGCTGGTTGGCAAACAAGTTTTCAAGTTTCACACGGGCCGGCCGCTTTTTCCATCAGTTCCACGAACCAGGCCGCCGGACGAATGGGTTTTCCCTTTGCATCGGCGAAGGCGTGAATCGTGTAACCCCGCACGACTCGTTGGCTGGTTGCGTTTTGGGTGATTTGAACGTCAAATTTCAGCCTGGCGCGCCCGGACCACCCGGCGGTGGAGGCGACGTCCAGCAAATCGTCATAGCGCGCGCCGCCCTGGAATTCCAGATGCGCCTCCACGAGGGGGAGAAAAACGCCTTTGGCCTCCGCCGCCGCGTAAGACATTCCCAGTCTTTTACGCATGAGTTCCGTCCGGCCGCACTCGAACCACTCCAGCGCGCGGGAATTGTAAAACGTCCCCATCTGGTCCGTTTCGCTGTAACGGACCCGCAATTGAAGCACATCTTGCAGTTGGCTCATTTCCCAATGCGGTTTTCGCCGCTCATCCCGATTTCGAGTCAGGCTGGCGCGGACAATTCAGATTAGGAAAATCGTTTGGAACTGGCAAGCCGGGAATTACCTGCCCGATTTTGCCAATACCGTGCCATTTTTGTCTCCCCCGGATTTCATCAGTTCCACCGCTTCGGTGGATTAAACCTCTGGCGGAAGTTTGACAGGATCGCTGAAATTTGCAAAAATGACAGCAGTTTCTGAAACCGGCGGCGGCTGGGGTGTCGTGGTTTCAATCGAATTCAAGATTCGGGGTTTGGGATTCGGCAGCGGGGGTTTTGTCGCGCCGGTTGCCACCGTTTTGAAAGAAGCTCAATCATGAAATTGCTGGCGAATTGGCTTCGATTCCTTCTGATTGCGATGGTCGCAATGGTCGGATTTCTGATCTGGCAACGGCACCGACATTCCGACAACCAGACGCCGGCCCCGGCGGGAGACGCGGCCACACCCGCCCTAATGGCCGCGAGGTTGCCCGCTCAATCGCCGGGCGTGGTTCCGTCCGCACAGCCGCAGCCGGAAACATCCGCCTTGTCCCCCAACCCGACCAATGATGCTGGCGCCTTGATCCATTTGAAATTGCGCCAGTGGCTTGAATCCCAAACGGGCGACTCGGAGACTCAAGACCGGCTGCTGAAAGAGTTTCTGGCCATGCTGACGGATGAAAACGCGGCGGAAATCATCCAGTCACTGTCGCACGAAGAATTAACCACCCCGCTGGGCATCGCGGCGTTGGAACGTTGGTTGAAGGTGGATCTCGCCCAAGCTGCTGATTGGATTGCGGCTCGTGCGGACGCAACGGAAGATCAGGCCTGGCTGGTTGGGCGAAAAATGCTGGAAGATCCCGCCGGTCTTCGGAATTTGCAGAGTTACAGCGACCAACTGACCAACGCCCAGTGGAAGCAACAGTTTCTGGAAGGCGCAGGGTTGCTCGCGCTGGAGACGAATCCAGCCGTGGTCATCAATCTGGCGCAGCGGATGAATCCGGACCGCGCCCAGACCAACTTATTGCAAACGGTGGCTTACGACTGGATCAGCCGCGATCCCAACGCGGCCCTGGATTGGATCATGAGCGTGAGTGACCCGTTGTTGCGCGAAAAGCTGATTGGCATCGGGGCGCAAGCGTATGCGGCCACCGATCCGCGCGTGGCCGCCGACTGGCTGATTTCGATGGTTAAATCCGATGGCACCTTGAACGATGCGGTGCTTCACGTCGTGGACGCCTGGGTGGCAAAAACTCCCGTGGCGGCGGCCCAGTGGGTGGCCGGGTTGCCGGTGGGCGGCACCCGGGACGCCGCCGTGGACACCATTACGCGCCAGTGGTTGCAATCAGACAGCGGTGCCGCTACCGCCTGGATTCTAACCTTGCCCGAGAAAGACAAAGTTTTACTCAGATTGATTTCCGATCAGGTCGAACAAAGCCATAGCGTGGTGGAACCAGAGTAGATCAGTTCCGGGGAGAAATCCCATCCACCAACATCACACACCGCAGCCCAACGCCGTTGTTGCGGCCGTCCGGCCCGTCGCAGTTGCGGCAGGCACATCGCAGGAGGTTGGAATTATCGCCCCACGCGCCGCCGCGCAACACATGCCCCGTGCCGGACGACGGCCCCGGCGGGTCGTTGGTTTCACCGCCGGAATACGCATGTTTGGCATAAAAGTCGGCGCACCATTCCCACACGTTGCCGGACATGTCGTAAAGGCCCCACGGATTGGGTTTCTTCTTGCCGACCGGATGAGTAGTGCTGTCGGAATTTGCGCCACTCCAGGCGTAGTTCCACATCACTCCGGCATCGTCGCCAAAGCTCCAGCGATTGGTCGTGCCCGCCCGGCAGGCGTATTCCCATTGAGCTTCGGTGGGCAGGGCGAATCGCCGTCCGGTCTTTTCCCGCAACTTCGCCAGGAAGCTCTGGCAGTCGTTCCAACTGACGTTGTCCACCGGCCGCTTCGACCCCTTGAACTCGCTCAGGTTGGCGCCCATGACCTTCTCCCACTGCGCCTGGGTCACTTCGTAACGGCCCAGGTAGAATGGGTGCGTAAGCGTAACTTTGTGCCTGGGCACTTCGTCGCCGCCTCCGGTCTCCTCGTCGGAGCCCATCACGAACCAGCCAGGCCGAATCAACACGAATTCCATCGTCACGCCACCCCCAAGGTCAACGGTTTCGGTATTCTCCGGCTTCACCAGAGCTTGGGCGGCATGGGGTGTCGCCATTTTAGCACAACCCGCCAAACCCGCGACGGCCGCAACCGCCAACACCATGATGAACTCAAACAGATGAGAGATGGTTTTCACGTTTTGTTATTCAGGGACGGATTAAACGTTCCGCCTTCGCATACCACATCCGGCCTGTGACCGGCAGCTTAAATCAGACGCCAATGGTCGCAAGTCTTGAATTCCCGAGCCGTCACGTTTTGACAGTTTGCACAAAAACCGGAGTTGCCCCGTATTCAAGGCAACTCCGGCTTGAGCGATTACGTTTTAATCAATCCACCGCGTCCTGTCTCAGAAGCAGCCGTACCCAACGCACTTGCTGCCGCTGACCGGATGCATGAAGGTGATGGTGGGCAGGGCGCCGGTGCTGGTGCGGGCCCGCGTCATCTGGGTGGCATCCACGCTCTGAAAATCAGAGTCGGTCGGGATGATGCCCGAGGTCCAGGTATTATTGCTTACGATGCTACCGCTCTCATTGAGATCCGCCGTCAGCGTGCCCTTGTAAGCCAGGTTGTAATGCATTACTTCCTTCGTGCCGTCCACGCTGCAATTACTGGAGGTATCAAGCGCCTCCAGCATGTCAAAATCTGCGTGGCCGTTGTTATAGGAAGTATTATAAGTCCAGTTGGCAGACTGACCAGGCTGATGATTGGCATAAAAGCCATTAGCGCCGTTCCCAGCCGCCAGACAGTATTTAACGGTGTGAACGGGCACTGGACTTGGCACCGAGCCACCACTGCAACCAAATCCGCCGATCTTAAAACCGTTGGCGTTTCCGCCGCCGACGCCGGCATTGTAGGCCCAGCAGTGATTAAACGTGCATGCTTTGGCAGAATTGATGCAATCGTAATTGTCGTCACTGTTGGACCAGGCGCGGCAGTTGTTGAAAGTTGTACCGTCACTATGAGAGCCAAAGCCGTCAATGTTTCCGACGGAACCGCCGGTTCCCTGATTGTTATAGGCATCACAATTATTGCAGGTGCCGGTGGCGTGGTTCCCAAAATACCAGCCACAAGCCTGGCTGTCGTGGGCCACGCAATTGTTAAACGTGCAATTGACGCCTTTGGTGTAAACGTAGAAGTTGTGGGCGATTGATTGGCTGCCCACCGGAGTGCCCGTGGCGGTAATCCCGGTGAACGTGCTGCTCGCTCGTATATTAAATCCGACCGGCTTCTTGGAGGTCGGGGTGCCAGCAAAGTTGAACACCGGCGTCTCGCCGGAATACGCCAAGAAGGTCATGCCTTTGCTGATGGTATGCACATAGTTGAACGAGCTGTCGGAAGAATTTACGGTGGAGTCGTTGTATATTCCTCCACGACAGATGACCGTATCGCCGGCTGAACCGGCGCTTTGGGCTTTTTCAATGGTCCTCCAAGGCGCGGCCAGTGTGCCGACGTTGGAATCCTTGCCGCTGGGAGATATATACCAGGTCGTGGCCAGCACGGAGGAAGCGACAAACAGTGATGCCACTGCCAGGGCTTTGCCTAATAGGTAATTCTTTTTCATGATTTTTATGGGGTTTGGATTTGTTCAGTTTGTTTTGGATTGTTTATGTTTTTACCCCGGCAGAACGGAAAACATGATACGCCATTGCACCAATCACGCGAACCATCTGGTCAACCGTAAAACCGGGTTTTGAAATGCCATATTATCACGGAAACCTCCCGGTGAACATCGCCAATTCTGGCGGCAAACCGGAAGGTCGTTGATTAGGGAGCCATCTGCAAAAAACCGGAGTTGCCCCGTTTTCAAGGCAACCCCGGCTTGAACGATTACGTTTTAATCCATACGCCCCGGGTTGTGTCTCGCCATACCTCGGCACACTGTTCTTCAATATTAGAAGCAGCCGTAACCCACACAATGATTGCCGCTCTTCGGGTGCATGAAGGTGATGGTGGGTAGATTGCCGCCGGAGCGGGCCTGCGTCATCTGGGTGGCATCCACGCTTTGAAAATCCGAGTCGGCCGGGGTGATGCCCGAGGTCCAGGTATTATTGCTCACAATGCTGCCGCTCTCATTGAGGTCCTTCGTCAGCGTGCCCTTGTAAGCCAGGTTATAATGCATCACTTCCTTCGTGCCGGCCACGCTGCAAGTGCTGGAGGTGTTACCGGTCCCCTCAAGCATGTCAAAATCAGCGCTGCTATTGTCATAGGAAGTGTTATAGGTCCAGTTGGCAGCCTGGCCAGGTTGATGGTTTGCATAAAAGCCATGACTGCTGTTATCGGCCGCCAGGCAGTATTCAACGGTGTGGACTGGTATTTGAGATGGCATAGTACCGCCACTGCAACCCCATCCGCCCACCTTGAAGCCGTTTCCGTCTCCGCCATTATTGCCGTTCTTGTAAGACCAGCAGTGATCGAAGGTCACTGATTCGGCGCAATTAATGCAATCGAAGCCGTCATCACTGTTGTTCCAGGCACGGCATTGCCGGAAAACATTCCCCGTGCCGCCGGCGCTGACATGGCAGCCGAAACCGTCGCTGTTGCCGTAGGAATAGCTGTTCAAGCCGGTGAGGTTGTAGCAATCGCATTGATAAACCAGATTATTTTTGGCGGCTTTTGTAAGAGCAATGCCCAGGCACATGCCGTCATGCACATTCACCTGATTCCAAGTGCAACTGCTGCCGCCCCGAACGAGGAAACCGTCGGAGCCGTTATTTTTGTCGGTGATCGTTTCCTGGACGCCCACCACGTCAAACGCCTGGAACGTGACGCTGCTGGCCGTCACCCAAAATGCGACTACGCGGTAACCCGAAGGCTTCACGGCCGAAAAATCGAGCACCGGACGCGTTCCCGACACCGCCTTGTACGTGATCCCGTTTTTATTGATCAGATTGACAACGGCGTAAACACTTTCCTGAATGGAATTGTATGAGTTGGCCATTTTGTAAGTTCCGGCATTGAGATAGACTGTGTCCCCAGAAGCGGCCAGTGATTGGGCCTTCATGATGGTCGCCAGCGGTTTGCTCGAAGAGCCGCTATTGCTGTCGCTGCCCGTGGGGGACACGTACCAACTTGTGGCCAACACGGAGGAGGCGACAAACAGTGATGCCGCCGCCAGAGCTTTACCCAATAGGTAATTCTGTATTTTCATAATTTGCATGGGTTTTTGGATTTGTTCAGTTTGTTTTGGATTGTCTATGTTTTTTCCCGGCAGAACGGAATACATGATACGCCGTTGCACTGACCTGCGAACCAACTAGTCAACCGTATATCCGGGTTTTGAAATGCCAAATTATCACGGAAACCGCCCGGTGAACATCGCCAATTCTGGTGACAAAGTGGAATTTCGTTGATTAGGGAGCCGTCTGCAAAAAAACCGGAGTTGCCTTGTTTTCAAGGCAACTCCGGCTGGAGCGATTACAATTTAATCAACCCGCCGCGGGCTGGGTTGGCCCAACACCGGGGCGTTTCACTTCAATCTTAGAAGCAGCCGTAGCCAACACAATGATTGCCGCTCTTCGGGTGCATGAAGGTGATGGTGGGTTGGTTGCCGCCGGAACGGGCATTCGTTATCTGGCTGGCATCCGTGCTTGTAAAATCCGAGTCGGCCGGCGTAATGCCCGAGGTCCAGGTATTATTACTCACGATGCTGCCGCTTTCATTGAGGTCCGCCGTCAGTGTGCCGCCGCAAGCCAGGTTGTAATGCATCACTTCCTTCGTGCCGGCCACGCTGCAATTGCTGGAGTCGGTGCCGGTCCCTTCCAGCATGTCAAAATCTGCGCTGGAGTTTTTGTACGAAGTGTTGTAGGTCCAGTTGGCAGACTGGCCGGGTTGATGGTTTGCATAAAAACCATGACTGTGGTTCTCAGCCGACAGACAGTATTTAACGGTGTGGACGGGCAGTGGGCTGGGCGGCGTGTCACCACTGCAACCCCATCCGCCGATCTTGAAACCGTTTCCATCTCCACCACCCACGCCGTTATTGTAGGACCAGCAGTGATCATAGGTATTTGCTCCGGTCGAATTGATGCAATCGTACCCGTCATCACTGTTGGACCAGGAGCGACAGTGGCTGAAAGTCACGCCGTTGCCATGAGCGCCAAAGCCGTCGGTGTTTCCGACGGAATTGCCGGTTCCCTGATTGTTATAGGCATCACAATTGTTGCAGGTGCCCTTGGAGTGGTTCTCAAAATAAAAACCAATGGCCTGGCTGTCATGGGCCACGCAATTGTTAAACGTGCAAGTGACGCTGCTGCCAGTGATGTAGAAGTTGATGGCCAGTTTCTGGGTGCCCGCCGGAGTGCCCGTGACGGTAATCCCGGTGAACGTACTATTCGCCTTTATATTAAACGCGCACGGACGCTTGGAAGTCGAGGTGCCTGAAAAGTTGAACACCGGCGTCTCGCCGGAATACGCCGAGAAGGTCATGCCTTTCGTGATGGTATGAACATAGTTGTACGTGCTGTCGGAAGAATTAACGGTGGAGTCGTTGTAAGTGCCTCCGCGACAGATGACCGTATCACCGGAAGAACCGGCGCTTTGCGCTTTTTCAATGGTCCGCCAGGGCGAGGACTGGCTGCCGGAGTGGGAATCACTGCCGCTGGGGGATATGTACCAGGTCGTGGCCAGCACGGAGGAGGCGGCAAACAGTGATGCCGCTGCCAGGGCTTTGCCCAATAGGTGGTTTTTTTTCATGGTTTTTTTGGATTTGGTTTTATTCAGGTTTTTATTGTTGGTGCTTATGTTTTTCCGGCAGAACGGAATCCATGATCCGCCATTGCCCCGACCCCGCGAACCATCGAGATCAACCGTAAAACCGGGTTTGAAGGAAAATGCTATCACGGGAATCGCCCGGTGAACATCGCCAATTCGGGTGATTGGGCATCACCAGTTCGGGTGATCGGCTAAAGTTTGACAAATCAACTGAAATTTGTGAAACTGATGTACATCCTACCGTTTAGGGGAGTTGGTGATGAATAATTGCTTGGAAAATGGAAATTGGATCGGACCAAATCTGACAATGATAATGAAGTCTTCAGCGAATCTGCTTCGATGCCTGCTGATTGCGATTGTCGCAATTACCATATTTCTTGTCTGGCAAAGGCCTCAACATTCCGCGAACCTCACGTCAGCACCGGCAGAATCCGCTTCCACGCCCGCCATGATAGCCGAGCCTTCCCCCGCACAATCACTTGGCGTGGTTCCGTCGATACAGCCGCAACCGGAAGCACCCGCCTCGGCCCCCAATCCTACTAATGATACCCTCGCCTTGATCCATTTGAAATTACGCCAGTGGTCTGAAACCAAAACAGGTGACAAGGAGACCCAAGCCCGATTGATGAACGAGTTGCAGGCCATGCTGACGGATGAGAATGCGGCTGAAATCATGCAGTCGTTGTCAACGGAAGAAATGGACAGTCCGCTCGGCATATCAGCGCTTTTTCATTGGATGAATGTGGACCCACTCACGGCCGCCAATTGGATGGCTGCGCGCCCAGACGCAACAGAAGATCAGGCCTGGGTGGTCGCGCACAACTTGCTGACCGACAGCACTAATTTGCACAGTTATTGCGACCAACTGCCTGACACTGGGTGGAAGCAAAACTTTCTGGCCGACGCCGGTTTTGGGGTGTTGTCGAAGAATCCCGTTGAGGCCATCAATCTGGCGCAGCGGATGGACCCAGGCAGCGCACAGACCAATTTATTGCAGACGGTGGCCTACGACTGGATCAGCCGCGATCCCAACCCCGCCTTGGATTGGATCATGGGCGTGAATGACCCGTCGTTGCAAGAGCGGTTGATTGCCGCCGGAGCGAAAGCGGTTGCGATGACCGATCCGTCCCTGGCCGCAGGATGGCTGGTTTCGGGGGTTCAATCCGAGGGGCTGTTGAACGATACGGTGCCCAACATCGTCGAAATCTGGGCTGGCAAAGACCCGTCGGAAGCGGCCAACTGGGTAGCCCAATTTCCCGATGGAGTTTCTCGAGAAGCCGCCGTGAACATTGTTTCAAGCCACTGGCTCCAATCAGACAGCGGCGCTGCCACCGCTTGGATTCTTACTTTGCCCGAGCGAGACAAGATTCTGACCAAATTGATTTCAGATCAGGCCGAACCTGCGGCCGATTCGCGGTAACCAAGGACTATCGCGCTGTTTTCAAAACCTTTTTCCCCTTTCGTCTGTTGAAGCGGAGGACGTGCGACAGTCACATGGATTGTTCCCTTCACTTGCGCCGCCAACTACCGTGCCGGTTGCAACATTCGCCTACAGCCGATAGAAAATAAGCCAGGGCGGCCATGATAGCCGCCCTGGCTTTTGTGCCAATTGGATTTTTATTGACCGTTCACTTTGCACTCGTAGAACGAAGCAAAGCCCGCGCTGGCACCCGTCACCGTGACGCGCACATAGCGGCCCGTGGCCGTGAACGTGTCCGTGGTGTCTCCCATGGTTGTATTTCCAGTCTTGTCCACCACCGTCGTGTAGGTCGAGTCATTGCTGCTGACTTCGATCCGGTACTGGTAGTACCGTGAACTCGAACTATACCAGTTGATGGTCGCACTATGCAGAGTATGGCTGGCACCCAGGTCCACCCGCCACCACTGCTGGAAGCTGCTGGTGGAAGCCGCCCAGCGGGTGGTCAGGCTGCCGTCGTCGCCGTTGGCCACTTCATTGCCCGTTTGGAAGGAACTGAAACGGGTCGGTTCCTAGTTTTATAGTATTGACTTGAAAGGGTCAGAAAAGTGACATTCTGGGTTTGAAGGTGGGTAAAATTATTGCGGCTCGCCCCTGGTGAGCCAGACTCAGTTTGATCATTTAACTTCACCGCCGCCCGGCTGGCGGTCTTTTCCGAACAGAAACGGTTCTTATGTTTGGGCCGGGCGAGGAATTCAAGCGCGAGTTGCCGTTGGGAACATATTAGGTTCAGGTTACAGCCCGATCGGCTGAAGACAGTCCGCCGGTATGTGCGCGCGCCACCTTCGAGGCAACGCGCGAAGGGGTCTCCCGTAAAAACGTTCCGTGATGGCAACAGCGTCCCGACTATTTGTCTGTCACGCCCGGACTGACGGGCCTTTTCAATTAACACGGATTAGGATCAAAGCATTGCTGAGGTTTATTTGGGCGTCCGCGTAGCCGGGATTGATTTGCAGGGCTTTTTGGAAATGGGTGATCGCTTCGTTCACGCTCCGTTTTTGGATCAAAGCGCAGCCGAGATTGTTGTGGGCGTCCGCGTAGTCGGGATTGATTTGCAGGGCCTTTTGGAGCTGGGCAATCGCTTCGTCCACG
>Ga0182027_10016705_pt1 | contig 10008 bp, 10 predicted proteins | sample 712E1DmetaG_FD_121300 | JGI IMG/M metagenome (GOLD analysis project Ga0182027, IMG submission 121300) | Permafrost microbial communities from Stordalen Mire, Sweden - 712E1D metaG (Illumina Assembly) | ecosystem: Environmental > Terrestrial > Soil > Wetlands > Permafrost | place: Sweden... | reverse complement strand
GAAAACGGCGTCATGCTCGCCGCCGTGGCGCTCACCACCTACGGCATGCCGCTGGTGGTCGAACTGGGCATTTTCTTCGACGTGATGGTGGCGGTGATGGTGCTGGGCATTTTGGTCTATCGCATCCGCGAAACGTTCGACTCGATGGACACCGGCAAACTGGACCAGCTCAAAGGGTAAGGCTGAAGGCTGAATGCTAAAGGCTAAAATAATATGGACGAAAAGCCACAGGATTTGAAACCGAGAACGAAGGCGTTTGCACTTCGGGTGATCCGCATGTACTCCAAGCTGGCGAAGAACGACACCATCGCGCAAGTGCTCGGCAAGCAGGTTCTTCGTTCCGGGACATCCGTGGGGGCGAACTACCGCGAAGCGTCACGCGGACGATCCAAATCCGAATTCATTTCCAAGGTTGGCGACTGTCTCAAGGAAATCGAAGAAACGGAGTATTGGCTCGAACTCCTCGTGGACAGCGGTTGTGTTTCGGAAGGAAAGATGGCCGACCTGCTCGATGAAACCCGCCAACTCATTGCCATATTCACAACCATTAACAAACGCTCAAAAGGAGAATTTTAGCATTTAGCCTTTAGCCTTCAGCCTTGTTAGTATGTTGACTCCCATCCTCATGATTCCGCTGGCCGCCGCCCTGCTCTGCCTGCTCGTGCCGTGGCGGCGGCTCATGGAATGGATCAACATCCTGGCGTTTGCCGCCACGCTGGCGCTGGGCATCCGGCTGTTCCCGCAAGTGCTGCAACCGCACAGCGTGGTGACGGAATGGAACGAATTTTTCTACGCCGATGCGTTGAGCGCATGGATGGTGCTGCTCATCTCGGCGGTGTCCCTCGCCACGTCGCTTTATGCCGGACGTTATTTTCGCCGCGACCTCGCCGCCGGGCTGGTGACAACTGGCCGCGTCAAGGAGTTCTTCGTGCTCACGCCGATATTTGCCACGGGCATGTTCCTGGTGGTGCTGTCAAACAACCTGGGCGTGATGTGGTTCGCGCTGGAAGCCACCGCCTTGTCGTCCGTTCTGCTGGTGGCGTTGTACAACCGCCAGACCTCGCTCGAAGCGGCGTGGAAATATGTCATCCTCGGCAGTTTGGGACTGGCGCTGGCGTTGTTCGGGACGGTGATGACCTACGCGGCGGCGGTTGGGGGCGGAAGCGAGCGGCTGCCGAGTTTCAACTGGTCGCATTTGATGACGGTGGCGGCGCAATTTGATCCGCGGCTGATGAAGCTGGCGTTTATCTTCGTGCTCGTCGGCTACGGCACCAAGGCCGGGCTGGCGCCGATGCACACCTGGCTGCCCGATGCGCACAGCGAAGCGCCGTCGCCGACCAGCGCCATGCTGTCCGGCGTGTCGCTGAAAATCGCGATCTACGCCCTGCTCCGCTTTCACATTCTTACCACGCAATGCCTCCACAACGACTACAGCCGCACGTTGCTGCTGTGCTTCGGGCTTTTCTCCATGTTCCTGGCCGCGCCGTTCATTCTGGTGCAGAGCAACCTCAAGCGGATGCTCGCCTACTCCAGCCTCGAACACGTCGGCCTCATCTGCGCCGCCGTGGGCCTGAACACGCCGGTGACCATTTTTGGCGCGTTGCTGCACATGGGCTATCATGCGTTGACCAAACCGGTGCTGTTTTTCGCGGCGGGCAACATTCACCAGACGTTTCACACCCTGAAATTCCGGGTCATCGGTCCCGGCGTGATAAAGGTGCTGCCGGTGACGGTGCTGTTCGTGGGACTGGCGGCGGTGGCGGCGATGGGTTTGCCGCCGTTCGGATTGTTTTACAGCGAACTGACGGTGCTCAGCGGCGGGTTCGCGGCGGGCCGGACATTCATCAGCTTCCTGATTTTGGCGGCGTTAATTGCGGCGTTTTGCGGCATGCTCAAACAACTCACGCGCATTTTGCCTGGCGCGCGCAAGATTGAGCGCGCCAACAACGCCAAGGCGTGGGACGGCGTGCCGGCGATGGGGCTGCTGGTGGGCGGACTGCTGGTGTTCAGCGTGTGGTGCCCCGCACCGTTGTTGCAGTTGCTGCACCAGGCGGCGGGAATCATCGGAGGTGTTCCATGAATGTTTTGCCCGGCGTGACCGAAATCGTGGCCGAAGTGCAGGAACGTTTTGGCGACCGGCTCGACGCCGTGCGCGCCGACCGGCCCAACGAAATTTATTTTGACGCCGGGGCGGAACTGGTCGCCGGCTTCACCGCCCATCTTTATAAAAAATGGGATGCGCGGCTGGTGAGTGTTTTCGCCGACGATGTCCGCGCGCAGGAAAAGGCCTTTCATCTGTACTATGTGTTTGCGCTCGACGCGGTCCACGCCTTTTTCATCCTGCGCGTGCCCGTGCCGCCGGCTCAACCGGAGTTCACCTCGCTGACCAACGCCATCCCGGCCGTCAACTGGCAGGAGCGGGAAATTCAGGACCTGTTCGGCCTGCAACTCATCGGCCATCCCAACGCCCGCCGCTGCGCATTGCACGACGACTGGCCGGAAGTTTTTCCGCTGCGCAAAGACTTCGATCTGCGCACGCAATTGCCGCCGTTCACCGGCGAGCGGCACAAGTTCCGCCCGGTTGAAGGCGAAGGCGTGTTCCAGGTGCCGGTGGGCCCGGTGCATGCCGGCATCATCGAGCCGGGGCATTTCTTGTTCAGCGTGGCGGGCGAACCGGTGCTTTATCTGCAATTGCGCCTGTTCTACACGCACAAGGGAACGGAAAAACTTTTTGAAAACCTGCCGGTGACGCACGGCGTGCGGCTGGCCGAAAGCATCTCCGGCGATTCCAGCTTCGCCCACGCCACGGCGTTTTGTCATGCCATCGAACGTGTTTCGGACGCGGAAGCACCGCCGCGGGCGCGCGCGCTCCGCAGCCTTTGCCTGGAACTGGAACGCCTTTACAACCACATCGGCGACATCGGCGCGATTGTGACCGACGTGGCGTTTGTGGTGGCCAACATGCACGCCATGCGGCTCAAGGAACGCATCCTGCGCGTGAACGAACAACTCACCGGCAACCGCCTGTTGCGCGGCATGGCCTGCCTGGGCGGCGTGCGCTTCGATTGGGACGGCGAACAAATCAAGACTTTGGAAAAGCTGGCGGCGGAGCTTGGGCCGGAATTTGATTCGCTGGTCGAACTCATCGAGAATTCCTCATCCACGCGCGACCGGCTGGAAGAAACCGGCATCTTGAAACCCAAGGTTGCACGCGATCTGGGCGTCGTGGGCATCGCCGGGCGCGCATCGGGTTTCGACCACGATTTGCGGCGCGATTTTCCCCACGCGGCCTATGACCGGGTGAAATTTCGCGTGCCGGTTTATCAGGTCGGCGACGTGGAACACCGGATGCAGGTGCGCATTGACGAGGTGCGGGAATCCCTGTCCATCATCCAGCAGCTCGTGTTGGACCTCCCCGGCGGCGCGGTGCGCGTGGAAATTGCCGAACTACCGGCCAACCGCGCTGCTCTGGGCTACGTCGAAGGCTGGCGCGGGGAAATTTTTCATTGGATCCGCACGGCACCCGGAAACCGGCTGGCGCGCTGCAAGGTCAAGGACCCGTCGCTGCAAAACTGGCCGGCGTTGAGCGAGGCGATCCTGGGCAACATCGTGCCCGACTTCCCGGTCGTGAACAAAAGTTTCAACCTGTCCTACTCCGGCACGGACCGTTGAGGTGATTTATGTTTGAAATTCTCCGGAAAAGTCTGCGCACCGGCATCGTAACGACGAGTTATCCGGAAACGCCGGTGGAAATCTCGCGTTTCGGCCGGGGCCGTCCCGAAATTGACTGGCCCCAGTGGAAAGATGCGCGACTGGCGACCGCCGCCTGCCCGACGGGAGCGATTAGTTATCAGGATACCGGGGAGCGGCGCGTTGTGCGGCTGGACCTGGCCAAGTGCACCTTCTGCGGTCTTTGCGCCGAAGCCGACAAAGCCATCCGCATGACCAGCGTTTGCGAATGCGCCGCGCGCCGCCGCGATGATCTGGTGACGGAAACCAGTTACAGCCTCAAGCCCGACGGCAGGCACGAACGGCTGGTATCCACCCCGGACAGCAAAAAATCCTACCTCAACAAAGCCGTTACGTTGGAGCCGGGTTCCCTTCACGTTTTGGGCCGGAAAATCAAAACGCAGGTGGATAGCGTTCTTGGCCGCTCGCTGCACATCCGGGAAGTGGACGCCGGCTCGTGCAACGGCTGTGAAATTGAAATTGTCGGATTAAACAGTCCGGTCTATGACCTCGAACGCTTCGGCATTCACTTTGTCGCCTCGCCGCGGCACGCGGACATGCTGCTGGTGACCGGTCCGGTGACGCGAAACATGGAAATGGCGCTGCGCAAAACCTACGACGCGATGCCCGCCCCGCGTCTGGTGGTGGCGGTGGGCGCGTGTGGTTGCAGCGGCGGCATCTTCGGCCAAAATTATGCCACGGTGGGCGCCGTGGACGCAGTTCTGCCCGTGGACGTTTACATTCCCGGCTGTCCGCCGAATCCGCACGCGTTGTTGCATGGCATTCTGGTGGCCATAGGCCGCCTTGCTCCCGCCCCCAAACCGTCCCATCCCGCGCCTTAAAGTTTTCAGAAGCCGCACGAGATGCTTGCCACCACATTAAACGTCGGCGGAACTCGTCCATGCGAGCGCTGGAGCAGCGGCTTTTTGGAGTGCTGATTCAACCGATCCCAATTCCAGCAAAATCCAAAATGTTGCAGCCATGGGCAGTTTGAACAAGCCGCCGTCAAACCAGAAGCCAATCAAAAGCACGATTGCGCCGGCGTGACAAGTCGCTGGCAACAATTCTAAAGGCTGAATTCCTGAAAAGTGAAAGCCAGAGATACATTCCAAAACAAAACAGCGCGGGAATTCCGAGCGTGGCGCCCAGCATGAGATAAACCAACCATCAGATTGCCTTCGCGCTATGTCTTTGCGTTAAATTGATTTCTGCACGTGAGCGAAGGAAAACAAAAGCCGTAAAGTAAATTCCCAGACACAAAAAAACCATCCATTGAGTTTCTGAATCCCGAAGGACGGCGGTAATCTCTCTTAAAGCGGAACTGATGAAATTGGAAGATGATTCCAAAGTGGCACCCGCGAATAGAAACAGGAACACCAAAAATGCCACACTACCTGTTTTTAGGAGTATGGCAGATGATTTACGGACCATCACTAAGACGATGCCTGGCGGCTCAAGTGGTGTAAAGAACTACGATGCGGAGGTTGCTGGCTTTTCTGACGATGTTGTTGCGAAAGCAGTTTTTCGTTTTTCTTTCCAAAGCCAAAACCAGATGGCATAGCTGCCGATGAGCAGATACGCCAGAATGATTTTCGTGGCCGTGTCCGCAGTTTGGGGCGGAATATGCAATGCGTTCGTGAGATTGCCCAAACAAGGACAAGGCTTTTGATAATGACCAATAAAAAGCCCCAGCCGATATATTGAGAAACAAGTAGCCAGCCATGAGACAAGCGCAACCTGAAAAATTGACTTTGTGCCGAAGAAACAAATTAAACCAATTATCAATTCGCACACTCCAACAAGTAAAAACACCTTTTGGTAAGAAAAGCTCAAAATCGGGGTTGGAATTTGCAAAATCGGCGCGTGACCAAAGCTGCTAATTATTTTGGCAAGGCCCGTCACAAAAAGCAGTATTCCAGATGACAATAGAAAGAATTTTGAAATATGAGGCTTCATTAGACAATTAAAATCGTGGCTGATATTTTAAAAGTTTAGTCGAGAAGCAACCCATTTCTATAGGAAGCCATGTATTATCATCTGGATCCTCTACTAGAACATAAATAAAAGGTCTTGGAGCTTTAGGGAGATCAATAGTTTCAACCATGACAGTAATTTTTGCTATTACCAGTTTGCCATTCTTCAACAAAAGACCGTTTAGAAGCTTCTCATACGACAGGTAACACCCCCTATACGATCCAATTGTATAAGGAGCATTGGGATAAAGTTGATCAAGTTCCAAAAAAGGGATTTTATTTGTTGTAAAAAGCGTTACGATAACATCATCAACACTAACAGCAGTCCAATACGCATGATTGGAAAAATCATGATTCCATATTTGTCTATCCATTTGCTCAAAAGAAGCGGGAGCTGGTTCGTCTGGAAATAATCTGGCATAATAATTACTCATTCCAGTAATAGTTTCATTATCCACCACATAGTTTGTTGTGGGGGCTAGAAACTTCCAATAGGCATTGTAGTCACCTAGATAGTTTGCTAGGACCATATTTATTATGACCTGATGTATCGAATCCTGCTGTCGAGCGTCCGGACTAATTCCGTTTCCGTTAATTGGAATATTTGTTAGTCGATTTATAAATTGTGCATTTGCGTTAATTGAAGAAAAATCGTGTTTATCCCAAGTCGCCTGTGTTTCATGCAACTTTCCGGGTTGCGATATATTTTCAACGGCTAGAATTGGAGATTTTATTCTGTGTGAAACCGCCAAAAATAACATCAAAAAAGATGGCAGTAAAAACATTATTGCAATAAGAATTTTGTTTTTCATTATTTTTCAACCAAATTGCCCCACAGACAAAAAACCTATGGGGCAATTCGAAAAATTTTAAACGAATGACTTATACATTATAAATCTATTCCCCACACGATTTTGCCGGAGTGCATGGACACGGACTGACGCCTCCTGGAGCCGCCCCGCAACTAATACCTGTCGGCTGACAGCATGAATCTAAACTAACCCAACAGCCGCCAGAAGTTGTGCATGGAACCACTTGATTTCCCATAACACAATTCATTTTAGCTGATGGTGCAGATTCTTTACCACTATTATCAGCTATAGCTATAGCTATAGATGCTAGTCCAGCTACGATTCCCAACACGAATATTCTTTGATATTTTTTCATATGGTTTTTGTTGTTTTGTTGTTTTCAGGATTTAACTCCCAAATTGCCATCCCGCCATTGAGATGCTCACGACACCGCTCCATTGGCCGATGCGGGCATCGAAAGTTAGATGGTTTTCTTTCATGGAAAATATCCCCGGTTGAATTTATTTTGTCGGCGGAGTTTGTTGCGGTGGAGTTGGCGGCGCGGGCGGCGCGTGGTTGTCCGGCGGAAAGGTGTTCAGCCGGAATTCGTCGCGCACGGCGGCGTTGGCCGGATTGATGGCCGGGAATTCCAAGTCGGCGGCGTTTTGAATGGTCAAAACGTGGGATGAAAGAACTCCCCGCACTATTGCGCGGTTACGCGGTTGCGCGATTGCGCTTTTTCGGGTGAGACTCTGACTGTCCATGAATCCCGTCATGAGTTACGAAATGCATTTCAAAGAAAGCGGGCGAGGATGTCAAGCGGTTTTAAAATATTTTTGAAAAATAATTTCAGGGCCATTTAGCGCGAACGCTTTGGCATTCACTTTGTTGCCTCGCCCCGGCACGCGGACATGCTGCTGGTGACCGGTCCGGTGACGCGGAACATGGAAATGGCGCTGCGCAAAACCTACGACGCGATGCCCGCGCCGCGCCTGGTGGTGGCGGTGGGCGCGTGTGGTTGCAGCGGCGGCATCTTCGGCCAAAATTATGCCACGGTGGGCGCCGTGGACGCGGTCCTGCCCGTGGACGTTTACATTCCCGGCTGTCCGCCGAATCCGCACGCGTTGTTGCATGGCATTCTGGTGGCCATAGGCCGCCTTGCTCCCGCCCCCAAACCGTCCCATCCCGCACCGTAGCTTTCAGGGAGTTTGAATTCGGCGCAAATCCTCCTTCGTTCTCGTCCTCGTCCTCGAAAAGCCGGACAAAAACCGATTACGAGAACGAGGACGACGACGAGGACGAAATTCGACCAGCAGACTTCTGGCACTTTCAGCTCCGCAATTCCCTGCTCGCCAATCGCGCCGGTTTCGCCGATTTATGGGCGCATTGATTATGTTCACCGGCACTTACACCGCGAATGACATCCGCCCTCGCCCCGGCCCTCCATGAACCTCTTGGTAGCGCAGGTTTCCAAACCGGCTGTATCGCCGACTTCCAAGTCGGCAGGCACAAGACGTTGCACCAACAGCGGGTTTGGAAACCCGCGACACAGCAGACTTGGAAGTCTGCGCTACCCGCCAGTTACGGGGAGGATAAAAGGCGAGGGTGAGCGTAAACACTCATTCCACTGGAAACATCAAGGAAGCGGAAATTCAGTTTCAAAAGTGTGCTGGACAGAAACTTAAATGCGAAACACACTGATGGCCCTGAAACAGGATTGGCTGCATAACGCGGCATCCATTATGAGTTGGGCCGATTCGCACGTCACACCATGAAAATCGCACCGTTCCTCATCGCAGTCGCGCTGACACTGGTGACCGCTTGCTCCAAAGAGGACAAGGTTATAGGTGTCGCAGCCGATGACCCTGAGATGACCGCAGCCATTTCTAAGGCGCGTGAGACGTTACCGCAGTTTTGGCAGGTCTTCGACAAGCCAGAGCATGGCGAGACTGGGTTTTCGCTGAAAGTTAGGATTACCGACAAGAGAGGTACGGAGCATTTTTGGGCTGTTGACATCGAGCGTCGCGACGGCAAGACGATGGGGACTATCAACAATGACCCGGACACCGTGACGAGTGTGAAGCTTGGAGACAGGATTGAGATTCCAGAGGCCGACATCACGGATTGGCTCTACATGCGAGACGGCAAGATGGTCGGGAACCGTACTCTCAGGCCGCTCTTCAAACAGATGCCGGCAGCAGAGGCTGAGCGGCTCAAAAAGATGTTGGCAGACCCATAACTGATCGGCCTAAATCCGGTTCACTGGTGAATAACAGAACGACGGTTTCAAATGGAAGCGTGATGATAGCCGGCCGGTTGTCAAAAATCCGCCAATCCGGTTTTACCGGGCCGCCCGGCCCTGACGGAAACGGCCCGGCACCATTAGGCCCGGGGATGCGCAGCGTCGTAGGCCTTCTTCAAACGTTCGGTGGTCACGTGCGTGTAAACCTGCGTCGTGATGAGATGCGCGTGACCGAGCAGTTCCTGCACGCTCCGCAAATCCGCGCCCGCATCCAGCAGGTGCGTCGCGTAACTGTGCCGCAATTTGTGCGGCGTCAGGCCCGGATCGAGCCCGGCAATGACCAGATATCGTTTCAAGCCGCGGGACAACTGAATGGGTTGCAGTGGCGCGGCTTTTTTGGTTTCCGTAAAAAAAACCGGCGACTCCCCGGACGGCGGCTGCTTCAAGGTGTTCCAATAACTTTCAATCGCCTGCAGGGCCGGCTGGCCGATCGGCACGAGGCGCTCCTTTTTTCCCTTGCCGCGCACGCGCACCAGTTGCTCGCTCCGGTCAATGTCCTCGGCGCGCAAGCCGCACAACTCGCTCACGCGCAAGCCGCAGGAATAAATCGTTTCCAGCACTGCCACATCGCGCAAACAGACCCCGGCCGAAATGGGCCGGCCCGGTCCCTTGTGCCGGTGCGTGGTCATGAGTTTGATCGGTGCGCCGAGCAAATCAACCATTTGCCGGCGGGTGAGATATTTCGGCAGGCGCCGGCTCGGCTTCGGCAACGTCAGGTTTTTGATGGGCGACACCTCGACCGCACCGTGCCGGATCAAAAACTTGTAAAACGTCCGCAGCGCGCAGAAGCGCAATTGAATGGCCGCGCGGCTCAGGTTCTGCCGGCCCAAAAAACGCAGGTAACCGCGAAAGTCATCACGTTGCAGCTTTTCCCACACGGGCGGGTGTTGCCGCTCCTGATGGTGCCAGTGAAAAAACTCCAGCAGCGCCTGCCGGTAATTCCGCTGCGTGTAAACCGACGCCCCCCGGTCCGTGGCCAGGTGCGCCAGAAATTTCCGGATCCACCGGTCGTCGGCAGCCGGCTTGGTCGTTGCAGCATCAGTCACACGCAATGAATACACCATTTCACCGGGATATGCAGCAAAATGGGAACATCGCCGCCGGAAAGCGACTGGGAAACATCGAACAACCAACATTCAACATTGAACATCGAAGGATGCCCTGCTCGCCCTTCACTTCGGCGTTGGGCGTTCGATGTTCAATGTTCGATGTT
>Ga0182027_10016704_pt1 | contig 10008 bp, 4 predicted proteins | sample 712E1DmetaG_FD_121300 | JGI IMG/M metagenome (GOLD analysis project Ga0182027, IMG submission 121300) | Permafrost microbial communities from Stordalen Mire, Sweden - 712E1D metaG (Illumina Assembly) | ecosystem: Environmental > Terrestrial > Soil > Wetlands > Permafrost | place: Sweden... | reverse complement strand
GTCGGAGTTCTGCCAGAAACCCGGAGGCAGCGGCGCAAACCCGATGCTGGTCCAAAAGCGTTCGGCGCTCTGCACGACCCACTCGGCGGAACGGCCCTTGAAATAGGGGCTGAGGTCGGCCGCTTCGACCAACCCCGTCCATTCCTGGCCCCAACGGCTGTTGATCCAATGCGCCGGAATGAACTTCGGCACCGGTTGTCCGTATTTCTTGGCGAGCGCGTATTTCGTCCAGGTGTGCAGCTGCAGATAAAGCGGACGCAGCTCGCGCATGAAGTCGTCGTTCATTTTCACCATGTCCTCCGCCGTCATGCCATAGGCGGCCATCTGTAAGGTGAAATAATCGGCGTGGCCCAGCTCATGGGCGACGCCGTTGCGGAGGTCGCGCAACTTGATCAAGCCCGGCTTGAGGGCGGGCCCCGATTCCTTCGAAGCTTCCCAGACGGCCCGGCGCTCGGCCAGGTCGCCGGTCGTTTCAAGAAGATCGTCAATCTGATTCGCGGTGACCGGCTTGCCGTGCAGTTTGAATTCAAAGCTGTTGAGGACGGACGCCTGCTGCGTCTCGGCGGCGACGCGCGCGGCGACGAGGCCGGGGTTGGTCATCGGCCCCTCGGCCGCATTACGGAGCGCCCGTTCCAACTCGCGCACCGTGAGTGGGTCGAGCTCGGAGCGGAAAGCGAGAAGGGCGCGGGCTTCGTCGATGAGCGCCGGGTTGCCGTTGAACGCGGCGTAGGCTTTGCCGGCGACCTCGGACGCGGCGTCATGGGCCGGCGTGACGTCGGTGGAGGCGGTCCATTGTGCTTCTTGCTCAACGCGGTAGAGCGCCTGGTAGCCCGCGTTGACGAGTGCAAGGAAACGGTCGGCCCGCTCCTGGGCGGGCGTGGCGGCCTGGGCCAGACCGGCCGCCAGACTGACAGCAGCGCCGGTCAAAAAGAAACCGGCCAGGGAAACGATGTTACGCATGCGCCCATCGTGGCCCGTTCGGGGTGGCGGACAAGAAAAAGACCGCAAAGGATTCTGGCGGACCTGCGTCCGGCCAGAATCCTTACGGGAGGGGATTCGCCTTAGGAAATGCCGACGGCAACCGATTGATTGAAGACATAACATGCAGACTGCGCTCGAGTCGCATGGCTGGAGACCCGGGCTTCGGGCCCCCTCCTCCGTGTCGTTTCAGGGCGGGCCGGACCTATTTATCAATCCATTCCTGTCATGAAAAACTGGACCATCGCCCGAAGGATCATCGTTGGTGGTGCGAGCATTATCGTCCTGCTGATCGTGGTGGCGGTCACCGCGGTCGTCAGCCTGCGGCAGATCACCAAGGAGGCCGTATCGATCAAGGAGAACTCCATACCGGGCCTGAGCGAGAGCAGCACGATGAACATCGTTCTCGCGGAGGGCGTTATCTGCGCCATCCTCGCCGGCGAGGCGCCCAATAACGAGGAGCGCGAGACCTTCCTGAAGCAACTGGATGACCTGACGGCAACCAGCAACGTGGCGTTCGATGCCTATGCCAAGCGGATCATCGATTCGGAGGACCGGGAGAATTTCCGCATCCTGACCGAGAAGCGCGCAGCTTTCCGCAAGATCCGGGCCGATTTCGTCGCCCTCGTCCGCGCCGACAAGGACGCGGAGGCAAACAAGCTCCTCCACGACGTCCTGGTCCCGGCCCAGATGGAGTATTCCAAGGCCGGGGACGTTCTGGTCAATTACAACCTGCGCCTGGCCAAACAGTCGTCGGAGGAAATCGTCAACAACACGGCTGCCACGATCTGGACGGTTGCGACCGTTGCCGTGTTGGCGTTGCTGGCCGGTGTCGCTTTTGGCGTCGTGGTCATCCGTAGCGTGAGCAAGAAACTGCGTTCGCTCGGCCGGGCGCTGGGCAGCGGCGCGGATCAGGTGACCTGTGCCGCCTCGCAGGTTTCCACATCCAGCCAGTCGCTCGCGCAGGGCGCCAGCGAACAGGCCGCCTCGCTCGAGGAAACCAGCGCTTCGCTTGAAGAAATGTCCGGCATGACCAACCGAAACGCCGAAAACGCCACCAAGGCCAATGAACTTGCCCGGCAGGCCCGCCAGGCGGCTGATGCCGGCGCCGGCGACATGCAGGCCATGAGCGCCGCGATGAATGATATCAAGATGTCCAGCGACGACATTGCCAAGATCATCAAGACCATCGACGAGATCGCATTCCAGACCAACATTCTGGCCCTCAATGCGGCGGTCGAGGCCGCCCGGGCCGGCGAGGCGGCCATGGGCTTCGCGGTCGTGGCCGAAGAGGTGCGCAGCCTCGCCCAGCGCAGCGCCCAGGCCGCGCGCGAAACCGCCGACAAAATCGAAGGGGCCATCACCAAGACCGGGCAGGGAGTGCAGATCACGGAAAAGGTGGCGAAAAGCCTGAGCGAGATTGTGGACAAGGCCCGGCAGGTTGATCAATTGGTGGCGGAGGTCTGCACGGCCAGCCGCGAGCAAAGCCAAGGCGTGCGTCAGATCACGGCAGCGGTCACGCAAATGGACAAGGTTGTCCAATCCAATGCCGCGAGCGCGGAGGAAAGCGCCAGTGCCGCCGAGGAACTCAATGCCCAGTCTCACGCGTTGCGGGAAGCCGTGGGCGAGTTGCTCGGACTGGTCGGTGGGCGTGATTCCGGCGAGGCTGGCGAGCAAAGCGGGGGCCGTGGAGGGAAGACCGCCAGAACCCCGTTGATCGCGCAGGCGTCGTCGCAACGCCGTGGACCGGCCGGGGAGAAAAGAGCCTCGACCTTTACGATGTCCGAAGCCGGCCATGGCAGCAATGGCGACGCCGGATAAAGCGGGCCGATGCCGCATTTGTGCAAATTGTAGGAGCGAGCTTGCTCGCGATTCCGAATGAAAAGTCGCCTGTAAGCAGGCTCCTACACCGGTCACCCGATTGCCTCATTGTCCGGCACCCGTTCGACGCACGGATTCCAACAAAAAAAGCCCCGCGCCGGTGAGGGCGCAGGGCTTTGTAATGGGTCGCCTGCCAGCAGGCTTCCTACAAGAGCGTGATCACTTCTTGGCGGCCTTGGCCTCGGTCACCGCGGCCTGGGCGGCGGCGAGACGGGCCACCGGCACCCGGAACGGCGAACAGGAGACGTAGGTGAGCCCGAGCTTGTGGCAGAACTTCACCGTCTCGGGATCGCCACCGTGTTCGCCGCAGATGCCGAGCTGGATGTCGGGCCGGGTCTGGCGGCCCTTCGTCACGGCGATCTGCATGAGCTGGCCCACGCCGGACTGGTCGATCGTGGCGAAGGGATTCTTCTTCACGATTTCGAGGTCGGCGTAGTGCGGGAGGAACGAGCCGGAGTCGTCGCGGGACATGCCGAGGCAGGTCTGCGTGAGGTCGTTCGTGCCGAAGCTGAAGAACTGCGCGGTTTGCGCGATCTCGTCGGCCGTGAGGGCGCCGCGCGGGATCTCGATCATGGTGCCGACCTGGTAGTGGATCTTCACCTTCTTCTCCGCCATGACCTCCTGGGCCACGCGGTTCACGATTTCTACCTGCAGATCGAGCTCCTTCTTGAAGCCGACGAGCGGGATCATGACCTCGGGCTTGACCTTGATGCCCTCCTTCTGGACGAGGGCGGCGGCCTCGAAGACGGCGCGCGACTGCATCTCGGAGATCTCGGGATAGCCGATGCCGAGGCGGCAGCCGCGGAAGCCGAGCATAGGATTGAACTCGTGCAGTTGGTGCACGCGCGCCTCGATCTTCTCGACGGGCACGCCGAGCTTCTGTGCGAGATCGGCCTGTTGATCCTTGGCGTGCGGCAGGAATTCGTGGAGCGGGGGATCGAGGAAGCGGATGGTCACCGGGTAGCCCTTGAGCGCGCGGAAGATGCCGGCAAAGTCGTCGCGCTGGTAGGGGAGGATCTTGGCGAGGGCCACCTTGCGGGCCTCGACGGTTTCGGCGAGGATCATCTCGCGCATGGCGTCGATGCGGTCGCCCTCGAAGAACATGTGCTCGGTGCGGCAGAGTCCGATGCCCAAGGCGCCGAACGCGATCGCGTTCTGGGCCTGGGAGGGCGAGTCGGCGTTGGTCCACACCTGGAGCTTGGTGGCCTGGCTGCACCACTTCATGAGCTGCTGGTAGCTCCTGAACTTCGGGGTCTGCTGGGCGTCCTTGTCGCCGTGAATCAGGCCGGCGATGATTTCCGACGGGGCGGTCTTGATCTGGCCGGCGTAAACCTTGCCGGCAGTGCCGTCGATCGAGAGGAAATCGCCCTCATTGATAACCTGGCCGGCGACCTTGATGGTCTTGGCCTGGTAGTCGATGTCGAGGGCGGCGGCGCCGCAGACGCAGACCTTGCCCATCTGGCGGGCGACGAGGGCGGCGTGGGAGGACACGCCGCCGCGGGCGGTGAGGATGCCCTCGGCCGCGATCATGCCGCGGAGGTCCTCGGGCGAGGTCTCAATGCGGGCGAGCAAAACCTTTTCGCCCCGGTGGGCGGCTTCGACGCAGCGCTCGGCGTTGAGATAAACCTTGCCGCTGGCGGCGCCGGGGCCGGCGGGCAGGCCGGAGGCGATGGCCACGGCCTTCTTCAGATCGGCGGCCTCGAAAACGGGCGCGAGGAGCTGTTCGAGCTGGTCCGCGGGATTCCGGAGGATCGCGGTCTGCCAGTCGATGAGCCCCTCTTTCACCATGTCGATGGAGAACTTGAGCGCGGCCATGGCGGTGCGTTTGCCATTGCGCGTCTGGAGCATGTAGACCTTCCCGTCCTGGATGGTGAACTCGAAGTCCTGCACGTCCTTGAAATGCTTCTCCAGGGTGGCGCGGATGTTCTCGATCTCCTTGAAGGCGGCGGGCAGATGGTTCTTGAGCTGGGCCACCGGCTCGGGCGTGCGCACGCCGGCGACGACATCCTCGCCCTGGGCGTTGATCAGGAATTCACCGTAGAACTCCTTGTTGCCGTTGGCCGGATTGCGGGTGAAAGCTACGCCGGAGCCGGACTTTTCGCCGGTATTGCCATAGACCATGGCCTGGACGTTGACGGCGGTGCCCCACTCGGTGGGAATGTTGTACTTGCGGCGGTAGACGATGGCACGGTCATTCATCCACGAGCCAAACACGGCGCCGATCGCGCCCTGCAGCTGGTCCCACGGGCTGGCCGGAAACGCCTTGCCGGTGCGCTCCTTGACGAGCGCCTTGAAGCGGACGACGAGCTCTTTCAAGTCGTCAGTGGAAAGCTTGGGATCGTCGATCTCGGCATTCCCATGGCGCTCCTGCTTGAGGTTGCCGATGACGGTCTCGAACGGCTCATGGTCCTCACCCGGGAGTTTCTGCACGCCGAGCACGACGTCGCCGTACATCTGGACAAAGCGGCGGTAGCAGTCCCAGGCGAAGCGCGAGTTGGCGGTCTTCTTGGAAAGGGCCTCGACCGTCTCGTCATTGAGGCCGAGGTTGAGAATCGTATCCATCATGCCCGGCATCGAGTCGCGCGCGCCGGAACGCACGGAGACGAGCAACGGGTTGACGAGATCGCCGAACTTCATGCCGGTCTGGGCCTCGATGGACGCCACTCCGGCCCTGACCTGGGCGTCGAGCGCCGCCGGGTAGGTACGCTTGTTGGCGTAATAATAGGTGCAGACCTCGGTGGTGATCGTGCATCCTGGAGGCACGGGCAGTCCGATCCGCGTCATTTCGGCCAGATTGGCGCCCTTGCCGCCGAGAAGAGGCTTCATTGAGCCATCGCCGTCCGTCTTCTTGCCGAAGAGGTAGACGTATTTTAGGGTCTTGCCGACCGCGGATTTCTTGGCCGCGGGTGCGGATTTCTTGGCTTTTGCTTTAGCGGGCATTTTGGATTGAGTAAGTTGTGTGCCTCAAACGAGCACGGTTCTCACACGCATGAAGCACGCATCGGAATACCGAGGAGGGATGTGTGTCAACGTCGGAGAGGGGAAGAGTCTGAAATGGGCGGCCATCCCGACGACCAGCCGCCGGTTTGGCTGGATTTGCCGGTCGGGTGAAATATCTTCCAAATCCAGATTGAATAAGCAGATCCGTCGATTTGATACCGCTGAAGACACTGTAACCGGCCCATAGATCGCCCGTCATGTATCGAACTACCTAAGTCCTATGAGAATTAAAAGCTGCTGGCTTGTTGTTTGCCTCGCACTGTCGCTGTCTGGCTTTGGATCCGGCGTATTGGCCGGTGCGCCAGGTCCTTACCACTTTCTGAAAAAGATTCCGGTGGGCGGCGACGAGTGGTGGGATTATCTATCGGTCGACGCAGCAGGGCGCCGGCTGTACGTAAGCCACGGCACCGAAGTGGTTGTGATCGACATCGACAAGGATGCGGTGGTCGGCGCGATCGCTGACACGCCGGGCGTCCATGGGCTCGCGGTGGCCTCCGAACTCAAGCGCGGTTTTTCGAGCAATGGTCGCGAGAACAAGGCCAGCATTGTCGACCTCGAGAATCTAAAAACCCTATCGAAAGTGGACACCGGCCAGAATCCGGACGGGATGCTTTATGAACCGGGCCGGCAGGAGGTCTATATGTTCAACGGACGAGGCAAGTCAGCCACGGTATTCGAGGCAGTGTCCGGCAAGGTCGTGGCGACGATTCCGCTCTCTGGGAAGCCGGAATTTCCGGCCTCCGATCCGCTGGCCCGCCGGGTCTACGACAACATTGAGGACAAGAGCGAGGTTGCCGTAATCGACACGGGGACGCACGAGGTTGTGGCCGCCTGGCCAATTGCGCCGGGCGAGGAGGCATCGGGCATGGCCATCGACTTGGCGCATCACCGGCTTTTCCTCGGCTGCGGCAACAAGATGATGGTCATGATGGACAGTAGCAATGGCAAGGTCGTCGCCTCGCTGCCCATCGGCGAGGGAGTTGACGCCACTGCCTTCGATCCCGGCACCCAGCTCGCGTTCGCTTCCTGCGGTAGCGGCACCGTGACAATTGCCAAGGAAGAATCCCCGGACAAACTCACCGTGGTGCAGATCCTGGCGACCGAGCCCCGGGCGCGCACGATGACGCTCGACCCTCAGACCCACAAAATCTACCTGGCCACGGCGAAGTTTGAAGCGCAGCGCGAGCCGACGGCGGGCGCTCCCCGCCAACGCCCCAAGGCGATTCCGGGCAGCTTCAAGATCCTCGTTTACGGCATGGATTGATTCGAGGGCTGAAACTGCTGACGTCGCCGTTTCGACAGGCTTCATGGACTTGAGCGGAGTCGGAGGGCAACCGAAGGTGGAGGGCGCTGCGCCGTCAGAGGCCGTCCGGCCCCATGGCGGTGACAGCCCACCGCCCGCCAACTGAATAATCGCGCACCGCCCTCCAAGAAAATCGTCGCGTGCCGCGACCGAATGAACAGACAATCCCGTCGGGTGAACAAGCCTGATTCCCAGAATGGATGTTTTTGGCCGGTTCTGCGCCTGACGATGTTGGCGGCCGGCTGGAGCCTGCTGACCGGCTGTTCGACGTATCATGCGCAACCGCTTGATCGGGCCGCGGTTGATGCCGCGCTTCAGCCGCCGAAAATCGAGGCAGTGCGAATTGCGGCGGAGAAACTCTATCATCCGCTGCTGAAGCCGATGGCCATCGATGGCCGGGACGGGTTCACGCCCGATGAGCTCGCGGTCATGGCGGTCATTGTCAGCCCGGGCCTGCGCGCACTGCGGGATCAGCTCGGCGTGGCTCAGGCGCAGGTCCTGCAGGCTGGCCTGCTGCCCAATCCGCAGCTCGGCTACACCTACGATCAGCAACACGGCAACCATGATCCAACGTTGGTGAACGGCAACAGTCTCGGCCTTGATTGGGAGGTCACCGCGCTCCTCGGCTACCGCGATCGCGTCGCGAGTGCGAAATCCACGGCGGCAGCGCTGGATCTGGGCATCGCATGGCGGGAATGGCAGGTGGCTCAGGAGGCACGGCTTAGCGCCTTTCGCCTTCTTTCGCTCGAAGGGCGCCTGACGTTCGCCCGGGAAACGGAGCGCGAACGCGCGGACGTCCTCGCGCTGGCGAAAAAGGCCTTTGCGCTCGGTGCCATGACCACGTCCGATCTCGCGGCGGCGACCGAAGCGTGGAGCACGACGCAGGACGCCCGGTTCGCGCTGGAACAGGAGCTGACGGCACAGCGGCTGGCCCTCAATCTCGCGCTCGGTCAGCCGGCGGACCAGCCGGTCATGCTCAAAGCCGGGGCGGGCTTCCCCGAGTTGCCGCCGGGCTCCGACAATGCCGCGAGTCTCCTCGATGGATTGGAACAACGGCGGCTCGATCTCGTCGCCCTGGCCATCGGCTACCAAAGTGCGGAAGCATCGCTGCGCGCGGCGGTGAAGGCGCAATTTCCGCGGATCGGCCTCAGCTTTGGAAAGGCGCGCGACACGTCCGATGTGCACATGCGCAGCTTCGGCTTGACCGTCGACCTGCCGTTCTTCGATCGCAACCAGGGCCAGATCGCCCTTGGTTCGGCGACCCGCCAGCAACTATTTGACGAATACGTGGCACGGGTGGCGGAAGCGCGCGCCGACGTGATGAGGATTCTGTCCGACCTCGCGATTCTCCGCACCCAGCTTCAGACGATCGACGCCGGGCTGCCGGAACTCGATCGGCTCGGTGCCGCGCTTGACCAGGCGATGCAATCGCGCAACGCCGACGCGGCGGCCTGGCGCGACGCCCACGGCACGCTGCTCACGCGCCGGGCCGAACGGGCGAAAATGCAGGAGGACATCCTTGAACTCGGTGTTGCCCTGGAAATCGCCACCGGCCGGCCGCTGCTGGCGACCGCGGTCGGAGATCATTGAGCGTTGCATAACGAAGTGACAAACAAAGGTGACGCGCGTTGTCCCCAACGCGCCCTGATCTGCATCGATTCCGTTGATGTAGGGTCGCCGCTCGTCGGCGGACCTGATCCCCCTGGACGATTGGCCCGGCGACCCAGCCTTCGCCAAGGCTACGGCGGGCAGGCCAAGCGCCGGCCCTACGCCCCAAGATTCACTAGTCTCCGTTCCCCGTCATGAAGAAAATCGTCATCGTCATCGCCGTTCTTGTGCTCGTCGCGATCGGGTGGTTTTTGCTGAAGCACCGCGGCGCTCCCGACACGGAGGAAGGCGCAGCGCCTGTCGCCACGGTCGAGACCGCGCGGTTAGAACAGCAGGACATCGTCCGAACGATCGAGGCATTTGGCGTGGTGGCGGCCGCGCCGTCCGGCGAACACGTGATTTCCGCGCCTTACGATTGCGTGATCCGGCAGGTTTTCGTTGGAACGGGCACGCCCGTCGCTGCCGGCGACGTGCTGATGGAGATCGCGTCGAGCGACGATGCCAGACTCGCCCTGGACTCCGCGCGCGGCGCGCTCGGGCTCGCGACCAAGACGCTCGCGGCAACGCAGCAGCGCTACGACTTGAAACTGGCCACGAATCAGGACCTGCTCATGGCGCAGCAGACGGAGCAGGACGCGCGCCTGAAGGCCGCGAGCTACGAAGCGCGCGGAATCGGCGGGGAGGGCCGGATCACCGCGCCGGTGGCAGGCATCATCAGCAAACTGGAACTTACCGCGGGTGCGCTCGCCCCGCTTGGAACACCGTTGGTTTCGGTCGCCAACGGCGAGAAGCTGGAGGCGCGTCTCGGCATTGAACCCGCGAATTTGTCCTCGGTCGACGTGGGACGGCCGGTGGTGCTGATCTCGGCCAACCGGTCGGGGTCCACGCCGGTCTCTTCGACGGTGCGGAGTGTCGGCAAAGGCCTTGATCCCATGACGGGCGCCGCGGAAGTGCGCGTGCCAGTGCCCATGGGGGCTCCGTTGCTCCTGGGCGAACATGTGCAGGCGTCGGTCGAAGTGGAGAAAAAGGTGAAGGCGCTGGTGGCGCCGCGAAGCGCCGTGCTGCCCGACGGTGACATCCAAGTGCTCTTCATCGTCAAGAATGGCAAAGCCGTGCGGCATGAGGTGACACTCGGGATCGCGTCGGGCGACCGGGTGGAAGTGACCGGCGCCGACCTCCACGCCGGGGACCTGGTGGTGACGCTCGGCAACTACGAACTGACCGATGGCATGGCGGTC
>Ga0182027_10016703_pt1 | contig 10009 bp, 11 predicted proteins | sample 712E1DmetaG_FD_121300 | JGI IMG/M metagenome (GOLD analysis project Ga0182027, IMG submission 121300) | Permafrost microbial communities from Stordalen Mire, Sweden - 712E1D metaG (Illumina Assembly) | ecosystem: Environmental > Terrestrial > Soil > Wetlands > Permafrost | place: Sweden... | reverse complement strand
TTGCTGCCCCTTGCCGAGCGTGAACAACGCCTTGGGTTTGGCATCCGCTTTTTCTTTTGCCAGGGTCGTTTGGAACGGACTTGTTTCGTCGACGGTGATCGCTTCCTTGCCATCAAGGTTCAACAGAAGTTCTTCCACTAATCGGTTGAAACGGCGCGGATCAAACATGGTCGATTGGCAATGTGCGCGAATGATTCCTTTCCGGTCGATGGCCAGTACAGTAAAATTGTTCGCATTAAGTTCCAGCACCGAATCGACGGCGGCAGAAAACGCACTGCCCGAAACGCTCTTTCCGCCAAACGATATACCGAACGCGCTTTGCGATTTCAGCTTCTTGTACGTCGGGTCGGCGAGTGTCGGGAACAGGAATGTCACATTCATTTTGTCCTTGAATATCTCGCCGACAACTTTTTTGGCTGTGGCGAGGTCTTCTGCCATTCCGATTCCTACGATGTTGAGTTTCGGCAGAGGATTGTTGCTATATCGTTCAACAAGCTGGGCGGCCGCGATGGAACCACCTGTGATCAGGGCGATGAGCGTGATAACGATGATGCGTTGCATTGTAGGCTCCTTTCAACTGGGAACGGCGGCAGCGGATTGGGTGACTTGTTCCACCCTTCAAACGATCCTATCGCAATGCGTGGCCGACGTTTCGTCTATTGGTTAAAACTGTTCAACTACAGTTACAACAAAAGTAAACCTGAAATTCGTTATATGCAAGAAAGGTGGCCAACCGGGGACCACTGTTCCCGTAAGTCGTTATAAATCACGTTACCCCGGCGTGACTCCCCGCCAGACCGCCTACAGCGTTCAGGCGGGCGGGGAACACGCGACCCACAGCTTAGAAGTGTCTCTCTGTGGAACCAATTTCGTAATTTTGAATCAATTTCAAAACTTATTCACCAGGATCATATCAACATTTGTGTCAGTTTGTTGACACCTTGCGTCTTAAAACTGTCTGATGATCCAACATAATAATTCCTCTTGATGATTGCAAGTGTGAATCGATTTCGCAACAAGATTAAAAAACCACAGTAATAGCTTTTTTGTTTTTCAGAAGAAGAAAAGTTAAAAATCATTTCTAAAACGGCCACAACTATTTCTATATAATTTATTTTTCTATGGAAGAAACAGTTGTAAAAGAAAATTAATTTTTAACTTTCATGGAAAACAGTTCATATTCGCCGTTTGTGCGGTTAAGAATGGGTTAAAAATGATAGCGGTTGATATACAGGTGACCTATGACAACTATATTTAACTCAATTCGTCGGCACTATTATAGAGCCATTATAAGAGCTTTGATTTTGTCATTTTATCATCTCCTGAGGGAATTGACGAGATGAAAAAACTATGCATTGCAAAGTAGGCACATAGATCACGCCACCCTACATCCACCAAGTACAACTCGCCGGTGTCGGTGCGTGAGATGATGGTATAGGTGGTGGGGATAGACACTTTTTCATTTCGCTTATTTGCTAACGCTCATTCCGTCAGTGAGCGCCTTTGGCGCCATCCCGCTACTTAGAATTAATATTGAGAGCGGGACTTGTTGAGCGCTGTTTGCACGTTTTTCAGTGTCCCGCAACATTTTCTGCGGGACGAAATCCCGCTGTTTTTGGCTGGGGCGCCTGGGTAGGCAACTGTTGAATAGAGCCTCTGCTGACACAGGAAATTTCCTAAGCAGGAAATTATGTCATAAAAGGATATCAAATCTAAACTATAAGAAAATAGTCTATTCCTAACAAGGAAAATGAAATAATAATCAATATGAATGTTGACAATAAAAACATGAAAAGGATAAGACGGGACTCATTAAATACACGCTCAAGCCGGGAGGATAAAAGGAATAAAAACCATACGTTAAATACATCCACTCCTTTTGCAAGTTTGTAAAGAATACTGGAAACATCTGTGTCATGCATGACCAAAGCAAGACTTATATTGTCATCGATCAGAAGAAGTGACCACCGTAAAAGAAAAAGGATAAGCGAATTCAATAAAAGTACACCAAAGCAAGAAGACACTATGAACCAATATTTTGGAAAATTATTCCACAATCCGCTGAAGAGTGCAATTCCCAACCCAAATAAAATAGTTGTGCATAGTAGTGAAAATGAATATTTCAGAGTAATTTTCATTGCGATTATCAAGCGCATACCAGGATTTCGAAGAATCTGGTAATTTGCTTCTTCATTTAATTCAAACACATGATATTGTTCACTATCTGTGATTCTGGCTTTTGCATTATCTAAATTTTTCTTAAGGTAATTTTCATTTGTCAGCAAGATGTATGAAAAAGCAAATATTGAACTCAATAAAATGATAATCGGTAATATATTCGCTGCTGTTGTGACTCGTAAATTAGCGCAATTTAGCTCTGCAGATTTCGAGGTGAATGGGATAAAGAAAAGCTCCCACCACTCAATTTCATTTTCATCAACTAAGTTGTTATTCATATATATTATATGATTAAAGGTCCCGTCTCTTGAAAAGGATAATTGCCGCTAAAAGATAACAGGCTGCATAAATGAAACAGTAATATGGAAACTTAATATCTGAGTATCCGTAAAGGATGTATTCTATAAAAATTCTATTGATCAAAGAAAACGGTGGAAAGAGAAGAGAAAGAATTTTCAACAGTGGATTATGCAACGCCATCCCTGCAGTAAGGAATGAATTAAAATAATATATGGAAAGAGATACAACAATTACTGCGGTTACGTTTTCGAAAAGAACACTCAACAATCCGTTAAGTGAAGCAAGAATAAGAAAATGAAGAACAGGTGTAATTGTTATAGGCAAGATGATCCATAAAAAGCCTTGACCCGTTTTAATGAAGAGAATAGAGATGAGGAGTGCTGAAAATATTATTTGAAGTATAAATATTGAGGCAACGACGCCAACATATCGAGAACAAAAAAGTTGTGACCGCGAATATTTTTTTGTCAAAAGGATATTTAAGAGTGGGTCTTTGAATAATTCTGAAAATGATGCTGAGGTACCGATAATAAAAAGGAACATAATAATCGTCCACCCGAGCTGAACAAAATCCATAATAATTCTACGGAGAACGAATAGCAACTCCCCTTCCAAAGGTTCTTTTCCTAAGACAGATATTGACACCAAAACGTTATTGTGATATTCAAACGATAGTCCGAAAGCAATAAATGCCAATATTGCTATCTGTAAAATAAGACAAAACATAAGAGCGGGTTGGGATAGTGTGTTCCTTATCGTTTCTTTTAAAAATGCAAATGACATTATTTTGCCTTGATATAGTTGATAAATATTTCTTCCAAAGTTGATCGAATCGGCCTAATTGAATGTGCCTGAATATTGTTTTTCCGCAGATAATCCAGAACACTCTGTAATTCTTCCGTGGAATGAACTTCACACATCCATCGATTATCAACCATCATGCATTGATATGGTTGGGGCAATGGTACGAGTTCTGTAAACTCAATCCAATATTTTAAGTTGGGGGGGATGATCTCAGATAATGTTCCCCATCGTAGAAGTTGCCCTTTATGCAGTATGGCCACACGATGTGCAATGCATTCGATCTCAGATAAGAGATGCGAATTTATGATAATTGTTATGCCTTTTTTCGCAAGATCTAATAGAAGATTACGAATCATGACTTTACCAAGAGGATCTAACCCTTCCGTAGGTTCGTCTAGAATCAGAATTTCTGGTTGATGGAGAATGGCCTGTGCAATACCCAAACGGACAACCATACCCTTAGAATAATTGCCGGCCTTTTGGAAAGCGACATCAGTAAGTTCGACAAGATTAAGGCAATAGTCGATTCTTTCTTTCAAATGGATTTTCGTCATTCCACTAGAAGCGCCAAGAAATCGAAGAATGGATATCCCAGTTCTTGATGAAGGAACACGAAAAACTTCCGGTAAATAACCAATTCGATTCAGCCAAGCATAATCAGATACAGTTTTGCCGAAAAGGGTTGCAATTCCAGATGTCGGCCGGACCAATCCAAGAAGAGTTTTTATAAGTGTTGTTTTACCCGCGCCATTTAATCCGAGAATTGCCAGTATCTCACCCTTTTGAACTTCCAATGAAACATCCTTTAATGCCAAGATAGCTTGATTAGGATATCCGAATTGTTGATAGGTTTTTGAAAGATGTACAACTTGAATCATTTGGCACCTAATAAAATTATTCCATTAATTGAAGAAACATTTTGAATTGTTCGGGAGAAATTGGAAATGATCTCAAAAAGAGGGTTTGGGAATTTTCGCCTATAAGGAGAACAGCACTTTTTGCATTATGCACTTTTGCAAACAATGAATCTGATAGAACAATCGTTGGAAAAACAAATCCGTTTGTTTCTTTCCAATGCTGCAATCGTAAAGGCGTTTTAATTATATAGTTTTCCTTAAATATTCCAACGACACGAAAACGATCATTTGATGGTAGCATTCGACAAAGTGAATCTGACAATAAGCTGAAGCTATTGAAACATAGTGAGCAAGCAAAATCATCATAATTCAAGAGAAACAAAACTCTTTTTGAGGATTTCATCGATTTAAAATTAGCCACCTCTTTTTCGGCTAATGAAACAGCCATAGATACATTAGTCCTATTTTCAAGATCTTGAATTCTTGCGAGTGGCTGCAAAAGACTGAATTCGGCATATATGATAAATATGATAATAATGATAGAGAATGCTTTTAATTTTACAATGCTTCTCTTTGGTGTAATATTTGAGATTCCCGCGAGAACAAGAACATCTAATAATAACACATCAAAAATCAATTCTTGATAATTTGAAAGCCCTATATCAAAAATGCCAAAACAGTGACATACAAATGACTTATTTCCAACTACAACAAAAACCAAAGTGATGATAAATGTCCCAATAAGAATAGAGAATAGTGTTATGAAAAGAGAAACCTTATATCGCAAGATAAGTGCAATACCTCCTCCTATTTCAAATCCAATGATACAATACGTACAGATAGAGGATAACCAATTGGGGAAATGAGTAAGGGAAGAAATCGTACTAGAAAAACTATGAATAACAAATATTTTACCAATTCCAGAAAGAGTAAAGACCAACCCCAAAAAGGTAGTCATAGCAATAATAAATATAATGTATCCCCTATTAGTTTTTTGTACTCGATCTGTCATTTCGATTTCCATTGTTCTTAAATTCCTTTGATTACTTAAGAATTCTGTACTTGTAGATTTGTGTGCGATGAGATTCTATACTCCAAAGATTATTATGAGAATCAATATAAATCCAAGCAGATTCTTGTGGCATTTCCATCATTCCTGTTAAATCTCCATTCCGATCCAAAATAAAAACATCTCTTTGAGGTACGATGGAATAATCTTCCCCCAAAATATAAATATTGTCAGATGCATCAGAAGAGATCTTGAAAAACAAAGATCCGTTAGGTACCAAGCGATCATTTCTGTCATTAAAGGAGTCTTTTCCTTTGTGTAGCTGGACTCTCGCTGGTTTATCGGGAAACCCTGGAATCCGTTTTTGCTCATAAAATTGTCCGTTTGTACCCCATTTCTCGATAATATTTTGGCAGGCAAAAACGATAACAATGGTTCCTTCTTTTAAAATCGTAAAATTAAAAAGGTTCTCAAAAGGATCCTTTGTGATATTTTTCAATTGGATTCCTTTAATTACTGAACCATTCTCATCGACTTTTAGTAGAGACTCTGATTTTGTGTAAGTAAGAATACCAATCCATAGTTCACCATTCACATCATAAGCTAAATTAATAATTGGTCCGGGAGCATAAAATTCTTTCAAATATACCAAGTCAAATGAAAATAATTGCACACGCGGTGATTGAAAATCAGCGACTGCGATACATTGATTTCCAACTGCGATTGCACTCGGACCAGAAAATTCTCCGTATCCTTTTCCTTTCTTGCCAACTTCTTTGATGAGGTTACCATCAACATCTATTTTCTTGATTTTATAATCTAATTTATCTGTGACTAGGATTGCCCCATCAGGCAAACAAGATAAACCGAAGGCACCATAAATATAATCTCCACCAACGGAGGCAATCTCCTTCAGTCTCACATGCCTAACAATACAATCGCTTTTAGAGGACGCTTCGCTTTGTCTTCCCCATGCTGTTGTGATAAGCATCGAATCTAGTACGAATAAATAATACGCAAACAAACTTAATGGTTTATCTTTCATCGCTTAGTATCCCTCCTATGAAATTAATGGCTATGAACGATTGCATTCATAGCCATTTTTCATACCCTTCGTTTAGCAGAATAACCAGCCAATTTCACAACCCGCATAACAGCCATAGCGGCCTAGATTACCTGCTGAAAATATTTGTTCACATTGACCATTACAGCCACCTAATGCAACGTTGCATGATGCGTTTTTTGCATATGTACTATTGATCGGCGTAAATGCAATCAATGTTATCATAACAAGAACGACAGCTAATACTTTTTTCATATGTACCCCCTGTGTTTAATTATGATGGATTGTTATTTTATTCTCTCACCGTGGCCCATTTGTTCTCTGTAAACTTCAATTAGTAATTAAGGGCCAACTAAATACTTCTTTTCGGTTTACAGTTAGCAAATCGATGAAAGAGTTATTTCTTATTAATAATTTGTTCAATCAATGTTAGGACTCGTTCTATTTACACGGGTTCACTACACCGATGAGTATGCACTAACTTGCTCAATACTCAATTATCTTAATTAATTACATCAAGATTGATTAAAATTATTAATGGAAAATAATTATACAAAATAGATTTAAACTCCCTACTGCCCCATTTCTAATAACGATTAAAGAATATAAATGAAATAATCAAGTTCATTTAATTATTACTAGAAAATATTTATTAACAATCCTTTGCTACTTCTGAAATCACTCTCAATCGACAACTTCCTCCTTCGTCACTACTATTTTCCCTACACCAGCCAACGATGGACAGTAATCGTTCCAATTCGAGTCTCCATCATCATAGACTGTTACCGCAATTCGCGCTTTTATTGAGTTGGGTTGTTGACTTACCTCTTTTGCCACAAACTTAACCCCAAGATCCCATGGCCATATTTCATCGCCCACACCCGCGAAGGAAGGATAAAGATTAGTCGAACTTCATACGTCAATGTGCCCATAGCTGTAATTATATAGGGACGCAGAACTATTATATATTGACGATCTGAAATTGTGTCAACCTGCCCTGCAAAGCATGGAAGATTGCTTGAACTCTCATTGATTTTCATCGTGTGATTTATTTTTGGATTGATCTTCACCTTCTCTTTAATTTTCACTTGTGCAATAAGCACGGCGGTGGAAAGCAGAAATAAAATTGTAAGAATCGAAAGCCCGCGTAGAATTAAATGAGTGGTTCCCTTCATGTCGCCCATTGGCTAAGTGAAAGCTTGTAGTGTTTTTAGTATGGCTTAATGAAAAACAATAGATCAGAAGTGCGAGTGTATTATACTAAAGTGTCTCGGTTCTGTCAACAATATTTTACCAGGAACTTATCACATTTTTTGCTACAAGAAATTGGTTAAAATACGACAGGGCTTTCGGGAACTTTTTAGAAATATGCTTGTGCAAGATAGCCATTTGTCCATTTCCTGTCAATCACGCAAACGCGTGTTTTTATCATCTCTATGATTAAAGTAGATGGAATCTCTCGTACTCAAGCTCCCAAATTGTGCGAAATGTTAAAGAAAAGCGCATCAACTCGCGCTCTTCTCTTGCTGTCACAAGTAGCAAATAGATTTTTGTTGAAGGGATTGTCGGAGGGATGGAATGTCGCGGATGTGTTTGGAAATGTCTTTCATCGAATATCCTGCTGTCAGATCGTCGAGAAATGATCGCTCTTCATCAGTCAATGACAACAGGAAATCATTCGTGATTGTAAAATCCAATGGTGTAATTTTCATAGGCAATACAAACTTTGCAGGTGAAGTTACACATCCATCACCTGGAACCGGCCTGTCAATGTAAACTCGGTCGTGATTCCAAGCATTTTTTTTGCGTTTGCCTACTTCATCTAACGGAAAAGCACTGCCACGTTCAATGCAGTTCTCAAAACTCGTAGTTCAATGTTTACCGAAACAGGAGATACTTCTTGAATTCGTTTGGTTTTATACAAATCAAAATGGCGTGGAGTAATTAATGTGAGACGTCCATCGCCACAGGTCCGTTTGAATTCCTTCAATGCGTGACGATACAGCTTTGCTGTGCCGAGTGAGTAGGTAAACTTCAGATAATTGATATACTCCATTCCGAATTGCGAAATCGGAATGTTACCATTACGCCGATCCTTTGTAACCTGTCTAAAATTTTGAACGAATTTGAGTGCTTCACTTTTATTTGCAGCGCGAGTAGAAACTTTTCCACGGCGACCATCATCGGTTTTATACCAGAGATAAAATACACCGTCACGTTTTGAGAGGAACACGAACACCTCCGTTGAATTGGAGATGTAACCGTGTATGTAACCGTTAAATGAAATTACGTTGGATGTGTAATAAACAGAAGTGTTCTATGATTTTAAAAGTGCCGACCCCAAGCAAGTGCGCTAGCCGGGCTGCGCCACGTCCCGAAACCAACTATGATATGATAATCACTTTTTCGTAACTGTGCAGTTGGGAAAATGAAAAGAGATAATTATTACAACTTTCACTTCTATAAAAAGAATCTGTATATTCATATAATATTTATTGGAGATACTGGCTTTTTACTTATTGCAGATTACATATGAATATTTTTAAAATTGCTGTTTACTTATTTTTTGTTCTTTGTCTTTGTTATCTCACGTTTTCTCTTGCAACTGATTACCAAAATAACGCGACACGCAGCCATTGTTCTTTTGTTATTTGAGTCATCGACACCATTGATCTGTTTATACATGAAACCGGCCATCTTGTCTTCAAGCTCTTTGGAAGATTCATGGAGATACTTGGCGGTTCACTATTCCAAGTTATTATTCCTTTAGCAACAGTTATTGTGTTTGCAAGATCATCTCTGCGTTCATTTCCATTTACATTATATTGGACGGGACAAAGTATGGTTAATGTCTCTGTATATATTGGCGATGCACCTTATCAGCGCTTGCAGTTGATTTCACACGCCGCTATTCATGACTGGCGCTGGCTGTTCAATTATACGGGAATGATGGAATACGCTGAAGACATTGCTGCGGGAGTAAATTTCATTGGTCTAATAACTTGTATAATTGGAATTGGAATCGGTTTCTATTTTATTATTCACGAATCAACTCAATTATCTTCACACAATAAAATTACCTCTTCGCAAGTATAGCTGAATTTCATCTTTTTCTACCTGCTCCTGTTTTTAATTTCATGCCATTCCCCTGTTATTGCACGCCGGCATTCAGTTTATAAACGATTATTAATACCGGTTAGTATTAAAATATTCTTTGATTATTTAACATATTTATCTACATTACTATAGTAAGTAAGGTTTATAAATAATAGTCCTTACTATTAATAGTTCAACAATACAACAAGGATTCCTTATGAAAAAAATTGAGGCTATAGTCCGTCCGCATTCTATTGATGACATTAGAGAGGCACTTCTGGAAGCGGGGTTTCGAGGGATGACTATGGTGGAAGTCAAGGGCTTTGGCAGACAGAAAGGGCACACAGAGGTTTACCGCGGAGCGGAATATCAGGTAGATTTCATGCCAAAAGTAAAATTAGAAATTGTTGTAGCAGATAATCGAGTAGAAGAAGCGGTTGCGTGCATAATCCGCTGCGCAAAATCCGGTAAAGTGGGCGACGGAAAAATATTCATTTATCCCATAGAAGAAGCGATTCGCGTACGAACAGAAGAGACTGGAGAGGATGCCTTATGAGAATAGATACAGGTGATACTACTTGGATACTAGTGTCCACAGCTCTAGTAATGCTTATGACACCCGGGCTGGCACTCTTCTATGGCGGCATGGTTAGGCAGAAAAACGTACTTGGCACGATCATGCAAAGTTTTGTAGTACTGGGT
>Ga0182027_10016702_pt1 | contig 10010 bp, 9 predicted proteins | sample 712E1DmetaG_FD_121300 | JGI IMG/M metagenome (GOLD analysis project Ga0182027, IMG submission 121300) | Permafrost microbial communities from Stordalen Mire, Sweden - 712E1D metaG (Illumina Assembly) | ecosystem: Environmental > Terrestrial > Soil > Wetlands > Permafrost | place: Sweden... | reverse complement strand
CGCGATTGGGCCGGATGGATCCTCTGCAAGAGCGCGTCGAAGTCGAGGCCCGACTGGCCCGCTATCACGATCTCGCCATCGACCACGCACCGATCAGGCAGATTCGTGAGCAGCGACCCTACGAGCTCTGGGAAATAGCGCGTCAGGGGCCGTTCGTTGCGGCTCCCGAGCTCCAGCTCCCGGCCGTCACGAAAGACAATGCAACGAAAACCATCCCACTTGGGCTCGTACAGGAGACCATCCCCGTCTGGCATCTGTCGCGAGAGCTTTGCCAGCATCGGGGACACAGGTGGCATGACCGGCAATTCCACCGGATGATCGTAACCTCACGGCGTCCTGTGGAGACGGGCTGCTGAGGAACTGCCGTGGCTCGCCGTCCACTCGAGAAGTCGGTCGGCCTGCCAAGAATTGACGATCGAGATCTCGGGCACGCCGGCTTGTATGGCCTGCTCACAGCCGAGACCGAGCCATTCGAGCTGACCTGGCGCGTGGGCGTCGGTGTCGATGCTCACCCAACAGCCCAAGGCGACCGCGAGCTGCAGCAGTTCCTGGGGTGGGTCGCGTCTCTCCGGGCGCGAATTAAGCTCGACTGCGGTCCCAGTCCTCGCGCATGCGCTGAATACGACTTCAGCGTCGAAGCTCGAAGGCTCGCGACCCTTTCCGGTCACGAGCCTGCCCGTGCAATGACCGAGAATGTCGCTGTGGGGGTTCTCCACAGCCGCGACCATGCGTCGGGTCATCAGCGGCCCCTCCATCCTGAGCTTGGAGTGGACACTCGCGACGACGACGTCAAGCTGGGCGAGCAACTCCTCGTCCTGGTCGAGCGCGCCGTCCTCCAAGATGTCGACTTCGATGCCGGTCAAGATCCTGAAAGGGACCATCTCCTCATTGAGTTTCTCAACCACCTCAAGCTGGCTCCGCAGCCTCTCTGCGGTCAGTCCACGCGCCACCGTCAAGCGTGGGCTGTGGTCGGTGAGCGCGATGTAGTCGTGCCCGATGTCGGCAGCAGCCTGGGCCATCTCGGAAACGGGGCTGCCGCCATCGGACCAGTCGGAGTGGCTGTGGCAGTCGCCCTTGAGCCTTGCCCTCAGTGTTTCGGCGGCGAGGCTGAGAGGCTCGAGCTCGACTGACTCCAGTTGAACGAGATAGCTCGGCGTCTCGCCCGCGACAGCCTCAGCGATAACTCGTGCCGTCGTATCGCCGACATTCGGAAGATCCTTTAGTCTCCCCGACGCCGCGAGCTGCGCGAGCCTGGCCGGCCCGACCTCGTCGAGGGTGCTCGCGGCCCGCCTGAAGGCGCGCACCTTGTGGGTCTCGGCGCCTTCGCGCTCGAGCAAGTATGCGATGCGCCTGAGCACCCCCGTGGGCTCCATTTCTTCAATCCTTCTTTGCACGGCTCGGCGCAACCCGGCTTGGCTCGTCGGGCTGCTTCGGGTACTGAGGGGGCCAGGGCGCATCGCGGAGCCCTGCCTCGCGATCACGTGCCGCCATCTCCAAGAGCGGCTCGAGCGACTGAGGCTGATCAGCCATCACGGACCAGGGATCACCGAGCCGACGGAGCCGATCCGGGACCGTCGCAATGGTCAGCTCGTCGGGGTCGACGACTGATACCTCGTCCCAGAAGAGGGGGGTCGAAACCTGGGCATTGGTCCGCGACCGCGCCGAGAGGGCGCCGAAGACGGTCTTGTGGGGGGCGTTCTGATTGAAATCGACGAAGACTCGTTGGCCCCGCTCCTCCTTCCACCAGTTCGCCGTGACCAGATCCGGTCGCCGGCGTTCCAGCTCGCGCGCGAGCGCAACAGCTCCGGCACGGACCTCGATCGAGTCCCAATAAGGCGCGAGCCGCGCGTAGACGTGCAGGCCACGATTGCCGCTCGTCTTCGGGTATGCCAGGATTCCAAGCTCGTCGAGTAGCTCCTTCACACAGGCGGCGGCCTCTCGGACCTGGTCGAAGACGACTCCGGCCTGTGGATCGAGGTCTATTCGCAGCTCATCGGCGTGTTCGGGATCGTCGACACGAAACGGCCAGATGTGGAACCCGAGACAACCCAGGTTCACAGCCCAGACGATATGAGCTATGTCGGCGATCACGAGCGCTCTCGACGTCGTGCCGTTCGGCGTCGAGACCTCGACCGTCTGGAGCCACTCAGGTGCGCCGGAAGGTACTCGCTTTTGGAAGAAGGACTTGCCCAGCGCGCCATCGGGAAATCGCTGGAGCATCGCCGGCCGGCCGCGCGTCGCCCGCAGGATCGGCTCCGCGACTTGAAGGTAGTAGCCGACAACGTCGAGCTTGGTTGCCCCGAGGCCCGGGAAGAAGATCTTGCCTGGGTTTGAGATCTCGACCTTGCGGCCCGACACCTCGACTGTCTCGGTACCAGATCGACTATCCGGGCTCGTCACTGCGACAGACTAACGACGCGCGCGCCAAAGAGAGCTCCACATGGCCTTTGGACCCTCGTGCAATCAGGACGCGGGGCTATCGGGCAAGGTGCACGATGTCGGCGACCACCAGCGTCATGACGAGCACGATCACGACGGTGTAGAGAGCGGTTATCGGCCAACGCCAGCGGTGGTTCGCCAACCAGAAACGCCGGATTCCCAACACGTCGAAGACGAGGGCGATGATGCCGATGGGCAGCCCGATCACAGGCCCGGCACCGGCAAGTGTTCCGATCGCTGGCGTCAGGATCGGCAGGACTACATAGCCGAGCAGACACCGAAGACCGGAAAGAACGATCGAAGCGCTGAATATTCTGTGTGCGGAGGCCTCGTCGGCCGACGGCGAACCCTCACGAATGCGAAGAAGACGGCGCATCGCGAGGTCTGCGGGTGACAGCGCGGAGGCGCGAGGCCCTGGACCCGACGCAACGACTGACCGGCTCACGGCCGTTAGGTTACGACCTCGAAAGCCGCATTCCCAGCCGGGCCGACACCAGATACGCAGATTTCGCCTGCCAGTTGACAACCAATCGAACGTCGCGACGAAACGACTTGGGCTTGATGGAGTCACGATACGTCCCGCTCGTCCCCCGCAGCTGCGAAACTACCGGCGTGACAACCGATGACTCCTCGGCGACAAACGAGCCTCGAGGGTCTTCTGGCGAAACTCTGAGCCAGACACCGCAACTGGCTCGGTTGCCGGGCACCGAGCGCACGAGACGCTTCCGCCCGAAGCTGCGCTGGGAGCTCATCGGCTGCGGGCTTCACGGCCATGAGTTGGTCGGCGCCGATGCCGCGAAGGTGCGCCTCGAGGATCATCTCGTGGTTCGCGAGGCAGACGGGCTGCGCTGGTACCGCTGCCTCAGGTGCGACTCGTGGTTGCCGCTCGTCCCGCCCACGACGGCGCCGAACCCGTTCCCACCAGAGCGCGACGAGATCATCTTGCCGCTACGAGGCAGGCCCCTGAGAGACCGTTACGTCCTACGTCTCATCGCTGCCGACCGCGTGATCCACTTCCTCGTCCTCGGGGCCTTGGGAGTCGGGATCATCTTGTTCGCCGGCAACCAGAAAGATCTCCGGAGTGATTTCACCCACATCATTACGTCTTTGCAAGCAAGCATCGGTGGGTCTTTCTTCGATGTGGGCCGCAACAGCCTGCTTCGGGAGATCAACCATTTCGTCACCATGTCGCGAACCGAGCTCTACCTCTACGGCTCCGCCTTCTCTCTCTACGCGGCTATCAATGCGATCGAAGCAGTCGGGCTCTGGCGAGCCAAACGGTGGGCCGAGTACCTCACCCTCATCGAGGTCACACTCCTTCTGCCTTTCGAGATCTACGAGCTCAGCGTCAAGGTCAGCTACTTCAAGATCGGCGCGCTTATCGTCAACCTTCTCGTGATGGCCTACCTCCTCTGGGCACACCGCCTCTTCGGCTTCCGGGGTGGGGGTCGCGTGGATCATTTGCAGCGCGAACATGACTCCGGCTGGGCTGCTCTCGAGCGCGCGACCCCCGTCCCGCGCCAACTGCCGGTGGTAGCTGTCGACAGCGGCGCCACGACGGCCGTCACAGGCTCTGACGAGGCCGACGAGGCCGACGAGGACTCAACCAAATAGTCGGCTCGGCACGCCAGCGGGCACCTAGTCAAACAGCGGGCAGCCGACAGAAGGTGGGGATGCAGCGGTAGTTTCGCGTCTGTGACGCTTCTCGCTTTGCCCGATGACTGGGGCCGCGCACTGGCGATCGTGGCGCATCCCGACGACCTTGAGTTCGGCGCGTCGTCTGCGGTCGCGCGTTGGACGGCCGCGGGAAAGGTAGTCGACTACGTGCTCGCCACACGGGGTGAAGCCGGCATCGACACGATCGACCCCAAGCAATGCGGCGTCATCCGCTCGGCTGAACAGCGGGCAAGCGCGCGAGTGGTGGGCGTCGACCGGGTGACGTTTCTCGACTACCCCGACGGAATGCTCACATACTCACTGGAACTGCGCCGTGACCTGGCGCGTGCGATCCGGAGCCACAAACCCGACGTTCTCGTGTCCCTCAACTATCGCGCCATGTTCGGACATGGCTCGCTCAATCACGCAGATCACCGCGTGATCGGAGAGGCCCTGCTCGATGCCACACGGGACGCCGCCAATCGCTGGGTTTTCCCGGAGCTCGTTGCCGAGGGCCTCGAACCATGGCATGGGCTGCGCTTCGCCGCGTTCAACGCGTCGCCGGCGGCCGACCACTTCGTCGACGTGACCGACTACCTCGACAGTGGGATCGCTTCGCTCGCGGCACACCGGGTGTACCTCGAGAACCTGAGCGACGACTTCGACCTCGTGCAGTTCCTGCGCTCCAACGCCGAGCAGGTGGGCATGCAAGCCGGCGTACCTCTCGCTGTGAGCTTCGAGGTCGTGAGTCTCTAAAGACGCAGCACGACCACCACGGCCGTCACGTCGTGGTCGATGACGTGACGTCGCCGCCAAAGGCCGGGCCTGTTCCGCTCCAGGAAGCCTGGCCGGAACCGGCGCCTGTCCGACCGAAACCGCGTTGGCCGCCGAAGCCGGGACCGCCAAAACCGCCCCGCCCCAAGCCGCGTGGCCCTCCGGTGCCTGAGGGGAGCTCCGGGCCGATGTAGACCGTCGAGGCGGCAAAGCTACTGCCGGTACCCGGTGCGCCAGAAGCCTCAACCAGGTCGCCCTTGGCCACCGAGGCGATGGATGTCTTGCCGCTCGAGTTGCGGAACACCGTGCTCGAGTCCGTCGTCAATGTCTCGGCCGTTCCGTCGAAGCTCGTGATTGTGATCGTGGTGCCCGAGACAGCGGTGACCCGGCCCGCAACAGACGGCAGAACGATCTCAATCGTCGTGGCGTCGATCTGTTCGTGGTCAGGCGACAGGGTTCCGGTGACCGACACGACCGTACCGACTTGGACCGCCGAAGACGAAGCCGACTGACCAGCCTCACCGTAGGAGGTCGACGACGATGTGTTCACCGTCACGTTCAGTCCATCCTCCTCGGAGACGACAAGCTCCGATCCGTCCACCTTGACGACCTTGCCGGACACGTGTGGCTGAACGATCTCGACGACTGTCACGACTTTCGAGCCGCTCGCGCTGGAACTGGTCAGGCGACCCTCGGGAAGGAAGGCGATCTGCTCACCCACTGCAAGTGCGGAGCGCGCGACCTTATTGTCGCCCTCGCGGTACACCGTCGAGGAGTTCGTGGTGACGGTGAGGGTGCCACCGAACAAGGGTTCAACGGTGATCGACGTCGAGTCCAGCTTCGTGATCGTGCCGCCTTGGCCTATGTTCCCTCCCGGCCCGAAGTCGCCACCGAGCCCGAGTCGACCAACGCCGATCGGGCCGCCCGAACTCGTGTGACCGGAGGCAGGCTTGGACGAGCTCGACGGGCTCGAGAGAGCCTGGCTTGAGGCTGGAGTCGCCGCATCATGGCTGGCTGCCGCGGACGCGACCCCGTAGCTTCCTGCGGCCAGACCACCTGCTACCACGGTCGCCGCAGCGGCGCGCGCGCCCAACGAACGACGCCTACGCCCCGGAGGCAAGTCAGTTGTCGCGGGTGAAGGTTCCTCGGTTTCGTGGTTGGGTCCCGGATTCGTGTCGTTCATCTCGCACTCTCGTTTCCTACCGTCAGATGGAGGGACGGGCCGATCCTGAGCGTTATCGACCCATCCCTTGCGCCAGTTAGGATGCCTCATCACTCTGTGAAATCACTCGGAAATACCTACGAAGTTGTCGAGTGAGAATCTCGTCGCAACCCGACGCCGGCGGGACCGAGCACGACCCGCCTCGTGCGACGTCGGTCACCGCAACGACTTGAACCGGGCACCTGCTCGAAGAACTGTGTCGCTGATCGCGTGTCGCTGACATCGTCCGGGATCACGGAAGCGCGCGTCTGCAGAGCGTCCTCAGTCGATGATGGCCGAGTAGACAAGTTGCCTCAACTCACGCCTTATCGGGTATGCCGTCGAAGGGAGGAGCTGGGTGAAGAAGAGAACCGTCAGCTCCTCAGCCGGGTCGACCCAGAACAGGGTGCTAGCGGCACCTCCCCAGCCGTACTCACCCAGGCTGCAAGTGACCTTGAGCGCCGCTGGGTCGATTACGACTGAGAAACCGAGCCCGAAACCCATCCCAGGCTCTGACTCGCCTCCGATCGGGTTGCCGAATTCGGCGAGATCCGCTCCACCGGGAAGATGATTGCGGGTCATGTACGCGACGGTTCGAGTTCCGAGTATCCGCGTGCCGTCGAGCTCGCCGCGACGAAGAAGCATCTGGGTGAACCGGTGGTAGTCGGCCGCCGTGGACACGAGCCCACTTCCGCCCAGAGGTGCCTGCGGACGGCTCAAAGCCGCCTCGCCCATGTGTGCGACTCGAGTGGCCCGGCGCGTGGCTAGCTCGGGCATATAGAGCACGGCAAGTTTCTCGGCTCCCTCCCCCTCGACATGAAAGCTCGTCTCTCTCATCCCGAGCGGTTCGAACACGCGCTCGGCAAAGAACCGGTCGAGCGACTGGCCGGACACGACCTCCACAACGCGGCCGAGGACGTCTGTGGCTACTGAGTAGTTCCACTCGATGCCTGGCTGACATCTCAACGGCAAGCTCGCAATCAAGCTGCAGCAGCCGGCCAGATCGAGGTCGCGCGGTGGCTCCCAGACGAATCCAGCCGAGCGGTACATCGCGTCTACCGGATGGTTGAACATCCAGCCATAAGTGAGGCCGGCGGTGTGGGTCATCAGATGCCAGAGCCTGATCGGCTCGGCGACAGGGTTGGTTGCAGGCTCGGACGGCGAGCCTCCGGCGAAGACCCGTGTGTCGCCGAATTCCGGGATGAACTTGCTCAGCGGGTCATCGAGGGCAAACAGGCCCTCCTCGTAGCAGATCATCGCCGCGACCGACGTTACGGGCTTGGTCATCGAGTAGATCCGAAAGCGAGTGTCGGCCTCGAGCGGTGCAGCGTTCTCCAGATCGCGAAAGCCGCTCTGGACCACATATGCGACCTTGCCACCCCGGGTGACGACCGCTAAGAACCCCGGTAGGCGCCGATCCTCCACGTACAAGTCGAAATGCCGGCCGATGCGGGCAAGCCGGACACGGTCGAAACCAACATCGGAGGGATCGAGCTCGGTAGATATGGTGGCCATCGGGACAACCCTATGACCAGAGACGCCCCCGTTGGGCTCTATCGGTAGCTCCCGTCGCCCGGTGCAACCTGCGCGTTAGGGCTGGCGACGTTCCGCGTACAAAGATGTAGCCATGACCAACCTGCGCGGACGCAACCTTTTAAGAGAGACCGACCTCACCCGCGAGGAGTTCCTCTACCTCGTGGACTTTGCCGCTCGTCTCCGCGAGGACAAGCGTGCCGGGCGCGAACGTCATTACCTCAACGGGCGCAACATCGCTCTCATCTTCGAAAAGGCTTCCACCCGCACAATGTGCGCATTCGAGGTTGGCGCCTACGACCAAGGAGCGCACGTCACCTATCTAGGGCCTAGCGGGTCCCAGATCGGCCACAAAGAGTCCATCAAGGACACCGCCCGGGTGCTCGGGCGGATGTTCGACGGAATCGAGTACCGCGGCTCTGCGCACGAAAACGTCGAGATCCTCGGCAGCTACGCGGGGGTCCCGGTCTGGAACGGGCTGACCGACGACTGGCACCCGACCCAGATGTTGGCCGACATACTCACGATGCGCGACCACGCGAACAAACCACTCGAGCAGGTGTCATATTGCTATCTCGGAGACGCCCGTAACAACACGGCGAACTCGCTGCTCGTCACCGGTGCCCTGCTGGGCTTGGATGTCCGTGTCGCTGCACCCGAGACGCTCTGGCCATCCGCCCACGTTCAGTCGATAGCCCATGGCCTGGCGTCACAGTCGGGGGCTCACCTCACCGTTACCGAGGATGCCGCGCAAGCCGTGCGCGGAGCGGACTTCCTCTACACCGACGTCTGGTTGTCGATGGGAGAGCCGGCCGATCAGTGGGATGCTCGCATCGACCGGCTTCTCCCCTACCAGATCAACGGAGAACTGATGGCGGCGACCGGCAACCCAGGTGTCAAGTTCATGCACTGCCTCCCGGCGCTGCACAACACCGAGACCGGAATCGGCCTCCAGATCTTCGAAAGAAGGGGCCTTTCGGCCTTGGAAGTGACCGAGGAGGTATTCGAGTCCGACGCCTCCGTCGTCTTCGACGAAGCGGAGAACCGGCTGCACACCATAAAGGCACTGATGGTCGCCACACTCGCCGGCGAGTAGCGCATCTTTGCGTTACCTCGTCAGCTGGTCGGCTATGCCAGCGAGCCTGCCAACATCCACAGCAGGTGTCCTCATCGCCGACGTGCCCGAAGATCTCCGATGTGACCTTCTGAGTGACAAGTCAGATCGCGCCATACGAGCGGCGCATCGCTACACGAGGTGTCGGACCTTCTGACGCAAAGCGGCGGAGATTAGTCGACGGGGGAACGCTATCGCGCGCTCCCGACGGAGCCACGCCGCGTCAGTGCGTTGCCACAGGTTGGTTCCGTCTTGAATTCGCATGAGACTCGACGGAATTGTCCCGCCTCCGGCGAAATACTGCGATCACGTTGTTAACAGGTTGTCCACTGCCTGTGACTTTCTGACAGCGCTTCGTCATCTCGCCTGACAAAGAGCGTCATCTTCGTCGGAGAGATGTCCCTCGCGAACGTGTTCTGGAAGCTTGGGCCGTTCGGAACACTGGTGTGAAGACTGGTGTTTGGCATCCTCTGAGTTCGGGCAGCAAGGGACTGACCGGTGCCACCAAACGGGCGAAGGCCGTCAAGAGCACACCGGGTTGGAGAACGTCCTGTTCGTAGGCGGAATGAAGGCGCGCTGGCGCGACGACGCCGAACTGTCAGTAAGGTCGATCTCCTCCTCATCAGCTGTAACCCCAACCAGTTCCCTGTGTTTGGCCCCGAGAGTCCACGTCTTTCACTGCGAGCCGAACCCGGTTGGTCGACCTCGAGGACATCGATCCTCCGACTGACCCCGTTGTCGCCCTGCCGCTCAGCTCACTCGCCGCATAGACCACGCTGCCCAATTGCCGAGGTGCCGGACAATGTCCATCAGCTGTTCTCAGAACATTCGATCGTCGTAATCAGGCACTCTCGCTACTGGCGACTCGAACATCGACACTGCTCCACTCCCAACGCGCCTGGACCGGGAGTCGAGGGAGATCTGGCCGCCCCAGTGGAGACGCTCGACAACCGCCTGCAAGTGCTCGATCACGGGTCCGCATCCGCTACTGTGCCGGCCGTCAACAGCTGCAAGGCGAACCGAAAGCAATCGGCTGCGACCGACCGCGACCTCGCGCAGACAGCGACCTTCGGCGCGACGCGTCGCCGCTTCGATCCTGGACCCGCAAACTGCGATCTCGTGCATGATGATCCGGCGTCGGCCTTCCAACACCCACAGGCAGCGAATTTGGGGTCTTCCGGCATAGATGTGGGTGACCGCAGGGAACCTCTGAGACAGGAACCCTTGCGGGAAACGCCAGGCGAGTGCAGACAGGGCTGGTAGCAGCCGGCTCCAGGTCGGCCTCAAGTCTCT
>Ga0182027_10016701_pt1 | contig 10010 bp, 9 predicted proteins | sample 712E1DmetaG_FD_121300 | JGI IMG/M metagenome (GOLD analysis project Ga0182027, IMG submission 121300) | Permafrost microbial communities from Stordalen Mire, Sweden - 712E1D metaG (Illumina Assembly) | ecosystem: Environmental > Terrestrial > Soil > Wetlands > Permafrost | place: Sweden... | reverse complement strand
GAGACTTGATAAGAGAAATAATAATTAGAAATGTGGATGATGAACGGCTTAAGGAGCTTAAGTCGAGCATTCGCTGGACTTTCGAGAAAATGTATGAAAAAATGAAAAGTGCCTAAGGCTACTCTGAATGTTTGCTTAGTGTGTCAGCTATTCTGTTTTTTGGGCATAAGCCTACGAGTCTTTCGGCTTCGGAGCCGTTTTTGAAAATTATCATGGTTGGTATGCTGAAAACTTGGAAGCGCTCAGCCGTAGCAGGGTTCTCGTCAACATCAAGTTTGCCAACTAAGACTTTCCCACTGTACTCTTTCGCTAATTCCACGACCGTTGGAGCTAAAGCTCGGCATGGACCACACCAGCTAGCCCAGAAATCAACGAAAACTAGCTTGTTCTTCTTGATTGTTTCTTCAAAATTGGCGTCTGTTACATGAAAAGGTTCAGTGCTCATTTGTTTTAAACTCCTTTGACAAATATTAGTTTGATGAATGTTTGATATAAACTGTTCTAAGCACTAAAAAGGGATAAATTAACTTGTGCCACTACGCCAATAGTACAAATAAACTTGAAAAGCGCTGAAGGAAAGCAAGCATTGAACGTTAACATCAAAACATTAATCCAAAAGATTCCGCGCTCAGTAAAATTAGCTGTCCTCATCGTGATGTTAGCGAAAATCTTAGTTTTAACAATTGGCTACACTGTAACATACCTAAACAGTGGACCTGCCCCACCACTAACGATTGTTATGAACATGTTTAACCACTGGGATGCTCCACACTACGAAGCCATCGCAAAGAACGGGTATGTCAACACTGGCGATGCAGCGAACTTTATCGTTTTTTTCCCATTATACCCAGCACTTATTCGCTTGTTCACAATTGATTTTAACTACATCAACCTCTCTGCGCTGATAGTCTCAAACGTTTGCAGCGTAATAGCCTTCATCTACCTTTACAAGATAGCAAAACTCGAATTCAACGAGAGCGTAGCCGTAAAAGCCGTCGTTTTCCTCAGCGTTTTTCCCACCGCGTACTTTCTCTCGGCACCCTATACTGAGGGGCTTTTCTTTGCCTTAGTTATCGCCAGCATTTACTATGCACGACTTGGCAAATGGCAGTTTGCAGGTTTAATCAGCTTATTTGCAGCTCTAACGCGGATTGCTGGGCTCCTGCTGTTGCCTGTGCTTTTGGTTGAGTATTTTCACCAAAAAAGTTGGAAACCAAGAAAAACAGACCTCAACATTCTATGGATATTTTTAGCGTTAGCAGGTTTCCTCATCTACCTTGGCATAAACTATCAGGTCACTGGAAGCCCGTTTACATTCCTGACGGTAGAGGCTACGCATTGGTATAACAGGCTTGACCCATGGAGTGGTTTAACTGCTGCTTACAGCTGGGCAAGGAACGCTTCTTACCCAGACAACATCACTAGTGGCTTTGCACCGTTAGTCTTCGCCGTCTTTGGGCTGCTGATGGTTGGAGTTAGTGTCTGGCGGCGTCTGCGTCCAGTCTACACGGTTTATATGTTTCTTTCTTGGGCGCTTGCCGTTTCAACATCATGGTGGATTAGCGTTCCTCGCTACGTGATGGCGATGTTTCCAATGTTCATGCTCTTCGGCTTACTCACAAACAAAAAAGCCGTCAACATCGCAATCGTACTTGCATCAGGGGCGATACTATGCTGCTTCACAGTGTTCTTCGCGCTAGGTTGGTGGGCATTCTAGCAATCAATTTACAGGGCTTCATTTTCTCCAACAAAGCCTTGAAACGTGACATAGGAGCTTGGACTGAAAATTATGGTGTTCAGAAGCCATCGCTTAAGGCTTTGCTTTTGGGTTAGTTTCTGGCTGGCTGTAGACGTATTTGCTGCCTCTCAATGTAGAGCAAACTGCTGCTACAAAGTGCCTTTGGTTGCGGCATCGCCAGGCAAAGTGGTGGTTTTTGCTGGAAAAGTGGTTTTTTCGTATCCTTTGTACCTGTAGTAAGCCATGGCGACGAGCCATGAAATTAGGAAAATCGCTATAATTGCATAGCCCATGGTTTCGAAATCAAGGTTTGCTAGAACACCCCAGAAGCCACTTGTCCAACCAAGTTCACTTGCAATCACTTGGATCAACTCGATTCCTCCAATGGCGAAAGCTACTAAAACGGAAATTATCGTGATTGTGAGGTTGTAGTAGATTTTTCGTATAGGCTTTAGGAATGCCCAGCCGTACGCGCATCGCATTGATATGCCGTCTGATGTGTCAATTGTTACCATCCCTGCTGTGAACAGAAGCGGCATTATAAGGACGTACCAGAAGGGTACACTTCCGCTGACACCTATGGTTATGGCGATGAGGGCAATCTGAGTTGCTGTGTCAAAACCTAACCCGAAGAGTATACCTACAGGGTATATTTGCCAAGGCTCGTTCACAATTTTGAATAATTTTCCGAAAGTTTTATTCATAAAACTATTTTTGTTGAGGGCATCATCCAGTTGAGCTGTAGTGAGCTTGCCGTCTCTCAAGCCTTTGAATGTCTTATATACGTCTAGGACTATGAGAACGTTGACTAGTCCGATGATGAATAGAAATACCCCGCTAATCGAGGTGCCGACTATAGCACCTCCGCTCTCAAACGCAGGTATAGCATTTACCACTGCTTTAGTTGCAAGCACTAAAGCGGCTGTCAACGCAATTACGATGGTTGAATGGCCAAGAGAGAACCACATTCCGACTGTTACTGGTCGCTTTCCTTGCTGCAGCAGTTTTCGGGTAGTGTTATCAATCGCAGCTATATGGTCAGCGTCGACTGCATGCCGCAATCCAAGTACATATGACACGAGACCCAGTCCCGCGAGAACAGCGTATTTGTACCCAATTATTGTTGCAACTATTATGAGTAACACTGTTACGGCGGCCAAACAGCCGTAAATAGTGCCTATTTTTGCTTTCTCTTTTAACGTTAAACCCAGTCTATCGCATTTTTCATTTGTTGTGGTCACTGCGATCAATTCTTCTCTAAGGTACTTTCTAAAGTGCTAATGGTTGGATTATCTTGGGTCACAACTGTTCACCTTAGTAACACTTTTTAAAGAAAAAGTGTTACCGATTATATAAAAGCTTTTAGGTACAAAACACTCACATTCATCAGCGATATCCCATGTCAAAAGTCACCCGCATAGGCGTAACAGTCCCACCTGAACTCCTCAAAGACTTCGACGAAATCATAAGCAAAATGGGCTACGAAAGCCGAAGCAAAGCAATACAAGACGCATTAAGACTATACGTTTCCGAGCGAAAATGGCTCAAAGCAGAAGACACTATCCAAATAGGCATGTTGCTGATGGTTTATGACCATGATGTGAAAGGACTTGAAAGCGAACTAACCGAAACACAGCACGAACACTCCTCACTGATTACATCAACAATGCATATTCACATTAGCGAACGAGACTGCTTAGAAGCTATAGCAGTTAAAGGGAAAGCATCAGAAATACGCGAACTAAGCGATGAATTAACATCAAGAAGAGGAGTAAAAATCCTCAAAACAACAATAGTAACCGTTTAAGATTAAAGAAAAGAATCAGTGCAGTTGCGTTTTGATCTATGCTTTTCCTCGTTTTCTGAGTATAAACACAATTGCAGGAGTAATTGCCACTATAAACAGCGCTAAAAGTAACATTGACGGAAACTCTGGAGCATTGGGCATTAAAGGCGATGCAGTGGGAGATGTTGCTGCTGTTGCGGTAGGCTGTGTTGTTGATGTCGAGGCGGTTGTTGACGTTGTGGTAGGCGTTGATGTTGGCGCTGGATTTGCACTGCTGGAAATGTACGCTGGAGCCATAGGGTTAGACGAGTTAAGGAACGGGGTATAGTTGACTGTGCCTAAAGCGGAGTTATATTTGGAGTCATAGATTGCTTGGCCAATTGCCGTGGCATTGGTTGTTCCCCACCAGTTAAACGTAACATTTGAATCTGAACTGTAGTATGTTTCTAAATTGCAACCACCATTGCTAAAAATATTATTGTAAACGATAACTATGTTGCCGGAAATCGCAGGAGGGGCACTATCAAAATAAGGATATTCCCAATCTGGGTTTAGCGAAATCCCCAAGGCGTTGTCCGAAAACGTGTTGTTTTTTATGATGTAGCAAAAGTCGCTATTAATCTGTGGACTCAAAAAAAGGCCGATGCCATTGTCTATAACTAAGTTTGATTGAATCAGGAAAGTCTCGTTTGCTCCATAGGCATCTACGTTAATTCCTACGTTGGAGCCGTAAATTTTGTTGCCTAAGACAGTTGTGTTTCCTTGAAGATGAAGTGCTGATCCAAATGCGCCGCTCATGATAGTGATGGTGTTGTTGCAGATTAGTCCACCGATAGCGAAAATTCCGCCTATAATAGTGTTGTTTGCTATTATGGGATCTGAGTTTGCCCCTTGAATTTCCATTGATGCACTGTTGCCATAGCACGGGTATCTGTCGGTGTAGTATCCACTACTGTTAATCGTGTCCAATTCGATTTTTGGGGAAACTGAATCGATAAAAATGGCTGGAATGCACGCTTTGGAGTTGATGATTGCATTCTCAATGATGGAACCTGAATCTGTCTGTGGATTCCAGCTTGTGCTGCTGCTTTCAAACTGAATGGGTGAATCATCGAAAGCCGTGAACTCAAGAGGTATGTCGAATACTATTTTGTTGTTAGAAACGCCCTGAGCATTTAGCGTGCCGTTTACTCGCAAATAATAGCCGTTGAAATCAACGGTGACTCCGGGCTGAATTGACAGTGTAACACCACTGTTGACGGTGACATTTCCCACAAAGTTGTAGGGGCTTTCTGCTGCCGTCCAAGTGGTGTCTGAAGTGAGTGTGCCACTGACGTTTGTGCCTGAACTCTGTGCCCCACTTAAATGCATCGTTGTTGCTGCAACTAAAGAAATGACAATTAGAGCAATTAAGAGTAGCCCTAACGGTGGCTTTCTCATTTTCTCATCAGCTAATACAAGTAACTATCGATGGGAGGGCTTTTAACACTTATGATGTGAATAAGAAAAGAGTTAAACTTCAAACATGCGTTCCAGTGAAGCGCGCGCCTTCTTAGCAACTGCCTCCGGAACCTTAACCACATTCTTCTCCTCTTTCAACGCAATATACAGTCGATCAAGCGTTGTCAACTTCATGTTCGGGCAAATCGCATCTTCATAAGCCAAGTAAAAGTTTTTCTCTGGGTTCTCCTTGTGCAGGCGGTGCAGAATGCCTTCTTCGGTGCCTACGATGAAGTTTTTGGCGTTGGATTCTTTTGCGTAACGGCACATTTTTGAGGTGCTGCCAACGTAATCAGCTACTTTGCGCATTTCAGAGCTGCATTCAGGGTGAACCATAACTGTAGCATCTGGATGCTGCATCTTTAGGACTTTTACGTCTTCAGGCTGGAAAAGCAGGTGTGTTGGGCAAAATCCCCATTCAGGAATCGGAATCAACGTTTTACCCGTTTTTTCGGAAACGTATTCAGCTAGGTTGCGGTCTGGACCAAACAGTATCGTTTCTGCGTCGAGAGATTTTATGACTTCCACAGCGTTGGCGCTGGTGCAGCAAACGTCGCAGTTGGCTTTGCATAAAGCCAAAGTGTTCACGTACAGCACTACTGGAGCCTTTGGGTATTGGGCTTTAGCGCGTTTTATCTCATCAACCGTAAGCATCTGCGCCATTGGACAACGTGCACCTAAACATGGCAAAAGTACTTTCTTTTCTGGATTGAGAATTGCTGCTGATTCAGCCATGAAATCTACAGCTGAGAAAACAATCATTTCAGCATCTTTTTCCTCAACCGCTTTACGGCTCAGCTCAATGCTGTCGCCGACGTAGTCGGCTATGTCTTGAATTTCTGACCTTTGGTAATTATGAGCCAATATCACAGCTTTCTTTTCTTTCTTGAGCTTTAGAATTTTATCCGCTAACGCCATATTTCCGCCTTGTTCGCCTTAAGGTTGAAAAATAAGAAGGACAAGTCAACAGATATATGTTTTTACCTTCAACACGAACACTTTAATCTTAAAAACATCAAAGAAAATAAAGTGTGCGAAATGTTTGGAGTTTTAGTGCCCTTTTTTGTTTATACCTATCCATTTTAAGGCGGTACTTTCCTGCGTGGTCAGATTGGTGAAGGCTCTGCTCTTTAGCCAGTGAAGTTTAAAATGAAAATTCTTCTCGGATCTGAACCGAACGTGGCTTCAGGTGATATTTTTGAAAAATTGCCTGAAGCATATAGCTGCGTGTAGATTTGCATCAGGTTCAGTGTTGTGTTGAAGTAGGGTGCTGTGCCGCCGTACTCGTAAGTGAAAACGAACTTCACATTGTTCTGCTGGCATAAACTGATAAACTCAGTTATGTTAAAGTTAGGCGTGTAAGTGTCGACTGGCAGTTGCGGGTACTGATAGGTTTGAATTTGGTTTTCGCCGTCTGCCAATAGATAGAAGTTTACCATTTGATTGCTGAAAAAGTTGAATGGGCAAAGGACCATTATTGATTGGTTCGCGTTATCATGGTTGATGGCGTAGTTTGTTGCTTCTTGTATATCGATTTTTATATCATATGTTGCAACCCATTGGTAAGTGTTATTTACACTGTAAACCATTGCAACAGCTAGAAAGATTATGAATAATCCTGCGGCGAATTTAACCACCCATTTCTTGTTTACGCTTATGTGTCCTTTCCAAGTGTTCTCAAGCTTCGAGTAAACGAATAAAATAAAAGCCGTCGCTGAGATTGCCAAGGTTGGAAACAACGGCAGCACATAGCGCCAATCCTTATTTGCTATCAATGTAAAGAAAACAAAAACGCTCACAAACCAGATGAAAACAAATTTATCTTCTTTTTTCCGTCTCCACGCAAACAAGCCTAAACCTAGCAAACCTGCAATATAAAGAAAAAGCGAAATTGGGTGGATATCATTGTATGGCCAGGTCATCTCTACTAAATAAAATATTGGAAGCGGAAAACGTTCACTGTAAAGTGAACTTGCAGGGTTGCCCATTTGCAAAGCGTATATCCATTGGTTTAAATTTTGAGTCGTCAAAATGCGGTAAGCAATTATAAGCCATGGGATAATCACTATCAGGGCAGTAATTATTAATAGAGTGAATTTTGAAAATAACCGTTTAAGTTGTCCCCGCCCTAAAATTAGTAAGCTAACAATCATTACAGCTCCTACAGCAAGCATTTGATACTTTGCCAGAAAGCCAAAACCTAAAGCTAAGCCGCTTAAAACTAACATTTTATTCTGATAGTTATTTAGCCAACGGAAAAAGAAAAGCAATGACACCGTAAAAAAGAAAACAAGCATTATGTCTAACAAAGCCAAACGTGAAAGCCAAAAGTAACCCGGCATAATCCCCAATAAAACAGCTGAGATTAATCCGGCTTTACCTCCGTACATACTGTAGGCAAGCTCAAACACCACCCAAAGCGAAAGAACAGAAAAAACGACTGAAACCAGCCTACCAGAAACCAAGCTTACGCCAAAAATATCAAAGAAAACCATGGTGATGGAACTAAAAAGTGGTGGATAAAATGTGTTACCAACAAACTTATTGCATAGTCCCAATTTTAAAAATAATCCGCCATTCAGTTGGCCAACTTCATCCCATTGCATCGGCACATTGGAAAGATTCAGCACGAGCAAAACGGCGTAGAATAAAGCAAAAACCAAAAAGGCTATTCGCCACTTGTTTAATTCAGCCTTTAACTGAGTTAAACGCAACCTTGAACTTGATTTATCAATCATAGTTCTCAGCGCTATAAAGCCAGTTGCTAAATCTAGGGCAAATAGCAGATATAAAACCTTCCAATGTCTCGGAAATCTGAGGTTTTTAGCATTAACAACTAAATGGGGTCAGCAAAGCGTTTTTGAGCATCCATTAGCCATGTTTAATTAATTTAAGCATCAAAAAAGCAACATTACCTTTAACGGACTTTAGAAATCCACGGCTAAGGGACTTATTCTTGAGAAATGCTAAAATGTTTCAGTGCCTTTGTTTGTCTGAGTGCTTAACATATGCCTTATAATGAACTTAGAAAGGATTACTTACTAAACCGCTGGGTCGTTATTGCGACAGAACGAAGCCGCAGACCCACCGATTTTGCTAAACAAAAAACTGAAACAGCCCAAACCGCGGTTTGTCCAATGTGCGTTGGCAACGAGAACATGACTCCGCCAGCCTTAATGTTATACTTGAAAGAGAATGGCGAAATAACAAAGGCTAAAGACCCGCTGGTTGGCGAACGCCCAAAAAACTGGCTTGTCCGCGGCATCCCAAACCTTTACCCAGCGTTCAGTCCACCCAAACAACCACAGGATGAAACGCAAATCTTAAAGAACGAATGTTTTGGCTACGCGATTGGGCACCATGAGGTTATAACTGAGTCTCCAAACCATGATGAGGACCCAGCTGACGCAGAACTGCCCCAGTTGGAACTGGTCATTCACGCGTACATTGATAGGCTCAGAGAGTTAAGCGCAAAACCATACGTCAAATACGTTTCGATTTTCAGAAATTATGGAAAAGAAGCCGGCGCGTCGCTTTCTCATGCGCATAGCCAAGTAATCGCGACACCCATCATTCCTACAGTAATCCAAGAAGAGCTGGATGCAAGTAAAGCATTCTACGGCAAACAGGGCAAGTGCGTTTTCTGCGACATAATCGAGCAAGAATCAAAAGGTCCAAGGCTTGTTTATGAAAATTCAGATTTTATTGTTTTTGCTCCTTACGCAAGCATTAACCCGATGGAGTTCTGGATCATGCCCAAAAAACATGCAGCCAACATCCTTGACTTGGATGATGCTGAAGTGTCAGCGTTCGCTAAAATCCTCAAAGCAAGCCTCAAAGCCTTAAAGGATTTAGTGAATGATCCACCGTACAATTACGGTTTCCACTTAGCCATAAACCAAGAAGCACAAGACTATTACCATTGGCACTTGGAAGTTTACCCCAAACTGTCAATTTGGGCAGGCTTCGAAATAAGCACAGGAACATACATAAACACAGTTACGCCTGAAACCGCCGCTGACAGCCTCAGAAAAGCAATAAAACCCTAAGTTTGCTCAGTGACTGGTTTTAGGTTTTATTGCGTGAGGGAGACCTGAAAATTAACAATGCTATAGTTTGAGTGGTGGCCGCGTTTAGGTTGGGTTGGAAAAGCCTTAAATCCCCAAAGCATCTATGCTTACTATGTAAGCTACTTGAGGCTTACTGGATTGAGCAAACATGACCCTGAGCCTTGGATACTTGACTCCTAAACAAAAAATGATGTGGGACCTAAAAAGCCGCGGACTACAAGAAGCCAACATCGCAAGAAAACTCAACGTCACCCGTCAAACAGTTCACAAAGCCCTCGACACCGCCAACCTCAAAATCGGCGAAGCCCTAGAAGAGATGGCGAAAATCAACAAAATCGAAGTCGAAACCCTCGACCCAAACAGAGGATTCCTCAAAGGATACAGCAACCACTTCAAAACCCAAGCCTTCGTTACATTCTCAGCCAAAAACGGCATCCAACTCTGGTACAAACACGAAGGCGACTGCGAAAAATGCCAAAAACTCCAAACATGCAGAGAAACCCTACTCTCCGAAGCCAAAGACCGCAACTTCCTAATCCTGGACGATACAAGTAAGATTTTGCCATCCAAACTAGCAGAAGCACTATTCGCAAAAATAACAGGTGAATGAAAATGGGTTTACGTAAAAGATTTAGGGATTTTAGAGATTGGTGTCCACAACCACCAGACCGTCTGCCTACTAAATTAAAACGGTACTCAATGCCTATCGCGGCTGCGGTTACGGCTACACTTATTTTATCCATATCATTATTCGTATTTTCATCAAGCTTAACGCCGTCCCCTCCAATCGTTCCTATAGTTAATGCGCCTGTTTCAGCAACTCCCACGTTACTCTGGAAACACACTATCAGTGCAATGGAAGAATTCTACGGGGCTTCTTCTCCTGTTGTGGTCAACGGCGTAGTTTATACAAGCG
>Ga0182027_10016700_pt1 | contig 10010 bp, 7 predicted proteins | sample 712E1DmetaG_FD_121300 | JGI IMG/M metagenome (GOLD analysis project Ga0182027, IMG submission 121300) | Permafrost microbial communities from Stordalen Mire, Sweden - 712E1D metaG (Illumina Assembly) | ecosystem: Environmental > Terrestrial > Soil > Wetlands > Permafrost | place: Sweden... | reverse complement strand
TGGCGCGTGAGGTTTTGTCGGACCCGGATGCGCGGCGCGTGGTGACGAATGCCGCGGAGGATGTGGTGGCGTGGAACCAACTCGGCTGTCTTTCGCCGCATGTGATTTATGTGCAAACGGGCGGCGAAGTGTCGCCGGACAGATTTGCCGAACTGCTCGCGGACGAATTGGAGCAACGCGAACAAACCGAACCGCGCGGTGAATTGCCGGCGGAACACGCGGCAGCCATTGCATCACGCCGTTCGATTTACGAAATCCGCGCAGCGCATTCACCCGAAGCCACGCGGCATTGGTGCAGCAAGGATTCGACCGCGTGGACGGTGATTTTTGAAGCGGACGCGCGCTTTCAAATGTCATGCTTGAATCGCTTCGTTTATGTGAAGGGCGTGAAAGATTTGAACGAAATGCTGCAAAATACCGAGGTCGTGCGTGACCACGTCTCAACCATCGGCATCGCCGTGCCAGAAGACAAGATGCAGGGATTGGCGATGCAACTGGCCCGCTGGGGCGCGACGCGGGTGTGTCCGCTTGGCCGGATGCAAAATCCGCCGTTGACGTGGCGGCATGATGGCCGGCCGGCGCTGGGTGATTTGGTGACATGGACGGATTTAGAAACGTAACAGCCAGTAGTTCGTAGTTCGTAGTTAGTGGTTAGTAGTTTTGTGCCGTGGAGCCCCCAAATCACTGACTACCGACTACTGACTATTGACCACTGACTTTAAAAAATGAAAATAGAACTGCGAAAGACCTTTCAATTTGAGGCGGCGCATTTGCTGCCGCGATTGCCGAAATCACATAAATGCCGGCGATTGCACGGACACAGCTTCAAGGTGGAAGTTGCGGTTGCAGGCGAATGCGACCCCAAACTCGACTGGCTGATGGATTACGCCGACATTGCCACGGCGTTCAAGGCAATTTGGAAAAAACTCGATCACCGCTATCTCAATGAAATTCCCGGACTGGAAAATCCGACCAGTGAAAACGTTGCAGTTTGGATTTGGAAGAAGTTGAAACCGAAGTTGCCGTTGCTTACGGAAGTCGTCGTGGCCGAAACCTGCACGGCGCGATGCATTTATCGCGGTGAATGAACTTTGCTTTCGGAGGGACGAGTTACACGAGTCCCTGAATTAAATTCAAAATCGAAATGGGGGCTCGTGGAACTCGCCCCTCCGAGAATTTATGGCAGATGAACCATGTTCGTGCCGGTGAGCGGGTCTTGCGGAATGGCTTTGAGATAATCCGGTACTAAATCGTTGAGGTTCGCCGGACGATGGCCTTTGTCCAATTCGTAAGCGCGTGCAGCGAGGTCAATCAGCAACTGTCGTGTCTGTGCAACCTGTTTATTGAATCGTTGTTCAGCTTGTTGGAGAACTTTCTTGGTCATTTTGACCAACAATGGCCGAAAAATCCTATACCGCAGGCTGGTAAAAGTTCGTCGCGACCATGTATTTTCCTGTTGCATGATTTCATTCCACGTTTGCCCTTGAGAATCCAGAGCTTCCAAAGTTGCGGCGGTTTCGCGACAGGATTTTGCATCCAGTTGGTCAACGAGCTTTTGCAGGTGACTTGTTCCAATGGCTTTTATGGCTGTGCCGACCAACTGGTCTATCAAAACGCCGCCGCGTGCAGACTCGTTGCCCATGTGAATTGCATCCAAATAAGATTTTGCAGCTTCGGTAGGGTGATTTTCCATTTCTGCCAATCGGCCTTCCGCAGCAAAGGCTCGAGCTAATCTTTTGAGGTCGGCCAACTCGTTGAGATGATTATTGAGATAAGTCAAAGAAAACTGTGTTGTGACATGACATTTATTAGTCAAACCAACGCGGGCAAATGATAATGCTTCGATATTTACCGCAACTGCTTCGCGTAGTTGTGCCTCGTTCATCGCCTCGTAATCCCAACTGTTTGTCGAAGCCATTTCACCAGCCTTTATGAAATCACCGTAGCCATTTGGATTGGGCAAAGGCTGAATCGGCGGCAGCGGCTGAAGTTGCTGGAAAATCAACAGGCCGATCACAGCAAAAATTACCGCACCCGGAATCGAAAGGAGCACAATGAGCCAATTTCGGGTTTTCTTTGTCATGTGATGACAGCAGGGTGACAAAAAAGACCAAGGCGTCAACTATTCAAATGTTGACGCGGCGCAGTAAAAAATTTAACCAATGGCGCACATTCGAGGTAACACATGGGAGATACAACCAATAAAACCATCAACGCCATTAACCAGGTTCAAACCAAGGTTGTGGATTTTCTCACCGACTACGGCCTTCAAATCATTGGTGCCCTCATCATTCTTACCACCGGTCTGGTCATCGCTTGGTGGATTGGTCGTGTGCTCCGGCAATGGCTGGAAAAGAAACATATCGAGCCGCCCATTGTCATGCTGGCCGTGCGTGTCGTCCGGTTGCTCGTATTTCTTGTCGCCCTGTTGCAAGCGTTGGAAAAATTAAGTGTGCCCATCGGTCCGGCCCTCGCTGGCATTGGTGTCGCTGGCGTGGGTGTCGGCTTCGCCCTTCAAGGTGTGCTCAGCAACCTCGTCGCCGGACTCACCATCATTTTCACCAAGCCATTCCGTATTGGCGAATGGGTTGAGATTGCCGGTGTGTCGGGGCAGGTGAAGACTATTGAACTCTTTTCCACCACGCTCATGTACACCGATCTGTCGCGCGTCGTCATTCCCAATCGCAAAATCGTTGGCGAAGTCCTGCACAACTACGGCAACATCCGGCAGCTTGACCTCTCCGTCGGCGTGGCCTACGGGACGAATCTGAACGACGCCACGGGCACCGTCCGTCGCGTGCTGGCCAGCAATCCACGCGTGCTCAAGGAACCCACGCCAGTTGTCGGTGTGACAATGTTGGCAGATTCATCCATCAACATCGCCATCAGACCGTGGACAAAAGTGGACGATTTCATCCCTGCGCAGGTGGAAATCAATCAGGCTATTGCGGAACAATTGCGCGCTGCCAACATCTCCATTCCATTTCCTCAACGCGAGGTACGGTTCCTTAACAATCCATGAATCCGTCACGCTGTTACTGACGTCATTGATTGACAGTTTACAGTCTTGTCAGGATTTTTTTGTGGGCTGAAGCAAAGGCAAGTTGCCGCATTTGAGCGGGTGTCTTCCCAATTCCGATTCTTTCGGATGGGCGGGTTCCATGATCCCCAATAATTTTGGGCGTCATAGAAATCCGCCCTCCGAGTTGAACGCGAAACGCTTCAAGCGTGATGCGATAACGCGTAATTGAGTGTTTCACAGTGCAAAGCAATCGAATTCCGGATGGTTTGGCGCCAAACATGGTTTTGAAAATTTGTTTCACGTCGGCTTCGCCATTCGCACATTCCACATTCGGAAATTCCCAGAGATGCGCGTTCACAACTCCGGCGGGTCGTTGCCGGACGAGAAAACGTCCACGCCGCTCGACAACAAATGCAATAAATCGGCGTGTGGTGGCAGCGGTGCGCTTGCCGAGGTTGGGCAATTTCTCGGTGCGGTTTTCCCGAAAGGCGACACAGAGTTTTTGCACCGGACAAATTTGGCATTTGGGATTTCGCGGGGTGCAAACCAACGCGCCAAGTTCCATCAAGGATTGATTCAAAAATGAATGGTAGGGCGCGGTATCCCTACCGCGCCGCGGCGGGCTGGGGACAGCCCTCCCTACCAGGTTTTCCGCCAGTCGCCAGAGCCGTGCGTTGGTTTTCTTTTCGCGCGGATTTTTTGCAATCCCAAAAATTCGCGTCAGCAAGCGAACCACATTACCGTCGAGAATTGGCGTCGGCTGGTTAAAGGCGATGCTGCAAATCGCGCCGGCGGTGTAACGTCCGATTCCCGGCAGCGCGAGGACGCCGTCGAAGTTATCCGGAAATTCGCCGTCGTGTTTTTCCACGATTTGCCGTGCGGCCTTTTGCAAACTCCGGACGCGGGTGTAGTAACCGAGTCCTTCCCAAAGTTTGTGGATTTTGTCCGAGTTCGCATTGGCAGCAGCTTTGATGGTGGGCAGTTCGCGCATCCAACGTTCCCAATACGGCATGACCGTTTTAACCTGCGTCTGTTGCAGCATGATTTCGGAGACCCAAATCGCATAGGGATCGCGGGTGCGACGCCACGGCAGGTCGCGGGCGTTCGCGGCAAACCAATTGAGCAAAGCCGGAACGAGCTTTTGTTGTTTTAAGTTCACCGTCGCAATAATTCAGATATAACAGCGAAATACACGAAACACACGAAAAGAGAACCAAGAAAGAACGCCAACGGGTGAAAAGTGCCAGCGGATTTTTAAAGGGAGAATTTTTTATCCGTTGGGATCTTTCATCCGTTGGCCAAATAGCCCCATCGTATTCATCACGGAAAATTGTTTGCCGTGAAAAAACTTTTGTGTCCTTTGCGCTTTTTTGCGGCTAATCTTTTGCCGTGAAGCCGTTGACTTCCTACACTTGCAAGCTGACCGACGAACAAGCGTCGGCGCTCGAAACTGCCTTGAGTTCGCGCGGCTTTAAGTTTTGCGCGGTGCCGTATGCGCGGTTTGCCGGTGAAAAGGACAAAATCAACGTGGTGTTCTATGAAAGCGGCAAACTCGTTGTGCAAGGCAAGGGTACGCAGGAATTCATTGAGTTTGTGCTGGAGCCGGAAGTCTTGAAACGGGCGCAGCTCGGCTACGAGACGGTTTTGAATCCCGATTTGCTGTTGCCGCGCATCGGTGTGGATGAAAGCGGCAAGGGCGATTTCTTCGGGCCGCTGTGCATCGCGGGCGTGTATGTGAACGAGAGCGTCATCAAGGCGTGGCAGGACAAGGGCATCCGCGATTCCAAAAACATCTCCAGCGACAAAAAAATCGGCGAATTGGCGAAACTGATTCGCAAAACTTCCGGTTGCGTGATGAACACCGTTACGATTGGCAATGAGGCTTACAACCGGCTTTATGCCAGGATGAAAAATGTAAATGCGATTCTGGCGTGGGGTCATGCGCGCGTGATTGAAAATCTGATGGGACAGCGGCATCAGATGAACCCCGTGCCGGTGAAAGCCATCAGCGATCAATTTGCTTCCAGCAAAGAAACGGTGGCGAAGGCGCTGATGTCGTTGGGGCGGAAAATTGAATTAGTTCAGCGTCACAAAGCGGAAGAGGATTTGGCGGTGGCGGCGGCTTCGATTCTGGCGCGGGACGAATTCGTGAAAGGTCTGGCTAAATTGGAAAAGCAGTTTGAAGTGACTTTGCCCAAAGGCGCATCGGCTGCGGTGGATGCGGCTGCGAAAAAATTTGTGGAGGAACGCGGCGCGGACAATCTGTCAAAAATTTCCAAACTACATTTTCGTACGGCGTTTCGTGCGCAAGGATTGCCGGAGCCGCCGAAAAAGGAGTGGCGGCGTGGCTAAACCCAATGCCATCGAACTGCCCGACTGTGAGCCGATTCCGATTTTGTACGAGGACCGGGCGGTCATCGCGATTGATAAACCGCGCGGCTGGATGCTCGCGCCGGTGGCGTGGCAGAACACGTCGCGCAATTTGCAGGCGGCCATTGAATCCTCCATCGCCGCGCGAGATTTCTGGGCGCGGTCGCGCGGCCTGAAATTTCTTCGGCACGTTCATCGGCTCGACGCCGACACCAGCGGCGTCTTGCTTTTTGCCAAGAGCCCCGGCGCGGTCAAAATGTTTTTTGACTTGTTCGAGAACCGGAAAATGGAAAAAACATATCTGGCCGTCGTGGTTGGCAAGCTGAAGCAAAATGAATGGACGTGCGAACTCAAACTCGCGCCGGACAAAAAACGATTCAGAAAAATGAAAGTGAATGAGCGTTTTGGCAAGGAATCCGAAACGCATTTTCGCGTTTTGGAAGGGCACAAGGATTTCACGCTTGTTGAGGCCAAACCTGTCACCGGTCGCACCCATCAAATCCGTGTGCATCTGGCCGAATCCGGCTGTCCTGTGGTGGGAGATGAACTTTATGGGAAAGTCGAGGGCGACTTGCCGCTGGGCTTGCGTGCGGTGCGGCTGGCTTACGTTGACCCATTTACAAAAAGGCGTGTGGAAATCCACGCGCCGACGGAAAAATTTTTGAAAGAATATGGATTTTAACCGGTGGGGCGAGGCTCCTGACGAGCCGACCTTGGTGCGTCAAAGTATAACGGCAACGGCTCGCGAGGACGCTCGCCCCACCAAAAATTAATCCGCTGATGCTGTAACCGTGTTTCAACGCGCCGCGCGGTCGAGGGCATCCAGCACAATACCCGGCGTTAGAATTTCCGGCAGCACAATTGGTTCTGTATCGGGGTTTTTCGGGTAAACCAGAACCAACGGCACACCTGCGCGGTAGTAGCGGTTCAGTTCCGCCGTGATGGCGTCGGGGAAGTGCGTGTAATCGCCCAGCAATGTGATGGCATTGATTTCGTTCAGTTTCAAGCGCACTGACGAAATTTCGATGCTGGTTTTTTTATTCACCTGGCACGTGAGACACCAGTCGGCGGTAAAGTCCACAAGCACCGGATGCCCTTCGCTGCGCGCTTTCGCCACCGCTTCAGGACTCCATCGCTGCCAGTTAATGCCATCCGGCGAATTTATCAGAGGACCCGTTGTGTCTCCAACTGCAATAGGCGCGCGCCAATCCAGTTGGCTTTCCAAGGCATAAGCATAACTGCCAATCAATAAAATCAACGCAATCGCCAAAGCCAAACCGCGCCGTGTGCGGCCGCGTTGGACAAATTCGCCAATAATCCACGCGGCGAGCGCGATGACCACGAGAAAAACACCGAGCCATAAAACACGTTTGCCGTAGTCACCGTAAGCCAGATTGAACAGCCACACTGCCGTCGCCAGCATCGGAAAGCCCATTGCGATCTTGAACCTTTCCATCCACGCGCCCGGCTTCGGCAAGAACTTCAGCCAGGCCGGATTCCAGCTCAACACAACATACGGCGCGGCGAGGCCGATGCCCACGGCCAGAAACACCAACACAATGACCGACGCTTCTTGCGCAAAAGCAAAGCCCAGCGCGATGCTTAAAAAGGGTGCGGTGCAGGGCGTTGCCAAAGCGGTTGCGAGCACACCGTTGAAAAATGCGCCTGTCGTGCCGTGCTTCGACGCAAGCCCGCCCGCTGCAGTCATTGCGCGTCCGCCCAGTGAAACTTCAAACACGCCGAACAAATTCAACGCTACGAGCATGACAAGCGTTGTGAGGCAGACGACGAAAACCGGACTGCCAAATTGCATTCCCCAACCAGCTTGATGTCCAGCGGTCTTGATGCCGATGACGATGGCCGCGAGCGCGAGGAACGACGCCAGCACACCCACCGCATAAATCAAACCAAGTGCGCGGACACGACGCGGTTCGCTTCTGGCTTCGCTGACGAAGCCGAGAATTTTCAGCGCGATGACCGGCAGCACGCACGGCATGATGTTCAAAATCAATCCGCCAATGAAGGCGTAGAGCAGCATTTTCCAAAGTGATTGCGGCGGCAAAGCGGGTAAAGTCACGGCTTCAGTTGGAGCTTGGTCGCTGACAGGCAATTTGACCTCAAAGCTGGTTCGCTGACCGCCGTTTTCCTCGACAATTACACCAGATATTTCCCTTGGCCAATTGCCGGAAAATTTTTTGACGAATTTATTTACTATAGTTGAGTTACTATATTCGTCGAAGGTTGATTTAGTTTCGGGTTGAATTTCAAAATCGTCGCTTGCATCTGGGAAAAAGTCTGCGGTGCCGGACTTGGGAGGTTTGATTTGGATTAAGAGTGATCTTGGATTGACGTTTGTTGAATCATGCCACCGTGCGTAGACGGTTAAATTCGTGTCAGATTTTGGAACTTTATTTTGCCAAGATTCAATCGTCGCGGCGGCGCTGGAAGTTTTTGTCTGCTCGCCAATGTTGAGCGTGGCTTCAACGCTGCCGCTGCCGGGGATGCACGCCTCCTTGCATTCGAGCCAGGAGACCTTGGCCTTCAAATCGAGCGGGCCGGGCTTCAAGTCGGCGGCAAACTTGAGTGGCACGAGCAGGACGACTTCGTCGTTGTAGCCGTAAGTGGTAACCTCGGCGGGCGGCAATTTTTCCGGGAGCGGCCATTGAATTTCACCGGCGGTGATGCCGGGTGGTAATTGCCATTGGATTTTGGTGGCCATGCCCGCTGCGCCGGGATTTTTCCAATACGTGTGCCAGCCAGGCTCCATTTTCAAATCCACACCGGCCATGACGGTGTCGCCGGGGCGGATAGTTTCAGCGGACAAAAGCAACCGCACCTGCGTGTGCGCGGCATGCGCAGTCAAAGCCGCAAAACAAAAGCAGGCTGCAAAAATGATTCCGATGCGTCGCACATTAATATAGATGCCAGATTCAGTAGAATGTTTGAAGTAATTTTCGTGAGATAACGCGGTGCATTGAAACCACTGTCATTTCCTACCGGCTGGCAAGTCTGGCGCGTGCGTTCACCGATAAGCATTTGCCAGACGCAAGTTCCATTCGTTCACGAGGTCTTTGGGAATTTCCGGTAAAAACCGTGACGGTTGTTGCATCGCGTCGTTTCCTGAATTACCAAACCCGGCGCGGATGAGCGGATAGCTCATGTAAAGCTCGTTGCGCGCACGGGTGATGGCGACGTAAAACAACCGGCGTTCCTCCTCCTCCCCGTCGTCGCTTTCAAGCGAGCGCGAGGACGGAAACAATCCGTCGCACAGCATGATGACGAACACGGCGTCGAATTCCAAACCCTTCGCCTGATGAATCGTGGAGAGCCGGATTTTTTCGTCGTCGGTTTGCGTCGCCTGCCCATCCTCGGCTTCAACGTTGGTAAGCAGGGCGAGTTGTGTCAGGAAATCTTCAGCCGAGTCGAATTGATACGCGAACACGGCGAGTTGTTCGAGATCTTCCAAGCGCGTGCGGTAGTTGGCAAAATTTTCCTTGAGATAATCGTCGTAGCCCGCGTCCATCACGAGCCGCAGCATCTTTGCGGCGCTCTTGCGAATGGTTTCGTCTTCGAGTTGTGAAATTGTCGCGACAAATTGCGCCCAGGCGGTCGCCGCCTTTGCCGGAACGGATTTGGAACAAGCTTGGAGGGCAGAGGCCAGAGGTCGGACGGCAGAGGGCGGAGCGCCGTTCTCTGGCTTCTGATTTCCGACTTCTGATTTCTGGGAAAAAATCCTCCAGATTTTTTCCGCGCCTTTGTTGGCGATGCCGGGCAGCAATTGCACAAGGCGTTTGAAGGCAATTTCATCGTGCGGGTTGGCGACGAGTTTCAGATATGCCGTTGCGTCCTTGATGTGTGCCTGCTCGAAAAACCGGATGCCGCTGGTGATGGAGAATGGGATTTGGCGCTTGGTCAGTTCGAGTTGCAATTCGAGCGCGTGAAAATGCGAGCGGTAGAGCACGGCGATTTGGTTCATGCTTGTGCCTTCGTCGCGGAGTTCAAGCACACGCTGCGAAATAAACGCGGCCTGTTGCGCGGAATCCATGCAGGCAATCAGCGCGGGCTTCACGCCGGATTTGCGCGCCGGCGCAAGGATTTTGGTGAATTGACTCCGGTTTGCCGCGATGGCGGCGTTGGCGACCTTCAGAATTTCCGGTGTGCTGCGGTAATTGGTTTCGATCTTGAAAACTTTCGCTTCGGGATAACGTTTCGGAAATTTGAAGATGTTTTCAAAATTCGCGCCACGCCATGCGTAAATGCTCTGCGCATCGTCGCCGACGACCGTGACGTTGTGATGCCGCCCGGCCAGCAGGTCAATCAAGTCGCTCTGGAGCTTGTTCGTATCCTGGTATTCGTCCACGAGGATGAACTGAAAACGGCGCTGGTAATGATCGCGCACGTCGGCATGGTCTTGAAGCAGCTTGAGCCAGAGCGCAAGCAGGTCGTCGAAGTCCATCGCGTTGGAAGCGCGCTTGCGGGCGGCGTAACGTTTCCGCAGGTCGGTAATTTGCGCGGAGAATTGCGCAAAGTAATCGTATTGCTCGTCCAGAATCTCGTCGGTGGTTTTGTGTGTGTTGACTGCGAGCGAAAAAATTTCGCAGAGCACTTCGGGTTTCGG
>Ga0182027_10016699_pt1 | contig 10010 bp, 5 predicted proteins | sample 712E1DmetaG_FD_121300 | JGI IMG/M metagenome (GOLD analysis project Ga0182027, IMG submission 121300) | Permafrost microbial communities from Stordalen Mire, Sweden - 712E1D metaG (Illumina Assembly) | ecosystem: Environmental > Terrestrial > Soil > Wetlands > Permafrost | place: Sweden... | reverse complement strand
TAGCCTGCTTTTTCTATCGTCTTTTCATCAAAAGCATCGGTATCGGTCAGGATGGTGGCACCTTTTTTGGCCCATTTGAGGTTGGACTTTAAGGATGCAGGATTCATTGCAATCAGCACATCCACCAAATCGCCGGTGGTGAAGATCTTTGAACTGCCCATGTGCATCTGGAACCCGGAAACACCGGCAATGGTGTTCTGAGGTGCCCGGATCTCTGCAGGGAAATCCGGGAATGTAGCAAGGTCGTTACCTTCCAGTGCAGCTACCTCCGAAAACATATCGCCGGTAAGTTGCATACCGTCGCCGGAATCGCCAACAAACTTAACAACTACCGACTCCTTCTCAACAACATTTCTTTTTTTCTTAGCCATAATAAGATTGATTTTCGAGGTGCAAAGGTACCAATTTCGGTGGGACGAATAGCAGTAGGGAGGATTTTTTTCACTGGTTGCGGAATGTCTGTGCAAATCGGAAACCTTGCCAAGCAGGGATTAAAAATAAACCACAATAGACACAAGAGGGCACATTATCAAGTTGGCAAGTTGATGATCTGCATGAAACTTCTTTTCAGAATTCAAATCTATTGTGATCTATGTGCCTATTGTGGTGAATATGTCATATTCCATCCATTATCCAGAAATCACCCTGAGAATTTGGTAATTTAAAAATTTGTATCTTTGCACAACGCAACCGATCTATAAACCCTGTCTGTCTTTTACAGACTATAAAATCAAATGAATCATGGCTTATGTAATTAATGAAGAATGTACTGCTTGCGGGACCTGCATTGATGAATGCCCCGTTGAAGCGATCTCAGAAGGCGACATTTACAAAATTAATCCTGAAGTCTGCACAGATTGTGGAGCATGTGCAGATGTATGCCCTGTGGAAGCAATTCACCCGGCATAACTCTGCAGTCCTTCTAAAGATAATAAAGCTGTCTTATAATAAGACGGCTTTTTTTTTGATGTAGCTTTCGACGGGGAGGGGTTTTATAGCTGGAAACAAAGTTGTTTTAAGGCGAAGAAATTCAGTACCTCTGTGGGTGGTATTTTAGCAGCTGAAACTGGGATCCGTCAAAAACCCCATAAGTGAAATTGGTCAGCCAGTCCCCCAGGGTGATCTGCCTTGATTTCTCTTCCAGCGGCATATCCGACGGGAAATGCCAGTGTCCGTAAACAAAATAATCCACTTCAGGGTGGAATTCAAGGATCTTCTTCGAATGAACAGAAAGCCTGGATTCAATAAAATTTTTATCCTGTTCGCTCTTCCCTTCCTTGATGAGGTTTGCAAACCGGCTCTGCCTCGACCAGAACAAGGCGATGCGGATTCCCAGGTCGGGATGGATCCAGCGGAATAACCATTGATTGAACCGGTTTTGAAAAACCTTCTTGATGAATTTATACCCGTGATCCCCCGGGCCCAATCCGTCTCCATGTGCCAGGTAAAATACCTTACCGTCAAATTCCTTTAATTCCGGATCACGGTGGATTTCAATATGAACCTCCTTGTTCAGGTAATCGAATGCCCACATATCATGATTTCCCCTGAAAAGATGAACTTTTACACCCGAATCGGTGATTTCTGCAAGTTTCCCCAGCAATCGCACATACCCACGGGGAACCACGGTTTTGTATTCAAACCAGAAGTCAAAAAGATCCCCCATCAGGTAAATCTCGGTGGCATCCTTTCTCACCATCTCCAGCCAGTTTATGAATAAATTTTCCCTTACCAGGCTTTCCTTCCGGTCAGGAATGCCAAAATGAAAATCAGATGCGAAATAGATCTTCTCTTGCATTTTTTAAATTTCAGCCAAACTTACAAATATTTCCGGTTTCATCCCGGAATTCAATTTACAGGATTTTTGAGATTATTTAAGAACAGGCTTACCCTTGCCATATGAAAGAGGACATGTTTGTTTTTTGGAAAGATACAATACAGGCTTGTCAGTTTCCGGTAATAAGGAAGGTCTTCTTCCATTGTCAGCACCGGCTTTGGCCCAAAAGAATAATTCAGAACAATGAGTGATGCCAGTGAACGGGGGTTCCTATCGATAAAATTCTTCTCAAGCTTTTTCTGATCTTCCGATATCCTGAAAAATAAAGAATCTGCAGTCATACTGAACCTGAGAAAATCCCCCGAGCCTTCATGGCTGCGAAGCACTCTTTTTATGGAATCGATTCTGATCCTGTTTTTCATTGTTGCATGGAAAAAATCCCCCAGTAATTGAGACCCTTCAGAGCCGGAAAAACGAAACCCCCCGGCCGGATCCCTCAGGTTGCCTGTGATGCGAAGATCCTCTCCTTTTTTCATGAGAAGGGTGACCCGTCTTCCTCCAGGGAATATCAAAAGGTAAAATCCCGGCTGATCAATCTTATGAGAGAATTTAACATTCCCGTCTTTCCCGATATTGGCAGAATCAAGGGCAATGACTTCCTTAACATCCATTTCGCAAAGCACGATCTTTTCCCCCCTTGAATTTGAAAACTGGCCCCGGATGGTAAAACTTTCGGCTTTCTGTTCCCGTGTACAGGAAAATCCAAGAAAAACACAAACTAGGAAATAACAGCATTTCTTCATCTTTCACTTCTCACCTCTCACCAAATTAATCCTTGATACACCGGACTGAGAAAGCATTGGACCGGTTTCCCGGATAGTAGGATACACTCGGGTTGATTGTGTTCATGGAGTGTGCCCATGCCCTGGTGGCTCCATCCGAGGTAGATGACCAGAAGAAGGCCGCGAAATTGCTGAAATTCCAATTCACATTATCAAAATGAATCCCTGTCAGAAGGGCATTAAATCCTGAATAGCCGGTCGATTTCAGCGGACTTCCGGCAAACCCGTTGCTGGTAAAGAAATTGAAGAGTGTGGTCCATTCATTTTCAGCCGGTATATGCCAGGCCGGGGGACATAAACCCTGAATCCCTTCCAGATCATTGAATTGCATCATTTCATCCCATTGATAAAGACCTCCCAGGGAAGAACAATTTGCCACATTATCGTTAAAACAGTATTTTTCGACCAGGCAGTTATCACGTTGCATGGAAGAGGAGGGGACCGTATTCCCGAAATTCAGGTTGACAGCCATCCAGCATTGGGTGCCTATCTTTATCGTAGGATAGGATGTATTATCCCTGACATCAGTCAGAGGGTTATCACAAGTAAATGAAAAAGCTGTGAGTACGGAAATGTTAAGCGAGGCATTGCTGTTGCAACCGCTGATATTGGTGTAGGAATAAAGAATATTATGCATGCCTGTTCCGGCAAGGGAAGGATAGAAGATCCCAGAATTTGCACCGGTACCGGAATAAGTACCCCCCAGGGGCGTTCCGCCTTTAAGCGTAAAAGGTTTGGCATCAGTCGTGGTTGTGATATCGGTACAGGGAGTAAATGCTACTGATGGGAGAGGCATTATCGTTATGACCACATCGCTGCTTATACCCTGGCAAGTATTGGCGGTGGGTAAAACATGGTATGTCGCCGTTTCGTTATTAATCCCGGTATTGGTTAGTGTTTGTGAGATGGTGTTTCCGGCTCCGGGCCCGAACCCCGATACGGTTCCTGAACTTCCCGAGGCACTCCATGTAAAAGTAGTACCTGTAACATGCGAACCAAGTGATATGTTTGTAGTTCCTCCCGAACAGAAGGTTTGTCCGTTGGGTGTAAACGTAACATCAGCAACAGGATTAACAGTGACAATAAAACTGGAATTGCCTCCATCACACCCGTTCAGGCTGGGCAATACAACATAAGTGACAGTTTCAATATTAAATCCTGCATTTACAAGATGATCGGAAATCATTACCCCGCTACCAGAATTATACCCGCTAACGTTACCCGAACTGCCTGTGGCAGTCCAGCTGAACAATGTTCCCGGTAGGTCAGCCTGTGGAATGATGTTTAATGTGGTTGCTGAACAAACCGATGAGTTAGCAGCATTGGTGACCGAAGGAATGGGTTTGACCGTTACAGGAAAAAGCGTTGGAACAGTAGCCATACAACCAGGTCCTGCCTGGTAATTTACACTGATGGATTGTGCTCCCGGAGTATTCCAGTTAATGGTTGCCGTATTATCCGAAGAGCTTCCTCCCGCGGTAATTGTGCCGCCGGAAGAAACGGTCCAGGAATAACCCGACATTCCTGCATCCGTTGAATAAATGGCTGAATTCCCTTTACAAACTATGTTTGTCCCGTTAAGGGAAGGAACCGGTAGGTCACTCACATTTACCGGATAAGTCGAGGGTGATGCTGCAGAACAGTTATTGACATCGGTATAATTCACCGTTATGGTTTTTGCCCCGTTGGTATTCCAGAGCACGGTAATATTGCTGGTACCGTTACCTGCCGTTATGATTCCCCCCAATGAAACCGACCAGATATAATTGGTCATCCCGGCATCAGTGAAATATATGGCCGTTGAATTCTGGCAAACAGATGTGGGACCGGATATTGAAGGAACCGGTAGCGCGTTCACGGTTACGGGGTAAGAAACCGGCGCCAATGCTGTGCAACTGTTAATATCCCTGAAATTGACCGAAACACTCTGGGTTCCGGGAGAATTCCACGTAACCGTTATAGTTTGATCGGAGCCTGTTCCTCCGGCAGTGATGGATCCTCCGGCAGAAACTGTCCACAAGTAATTTGTCATGCCCGGTTGTGTTGAATAGATTACACCCGAAGTCCCCTGGCAAAGCATGTTCAATCCGGAAATTACCGGAACCGGCAGCGGTTGAACAGTAACGGGATAACTCACAGGGGAGGCTGCAGTGCAGGTATTTGCATTTATATAATTCACGGAAACGGTTTGAGCCCCGGCTGTATTCCAGGTAACGGTCACAGTGTTATCAGTGATGGTCCCGCCTGAAGTAATCGTTCCTCCTGCAGAAATGGTCCATATATAGTTTGACATTCCGGGTTGGGTGGAATAAATTGTTCCGGTTGTTCCTGCACAAAGAAGATTGGTTCCTGATATGACCGGCACCGGCAACGGATTGACGGTAACAGGGAAAACGGAGGCAGAAACAGCCGTACACCCATTGAGATCGGTATAATTGATGCCGATGGATTTTGAGCCCGTTGTATTCCAGGTTATGGTAATAGTGGGATCAGAAGCAGTTCCGCCGGATGTTATGGTTCCTCCGGGGGAAACGGTCCAGGAATAATTGGTCATTCCGGCAGCCGTGGAATAAGTTCCGGATGAATTCAGGCAAACAGAAGCCGGACCCGTAATAGCCGGAACCGGTAATGCATTAATGATTACATTATGCAACGTTGAAGAAACAGCCGTACACCCGTTTGCATCCTGGTAATTGACGGTTACAGTTTGAGGCCCTGGTGTATTCCATGTAATTGTGACGGAATTATCTGCAGGAGTTCCACCGGTAGTAATTGTTCCACCACCGGAAACCGTCCACTGGTAATTTGTCATTCCCGGTTGGGTCGAATAGACTGCACCCGGCACTCCGACACAAAATCCTGCAGGACCTGCAACCGTGGGAACAGGTAGCGGATATACGGTAACAGGATAAACCACAGGGGCAGTTGCGCTGCAGTTATTTGCATCATTGTAATTGACAGATATGGTTTGCGCCCCGGCGGTATTCCAGGTAACCGTAACCGTGTTATCTGCAGCTGTTCCGCCGGATGTGATCGTTCCTCCTCCGGAAAGGGTCCAGGAATAATTGGTCATTCCCGGTTGTGTAGAATAAAGTGTTCCGGTCGTTCCTTGGCAAACACCCGTATTTCCAATGATTGTTGGTGCAGGAAGGTCATTTACAGTAACGGTAAAAGTGGCAGGTGATAAAGCAGTACACCCACCGGGGTTAATATAATTTACAGAAACGGTTTTCGTTCCGGCTGTTGCCCAGGTTACCTGTATTGTGCTGGTAGCGGAACCAGAGGTAATGATACCGTCGGGTGTGACAGTCCAGTTGTAACCCGTCATGCCCACTTCCGTTGTGAAATTGTTTCCAGCGGAGCCTTTGCAGTTACTAAGGCTGCCTGATATCGTAGGCAGGGGCAAAGGGATAACCGTAACATTATAAGGAGGAGGATTATTGGTCGAACATCCTTGACTGTCAGTATAACCAACATTGAGTGATTGGTTTCCCAGGTTGTTCCATGTGACTGATATCGAATTCGATCCTTGTCCTGAGTTAATGGTTCCTCCGGCAGAAATCGTCCAGCTATAACCTGTCATTCCTGGATCCGTCGTATACGTTTGCGTTGATCCCAGACATGTAATTGCAAGCCCTGTAAAGGAAGGGATTGGAATAGGGTTAACAAGAATGCTTTTTGAAGTGGGTGGGTTGGAGGTACACCCCACCGGACTGGTGTAATTAACGCTTATCGTATATGTGTTTGCCAATGGCCATGAAAGGGTGATGGTATTGTCATTTGTGGTTCCTCCGGAGATCAATGTAGCTCCGGGGTATGTCCAGAGATAATTGGTATTACCTGCCTGTGTGGTATAGGTTGCCTGTGAACCAGCGCAGAGAGAATTCACTCCAGTTATTACCGGAGTGATAAAAGCATTTACGTTGACATTGATTATGGTTGGTGACAAGGGCCTGCATCCATTGAGATCTGTATAACTGATACTGACGTTGTGGGGTGGAATCGGATTATCCCATTTTACCATAACTGAGTCATCTGTATTAGTTCCCCCTGATATGATTGTGCCATTCGTAACGGTCCAGGTATACTTCTTCATACCTGAATCGGTCATATACTTCTCTGTATTATTCATGCAGACATCCGGATTGCCGGAAATTGAAGGGACTACGGATGGAAAAACAGGAATTACCACGCTTGCTGTTGCCGTTCCGTTGATGCAGGTATTGACCACTGCAAAATAGGTGGTCGTGACCAAGGGTTTCAGAATGATGGAATCGCCCTGACCTACCATGGCACCACCCGGGTAAGTATCCTTGTACCAGGAAACACCGCTTGGGACAAACCGTGTACTTTCGTTGTAAGTGGTCCAGGAGTTCTGGTTACGGTGAAAGGCGATATAGGCCAGGGTCCCGTCGATATTTTGGACACCCTGTGTGGCGGAATTGTTTTGCCAGCTGCTACATGCGTCTTTTCTCGTAATATTATTCTCGATAATGCTGCTCTGTTGATGAAGAACGATTTGGAATGTACCTACTGGAGGTAAACCACCCAGGGGGCCTCCTCCTCCGTAACAACCGTACATTGGGCAATTGTTCCAGTATACAACTAATTTGCTGTCTACCGAATCGGTTTCAATATGCCTGAAGACATTGTTTACCCCGGGGGGCGAATGGTGGGGCCACCAATCCTGCCAGGGGCCAAAAATGACGTTTTTGGGAACATTCGATCCATTATTTGGTAATGTATCCGGGGTATAATTTGTCCAGGAACTGAGAGGCTGTGTAAAGCTGATCCATCCGTTTGAGCCAATCCAATATTGTGTATAATGCTGGTTCAGAAAGCAAAACTCGAATCCGATGGGATAAGGGCCGGCAATTGCGTCATCGGTATTGGATCCGAAATCCGGATCTACAGCAGTGTCATTAACGAAGGGTTCAACATGATAAGGTACTACCTGGAAAGAATAGCTGTCTGTTCCATAACCACTTCCTGCAACATGGGCCACGAGTGAAACTGAATTCCCCGGGCAGATGGTATCGATTACTGCAGGTGTAATATTTATCGTTTGCGAATAAACATGCAATACACATAAAAGAAGGAAAAGTGTAAGTAAAAACGTAACACGTTTAAGCATAAAAAACCACAATAATAGACAGTTATTCCTTTCGGACAATCTTATATAGAAAAGGTTGCTTTCCAAGAAGTATTCCGGAATGCAAAGATAAAAAAAATTCGTCAGGTTTGTTAGGGTATATGAGAATTGTTGCTTCAATTGGTCTTCACATCATCAAGACCCGCAGGAAGGATTAGTTTTATTACTTCTGCAGAATATAATCATGGTATAAGGGAGAGAAAACAGGAAACAAAAGATTCCATCCGTTGAAAACGTCTTCTCATAAGTTGAACCTGCCGATACGGGAAATTTTGAAGAATATAATCAGGTGTGGTTCTATTTCAAGAAAAATGGGTAGGTTATCTGCAGAACGGACTTTTTGAAAAAATTTCAGGGATCCACTTATATGCAATTCTTTCTTCCTGCCTGAATATTCAATTCATCATGTAATTATTTCTTTACCGGTTCTGTCACTTTTACATCCTTAACAGGAGGTAAGGGTTTCTTTTCTTCCTTTACGGAAACTGATTTCACGTCCGGCTTTATTGCTTCCTTCTTGGTAAGTTTGAATTCTTTGTCAAAGGTGAGTGCCAGTTTCTCAGATCCTTTGGAAACCATTACTTCAGTTGACATGACGCTCTTATTGTCAATTTTAAAAGCCTTGTCAATATGATAGCCGGAAAAGTTCTTTGTGATATATGCCGAAATGCCTTTTGAAAGATCAGCAGGTTTGATCTCGGTTTTGGTTTGTGAGAATGTGAATGTTACGAATAACATGGCAACAACTATGGCTATAATTTTTTTCATTCTACTTTAAATTTTGGGTAAAAACATTCAGGTTTTAAACGACAAAAATCTAAAATGAATCTGTTTCAAATCTGAAGAAAGCGTAGATCATTGAGGACTTTCAAAAGGTTTATCTTCCATTCACCGTCGTTGTACCATCTTTTTACGGATAATTATTTTTTAACATTTTTCAGGAAGATTCCTCGGTATCGGCGGTACCTTGGTTTCTGGGGTCATGAATATTCACCTTTATCAGGTGAATATTTTCTTTGACTTCATACCGGATATCAAACTGGTAGAGCAGGATGATCTTCTTTACAATGGCAAGTCCGAGTCCGACCGAATCCATTGTCCTTTCTGATTTCCGGAAACGGCGGAAGAGTTCATCCGGCGGAATGGTAAGGGGATGGCCGGTATTGGCAATTTCGAAACCATCAGAATCCATTGTGATACGGATCTCTCCTTCTTCTATATTGTGCCGGATCGAATTACTGACCAGGTTGGAAACGAGGATCTCTGATAGTGCCGGGTTCATTTGCGGGCAGGCTGGAGCATAAAAATGACTCAGGATCCGGATCTTTTTAAGGTTGATGATCTCCTCAAAATGTTCCAGCGTTTTTTCCATGACTTTCTGCAAGTTCACCTCTTCGATATGATGGAACTGGTTGTTATCGATCTTCGAGATCAGAAGTAATCCCTGGTTTAGCCTTGACATTCTTGTTGCAGCCTCATAGACCGAATTAATCATTCCCATTTGCTCTTCATTCAGTTCTTCGCCCTGGATAAGCAATTCCAGTTTCGATTTGATGATGGCCAGCGGTGTCTGGATCTCATGGGATGCATTTTCATTAAATTCCTTCAGGTTGACATAGTCGCGCCGCATCTTTTTTGCCATGCGGTCAAGAGTTTTGTTGAGCTGCCTGAATTCACTGACCTTTGTTTCTGTCAGCACCAGGGATGCATCCCTGCTGATGTCAAAGTTTCTTAGGTTCTCCAGTGTTTTGTTAAATGGTACCCAGATACTTTTCGAGATAAAATAATTCACAAAGATGAGTAAGCCTGTCAGGAAAATGAACAGCAATATCAGGGCTCCTACGATCGTCGTGATCATCTGGGTGGTTTCTTTCAGAGGTTTTGAGATGCTGATGATATACCCCTGATCCTGGATGGAAGTGTTTTCGCAGATCAGCTGGCGAACCGGTAACAATTCATCCCTGCTTTTATCATAAAGCATGGTATCCTTGATGAATTCGAATTTTTTCTTGGGTGAATTAAATACTGTCACTTCGATCATGTGACTAAAAACCTGTCGGAAATCAGGCAGGCTATCCGAAAAGTCGATCTGCTCTTCGATCAACAGTTTTTCTGTTTTAAGGTTTTCATCAATCTGCCGGTAAAAAACGGTTTTTATTACATGAAAAAAGATGATTCCTCCGATCACGAAAGCCACCACTGAGAAAAAGATATAATTGATCGATGAACGTGTCAGCAG
>Ga0182027_10016698_pt1 | contig 10011 bp, 14 predicted proteins | sample 712E1DmetaG_FD_121300 | JGI IMG/M metagenome (GOLD analysis project Ga0182027, IMG submission 121300) | Permafrost microbial communities from Stordalen Mire, Sweden - 712E1D metaG (Illumina Assembly) | ecosystem: Environmental > Terrestrial > Soil > Wetlands > Permafrost | place: Sweden... | reverse complement strand
ATGTTTTTGACGCGCTCGGTTGACTGCTTGTAGGCATCAGTATTGCCCCAGCGCTGTTTGGCCTCGGCAGCGAATTTCTTCATCTCCTCGTCGCTAAAGCCGTTATATAAATCTTCATCGTTCATATTGGTTTTGTTATTTAGTTTGTTGATCGTCTTGTCGATAGTTTTTATCAACCTGGCAAGCCGTTTCCGTTTAAGTCCAATGAGTTTCTTCTGGTCGGCGAGCGCCGCCGCGATTTTGAAATCGGTAGCGTCCAAAATCCGCCTGATCTCCAAAAGAGGGAAGTCGAACTCCCGAAAGAAAAGAATCTGCTGCAACCTAATCAATTCCTTCCCTTCATACCACCGATACCCATTATCGGCTACCCGCGAAGGCTTAAGCAACTCAATCTGGTCATAGTAGTGCAGTGTCCGAATGCTAACGCCGGCAAGCTTGGCTAATTTATGGACACTATAATTCATCTTGGTTTTGGGGATGTTTGACATCCCCAAGGCTTCTCTTTGTACGCACCGAGCTTATCCGACCTTTATATACCAAATCTTAAACTATGACGCAACGTGATAGTCAAGCCCGTACTTATTTCTTGTATATTTAGACTAACTAAAGTATCATTTTATCAATAAGTTGCGCGTTTTAAGAGAAAAAATATGCAGGAAGAAAGCCGAAAAAAAATCGAGAAAGTAATTGCTAGTAACAAATTTGCTATCAAGAAAAAAGAACCAAAAATTGCTTTTGCGACTAACCTTCGTTTACGCCACGACATTTTGGTGCAAGATAAACGGGAAATTGCAATTTTACTTTCTGCGTTGCAGTCGCAGCACTCCGAGTTATCACCATTTGTTCATAGGCTAAAATCGTATGTAAAAGACATAACAGAAGAGACACATATTTGTGCTGTTTATCTCATACTATGCCACATTTTTGAAAATTGGGATTCAGCTTTTTTACTGGCAGATAATGGAAAAAGCAATGCTGTTGGCAATTTGATTCGAACGATAAAGGAGGGTATTATGCTCACAGAGCTTTTTTGCTTTGATTGCAAAAATAATGATTCCACCAATTTAAAGAGGTGGTTTTCAGGTTATATCATTGAGCACAGCGTTGGCCGTGAAAAAATGAGCAAAAATTTTGATGAATCCTTGATTAATCCACAGCTTGATTTTAAAAAGATGGACGCGCATATTTATCAAATGGAATCGCAGGTACCTCATAATTCTTACGCAACGATTCTGGAATTAGTCAGTCCATTCACTGAGGATTATGATTTTGATGGTTTCACAGGTTACCATAGAACGCTGGCTTGGTTAAGATATGCGACTGGTTCGCTTGCCGCAACAAATATCTCATTAAAAGCAGTATATTCATACATCATTAACGATGAACAAATTTATAATAATCTTGATAAAATATTATTAAAATACAACCCCAATCTAAAGGACGGGTTAGATAAACAAATTTTTGATGATTTCCAGAAAAAATAATTTAAAAAGGGGTAACAGGGCCGATCCTTGTATGGCTTGTTATTTTAATTCGCGCGAATTGGCGAACAAAGTTAAGAATTATTGTGAAAGATCGCAATGATTATTGTATAATTACCCATATGGATACCAATAAATTTAAATATCATCACGTCGGGATTCCGACTGCAAAAAGCATTCCGGGTGAGGTGTATCTTGAAAAGTATAAAGTTTACCATTCGGGGTTTGAGAGCAGTGAATTCGGGATTGAGTGGATGCGCTATGAAGATGGGTGTCCGTTGCCCGAGATTGTCAAAACCGTTCCTCATGTTGCTTTCGAGGTCGCTGATATTTACGAGGCGATAAAGGGCAGGAAAGTGATCATTGAACCCAATAGTCCGTCGGAAGGTAACATTGTTGCTTTCGTTGAAGAAAATGGCGCGCCGATAGAGCTGATACAAATCCAGAAATGAAAATGGCCAATGCGATTTGTTTTTACAATTTAATTTTGCTAAAGCCGCGAAAAAAAATGCAACAATATAATTTGCTGCTTTTATGCTTTCGGGTTATTCATTTTTAGGTGCTAAATCCTTGCTGGGCCTTTCGTTGCACGCTTTCGTTATGCCACAACCCTCACACCGTCCCTTGCTTTTGAACAAGGTTATTGGCCAACCATTCTTTACGGCACAGTCGTCGCAATAAAACATATCTTCCTCCTTTTATTGAGTAAATAATTTCTATCATATCGCAGATCATTTGTCGAGTCTTTGAGGCGGATGTCAAATGTGATAGTGGGTGGCAAGGCCGGGCCTTGTACGGATTTTAATAATAAAATTTATGAAAATTATCGGACTTATCGGGGGGATGAGCTGGGAATCATCCTTGGAGTATTATCGGATCATCAATGAAGGGGTGAAAGAAAAATTGGGCGGGTTGCATTCGGCGAAAAGTTTGATGTATTCGGTTGATTTTGAGGAGATCGAAAGGCTGCAGCGGCTGGGGAACTGGCCGGCGGCCACCCAGATTATGATCGACGCGGCGCAAAGATTGGAGCGGGGCGGAGCCGATTTTGTTGTGATTTGCACCAACACCATGCACAAGATGACAGCGGAGGTGCGGCAAAACATCAATATTCCTTTGCTGCACATCGCCGACGCGACCGCCCAAAAGATAAAAGAAGCCGGTTACAAAAAGATCGGTTTGCTGGGCACCAAGTTTACGATGGAAGAAGACTTTTATAAGGGGCGGCTGGCCCAAAATTATGGCTTGGAAGTAATTGTCCCGGATGACGCGGAAAGGCAGATCGTGCACGACGTGATATACAAAGAACTTTGCCGGGGCATTGTCCGGCCGGAGTCAAAAAATAAATATATTTCAATAATCGGAAATTTATCGAAAAACGGCGCCGAAGCGGTGATCCTGGGGTGCACCGAGATCACGCTCCTGGTAAAACAAGAGGACGTGGTGGTTCCGCTTTTTGATACCACGATCATTCACGCCCAAGCCGCCGTCGATTATTCGCTGTCAGATTTACACTCGGAATTTGGGACTTTGTAACCTTGCAAAATTTGGGGGTTGACAAATAATTGTAATAAATTACAATGATTATTGTAGGTAATTACAATAAACTATGTTTTCGTTGGGATCGCAAATTACCATAAAATTGCTGGGATATTTTTTTGTAAATCCGGAAAAGCGCCATTATGTCAATGAACTGGCGGATTTATTGTCGCTTGATCCGGGCAATTTGTCGCGAAAATTAAAGGAATTGGAGGCGGAAGGAATTTTGGCAAGCGTTGCGCAGGGAAATCAGAAATATTATTTTTTGAACAAAAAATATCCGTTGTTAAACGAAGTCAGGAAAATGTTCGAGGCTAAGTATGGCGTTGGCGCTTTGCTGAAAAATGAGTTGGGCAAAATTAAAGGATTGGAGAAAGCTTATATTTTCGGATCGTTTGCCAAGGACTCGCTTCAGCAAGAAAGCGACATTGATCTTTTGCTGGTTGGATCACACTCGTCGTTTGAAGCCAAGCGTCGGCTGTTGCCGCTGCAAAAGGCGATCGGCCGGGAAATCAATGTTGTCGATATGGATCGAAAAGAATTCGACGGGGCATGGCAAAAGAAAGATCCATTTATTGAAAATATTTTTTCGGGTAAAATAATCAAATTGATCGAAAAATAAATGTTTGAACGTTTTAAATTTACAGACAGCCAAGTCGCCAATTACCGTAAGTCGGCCGAGCGCGATCTGGAAATCGCGCGAAACTCGGATATCCCGGAAGTTGCTTTTCGGTTTTCCTATGACGCGTTGCTTAAACTTGCTACTGCAGTAAGCGCAAAAAACAGTCTGCGTGTCAAAGCAAGGCAATGCTATCATATCGAATTGATCAAGAAGCTGGCTGAACTTATCGGTGATTCGGAGATTGAAGTTTTGGGAAACCAGATGCGGGCAAAACGGAATTGGGATCTGTATGGCGGCGGCGCGCTGATTTCCCAAAAAGAAGCCAAAGAATATTCCGAATGGGTGGCGCGAGTGTTTGCCGATACGCAGAAATATTTTGATGGCAAAACCCAGCGATTGAAATTATAAATGTAGAGATTGGGAAAAAGTTGCACATAATAACCCGGAAGGGTGGCGGGAATGGCTGTCGGAAAATTATAATAAAGAAAAGGAGATTTGACTGGTATATTATAACAAGAAGAGCAGTTTCGCTTTTTGATACGACGATCATCCACGATCATCCACGCCCAAGCCGCCGTCGGTTATTCGCTGGCGGATTAAGAAACAGAGGATGGAACCATCAGCATTCGGCGGTATCAATAACTCCGAGTTGTCTTTTGAGGAACAACTCATTCAAATTATTGACTATAAAGAAAATTACTGTAATATGGTTAAATAATGGAACAGGAGTGATGACATGGGTGAAAAAAGAACTTTGATAATAACCGCGGAATCGGGGATGAACACGCCGGAGCCAGGCAGAAAAGAATTCCTGCTTATAATGAAAGATTTCGAGTCGCTGTTGGAGAAAGGCGCGCTTTCGGGCGAAGGAAGAATTGAAATTGAGAAAAATAAAACAGAGAAACCGATACCCATGCCGAATTGCGTATATTTCTATAAATGGAAGCTTGGGGGCGACCCGGACCAAAAAAATAATGCCAATTGAGGCATTTTTTTATAAACCAGGAAACATGAGCAAAGGCTTTTAGAGGGCAGGTGTAGCGGGGATATCTGACCCTGTAACTCCTAACTGGGTAATTCGCTCTATCGCTTAACGTGCTGTCAACGACCGCGAATTCGTTGAGGATTGACCTCCCAAATGCTGAGGTCAAACCTCCCCAAATTCGCTTCTCGGTAATACCCAGTGAGGGGTTACCTGACCCTCTCTTGACAAGTATTATTATTAGTGTATAATAAAGAAAAACGCAAGTGAGGTTTTTAAATGCACGATTTAGTCGAGAAGATTAAAAGTAACCTGCCGAGCGGTTATACCATGTGGATCTTCGGACAAGTAGCGAACTTGATGCTGGCTTTGGTGCTGGTGTTTGTTTCAATACACCTTTTGCGCCAAAGTTTGGATTTGGTATCTGAGCTTGCCCTCAGCGTTGGCATGATGTTGTTTGCGCTGACGGTAATGAACATATGCTTATCCAAGCATGAACGCGTGGTGATAGTCAGGCCAAGCGACTGGCTCAGTCCGGATACAAAAGATCGGGAAATTGTCATCAAAAATGTTATCAAAGAACAGATCAAGTTTAGTAGCATATTTGGAACGACAGTTATACCGGCAAAGACAGTGTATTGGTATACCAACCTAAAAGTTATTTATAGACTTGGCGAAGCGCCAAGAGTGATATCGACTTCCGATTGGTTCTAAACACAGAATTATTCTTCAGGCTTGACTTGAAGATTTTTTTTATTCCATTGATGGTTTCGTTTAGCGACCTTTATAAAAAACGGAAAACTTGGTAAAACTTTATTAGAACAAGGCTTGCTATGGAGGTTAAAAATAGACTTGATCGGGTGTCTTTTTATAAATGGCTTGTGTGTTTTCGATAATTATTTGTATCTATGAGTTGGCTAATTTATGCGTTTTCGGGGCCGGTGTTGTGGGCGGTTTCCGTGCATTTTGATAAATACCTGATTGAGAGGTTTTTTAAGACCGGGAGCGTGGCGGCGTTCATGGTTTTTACCGCGTTCATCGGCTTATTTATTATGCCGTTTGTTTGGTTCTTTGATCCTGGTGTAATTGTCTTGCCAATCGCCTCGATGGTCGTTATCTCGGTTTCGGGCATTCTTTATCTGGGCGCGATCTTTCTTTACCTGCGGGCGTTGCAGACTGAAGAAGCGTCAACGGTCGTGCCGTTTTTCCAGTCGGCCGCCATCTTTGGGATCATCTTGGGTTATTTTTTTCTGGGCGAGAAGTTGACTCTACCGCAGATCGGCGGCGGGTTGATGGTTGTCGCCGGGTCTGCCTTGCTTTCTTTGCGGTTTGGCAAAAACGCTCCGCGTATCAATTGGCGCCTGGTTGTTTTGATGATTTCGGCCGCGTTAATGATTTCTTTGAGTTCTCTGATCTTTAAATTCTTCGCGGTCCAAGACGATTTTTGGTCTACTGTGTTCTGGAGTTATTTTGGGGACGCCTTGTTTGGCATTGTGTTGTTGAGTATTGCATCGACCCGCCAACAATTTTTTAAATTGGTCCGCGAACACCCTGGCGCGGTGTTTTCCATAAACGCGACCAATGAGCTAATAAACTTGGGCGGCGGTTTGAGCGCCAACTATGCTTTCCTTTTGGCGCCCCTGGGGCTGGTGCAGTCGGTCACCAGCACTACACCGTTTTTCGTTTTTTTATTCGGCGTGTTGTTCACGCTGATATTTCCCAAGCTTGGCCGGGAGAAGATCGATTCGGGCAGTTTGTTCCAAAAACTAATTTCCATCATCCTGGTCGTAGTCGGAGTTTTGCTGATCAACCGGTGAAGGTTTAAACTATTTCAAATAATATGGATAAAAAAATAAGTCAGATTAAAAATTTGGTAAAAAACGAATGTTTTACTTTAGGATTTGTTGAAAGCTGGTTTTATGATGTTCACTTGCTGGCGGTGGAGAAGTTTGCCAAAGAGCTTTTGGAAAAACTGCCCAAAGCCAATGGGGAAGTTGTGCTGTTGGGTGTTTGGTTGCATGATTCGCAAAGGGTAAGAGGTATCAAGGGCGACCACGCAAAAATGGGCGCGGTTGAGGCGCAGAAAGTAATGGAACAATTCAAATACGGCAAAGAGATTGTTGATCAGGTAAAAGCGATAATTTTATCCCATAGTTGCGACACCGAATTAATGCCCAAGACCTTGGAAGGAAAGATCCTGGCCACGGCCGATGCCATGTCGCATTATGCGAACGATTTCTACTTGACTATTGCCATTACCGGCAAAAGGGATGTGCTGGATTTTAAGAAATGGGCTTTGGAAAAACTTAAAAAAGATTACAACAAAAAAATCTTTTTTGCCTTCGCTAAAAACCAAATCAAGCAAAGGCACAAAATTTTAAAAGAATTGTTAACGATGGGTTGACGGGGACCGGGATTTTGTGGCAGCCGCTAAGCGTGGTTGCCAAAAAAGTCTGTTACAATAATTACTATGTTGTTATATTTGGTTTTTGTCGGGGCGGCGGCACAGATCTTCGGGGATTTTTATTACATAAAAAATACCCTATGGGGCAAGACCCGGCCCAACCGCGTGACTTGGTTTATGTGGGCGGCCGGACCCTTGGTGGCCGCACAAGCCGCGCTGTCGGCGGGAGTGGGCTGGGCGACGGTGCCGGTCTTTGCTGCCGGCTTATGCCCGCTTTTGGTGTTTATTGCTTCGTTTGCCAATAAAAAATCTTATTGGAAATTGGGCGTGTTTGATTATCTGTGCGGATTTTTTTCGATCCTGGCTTTGGTTTTGTGGGCTGTCACTAAAGAGCCGGCGATCGCAATCGTGCTGGCAATTGTCAGCGATTTGTTTGCTTGCGTTCCGACAATTCTAAAATCGTGGAATCATCCGGAAACGGAAAGCGGTTTAACCCACATTGCCGGATTGTTTAACGCCCTGACGAGCTTTGCCGCGATAATGGTGTGGAATTTTACCGCCTGCGCTTTTCCGGTTTACCTGGCACTGGCCAATTTTTTCCTGATAATTTCGGTTTACCGCCATCGATCGCGATTTACATCGAAAAACTAGGTTTTTTGTTGCGCTAAAGGCAAAAAATAGCAATAATTAAAAAAATATTAATATCGAAGACATACAGGCTCCGATTTGCCCGAGACTGATCAAGCAAAGACACAAAATTTTAAAAGAGTTTTTAACTATGGGATAACCTTGACATTACGCTTAATTCAATTAATATTAACGTAAATTAATATAGGAAAGGTGATAGATTTGTTTGGCCAAGATTTGTTGCAACCAGAAAGAGAGATGCGGATAAGAAAGCCAAAGCCAGTGTTGGCGCCAATAATCAGGGAGCCGGGCGTGCTTAGCGGGACCGTGTCTGTGTGGAACAATGGCGTGGGGTTCGTTAACTATAAAGGAGCGGAGATCGGCGTCCATGCTAATAAAAGATCCGAAACACGCCCTCCGGTGGTTGGCGAAACGGTTAATTTCGAATTTAACTTTGACACACTAGTGCCGAGGGTAAAAATATGGTGGTACCCCGATGAAGTGCCTACTGTTGAAATGACACGGGAATTAGACAACGCGCGCTCCCGGCTATCGACGCGGTTACCAGAGAGAGGCCGCTTTGATGATCATAATGCTGATCGTTTGCTTGGCGGATCAAAAAAACAGGAGCCTGACAAAAGCACCGTGAATATTTGGACGCCGCCGCCCGGTTTCAAAAATAAATGGGATTTCTAACAAAAGGCATGCGCCGATTTTACGCATTGGTCTACGATAATGGTTGTAGGCTCTTTTTTTAAATAGAATTAAAGCTTTAAAAAGGGTTGAATCTGCATGAAATCAAAAACACAAATAAATAGCGGCGATGTTGACTTGCTGATCTTTGATCTGGATGGGACGCTTCTGAGGTCTAACCGGCTCAATTTCGAGGCGGTGAAACTTGCGCTGGCGGATTTGGGCTGGAAAGTTAAATTGACGCAGGCCAGGGTTGATGAGTTGATGGGGGAAACCAACGAAAATTTTTACCGCCAGATACTTCCTGCCGACAAATTTTTGCAAAAAGAGAAACTTCGAAAAATAATCCACGGATACGACGCGCCGATGATCACAAAATATGGCCAATCGTTTCCAGGAGTAGTCCAAACCTTGAAAACATTGAAAAGCCGGGGATATAAGCTGGCATTATACAGTTATGCCTGGGTGGATTATTTTGGCGCGGCAATTCCGGCGCTTGGGCTGGATGGTTTGTTTGATTACGCCGAGTGCACCGAGAAAAATGGTTTGACAAAAATTGAACTGGTCAAAAAGATAAAGAAACATTTTCCCAAAATGAAAGCCGCGATCGTCGGGGACAGCATTCACGACATAGATACGGCCCGTAAAACCGGCGCGCTGGCCATCGGCGCGGGTTATGGTTATGGCGGCAAAGAATTGGAAGTCGCCGATGTCGTGATCAATCAATTTTCCGAGTTGCTGGATATTTTTGACCGCCGATTGCCAATATTCGAAAAGATCGAAGTTGCGATAGACAAAATGAAAAACAAGAACCGGGCATTCGTCGTCGGGGTCAACGGCATCGACAACGCCGGAAAAACCAACTTTGCCCGGGGTTTGGAAAAATATTTGGTTTTTCGGGGTCGCAAAGTTATGTTGCTGGGTTTAGATGATTTCCACAATCCCAAGGCGATTCGTTATTCGGGCGGGGATCCGGTTGATAATTATTATAACAAGTGTTTTGATATCGACACTATCATAAACAAATTTTTGATCCCAATCCGCCAAAAGGCAAAAGTTGAGGTTAAAATCGCTCCAGTTGATTACCTTACCGACGAGCGCCAGCCGGAGAAAAAATTCAATTTTGACCGGGAGACTATAATAATCTTTGAAGGCGTGTTTATTTTCCGCAAAGAATTGGCGCCATTCATCGATTACAAGGTGTTTATCGACATTTCGCTTGAGGAGCTAAAAAAGCGGGCCAGGATCAGGGATGATCCCGAGGTTTTCAAAAGATACGAGACAAAATACATTCCGGCCCAAATTCGTTATCTGGCCGAATATTCGCCGCGAAAGATTGCTGATATCCTGATCGACAATAACGATTGGGAACAGCCCAGGACGGAAAGTCTGTTACAATGATTATTATGTGGCAATATTTGGTGTTTGTTGGGGCGGCGGTGAATTTGGTTGGCTATGCTTACTATCTTAAAGATACTTTGTGGGGCGATTCGAAACCCAACCGTGTTACTTGGCTTTTGTGGTCGCTAAATCCGTTGATCGCGTTTGGCGCCGAGATGGCGGCCGGAACGGGATTGGCGACGGTGCCGGTGTTTATCGCCGGCATCGGGCCGTTGCTGGTTTTAGCTGCTTCGTTTGCCAGCAAAAAAGCCTATTGGCGCCT
>Ga0182027_10016696_pt1 | contig 10011 bp, 11 predicted proteins | sample 712E1DmetaG_FD_121300 | JGI IMG/M metagenome (GOLD analysis project Ga0182027, IMG submission 121300) | Permafrost microbial communities from Stordalen Mire, Sweden - 712E1D metaG (Illumina Assembly) | ecosystem: Environmental > Terrestrial > Soil > Wetlands > Permafrost | place: Sweden... | reverse complement strand
GCTGTCCCAAAATGTGGCCGCCAAGAAAACTTATGTTATATTAGCGGTCTACAACGGCAAAAAGACCTCGCTTGTGGGCATAGATAAAACCGGCATTATTTTAAAATCCATTGCCGGTTTGGACTTACTAAAAGTTACCACTAACAAAGGGGATTTAGGATGGGGTTATTAAAAGCAGGACTTACGTACTTAGTGTCATTCCGAGGGCAAGTGCATCCGCAGCCCGAGGAATCCCTTAAATTTACCAACCCCCTATCGTTAAGGGATCCCTCGGATGCTACTTGGGGATGACACCACTGGGTTGAATGTGTAAGTTCTAAAAAGGTCAATTAGTGCTAATTCGCACGAATAAGCACTAGGGGGATGAGGGTTCCGCTCTTTGCCAGTCTGGAATTTTTTGATATACTGATAGTGTACAAAGTATGACGGTATCATACTTTTTAATTATCCTAAAATATAACACAAATGCAAAAATTGCAGGTTTCCAAGCGCGGACAGAATGTAATTGCATCGCCTATCCGCAAATTTTTACCTTATGTTTTAGCCGCGGAAAAAAAGGGGATTAAGGTTTTTAAAATTAATGTTGGGGATCCTGATTTGGTCCCGCCGGCGGATTTTTTTAAAGTCATCCGGGCGTATGCCGGCAAGAGTTTGCCGTATACGCCATCGCCCGGAATTCCCGCTCATACGGCCGCTTGGCAAAAATATTTTACGCAGTTTGGCGTAAATTTGCCCATGTCCGGCATCATTCCGGCGGTGGGCTGTGCCGAGGCCATACTTTTGGCTATGCAGGCGGTTTGTGATCCCGGCGACGAGCTCATGGTGTTTGAGCCGCTGTATTCCAGCTATAAATCTTTTGCCGTGATGACGGGAATTAAGCTGGTGCCCGTGCTGTTGCCGTTTGAAAAAAATTTCGCCCTGCCACCCGCCGCGGAAATTGAAAAAAAGATCACCAAAAAGACCAAAGCTATAGTGGTCATTAATCCCGACAATCCTACCGGCAAGCTGTGGAGCGAAAAGGAGTTAAATACCGTGGTGGCGATTGCCAAAAAGCACAACCTGTTTATTATTAGCGACGAAACTTACCGCGAAATCCGCTTTGACGGCAAAAAACCTATCTCTCTTTTGGCCAACAAAGCCGCCCGGCAGAATGTAATTGTCTGCGACAGCGCCAGCAAGCGCTTTACCATGCCCGGCGCGCGCACCGGAGTTGTGGCCAGTTTTAACGAACAGGTAATGCACACGATTTTAAAGTTTGCCCAGGCCAGGCTGTCCACGCCGACCCTGGAACAGCTGGCTTTGGTGCCGGTTTTAAACAACAGCAGTCCTTACGTAAATAAACTTGTTAAAGAATACAAAAAACGGCGCGACGTAATTGCCGTAGGTTTGGCCAAAATTCCCGGGGTGGTTTTTAAGCCGGCTCAGGGCGCCATCTACCAGGCCTTAAAAATTCCGGTTAAGGAATCGGAAGATTTTGTAAAGTTTATGGTCAGTAAGTTCAGCTATAAAGGCAAAACGGTTATGGTCACGCCGATGCAGGATTTTTACATTACGCCCGGCCGCGGCCACAGCGAAATCCGCTTGGCTTATGTGTTAGACAGCAAAGAGCTTAAAGAAGCCATGGAAATTTTGCGTCGGGGTTTGGAAGCGTATTTAAAGCCGCGCTAATTAACCAAACCGCCTGTCATTGCGAGGAGCCAAGGCTTTGGCTGGCGACGTGGCAATCACTTAAATGGTAAATATAAGGGATTCCTCGGATGCTACTTGGGAATGACAGTAGACTCGTTGCCTAACCATCCAAAATTTGTTATGATAAAGCCATAATTTCACCCGCCAAAACTTTGCGGGATATGCTCAAACACCGTAGATAATTATTTATATTAGATATTTTAAAATTAAGCCTCAAACTAATGGGGCAAAATTTAGGCGGGTAAATGCAATCTCAAGCAAAAATTTTACAGGAATACCGCTGTACTACTTGCAACAAGCTTTTGTGCAAAGGGCTTTTGACCGGTTTGGAAACTTCCGTGGAGGTCAAGTGCCGCGGCTGCGGCAGGATTTGCACCTTTTATGGCGAAGACGCAAAAATAATCACCCACCGTTCCGTTTTAATTAGAGAAGGCCTAATTCCCGATACTGACCAAAATTAAAATTCTGTAAAAAGTTTACTGTTAGGCAATTTTAAAGGCTCAACCAGTCGGTTGAGCCTTTAAGTTATTTCTTCGGTTTATGCAATTTTTTCCAAAGCCGCAATTCTTCCAAGGGCACTTCTTTTCTTTTCATTGTATAGTTATGGTTTGCATCCTCCAATAAAAAGGACCGCCTCTCATGGTCAATCCCTACGATTTTTTTTGGCATTTTATCCCCGGGGAGATAAACTATATCATCCATCGCAAAACCCCCGAGCTCCGCGCCCCTGCTTTGTTGTTCTTGGGCCGCGTTTTCGTGATTATTTTTCATCGGTCTAAATTAATTTTTAGTTTTGGCCAATCGCTTACCATCAATAAATCATGATTTCCCAGTAAATTGGCCTGCCCTAATACGCCCCAAAGCTCCTCGGTGATAAACGGCATAAAAGGATGCAGCAATTTTAGCACGTTAATTAAGTTGTGGAGCAGGAGTTTTTGGGTATTTTCTTTTAAGTTTTCGTCGGTCAGCTGTTTTTTGCTGGCTTCAATGTAAATGTCCGCAAATTTATACCAGATAAACTGGTAAATTTCCTGCGCCGCTTCGTGCAGGCGGAAGTTGTCCAGGTGGTTGGTTACGGTTTTTACGGTTTGGTCTAATTTGGCCAGAATTTCTTTATCGGCATCGGTTATTGGGGTGGGCGTAGTGTAGCGTGCCGATTTATCGGCTGTCTGGCCTTGGTTGCCCATAAATGGGCGCGCTACATCCTCGTTAGCCAAAACAAATCTCGCAATATTCCACAGCTTGTTGGCAAAGTGCTTCATGCCTTTTACCCGTTGTTCATCAAAGACAGTGTCGTTTCCTGGCCCGCTGCCAAACACCAGGGCCATGCGTAGGGCGTCGGTGCCGTATTTGGCAGTCATTTGCAGCGGATCAATGCCGTTGTCCAAAGATTTGCTGAATTTTCTGCCTTTACTGTCGCGAACAATGCCGTGCAGCACAACTTGGCGAAAGGGAATTTGGCCGAGCAGATAGGTGCTCATTAAAATCATGCGGGCAACCCAGAAAAACAGGATTTCATAGCCGGGCATAATTAAGGAGGTAGGATGGTAGGTTTGTAGGTCGGCAGTTTCATTGGGCCAGCCCAAGGTAGAAAAAGTCCACAAGCCGGAAGAAAACCAAGTATCCAAAGTATCAGGATCCTGCTGCCAGCCGTCGCCTTTAGGCGGACTGATATCGCAGTAAACTTCTTTGCCTTTATACCAAACTGGAATTTGGTGGCCGAACCAAAGCTGGCGGGAAATGCACCAGTCGCGCAAATTGTCTATCCAATGGAAATAAATTTTTTCAAACCGTTCGGGTTCAATTTTTATTTCCCCGCTTGCCACAACCGACTTCATTAGTTCTTTTAAACTGACTTCCTGTCCGGATTTTATAGTCTTTAAATTTGAATTTTTAATCTTAAATTTTTTATTGACATCCACAAACCATTGCTCCTTAATTTGCGGCTCAATAATTCCGCCGCCGCGGCTGTTGGTCGCCACATTGTGCACGTAATTTTCGTCTATCTTGGTTATCAGCCCTTTGGCTTTGAGTTTTTCAACAATTGCCGCCCGCGCTTTTTTTATATGTTGTCCGGCAAACTCACCGGCAATGGGAAGCAGGACGCCGCGTTCATCAATAACCGGTTCAATGTCAAGATGGTGCCGCTGGGCAATTTCAAAGTCTATGGCGGAATGGGCGGGCGTAATGGTCATACAGCCTGAGCCAAATTTCATGTCGGCAGCCGTGTCTTTTATTATAGTCGCTGTTATGGGCCCGTTTATCCATTCAAGTTCAAATGTGTCGCCGTGTTTGTACTGCGCGTATCTTTTGTCATCCGGATGCATTACTACATATTTGTCGCCGAATTTGGTTTCCGGGCGGACCGTGCCTATGTCGAACGGACCATACTTAAAATGGAAAAACGGATCTTTTTGCTCAACGTATTCCACCTCGTCATCCGAAACCGTGGTTTTGAGATACGGATCCCAGTTGACTATTCGGCTGCCGCGATAAATCAAACCTTGGTCATACATGCGTTTAAAGGCCGTGCGCACCGCAAGATTTCTCTGTTCGTCAAAAGTGTAAGCTTCGCGGCTCCAATCCACGGAAGCGCCCATGGTCCGCACTTGGTTTACTATCGTGTCGCGGCTTTCCTGGGCGAATTTGTTTACCCGGTTGACAAAGACTTCGCGGCCCAAGTCCTGTTTGCGTTTTTTCTCGTCTTTTTCGATCATCTTGGCGACTTTGGACTCGGTGGCAATGGGGGCGTGGTCGGTGCCGGGAAGCCACAGGGTTTTTTTGCCAAGCATGCGTTGGTAGCGCACGGTAATATCTTGGATGGCATCTTCAAAGGCGTGGCCTAAGTGCAATGTTCCCGTTACGTTTGGCGGCGGCAGCATCATGGAAAAGATTTCCGTGCCCGTCAAATTATCGGGATTAAAAAATCCCGACTCCTCCCACATTTTGTAAATTTTTTCCTCAACTTTGGAATGGTCGTAGGCTTTGTCTAGTTCGGTCATAAATTTCGTGTAGCTTAGATAAACTGCGGCCGCAGTTTATCTAAGTAAGTGTTTTAATGTTATTGGTAATTGGTTGGTTAGGTCTTCCGCGTTATAAAACGCACCAACTTTTTTATATAATCCATCACCCGCCAGACCGTTTACATAAGTTCCGGCGGCGGCGGACACGTAGGCGTTGTTAGTAGCATACAGCCCCGCGATGAGTCCCGCCAGCACGTCGCCGGTGCCCCCTTTGGTCATGCCGGCATTTCCTGTCTTATTTAAAGCAATTTTTCCATTTGGAGAGGCAATAACATCAACCGGGCCTTTAAGTACAATGGTGCAGTGGTATTTTTTTGCCATTTTTGCGGCGTTTTGAGGATTGGGCTTAAGTTTAAATAATCGACGAAATTCACGGTGATGCGGAGTGAGAATGTGTAGTGGGGACAACAGCTTTTTTAGATTATCATCCAGGACATTTAAAGCGTCGGCGTCCAAGACGGCCCCTTTGCCCGATTTTAAGACCCACGTGGTTAATTGTTTGGTGGCCGATGATATGCCCATGCCCGGGCCGATGAGAATCGCGTCGACATCATTTAGAAGCCGATAAATCCGCCTCGGCTCGCGCCGGGCGAGACGGGTCGGCGCACTACGTTTTGTTGTAGCGTGCCCATTTATGGGCATAAACTCAGCGGTTTGAATTTTTAGTTTCTCTATCAACCTTTGGTTTTCCGGCGTGGTCAGTAAATAAACCAAATCAACTAACCGGGAAGCTGTCTTTATACAATAGACTAAGGCGCCAAAGTATTTATCGGATCCGGCAATTATGAGCAGGCGCCCGTTGTCGCGTTTGCGGGAATCGGGCTTGGGTAGGTGGAGTTTCTTTACTATTTGGCTGGTGATTATTGGCATAATTAAATTATTTTTTGATATATTAACGCGACTAGTAGAATTAGCCAAGGAAATACGTGGTCAGTAACAAAACGCAGTTTTAGCCGGTTAAAATTAATTCTTAATTTAGTAAAAAAATAAGAATACATTGTTTCTTCGTGGTTACCAAATTGAAGGTAGCTGATAATGCATCCTTTAAAAAAAATATTTTGCAAATAATATACCAGGATCCCTGCCAGGATTAATTTCCAAGGTAAAAAGAAAGGAGAGAGCCAGCAAAACAAAATAATAAACAGGTGCAATATATGGATTAATGAATCTTTATTTAAAATTTTCATAAATAAAAACACCCTAAAACAGGTGTTGAGAGCCCTCGCGGGCGGTACCATCTCAAATTTTCCGCCGGAGGCGGACCCGCTTCGCGGGACTTGGTTGAATTGCTGTTACGGGCAATCCCGATCGGTTCTAATCGTGTAGTTGCTCGATTTATCGAGCCTATTAGCCTGATGAATCAGACAACTACATTTTCTCCCGACGCTCTCATCTGGTGATGGATTCCGGTGACGGCCGGAATATAAGCTTTGTTTACAATTTTATTCCAACTTTTTCACTTACTTTAACGGCCCAGATTTTTAATTTCTCAACTTCCTGTTTCTCAACAAGCATATCTTCCACTCTGTCCAGTTCCACCATAATGGTCTCCACTCCTTCGTGTATGTATTTTTTAAGTCTTGTCTCTACGCCTGAAATTTCGTCACGCAGGTCTTTTTTTGTTGACATCGGCGCCAGGCCTTTGTCTAAAAGACCGGAAATAACATCCGCGACTTTGTCCAAATCGTGATTGGTTAAGTTGCCTAATTGTTTTGCGGACTTTTTCATAATCAAATTATACCTTATAAAATTTATAAGGTCAAATTCGGATCGGCTTTTATAAATTTGTAATTTTTTGGCCGAAAGCCGTTATGCAGCATAAATGCCGCGGCTAAACCGACCATTTCGGCGTTATCGGTGCAGAGGTTTTGAGGCGGAACAAAAAAATTAATACCCGACACTTGACATTTGACGTTTAACATTTGACGTAAAGCTTTGTTCGCGGCGACGCCGCCGGAAAGAGAAATGGATTTTGCGCGATACTGCTCGGCAGCTCTTAAAGTCTTGGTTATCAGCACGTCCACGGCCGCGTCCTGGAAGCCGGCGCAGATGTTTTGTTGCGTGTTGCGTGTTATGTGTTGCGTGTTGAGTGATTGTATATAATAGAGGACGGCTGTCTTTAATCCCGAAAAAGAAAAATCGTAATTTTTGGAATTTATCATCGGCCGTGGAAATTTTATCGGACTTTTTGATTGTTTGGCCACGCGGCTAACCTCCGGCCCGCCGGGATAGGGGAGAGAAAGCAGTTTGGCGACTTTATCAAACGCTTCGCCGGCCGCGTCGTCCACGGTCTGACCGAGGACTTTGTAATCGCGGATATTTTTCATCAGTACCAACATAGTGTGGCCGCCGCTGACAATTAAGCTGATCATCGGAAACAAATCGGCATTTAGCTTGTAGCGTTTAGCATTTAGCCGACCAAATGGTGAATAAAGATGGCCGAGCATGTGGTTTACGGGAATAACCCGTTTTCCTGTCGCGAAAGACAAAGCTTTGACAAACTCCACGCCAACAATCAGCGACGGAATAAGCCCCGGCCCGTTGGTGATGGCAATATAGTTGATAGTTTCGAGTTTCGAGTTGCTAGTTTCGAGGGCTTTTTGGACAACCGGCAAAATATTTTTTACATGCGCTCGCGCCGCCGTTTCCGGCACTACACCCCCGAATTTGCTGTGAAGCTGGATTTGGGATTTTACGACAGACGATAAAGTTCGAATAGCCGGAAATGTTTTATTATCAGTTAAAGATAAAACAGCCGCGGCGGTTTCGTCGCAGCTGGTTTCCAAAGCGAGAATTAAAACACTTTTTTTTATAGTATTATTTAGCATTGTCCCAGCTTGCCAGCATATCCAGAATTTCCTGACGGTATTTTTTCCCGTCAACGGAAAATCTTTGTACCAAAGGCTTAATGGCAATGCCGCCGCGGACGTTAAAGTTGCCGATTATCCTCATGAACTTGGGGCTCATCAGCGTCCATAAATCTTTAAAAATCCGGTTCGTCACGTCTTCGTGGAACTCGCCGTGGTTGCGGAAAGAAAACAAATAAAGTTTTAAAGACTTGGATTCCACCATTTTTTTATTGGGGACGTACATAATCTCAAAACTGCCAAAATCCGGCTGGGAGGTCAATGGGCAAATTGCCGTAAATTCCGTGCATATTAACGGCACCAGATATAACTGGTCAGGGTACTGATTTTGGAAACTTTCCAAAATATCACAGCTGGGCTCCTGAGGAAAACCGTTTGTGTTTGCGCCCAGTTGTTTAAAGACGGGTTTTTTTGCCATAATTATTTTTCAAGTGAAAGTTTGTAATCCCGCGGGAAGAAATGGGTTGCAAGATGGAAAATTCCGAAAGAAATGAATAAAGCGGAAAAAACGTCTATAGAGTAGTGCAAATGCCCGAGTAAGCCGGCAATTCCGCCGATAGCCGAAGCTAAAAAGAAAAACCAGCGGAAGAATTTATGGTCCCAAAACACAAAGCCCATTAAAAACGGCAGTCCGGTATGGCCGGAAAAAAACAAATCCTCTCCCGATCCTGCCAGTAAGCGCTCCAAAAAATTACCCGGTACCAAAATAAAATCGTGCGCCGGCGGAGCCAAGTGGGTGAGGATCATAAACAACGAGCGCATCACGACGAATAAGGCAATTGTTTTTATGGTAAAGGGGATGAATTTTGGCTCCAAAAGTAAAATAATAATCAAAATTAAAATAAACAGTATGCCGCCTTCCAAAAATATCAGGCTGACGTTGTAAACCGGGATGTTGTCCAAAATAATATCGTTAACCGAGTTGCTGGCATGGCTGGCGGTAAAGCCGTTAGCAAAAGAGTTTACGCCAAAGCTGGCGGCCAGGAGCAGCAATCCCAGCGCCACGCTTAGAATAAAAGTTTTTTCTTTCCAGAAAGTTTTGTGCTTTAGAATATGTTTGGCGATTTTTTTGTGCATATTTGATCCACTTTATATTTTGTTCCACCCCGACCGACGAGTGCATCCGAGGAGCGGAGGGGGTCTGTTAAAAAATAGATTTCTCGACTCACCTCAGGTGCTATTTGGGCTCGCTCGGAATGGAACATCTGCGGTTCCCTATAGAGGCTGTTTGTTTAAATTATAAAGTATTCGTAATTTAGAAAGCTGTTTTTTACCGGCCGGACAAAACTGCCTGCCAGCGTGCTGGGTCCGGCCTGGGATTTGTGGAAACCCAGGGTCTTGCCCTTAATTTTGGCGTCAACTTTTATTTGTAAATTCGGCAGGGCGTGGCGGATGCTACTTGCGTATTTGCCGTGCCTGCGCCTGGCTTTGATGTATTTAAAATTCTTTCTGACGGCGGGCGAGGCGGCAAAGGCCACAAAGGGGAGGTGAAATTTTTGAGCCGTTTGTTTGGCGGCCTGCCCGGCCGCAATATGATCCATGTGTCCGGAAATGCCGTCGGGTCCGAAGCTGAAAATGTAATCGGGTTTTAGGCGTTTAATGAGTGTGCCGACTTTTTCGGCCAGTTGTTTTGAGTGCTGTTTGACTTTGGTGTCCGGCAGGCCGCCGAAAAACAATCCGTCAACTTTTAAAAATTTGGCCGCTTTGGTAATTTCCGCGCGGCGGATTTGCTTTAGTTTTTTCTGGCTGACCGGCTTGGTAAAATGTCCTTTGCCGCGCTCGCCCTTTGTTGCGCAAAAGATATAATTTTTGCCGCCTTTTTTATGGTTTTGCCACATGGTGCCGGCCGCGGTAAAGCTCTCGTCATCCGGATGCGCCACCACAAACAACAGCTTTTTACTTAAAAATGTTACCATAACTTTAAGTTTAACATAAATCCATGGGGTTGAAAAATCCCCGGATTTCTGCTAAAATATCGTTAATTGTTCGAAGAGTTTAGGATTAAACCATGATTGTTAATCGTTCAAAGTTAATTGTCAATTGTTTCTAAATAAGGCCTCATCGTCTAATGGTTAGGACAACAGCTTTTCAAGCTGTGAATCGGAGTCCGATTCTCCGTGAGGCTACCAGTCGATTTCCATATCATAAGCCGCCCTATTTACGGGCGGTTTTAAGTTTTCAAAAATATGGCCTTATAGCAGAAGCCTTTTTTATTTATAACAAAAAGGTATATAATAAAAGAAATTGAACAATTAACTAATTTAAAAAAATATGAACCTACTCCCATTAGAGCAACTTATTAGCCTTAAAGACAAGACCGCTATTATTACCGGCGGAGCGATGGGCATTGGTTTTGGCATTGCTTACCGTTTGGCCGAAGCCGGGGCAAATGTGGTAATTGCCGATCTTAACCAAGAAGTCGGCGAGGCGGC
>Ga0182027_10016695_pt1 | contig 10011 bp, 8 predicted proteins | sample 712E1DmetaG_FD_121300 | JGI IMG/M metagenome (GOLD analysis project Ga0182027, IMG submission 121300) | Permafrost microbial communities from Stordalen Mire, Sweden - 712E1D metaG (Illumina Assembly) | ecosystem: Environmental > Terrestrial > Soil > Wetlands > Permafrost | place: Sweden... | reverse complement strand
TTATCCTGAAGGCTCACTGGCTTCCAACCTGCTGGGCTTCGTCAGTCATGAAGGACGCGGTTATTTCGGGATCGAAGAGAAGTACAATGATCTCCTGGCAGGCAACCCCGTGCAAGTGTGGGTACCCACCGATCCGAACAAAGCCATGGACATTCCACGTGTCCCGAATGGCACCACCCTGATCCTGACCCTCAACCGCGACCTACAGGCAGCTGTCGAACAAATCCTCGACGACTCACTGACGAAATACGGTGCAGTGCACGGCACCATTGTAGTGATGGATCCACGCACGGGTGAAATCCTGGCGCTGGCCTCCTCCCCTCGTATGGATCCCAACCAGTTCTGGAATTACGGATCAATTTATCAGAATGCCAGCGAATTTGACAGAGCGATCGGCGAACCGTATGAGCCGGGTTCGACCATCAAGGTTTTAACCATGGCCGCTGCGCTCGATAGCGGCACCGTAGTCCCGGCCACTTCATTTTTAGATACCGGAGAAATCCTGGTCGGTGGAGCAACCATACATAACTGGAATGATCAGGCGTGGGGCCAGCAGGACATGATCGGCTGTCTGCAACATTCATTGAATGTTTGCCTAGCCTGGGTTTCAGAAAAAATGGGGGCACAGACTTTTTATAATTATATGAATCGTTTTGGTTTCGGGCATCTCACCGGTGTCGATCTGGCGGGTGAAGCAGCAGGCCGCTTAAAGGTTCCGGGCGATGGCGATTGGTATCCTGTTGATCTCGCCACCAATGCTTTTGGTCAGGGCATATCGGTTACGCCGCTGCAAATCATGATGGCTGCCTCTTCCGTTGCCAATGACGGCCGAATGGTCACACCTCATGCACTGGCGGCGATGATACGGGACGGAAGACAATATAACGTTCCCGCCCAGTTTGCCGGATCGCCAATCTCAGCGGATACTGCGCATACCCTCAGCCAGATGCTGGTCCTCTCACTTGAAAACGAATCATCCAACGCGCTTGTACCCGGCTATCGAATTGCGGGCAAAACAGGCACCGCACAAATCCCGGGCGCCTACGGCTACGAACCGGGCGTCACAAACGCATCTTTCCTAGGATGGGGATCGGCGGACGATCCTAAATTCATGATCTACGTATGGCTTGAGAGACCATCCGCATCGATCTGGGGCTCAGATACGGCCGCCCCTGTATTTTCCCTGGTCGCCAAGCAGGCGATCCTTTTGTTAAATATTCCACCCGACAACATTCGGAATGAAATTGCCAAACCATAATGTTGACATTAGCGGATGCCATTGAAGCTTTGACAAATACCCACCCTGCGACCACGGCCATCATCACCGAGGCAGCGATCGACTCCCGGCAGGTCATACCGGGTTCCCTGTTCGTTGCCCTTAAAGGCGAACATGCGGACGGACATGACTTCGTTGATGCGGCATTTAAGCGCGGGGCCTCTTTTGCATTAATTCAAAGCGATATGAATCCCGCCTTCCGAACCATCGACCTGCGCGGCAGTCTGCCGTCCGAACCGGCAGCCGATCTGACTCCCCCCCTTTGCCTGCGTGTGGACAATACTCTCACCGCGCTTCAACAGATCGCGCGCTTTTGGCGCCGAAAACTCGATCTGCGCGTGATCGGCATCACCGGCAGTGTCGGGAAATCGACGACAAAAGAAGTGGTTGGGCAGGTTCTGGCCGAACGCTATCACACATTAAAAAGCACGGGCAACCTGAACAACGAGATTGGACTTCCATTAACCATACTCCGCCTGGGTCCAGGCTATGAACGGGCTGTACTTGAAATGGGGTTTTATGTCCCCGGCGAGATCGCCTTCCTTTGCGACCTTGCCCTGCCGCAAGTCGGTGTGGTCACCAATATCGGAACCGTCCATGCGGAACGTGCCGGATCACAGGAGGCGATCGCGCGCGGCAAATCCGAGCTGGTTCAAAACCTGCCTGCCGCTCCCGAAGGGATAGCGATTTTGAACTTCGACGATCCGCTCGTCCGTAAAATGGAGGAGAAAACCAAAGCACGCATCTTCTTTTACGGACTTTCCGGAGAATCTGATCTATGGGCCGATCAAGTGGAAGGCCTGGGCCTGAACGGCATCCGTTTCCGGCTGCATTACGAACGCGAGGTAATGCACGTCCATGTACCGATGATCGGACGGCATTCCGTTGAAACCGCTTTGCGCGCAGTCGCCGTTGGTTTAGTGGAAGGATTGAATTGGCAGGAAATCCTGCACGGTCTGCAACAGGGTCAATCACAGCTCCGTCTTGTGGCGGTTCGCTCCGAGAATGGCGCCGTCCTGCTGGACGATACATATAACGCCTCCCCAGAATCAATGCTGGCTTCGCTCAACTTATTAAGTGAACTGGAAGGTCAACGCAAAATCGCCGTGCTGGGAGATATGCTCGAACTCGGGCCTTATGAGCAGCAAGGACATGAGATGGTCGGCCTGCGTGCCGCACAAGTCGCGGATATACTCGTTACCCTTGGCGCGCGAGCTCATATTTATGCAAAGGCTGCCCGCCGCGCAGGCATGAAGCCTGCCCAGATTTTTGAATTTGAAGAGAACGCCGCTATCATTGACTGGCTTCAAAAGAATTTATCGAATAAAGATGCCGTGCTGCTCAAAGGCTCACATGGTTTACGTATGGACCGAATACTTGCCGAACTGGAGGTAGTTTCATGAAACAAGTCGCGCTGGCCCTCAGCCTGGCCGGTTTATCTTTTATTATGACGGTCATCTGGGGCGGACCCCTGCTGCGCATCCTTCGGCATTACAAAATCGGCAAGATCATTCGCGTGGAAGAACCCAGCCATCATTCAGTGAAGATGGGCACTCCCACCATGGGCGGCGTGATGTTTGTCCTGCCGGTGCTTTTGCTGACAATCCTGCTAAACGCAGTGGCTTTGATCGGCTTATCCGAAAGCGGAGTTGGGCGTTCAGTGCTCGTTCCAATGATGGTCATGGTTGCCTTCGGAATTCTTGGTGCTGTGGACGATTGGCAGGGCATACGCGGTAAACGCAAGGGGGAGGGGATGCGGGCCCGCACCAAGTTCATTTTCCAGGTCATTCTGGGAGTTGGCACGGCCTGGGTCCTGAAATTCATGCTCGGCGTGCCGGATATGTTCGTTCCCGGCATCAAAGGATTCTTCGACCTGGGATGGTGGTACGTACCGATCGCAGCTTTCATCATCGTCAGCATGTCGAACGCAGTTAATTTCACCGATGGATTGGACGGTCTGGCAGGATTGATCGCTGCGACGGCCTTTGCCGGCTATGGCATGATCTCATTAAATCAACACCAGGTCTACCTGGCGCGGTATTGCTTCACGCTCGTCGGTGCGATGTTCGGTTTCTTGTGGTTCAACGTGCATCCGGCCGAGTTAATCATGGGCGACACCGGTTCGCTCGCACTGGGCTCGACCCTGGCTGTCGTTGCGCTTATGACCAGTCAATGGGTCGTCCTGCCCATCATAGCGATCATCCCGCTGAGTGAGATCCTAAGCGTGGTCATACAAATCGGATACTTCAAATATACAAAAGGGAAACGGTTTTTCAAGATGGCTCCCATCCATCTGCATTTCGAATTACTCGGCTGGAGTGAGACTCAAGTCGTTCAAAGGTTCTGGTTGATCGGTCTTTTAGCCGCCATGGTTGGGGTTGGCCTGGCATTGGTATAAACGATGAGCGATTGGAACGGCAAACGCGTCCTGATCCTGGGAGCCGCCAGACAAGGTGTGGCTTTGGCGCGCTGGCTGACGCAGCGCGGCGCGCACGTAACCTTGAACGACAGGCGACCCGAAGCTGAACTTACGGCAGCGTTTGAAGCTTTAAGCGGAGTACCCGTTCAATGGGCTGTCGGAGGCCACCCGCTCGAATTACTCGACCAGGCCGACGTTTTGTGTCTTTCGGGCGGCGTCTCGCCTGCTCTACCGATCGTAGAGGCAGCCATTAAACGTGGTCTGCCTCTTTCAAACGATACGCAGATCTTCATGGAAGCCGTCCCCTGCAGGACAGTGGGAATCACCGGCTCCGCAGGTAAAACCACCACAACCACCCTGGTTGGCAGGATGGCAAAGAACGCTTTAGGAGATAAGGCCTATACAGGCGGCAACATCGGCGATCCGCTCATAAATCATGTCGACGCCATGCAGCCTGATGATCTCGCAATCCTTGAAATCTCTTCATTCCAACTGGAGCAGATGACCATTTCCCCGCAGATCGCCTCGATCTTGAACATCACGCCCAACCATCTGGATCGTCATGGAACCATGGAAGCCTATACAAATGCCAAGGCGCGCATCCTTGAGTTCCAATGTGAAAAGGATACTGCCGTCCTGGGCCGTGACGATGCCGGCGCCTGGGACCTGCACCGTAAAGTCAAGGGCAGGCTGCATTCTTTTGGATTCAGCAAAATGGAGGAAGATGCAGAAGGCACTTATTATGCCGACGGCATTTTGTATCTTTACGATCATCATGTTGATATTCCGCTTATACGTCGTGAGCAAGTTGGCCTGCGTGGCGATCACAACATCATGAACGTGCTGGCCGCTTTCGCCATCGGTCATGCAGCAGGTTTGCCCCTGGATGCCATGCTGGCCGCCGTTGAGGATTTTCAAGGTGTACCTCACCGGCTCGAATTTGTTCGCGAAATCCGCGGTGTGCGCTGGTATAACGACTCAATCGCCACTGCTCCTGAGCGGGTCCTGGCCGCCCTGCGTTCCTTCGAGGAACCCATCGTCCTTCTCCTGGGCGGTCGCGATAAAGACCTACCGTGGGAAGAGCTGGCAGCCTTCATCCATGAGCGTGTGGATCACGTTGTCGTTTTTGGCGAGGCGGCCAATAAGATCGTAAAAGCAATAACCGCCCAAGGCTCCTGGAAAAAACCGCACACTCTTGACCGGGTGGAACGCTTGCAGGCCGCCATCCAAAAAGCGGCCGAAGTAGCTGAGACAGGCAATGTCGTTTTATTTTCACCCGGAGGAACCAGTTTCGATGAGTTCAAGGATTTTGAAGAACGAGGAGAAAAATTTAGAACATGGGTGCACGAGCTTTCGTAAACGAAATATCATCTGCTGACACCCAGCCAGCCTGGAAGCCGGGCCGCGGCCTGGATTTGCCGCTGCTGGTGACCATCATTGCGCTGGTCCTATTCGGGCTGGTGATGATGTTCTCGGCTTCCTGGGATTATTCATTGCTGGTGTTCGGTTCACCGATGTACATGTTCGAACGCCAGTTGATGTGGCTCGGATTCGGCCTTGGCACAGCTTTTCTATTATCGCTGCTCGATTATCATCACTGGCGCAGGCTGATCATCCCGGTCATGGGATTGACAATCCTTCTGCTGGCATCAGTCCTGTTCATGAATCAAATCCTGCTTGGCGCGAAAAGGTCGTTGTTTCAGGGTTCGTATCAGCCCTCGGAGCTGGCAAAACTGGCTACGGTCATCTATCTATCGGTATGGCTTTACTCCAAGCGCCAGATGCTGCATGATATTTCCCTCGGATTGGCGCCCCTGGGTGTGATCCTGGGTGTGATCGGCGGTTTGATCTATCAACAACCCGACTTGAGCGCGGCGGCGACCGTTTTCATCATCGGCGGCTTGTTGTTCTTTTTAGCGGGCGGCGACCTGAAACAAATATGCATCCTGCTGGTCATCGCCTTCGCAGCGGGCTGGGCGGTAGTACAGATCAGTCCCACCGGACATGAGCGCGTGGCCGAATTCATTGCAGGTCTGAAGGACCCGACGCAGGCTTCCTATCACGTCCAGCGTTCGTTCGAAGCGATCGTCAACGGAGGATGGTTCGGCGTCGGGATCGGACGAGCACAATCGAAATTGACGGGTCTGCCTGTACCGCCCACGGATAGTATTTTTGCGGTCATTGTGGAGGAGCTGGGTTTATTCGGCACGGTCGTTCTGATCGGCATGTACGCAGTGGTGGTCTGGCGCGGGTTCGTCATCGCGCGACGCGCTCCCGACATGCTCGGCACCCTGCTTGCCACCGGCCTGGTTGTATGGATCGGGATCGAAGCCTGCATCAACATGACAGTGATGGTTGGATTGATGCCGTTCGCAGGCAATGCTTTGCCATTTATCAGCGCCGGAGGCTCCAACCTGGTTTCGTCTCTCGCAGCAATCGGTATTCTACTCAACATATCTCGCCAGAGAGGTGAGATAACCAACGATGAAGACTGGAGATCGTATAGTGCGGCTGTTAATCTGCGCGGGTGGAACCGGCGGCGGCGTGTACCCCGCCCTCGCCGTGTTCCAGGCTCTGTATGCTAAGCATCCAGATGTCGAAATACTTTGGGTCGGTGGTGAAAACGGCATGGAAGCTGAACTTGTGAAACATGCCGGGCTGCCTTTCACATCCATCCCTGCCGGAGGCTTGCATGGTGTAAGCCTGCGAGTTTTGACGCGCAGCCTGACCCAGCTTGGGCGCGGCATTCTCGCATCCCGGAAGATCCTGCGCGATTTCCGCCCGGATGTTCTGTTCTTCACCGGAGGATTCGTTGCCGGACCGATGGCGATCGCGGGCCGCCACGTGCCCACCCTGCTATACGTCCCCGATATCGAACCGGGTCTGGCGTTGAAATCACTTTCGAGGTTCGCCGACCGTATCGCGGTGAGTGCCGAAGATTCAAAAAAATACTTTGCCCGGAAAGTAATCGTGACCGGTTATCCGGTGCGCCCCGATATTAAAGCCTGGACCAGGAAAAAAGGTCGGGCGGCCCTCAAGCTGGTTGACGACCTGCCGGTCCTGCTCGTGGTCGGTGGGAGCAAAGGCGCCCGTACGATCAATCAGGCCCTCGTACCTCAACTGTCCGCCTTGCTGGATAAGGCCCAGATCGTACATCTCACCGGTCAATTGGACTGGGAAGCTGTAGAAACCGCCAGAGCCGGCCTGACATCAATACAAAAGAAACGCTATCAGGCTTATCCCTATCTACATGAGCAGATGGGTGCTGCGCTCGCCGCCGCGGATCTCGTCATAGCCCGGGCGGGTGCCTCTGCACTCGGAGAGTTTCCTTACTTCGGTTTGCCTGCCATTCTTGTCCCATATCCTCACGCCTGGCGTTACCAAAAAGTAAATGTCGATTATCTCGCTCAACATGGCGCAGCCATCCTGGTGCCTGACGAACTTTTGAAATACGAACTGCTGACGGTCGTGAATGACCTGCTCAACGATCCATCCAGGCGCCAGGTGATGAAAAAAGCCATGAAGTCGCTGGTGCGGCCACAAGCTGCGGAAGATATCGCCGAGCAGCTCCTCGACCTGGGAGGGAAACGTTAATGATGAGCATCGTATATGTTTTATGGATGTATGTGATCCTCTTTGCCGTCATCGGGATGCTGAGAGGCTGGGCGAAGGAACTGATCGTGGCCTTCAGTGTAATCCTGGCCCTGGCTCTCAACCTGTTGTTGAAACAATATATCCCCATCGTCAGGGACCTACCCGACGACAGCAGTTCATTGTTCTGGATCCGAACCCTCATCCTGGTTGCATTGGTCTACTTTGGTTATCAGACAGTTGCACTTGTCCCCCATCTGGCCTCAAAAGCGACACGCGAACGTTTACAAGACGCTCTCTTTGGCACCATCCTGGGCGGAATTAACGGTTATCTGATCGCCGGGTCGCTGCTGTTTTACATGGACCAGGCCAAATATCCTTATCCGGATATCATCAGTGCGCCTCCGGCTCAACTGGCAAACACCATCGTTCAGATGATGGCTTACATGCCGCCTCATCTACTCGGCGTGCCGGGTATTTACTTCGCCGTAATTATTTGCTTTATCTTTGTCATCGTCGTCTACATATAACCGGAAATCTGGGATTTGATCATTGCTATGACACACGTCCATTTCATCGGCATCGGAGGCAGCGGACTTTCGGCAATCGCCCGTCTTATGAACGATAGCGGCTACACCGTTACCGGCTCGGACCGCGCGGTGAGTACGTTTACAACCGACCTTCAAGCGGTCGGTTTAAGGATCTACATCGGTCACCATCCGCATAACATCGAGGGCGCAGACTGGGTTGTCCGCTCTTCCGCCATACCGGATGACAATCCGGAGGTCGTGGCTGCACGAAACGCCGGCATCCCTGTTTATAAACGTGCCGACTTCCTGGGCAAATGGATGGAAGATAAAACCGGAATTGCGGTGGCAGGGACTCATGGAAAGACCACAACGACGGCCATGATCGCCTTCGTATTATCGGAGCTGGGCCTCGACCCATCCTTCATCGTTGGCGGAGTAATGAACAATTATGGAATCAATGCCCGCGCAGGCAAAGGCACTCCGTTCGTGATAGAAGCGGATGAATATGACCGGATGTTCCTCGGTTTGAAACCGCGTATTGAAATTATAACCAACCTGGAGCATGATCATCCGGATTGCTATCCGACGTTTGAGGATATGGTCACGGCTTTTGAATCTTTCATCTCGCTGCTCCCCAACGACGGCACATTGATCGCCTGCATCGAGGATCCAGGTGCCTCTTCGCTTCTGAATCGTGCCCGCCGTCTGGGTCGCCACGTCATTGCTTACAGTGTAAAAGCCGAGATGACCATTAAAGCACAGCATTGGGTACAGGCCCGCAGTCTTACCGTGAATGAACGCGGCGGATTCAATTTCGAAGCGGTCATCAACGTCGGCAAAATGGAAACCGTCCAAGTGAGCCTGCAGGTTCCGGGTGAGCATAATGTTCGCAACGCGCTGGCGGTGCTGGCCGTCATCGCGGTGTTGGGTCTGTCCAGCAGGGCCGCCGGCGTTGCCCTTGGCAAATTTACGGGCACGGGCCGTCGTTTTGAGGTCAAAGGCAGGAAAAAAGGCGTAACCGTCATTGACGATTATGCGCATCATCCCACCGAGATCAAAGCCACCCTGGCCGCTGCGCGATCACGTTACCCAAAGCAGCGCCTGTGGGCCGTCTGGCAGCCCCACACCTATTCACGCACAAAAACCCTCTTACAGGAATTCAGCCGTGCCTTTGAGGATGCCGATGAAGTGATCGTAACGGAAATCTATGCCGCACGCGAACCCAAACAGGAGTTCTCCTCAGCAGATGTAGTACGCGCCATGTCCCATCCTTCGGTGCATTTCCTGGCTTCATTGAAAGAGACGACTGATTATTTACTAAAACATCTTCGCAAGCAGGACGTCCTGCTCGTACTTTCCGCCGGTGATGCCGACCAGGTGAGCGCGAACGTGCTGGCCGGTTTGGAGAAGTGAGGTACAAAATGACTGAAGAAAAGAAACAAACCTACCAATCAGAAACCCTGGGTCTGCCGGAGCTAAAGATGGTTTTGGTGCATGCCGGCAATGATGCTCAAAATGCAGTGGCAAATTCCATTTTTGTCGACAAAACGAAGGACCAGCTTGAGATAGAGCAAGCGGTCAGAAAAATCATCGAACATTTAAAGGTTGATCGGTAGATCTCCCGGCCACTTATCCAGATTTTGCAATGTACCGTGTAAATGAGAAATCCATGACCATCCCTGATCGTCTCGCCACCGAGTTGTCCGTCAAATTCCCCGGCAAGGTGAAAGAAAATATTCCTCTTGCACCTTATACTTCCGCCCGCATCGGTGGGCCGGCAGATATGCTTATTACTGCCAATTCAGCGGATGAATTGGCAGGGATCCTATCCATGCTCAGGAAGGGGGAGACAGAATATTTTATCCTTGGCGGAGGCTCGAATATCCTGATCAGCGACAAAGGCGTGCGCGGGATCACAATATTGAATCGAGCGAAGGCCGTCCGGTTCGACAATGACAGTCCGCCCAAGGTCTGGGCGGAATCGGGGGTCGTCTTCAGCAATCTTGCCCACCGCTGCGAATCGAAAGGGTTATCGGGACTCGAATGGGCAGCGACTGTCCCTGGCACCATTGGCGGCGCGGTCTACGGGAATGCAGGAGCATTCGGCGGTGACACGGCAGGAAATTTGATCTGTGCAGAGCTGCTGACCGATGCGGGTCGGCAGAATTGGCCTGTCGGCAGGTTGTCTTATGGTT
>Ga0182027_10016694_pt1 | contig 10012 bp, 11 predicted proteins | sample 712E1DmetaG_FD_121300 | JGI IMG/M metagenome (GOLD analysis project Ga0182027, IMG submission 121300) | Permafrost microbial communities from Stordalen Mire, Sweden - 712E1D metaG (Illumina Assembly) | ecosystem: Environmental > Terrestrial > Soil > Wetlands > Permafrost | place: Sweden... | reverse complement strand
CTATTTCGATACGGAGGGCCACATCATCCGCTATAACCTGACCTTCCCAACCTCAAACAAGGTTGTCTTCGAGTCGGACGGAACCCAGCCCGGGCCGCGGTATCGCCTGTCTTACTGGTTGAATGGCCGCGCGCTCGATGGGAAGTTTGAAGTGGCTCCGCCGGGCTCCGAGTACAAGACTTATATGAGTTGGACCTCGAAGAAAGACTGAACGCTGGACAACATGAAGACCAACGCAGTGCGGCTGCTGGATTCACTCGGCATTCGGTACGAACTGCGCGAGTACGAGGTCGATCCGGCGGCCTTGGAAGCGGAGACCGTGGCTCGCAAGATCGGGCTGCCGCCGGAGCAGGTGTTCAAGACGCTGGTGACGCGCGGAGACCGAACCGGCGTTTGCCTGGCAGTGGTGCCGGCCAACATGGAGTTGGACGAGAGGGCGCTGGCGCGGCTCACCGGTGATCGGAAGATGGAACTGGCGCCGCTCAAAGAAGTGCAGCCGCTGACGGGATATATCCGCGGCGGGGTGACCGCGCTGGCCTGCAAGCGAGAATATCCCGTATTCGTGGACGAGACGGTGGAACTGTTCGATGCCGTCTCCGTGTCGGCGGGCGTGCGGGGAACGCAGATCGTGCTGAAGCCGGGGGATTACCTGGCGGCGGTCAATGGCGTCGTTGGAGGCATTGCGCGGAACAAGCGGTCAGCTCGGGCGCCGAATAGGTAAGGATTTCTGCCCTATTTCGGGCCTGCGCGTTCCGGTTTGGGAACGCTTGCCAGTGGCCAGTTCACGTACTTGATCCGTTTGCGCTGCCAGGTGTAGGTGATGTGCAGGCTTTGGTCGGCGCCTTGCACCATGGCGGGATAGGAGTACTCACCAGGGTCGCTCTCCAGCGCGTGGAAGGGGGTCCAGTCATCCCCGTCGCCGCTGACGGCAAGGTTCAGCGGGCTGCGGCCCTTGGAGGTGTGATTGTAGATCATCACGAAGCGGCCGTCCTTGAGCCGCACCACGTCGATACCGGAGTTCGGATTAGGGAGGCCGATAGGGCGCGCCTGGGTCCAGGTAATGCCCTCGTCCTGAGAATCGGCAACGCAGATGCGGCCGATCGTGAGCGCGGAGCGGGCAAAGAACCGCAAATGTTTGCCGCTGATGGGAACCACCACCGGCTGAATGATGCCGTAGGTCTGGGCGGGGTCGGGCGGCTCGGAGAAAGGAACGGTGATGGGGCCGTAACGGGTCCAGGTCTTGCCATTATCGATGCTGCGCTCGACCCAGGCGGCCCACGAGTGGTAACTCTCTACGGAAGAACCGCTGACGATGGCGCCATCGGGCAGGACCAGAGGTTTAGCGCGTATCGGACCATAGAGGCCCGCGGGCAAATGCTCGGGCTTGGACCAGGTCAGGCCGTCATCGCGGCTGTAGAGTCGCCCGGCGGTCCACGAAGAAGGGGACTCCCCAAACTTGTAGTACAGCCAGAGGATGTTGTCGGCGGTGCGGAACAGGACGGGGTTGTATGTGGCGACGTTCGGCTCCCGCACCAGCTCCACCGCAGGTTGCCACTTGCCATCGGTTTTGCGGGCGCCCCAGATGGCCACGTCCGGCCTTCCTTCGGCGGCGCCGCCGAACCACGCGGCCATGAGAATGCCCGGGCCCAGTTCGATGACGGTGGAGGCGTGTACCGCCGGCGTGGGCGAGGGGTCGGCTATGAATTCGGAGGTCTGAGCGCGCAGCAACAGGGATGCGGCGCAAAAGGCGGCGGCCAGTTTCATAAGACCCTTTCCACAACGCGGCGCGGAGCGACGAGCGCCGCAGCGTCTTGCTTCACGAAGAACAGGATGGCCGTGAGCAGGCACAGGCCGGAGAGGATATACACGGCGGAGGCGAGCGCGATGGCGACGCTGAGCCCGTAGGCGCTGGCGAGAATCCCGATGGTGAGCGGCGCCAGGGCGCCTCCGCCCAGCCAGCCGATGGTATTCATGAGGCCGGCCACGCTGCCGCGGGCCTGCGGCGGAATGACGTCGAACACCGAGGCGAAGATATTGGCGTCGTACATCCCCTTGCAAAAACCCCAGGCCGCGAGTGCGGCGGCCAGCCAGACAGTAGAGGTGGTGAGGGCGCACAGCACCACCCAGGGGGCGCCGCCGAATACGCCAAGGGCCTGCACGATGAGGCGCGCGCGCGGCGATTTTCTGCGCAGCATGTCGGCCAGCCATCCGCCCACGGGGGAACCCACCATGCTGGCCATCTGCGCGAAAACCGTGGCCGTAAAGCCGGCCAGCGCCAGGTTCATGTGGAACTTGTCGTAAAGAAACTTCGGCATCCAGGAGAGCAGCACCACCGCCACGAAGTTCGCACAAAGGAATGCACCCATCAGGCAACGCACGGTGCGGTTGGCGAGCAGAGTGGCGAGCGTCTCGCGGACCCCCATCTGCTTTTGCGCCGCCGCGGGCTCGGTGGCGCCCCGCCGAGGCTCCAGCAGGAACCGATGGAGCAAGACGCCCAGCAGGATTCCGAGCCCGCCAAACACGACAAAGCTCCACCGCCAGCCATAATGCTGCCCCACCAGACCCGCAAAGAAGCCCCCGGCCACAGTGCCGATGTACACGCTGGTCTGGTGCAGCCCCATCGCGCGCGAGCGGGTTTCAATACCGTGATAATCGCCGATCAGCGACATGGACGCGGGATAGTAGAGGGTTTCGCCAAGCCCCTCGGCGGCGCGAAAGGCGAACAGTTGTCCAAAGGTGCGGGAGACCGCCGTAGCCATGCAGATGAGGCTCCAGATGTAGAGGCCGGAGAGAATCGCGGTGACCCGGCGGATGCGATCCACCAAGGCTCCCGCAAAGGGAGAGCATAGCCCGTAGGTGAGGGCGAATGAGGAGCCCAGCAATCCCAACTGCACGGATGTGAGGTGGAATTCTCTTTCCAGCAAGGGAAAAAGGGCGAACACGGCCTGCCGGTCGGCGTAGTTGAAGAAAGAGATGCCCCACAGCATGCCGACTACGCCCCATTTATAACGACCCACACGGCTATGGTATCGCTTCGGGTGTCCGCTTTCGAGATGGCTTGACCCCGCTCGTCTGCCTAACTTAGTGGTTGCATAAAGCAGTCGAAATGAATATATACTCCCAGGCGGCGCAGCTCTCGAACTGCTCGAGACCAAAGTGCGGTCGTGAGCGCCTCTCACGTCCTGGCAATCGACCAGGGCACCACCAACACCAAGGCGCTGCTTGTCAACCGCCAGGGGCAGACGGTGGCGTCGGCTTCGCGCGGGCTTTCAATTCGCTATCCGCAACCCGCGTGGGTGGAGCAGGACGCGCGTGAGCTGTGGACCAGCGTGCGGGAGGCAGTCGATGCTTGCCTGGAAAAAGCCGGCGACCCCCCGGTGGCCGCCATCGGCATCGCCAACCAGCGCGAGAGCGTGGTGGTGTGGGATCGCCGCACCGGCGAGCCGGCCGGCCCTTGCGTCGTCTGGCAGTGCCGCCGCACCGCCCCGTTCTGCGCCGAACCATGCGCCTCATGGAGACGGTCAGCCTGGCCCTGGTGGGCATCGGCGCCATCGAGCCTTCCCGCCTGCTGGGCGCCAGCGGCAACGTGTTCTCGAGTGAAGAACTGGAGGTGTTGCGCGCGCACGGCGCGGTGGGCGACATCTGCCTGCGTTTTTTCGACCGCCAGGACAAACCGGTGGTTACACCGCTGAACGGCCGCGTCATCGGGATGGAACTGGCGCAACTGCGCCGCGCCAGTTGTGTCGTCGGGGTAGCGGGCGACCGCCGCGATTCGCGGCGCGCTCTCGGGCTGCCTGATCAGCGTCCTGATCACCGATCGCAACACCGCCCGGAGGCTGGTCGCCGACGCCCCCGCCAACGAAACCGGGGAGCACCGCCGCCGCCGGCGCGGCAAGGAAGACCAGCGCCACTTAGGGACCGCTCAAAAACAACTTCTCACCCACCGACGTGGCGCAGAGTCTCACTCTGCCGCGTCCCGATTCCTCGGGACGCGTTTTGGAGCACGCCCGGCAAGCGTCCCGATGAGTCGGGACGCGGCAGACACGAGTGTCTGCGCCACATTGCCGACGCATTCTTTTTCCAAGAGCCTAGCGCGTTTCCCGGCCCCTATGTTTCCGTGACGGGGACTTCACGGGAGTGATCTCCCAGAAATGCCGTTTCTGACCAAGATTCCGCTTGCGGTGCAAATAATTGCCCCTCGACGTAGTCGATTGGAAGTCCAATATGAGGGTGTCTTCGTCGTTCTTCATATCTCGAAATTGTGGTGCGCCCTCGTTCATCGCCCTCTCTTCTTGGCGAAGTAGACTATCGCGCCCGCGGTCCAATACAGAACCATCTCCGCTTCCGCGGCGTAGCACAAACTCCCATCCGTAGGTGCCTCCACAGCGTTGGAATAGGAAACGCGTTGAAGTGAGCGGCTGGACTAGAGGCCTCGTGGATTACTCCTGGTCGGCTAGCCGCTTTGAATGCGGCGCGTGGATGCCGATCGATGGCAGGCGATGATCCCATCTTTGGGTGACGATTCGGCCACGATGTACTTATCCGCAGCGACCCGCCGTAAACGGGGCTCCACGCTCCGCGCGAACGGACCCAAGTGGATCAGCTCCGCTTGTTCAAGCTTGGAAGCGACACAGCCCCTTGCGTATGATGGAACCAATGTCGGAATTTCATTTCTACGAGCCTTCGAAAGGTCACGGCCTCCCACACGATCCGTTCAAGGCGATCGTTGCGCCGCGACCGATCGGCTGGATTTCAACTCGAGACGCCGAAGGCCGCGTGAATCTTGCGCCGTACAGCTTCTTTAATGCTGTGTGTGACCACCCGCCAATGGTCATGTTCAGCTCGTCAGGGTGGAAGGACACGGTGTCCAATATCAAAACGACCGGCGAATTTGTTTGCAATTTCGTCACCCGTCCCCTTGCGGAGAAAATGAACCAGACATCCGCCGCCCTGCCACACGGTGTCAGCGAATTCGAGTTCGCGAAGCTGGGCGCAGCTCCCAGCCGGATGGTGATGCCGCCGCGCGTCGCAGAGGCCCCGGCGGCGCTTGAATGCAAGCTGGTGCAAATTGTACAGTTGCATGGCAGTGATGGCTTCGCGCTCGACCATTACCTGACCATCGGAGAAGTCGTTGGCGTACACATCAATCGGGCTTATCTCAAGGAAGGGCTTTTCGACCTTCTGGCGACGCATCCCGTTCAGCGCGCGGGCTACACCGCGGATTACACCGAAGCGACGACGTCCTTCCAAATGAAGCGGCCCCAATAAAGTGGTTAAGCGGCTGACTCTCGCGGGGCCGATTCTGCACGTGTATGCAAAGCCGGCTGTTGGCAATTCGAAACTGGCCCTTACGCGCGCCAGCGATCCCTCCCCGGAAGTCGGCTTCCGCTCAGCGGTGATGACTCTTCACTGGCTTGGCTTGCCGATCCCCTTGACGTCGGCTGGCGATCTGGGCGTACATTGCATCCGGCGCCAGATCGATCTCACCGGGCCACGCAACCGCGCCACAATCAACGAGGACCTGTTCGAAAAACTGCACATCCGCCAGCGGCGCCAGCGCACCGGTCAGCTCTTCTGGCCTCAGCCGCACACGTCCCGCCAATCCGTCTTTGAATCGGACAAACAGGCGGTAGCCCGGCTCCGGCTTTACCTCAATTACGTCCCAGTGCATTCAACACCATTCCGCTCACGCCAGCGGCTCAATCTTCGTTGGGGGCGTGTTTCCGCGGCAGAGCCGCCAGTCTTCGAGCAATTCCTCTGTGTATCATCGCCCATTCCTGAACCAGGTTCAAAGCCAGGCGTGGTAGTTGCCCCTCGATGATCGCCAAGGTGCCGATCTCGATCGTGGCTTCAAACTCACTGTACCGGGCGTGAAAGTGTGGCGGCGCGTGATCATTGAAGAACATGGGGACCTTCAGCGCTCTCTCGGCCTTCGACGCCGTCCGCTACGTGGATTCCATCTGGAACAGCAAAGTGCTACCCACCGTCGCCGCTTCCGCCGTGGACCTCCGTGAAGCGCTCCAAGCCCACCGGGCCGGGTGCCTGCTGGTCAAGGGTGAAGCCCGGGTGCTGCGCGTGGACACCACTTCCCGATCCGGTCTGATGCTGCTGGACCTGGCGCCCTACGATGGCCGCGCCGATGCCGCGATTCAAATCGGACCCGTGATTCGCGGCACCGTCCTGCGCGACGCTCTGTCGTTTATCCAGTTCAGCCAGTTCGTCAACCAACTCGAATTCGCCCGTGTGGGCAATGCCCTCAACGACCGCGTGGTACAGTCCGTGCTGGTATCGCTTCCGAAAGCGGGGCTGGAAGGCAGCGTCGTGTCGTTTTCGGGCGCGTCGAGTCAGCCAGCGGCCAACGAGCTCCCCGAAATCGTCCCCGTAATCCTGGTCGTGAAGGAGAAGCCGTGACGCCCGATGTGGTGCTGGCGGCGCGGGCAAGTCCACGCTGATGCGCAAGTCGAGCAGCCGACCGCCGGGACTCTGGAATTGGATGGACGCTCCGTTCGCCTGGCATCTCCTCGCGATACGACATCCTCGAGCGGAACGCGCAAGAGCGCCCAGGCGATGGCGCAGGACGTCCGCATCCTCATCATGGACGAACCCACCTCCGCTTTGAGCGCAGCCGAAATCGGGGTGCTGGTCCGGCTGATCCGCGACCTGAAGTCGCGCGGAGTCGCGATTGTATACGTTTCCCGCCGCCTCGAGGAAGTGCTCGCCATTGGCGATCGCGTGACCGTTTTGAGGGATGGGCGCGCCGCCAGCCTGGAACAGTCCATCACTTCGCTCAGCGGGGGAAATCGGCAAAAAGTGGTGCTCTCCCGCTTCCTGCTCCGCCTGCGCGCGCTGGTGGTGTTGCTGACCGTCTTCTCCATTCTCTCTTCCGCGTTTCTGACGGCCGGCAACCTCACCATCCTGCTGAAACACGTGGCCATCAACGCCATCATGGCGGTGGGAATGACCTTCGTCATCCTTAGCGGCGGAATCGATCTTTCGGTGGGTTCAGTGGCGGGCCTCGCCGGCATGGTCGCGCGCGGACTCATCGACCGGGGCCTGGTTCTTCCCATGTTCGGCGTGGCAGGCGCGTTTCTGGCCGCCCGCACGCCATTCGGGCAGCATGTCTACGCCGTGGGCGGCAATGAGCGCGCGGCGCAACTCTAGGGTGTCCGCGTGAAGCGGATTCAGTTGCAGGTCTATGTGATTTCCGGCGTCTGCTCCGCCGTGGTGGGGCTGATCATCGCCTCCCAACCCGCTTCGGCCCACCCCGCCACCGGACAGTCGTTCGAACTGAACGCCATCGCGGCGGTGGTGCTGGGCGGCGCGCTCGCCGATGGACTCGTGCTGCTGGGCATTTCGGAGTTCTGGCAGATCGTGATCAAGGGAATCGTTATTATAGTGGCGGTGGTTTTGGATCAGCTTCAGCGGAGGTTACAGTGGCAGCCATCCAAGGCATAACGGTCGGGCTCCTTCTGGTGCTGTGCGGATGCGGCGGGCCCGCCGGCACGAAAACCATGGCGATTGTGACGCCTTCGCACGAGAACCCGTTCTTCAAAGCGGAAGCCGACAACGCCGCCGCGACGCCTTCTGCGGAAAGATCTCGGTCTGCAACAACCTGCGCCAGTACGGCGTTCCGTTCAGTCTCACGGAGCTTCACACGGTGCCGATTCCCTCCGAGGAGTTTCGCCGGGACCTGCGCGATTTCCTTTCGGTCTGCCGCGTGGTCCGAGGTCTTCGCCGCGCGCGGAAACTGGGCGACGGCCGTTTCACCGACGACCCGCTAGCGACCTTCGGCAGCCGGGCGGTGGTCGAGGTGCCGCGCCTCCAGCAACTCATGCGCTACATCTGCAAGAATGGCTTTGAGCACCATGCCGCCATGAGCGCGTCACACACCGCCGGAATCCTCACCGAGGCCCTGGAAACCTACCTCGGCTGGAAGGTCTACCGGCATGAGGCAAGGTAACGGTACATGCGCCCCGAACAATGGAAGTGCTTCAAAAGGGCGGCCAAGCGCGCCGGGCCCATAGGGCACCCCGCCACGACACCCGTCGCGCTGATCGTTGACAGTCCCTGGATTCCCGGATACATCGGAGTGGGTCACCTGGACTATTACCTGGACCCGGAACTCTGGTTCCAGGCGAATCTGCGGATCATACGCGAGTTTTCCGATATCATCCTGATCCCTTCGTGGTGGGTGGAATACGGTATGGCGATCGAACCATCGGCGTTCGGCAGCCGGATTCACTTTTGGCAAGACCAGCCGCCCGCGCAGTCGCCGATGCTGAGACGCCTCGAAGATGTGGACACCATTCCGGCGGTCAACCCGCTGACCGACGGGCTGATGCCTCTAGCGCTGCACCTCTACCGCATGCACCGGCCCCGCATTCTCGATGCGGGCTACACCATTCCGATGGTGGCCGCCCGCGGCCCGCTCTGCCTGGCCGCATTTTTGCGGGGCGTTTCCGAATTCATGGTCGATACCGTCGAGAACCCCGAAGCGGTACACAAGCTCCTCGCCCTGACCACCCGGACCGTCATCGACTGGTTGAAGGCGCAAGCCGAGGCGATCGGAGACACGGTCGAAGGCATTCTGGTTCTCGATGACATCGTGGGTTTCCTCTCCGCCAACGCTTACCGCGAATTCGCGCATCCCTACCTCAAGCGGATCTGCGACGCATTCCCGGCCGATTGGGTCAAGGTGTATCACAACGACGCCAACGTCCGGCCGTTCCTGGCTGAGTTACCCGACACCGGATTCGACGTTCTGAACTGGAGCCACAAGATCGACGTTTCGCAAGCACGGGAGAAGACCCACGGACGCCTCTGCCTGATGGGCAACGTGCCGCCGCTGGAGATTGGGGTTCGTGGCACGCCGGAAATGGTAAGAAAAGCCGCGGGAGAAATCCTGGCGAAGAACAACGGCGGCGCCCTCATCCTGTCGGTTGGGGGCGGAGTCAGTCCGGGGATGCCGAAAGAGAACATCCTGGCTCTCGCGGAAGCCGTGAGAGGGTAGCCTACTGCGCCGGAGGCGGATTCGAAGGGAACTCATCGAATCGCCGGGTTCTTTCGGATCGGGCCTCGCGGGGATGGCCTGCGGCTGCGCCTGTGCGATCGGGCGGACCACCGCTGGAGCCGGTCTTTTGGGTTCCGTTCCACTTTACCGAGGCATTGTCGAGCACCAGAGGGTCGCCGACGGCAACGGCGATCTGCACGTTGTCGAACGTAATGTCCTTGCCATCCTGTACCAAAAAGCCGCGGATGCTTTGGATCTTGACGTTGGTAAACGTGATGTTGTTGGGCATCAGCTCGGGAATACCCAGGATGCGGCCCGCCAGCGGGGAACGCGTGACGGTCAGGTTGGTGATATGGATATCGTAAAAATTGGGAATGGCCTGAGTCTGCCCCGGCGCGGCCTGGCGCGGGCCTACGTCGGTGGCGAGGCCGGCGTTGCCGTTGTAGAGCATGTTGATGTCAAAAGGGCGCCTGACGTTCTTCATGACGATATCGGAATACTGGATATCGTGGACTTCGCCGCCGTTACCGCGGTAGGACTTGATGCGCAGGCCGTTGTCGGTTCCGTTGAATGTGCAGCGGCGAACCATGACGTGGCTCAAACCGTTGCGCGTGGGACTGCCGATGGAGATGCCGTGGCCGTGGAGGCAGGTGAGGTCCTCAATGAGGACATCGTGCGAGCCGCTTTGCAGCGCGACGTTGTCGTCGCCGGTGTCGATTTCACAATTCCGAATGACGATTCGCTCGCCGCCGGTGTTTATGGCATCGGTGTTGGGGGCATCGCTGGGAGCGACAATGCGGAGGTTTTCGATGGTGATGTCCTGGCCGCGGGGGACCAGGTGAAACATGGGTGAGTTGGTCAGCGTCACGCCATCGACGTGCAGCCGCTGGACGCCGCTGAGGGAAACCAGGACGGGCCGGGCGACGACGGCGCGGCCGGGTGGATAGCGGCGGGCGGCTTTGTCGGACCACATCCAGAACATCGCGCCCGACCCGTCGATGG
>Ga0182027_10016691_pt1 | contig 10012 bp, 11 predicted proteins | sample 712E1DmetaG_FD_121300 | JGI IMG/M metagenome (GOLD analysis project Ga0182027, IMG submission 121300) | Permafrost microbial communities from Stordalen Mire, Sweden - 712E1D metaG (Illumina Assembly) | ecosystem: Environmental > Terrestrial > Soil > Wetlands > Permafrost | place: Sweden... | reverse complement strand
GGAAGGGTGGCTGAGTGGTTAAAGGCACCTGACTCGAAATCAGGCGTAGGGGCAACCCTACCGTGGGTTCGAATCCCACCCCTTCCGCCAGCCTTCGCTCGAAGCGAAGCAAGAGCGGGGCTGCCGCGCTGAAGCGATAGCGTAAGCGGGCCAGAAACAAAGGCCAAAAAGTGAGTGCTGCGAGCTGCGGCTCGGCAAGCCAGCTAAACAGCTAAATCTTAGCCACCTCGACTTTTTCAAACGAAATTCGACGGAATCCCCTGCACACGATACAATGTGCATGCGGGTAAAATGGAATCACACCAAACCATCGCGACGGAATTGCTTGTCAGCGGCATGACCTGCCAAAACTGCGCGCGGCACGTCACTGAAGCCATTCAAGGTGTTCCCGGCGTGCATAGCGCATCGGTACTGCTTGAAGCAGGGCGCGCAACTGTGCGCTGGAATCCCGGCACGGCGCAAAATGTTCCCGCCGTCATCAAGGCCGTCCAAAAAGCCGGTTATGAGGCGAAGGAAATCCATGCCGACGCTTCCGCTTGCTGCGAAACCAAACACATAGGCTGGCAAATTAATCTCTGGCTCGGCGTTACGGTCACAAGCGCGTTAATGATTGGCGAATGGATTCTCGGCCTCGGCATGGCGCTCTGGTTCCAATGGCTCTCGTTCGCGCTCGCGCTCGCGGTCCAAATTTTTGCCGGGGCAAAATTTTATCGCGGTGCGTGGGCGCAACTCAAAATCGGCAGCTCGAACATGGACACACTCGTCGCGCTCGGTTCGACGACCGCCTTTGGTTATAGCGCCTGGGCGTTATTGAGCGGAAGAGGTGGTGAAGTTTATTTCATGGAGGCCGCGGCCATCATTACGCTCATCAGCCTCGGCCACTGGCTTGAATCCCGAGTAAGCATGCGCGCATCCGGCGCGTTGAAATCGCTGCTGAACCTCGCCCCGCAAATTGCGCGACGAATTTCTCAATCCGAAATCCGAAATCCGAAATCCGAAATTGAGGTCCCCGTCGCCGAATTAAAAATCGGCGACCTTGTCGCGTTGCGTCCCGGTGACCGTGTGCCGACCGATGGCGTGGCCGTTGAAGGCGATTCTGCCGTGGACGAGGCGATGCTTACCGGTGAATCCACGCCCGTGGACAAATCCGCGCGCAGCGAACTTTTTGCCGGCACGGTGAATCTGAATGGCCGGCTCGTGATGCGCGTGACGGCCACCGGCGAAAGCACCGCACTCGCGCATGTCATCGCCGCCGTGCAACGCGCCCAAACCAGCCGTGCCGACATCCAACGCCTCGGCGACCGCGTCAGCAACGTATTCGTGCCCGTCGTCGTCACCATAGCCATTGCCGCCGCGCTGTGGTGGGGACTCGCGCCGGAATCGGCGAACAGAATTCACAACTGGCTTGCGCAATTTCTCTGGACCGTCCATCCGCCAATCGGTGCGGCGGCGGGTTTCATCATTGCAGCGGCGGTTATGATTGTCGCCTGCCCATGCGCGATGGGTCTGGCAACGCCCGCCGCAATCATGGCCGGCGCAAATGCCGCCGCGCGCCGCGGCATCTTGATCCGCGACGGCGTTGCTTTGGAAAAAGCCGGCAAAATCACCGCCGTGATTTTCGACAAGACAGGGACACTGACGATGGGAAAACCGGAAGTGGCGGCGGAAAAAGAATTCAGAATTCAGAATTCAGAATTCAGAATTTTGGGCGCTGCGCTCGCGCGCCACTCGACGCATCCCATCAGCCAGGCGATTGCCGGAATCTCCGCCAAAGAAATTCAAATTTCCGACTGGAAAGAGATTCGCGGCGCGGGCGTCGAGGCAAAAATCCAACTCTCAACCGCCCGACTGGGTTCCTTGCGTTGGTTGCGCGAATCAGGCGTGGATTTGGCGGCGGGCGAAAAATTCATCACCGAATGGTCACGTCAGGGCGCAACGATTGTCGGTCTGGCCTCTGACAAAACTTTGCTCGGCCTGTTCGCCGTGCGCGATGCAGTAAAACCGAATGCGGCAAAAGTCGTCGAACAACTCCAGCGGCAGAGACTAAAAATTTTCCTGGTCACAGGCGATAATGCATTGACTGCCGTCAGCATCGCGAGACAAGTGGGCATTGCGGCGAAAAACGTTTTTGCCGAAGTGCGTCCGGAACAGAAGGCGGAGTTCGTGAAAAAACTTCAGGCACAGAACGAGCGCGTGGCGTTCGTGGGCGACGGCATCAACGACGCGCCGGCGCTGGAGCAGGCCGACCTCGGCATCGCCGTCAGCCGCGCCAGCGACCTGGCGCGCGAGGCGGCGGACATCATCCTGCTCAACTCGGAAATCGAGGCCGTGCCGGAGGCGCTCGGTCTGGCGCGCGCGACGTTGCGCACCATCAAACAAAACCTGTTCTGGGCGTTTTTTTACAACGCGCTCGGCGTACCGCTGGCGGCGCTGGGATTCATCAGCCCGATTTTCTGCGCAGCGGCCATGGGCGCATCGGACTTGATTGTGATTGGCAACGCGCTGCGGTTGTTAAGGTGGCGTTGATTCAATCCGCAACCCGCTCGACAAAGCATTTTCTCCGCGTCATCCTGCGCGTGATGGCATTCGAATCTGACGCTCCCATTGATTTGTTGTGGCAGGAATACGGCCTGGTGTTCAAGGATTGGGACGACCTGACGCTCGCGCGCTGGCTCGCGCAAACGCTCGGTCAGCTCGAAGGCAAGGTGTGGAGATCGTCGCATCCGCTCATCGGCGCCTACCGGCTCGCCGCACAACTGGCGCATGACCGGCAGGTCTGGTTCAAGCGTCTGGCCACGCCGCCGGCAGCTTATGCGGAAGCGCCGTGCTGCCGCGCGCCGTCTCTGCCGCTGCTCATGCGCGACGTGCGCGAGTCCGGCCTCATCTGCCAGCATTGCAACGAAACGCTCATGCCGTTCGATGAAATTCCCGCAGACATTCGCGGCGAACTCAATGCCTGGGCGCAACAATACGAACCCGTTCACGCCGTCGCGCATTGGGACGACCGCCAGCGCCGCAGCGCGGGCAATTATGACGCCGCCTGCGAAAACGCCGCGCAGGAAGCCGAGCGTTTGCTCGCGCGCGCCGGACGCGAACTCGCGCCCAAGCTGTTGAATTTTTATCCCGCCGTCGTTTGGGAGGATCAGGACGAATGTCTCGAAGTGCGCCCGGAAGACGTGGCGGTTTGATTCCCGATATGCGATTTACGATTTACGAATTCATCCGCAATCTGGACGCGTCGCGTAAATCGTATATCGTAAACCCAAAATAATGATGAAGTGGATTTTTAAATGGCTGTTCCGGCTGTTCATTCTGGCGGTCGTGCTGGTCGTCATTGCGGTGCTGTCAGTAAATCCGCTGCTCAAGGCACTGACTGAAAAACACATTCGCAACGCGACCGGCATGGACGCGGAGATTGGAGGATTTTCACTCGGCCTCATCGAGCCGACGGTGACGATTCAAAATTTTAAACTCTACAATTCGCCGGATTTTGGCGGCACGCCGTTTCTCGACATTCGGGAAATCCACGCCGAATACGACCGGGCTGCGCTCGCGAAAAACAATCTGCACATCACGCTGCTCCGTTTCAATCTGGCTGAACTGGACATCGTGAAAAATCAGGCTGGCCAGACGAACATCCCTTTCATCGTCGACATCGCATCGTTGCAAAAGGCCGGTATCGGCGCAAACACCGTCAAACGGCAAACCGGACTCAATTTCACGGGCATCGATGTGCTGAACGTCTCCATCGGCACGGCGAAGTTCATTGACCTGAAAGATCAGCGACTCAACCGCACACAAAAAATCGGCATCGAAAACTGCATAATCAAAAACGTGAAATCGCCCGAGGATCTGGCCGGTTTGGTGGCGCTCATCTGGTTGCGCGGCGGCAATACGATCGGCCTGCCGATCAACCCGCCAAAGCTCGGTCCGGACACGAAACAATAGTTACGGGGTAAATCCGGGTTCCCGCCACCGCATTTTTGCATTTTCCACACGCGGATTTTCTTCTAATTTGGTCGCGTGCATCGTGAATCCATTAAAACCGCCGCCCGCGTCGTCGTGAAACTCGGCACGGGTGTGCTCACCGACAGCCGCAAGCAGCCCGACACCGCGCAATTGGAGCAACTCGCCGCCCAGGTCGCCGCGCTGCGAAAGGCCGGCAGGGAAATCGTGCTCGTCACGTCCGGCGCCGTCGGCGCGGGCATGGGCGCGCTCGGCTATGAAAAACGGCCGACAGACCTCGCCGCACTTTCGGCCTGCGCCGCCGTCGGCCAGTCGCAACTCATGACGATTTACGAAAAACTTTTCGCCGCGCACGATCTGCGCGTCGCACAGGTGTTGCTTACGCACGACGACCTCGAACATCATGAGCGCCATCTCAACGCGCGTAACGCGCTCGTCACACTGCTCGACCACGGCGTCATACCCATCATCAACGAAAACGACACTGTTTCGTTCGATGAACTTAAATTCGGCGACAACGACAAATTGTCCGCGCTCGTCGCGTCGCTCCTGCCCGCCGATTTGCTCGTCATCCTCACCACCGTGGACGGTGTCATCGAAAATTTCGGCAAGGCCGACCCGAAAACCATTTCCGTCATCGAACAAATTGATTCGACGATTGAAAAACTCGCGGGCGGCACGGGCAGCGAAACCGCCGTCGGCGGCATGAAATCAAAAATCGAGGCCGCGAAAATCGTCGTGCGTTCCGGCATCCCGCTCGTCATAGCCTCCGGTAAAAAGAAAAACGTTCTGGCCAAAATCCTGGCCGGCGAAAACGAGGGGACGATTTTTATTGCGCATCCTGCAAAATTGCAGGGACGCAAACGCTGGATTGCGTTCTTCCATCATCCCAAAGGCGCATTGTTCGTTGATGACGGCGCGAAAAAGGCGTTGCGCGAAAGCGGTAAAAGTTTGCTGCCACCCGGCATTGCGCGCTGCGAAGGCGATTTTGACGCCGGCGACGTGGTGCGGATTTGTGATTTGGACGGAACGGAATTCGCGCGCGGCATTGCCAAATTCGGCGCCGCCGAAGTGCGCGGCAGGAAACTGGCTCGCGTCGAAGTGGTGCACCGCGACGACCTCGTGATTTTGTGAGTGTCAAACGGGTGATTCGTTAAACAAGTTAAATCAGTGAGAAAACCAGCCTGTTACAAAGCGATTTACTCATTTAACCGGTTACCTATTTAACCAATCGCATGAAGAAACATCCGGCCATCAACGACCTTCTGAAAGTCATGGCTCGGCTGCGCTCGCCGCGCGGTTGTCCGTGGGACCGCCAGCAAAGCCACATGACACTGCGCCGCCATGCCATCGAGGAGGTCTATGAATTGATTGACGCCATCGAAGCCGGCGATGATCACGAAATGGCCGAGGAACTCGGTGATTTGCTCCTGCAAGTCGTTTTTCATTGTCAGCTGGCGCGCGAACGCGGCGCATTCGATTTTGAAAAAGTCTGCCGCTTGATTGTGGAAAAGCTGGTGCGCCGCCATCCGCATGTCTTCGGCAAAACAAAAGTCAAAAGCGTGGATGAAGTCTGGGCGAACTGGGAAAAAATCAAACACGCGGAAAAACATGGAACCAAACACGCGCGGCCTTCCGCGTTCGATGGCATCCCCAAACACCTGCCCGCATTGCTCCGCGCCGAAAAGCTGGTCAAGAAATCGCGCAAGGTACTGGCGGACGGTCACCGTCCAAAACGGCGACTGACGAAATCCACCATGGCCAAGGAACTTTTCGATCTGGCGGAACTGGCACAGGCACGCGGCTGGTCGGCGGAAGAGCTTCTGTGCGCGGAAATCAAGCAGCGCGAAACCAAACTCCGAAGAAAAGAAATGAAAGGAGAAAATTTGAACAACAAAGCAACCAAGAAAACAAAGAGGAAAATTTAATTCCTTTCCGCGCTTCGCGTTCTTCGCGCGAAAATTCCAGTTCCCTTCAAGTTATTCGCTCGAATTCTCATTGAGGATCAGCTAGGGTGATTCCCATGTTTCTGGTCACGTCGAACAAGGCAAAAAGGTTGCTGCACTTGAGTTACATTCAGCACATACAACCGGAGGAGCTTAAGCGCGGCCAGGAGGACATCAAAACGCTGTTGGCTGATTTGCCGCCGGGCTTCCGCCTGCTGGCGGACTTTGGCCGGTTGGAGTCCATGGATCCCGCCTGCACAACGGAGATAGGCCGGATCATGGAATTGCTTGACCAAAGCGGCGTGGGCATGATGGTGCGCGTGATTCCCGATTCGAACAAGGACATCGGGCTGAATATCCTGACGCTCTTCCATTACCGGCATCATCCACAGGTGGTCACCTGCAAGAACATGGCGGAGGCGGTCAAAAAACTTTCGCTCTAAAGCGGGACGGAATTCCCATTCATCAGCGAAAATCCGTGAAATCTGCGGATGAAGAAGTTGCGGGTTTTAGCGAAGCCGGTAGGTGATGCGCGCTTTTGACAAATCGTAAGGCGACATTTCCAATCGCACGCGGTCGCCGATGGTCAGCCGCACGAAATGTTTGCGCATTTTGCCGGACATGTGAGCCAGAACTTCGTGCTGGTTGTCCAGCCTGACCCGAAACATGGTTCCGGGCAGAACGGTGTAAACCGTTCCTTCAAGTTCAATCGGCTGTTCGCTGCTCATACAAGACCAGTGGAAGCGCCACCCGCTTCCTCCGGCGAAACTAAACTTAAAATTATTATCGCGAAAAACCCTGGCTCGGCCCGCCACCCGAACGGTTGCCACCGCCACTGCGCTCTTCACGCGGACGGGCTTCATTCACCGTAAGGACGCGGCCGTGCAGCTCTTTGTTGACCAAACCTTCAAGAGCGGCTTTCGCGCCTTCTTCCGCCGCCATGGTGACGAAGGCGAACCCGCGCGAACGGCCCGTGGAACGGTCGGTCATTAGATTGACTTCGTTGACCGGGCCGAACCCGGCAAACAAATCCCGAAGATCATTTTCGGCGGTGTCGAAGGAGAGATTCCCGACGTATAACTTTGTGTTCATTATGACTTGTCTCTGGACTTATTTGCTCTTCCTGACTGTTCCCGACCGCCGGGTTTCAAATCATCATTGAACCGAGTTCACCTGAAGATTCACCATGCCTTGGAAATAGGGCAATCAAATCCAAGAGTGCGGGTGCAGGCTATAATCAGAACCGGGGAACGCAAGAAATTTTTACGGCTTTTTGCCCGGGAGAAATTTCACCGCATCATCCGCGTTTGGAACCGGTGTTCAACCCTGAAAACGCGCCTGCCTTTCCCGTTCAGTGCGTTGGGAGTTTGAGTTCCAGTCCAATTTCCACAAATCCAGCGTTGACAGACCGGCGCAATCCTGTTCTTATCACGCCCCTTTTGCGGGGAATTTTATGTACGCCGTATTGGAAACCGGAGGCAAACAGTATCGCGTCGCCGCGGGCGACACGTTGGAAATCGAGCGTCTGACCGTCGAGGCCGGCAAGCCGGTCACGTTTGACCGCGTGCTGCTGGTCAATCGCGACGGCAAGGTCGCGGTCGGCGCGCCCACGGTCAGTGGCGCGAGCGTCGTGGCCGATGTGGTGGCACACAAGCGCGGCGAGAAAAAGCTCACGTTCAAAATGAAACGCCGCAAAGGTTATCACAAAACCATCGGTCATCGTCAGGAATTGACGGTAGTCAAGATCAAGGAAATCAAGGCGTAATTCAAAGGACACTCTCAACTCTCAACTTTCGACCATCAACTTTTTATGGCACACAAGAAAGGTCAAGGCAGCATCCGCAACGGCCGCGACAGCGTCAGCAAACGGCTCGGCGTGAAGGAATTTGGCGGCGAATTTGTCACCGCCGGCAGCATCATCGTCCGGCAACGCGGCTCAAAATTCGAAGCGGGCCAAAACGTCGGCACGGGCCGCGATTGGACGCTCTTCGCGCTGATAGACGGCAATGTGAAGTTCGATAAAAACGGACGGCGCGTGAATGTGAAGGCCGAACCCGCCGCGAAGAATTAGGCGTCGTGAATGAATTTCAGGCGGGGCTTCTGCCTCGCCTTTTTTGTTGGTGTGAGGGGAGGGACGGCGTGCTCGCCTCGGCGTAGCCTTTGGCGAAGCCCGGGTCGCCGTCCCAAAATAAAAAATGGGCCGGCAAAATGCCAGCCCTCCCAAAATGTTCATAGACGAAATAAAAATTTACGCGCGGGCGGGACACGGCGGCAAAGGCTGCGTGGCGTTCCATCGCGAGGCTTACATCGCCAAGGGTGGCCCCAGCGGCGGCAACGGCGGGCGCGGCGGCAGCGTGATTTTGCAGGCCGACCACGATCTCAACAATCTCATCGCCCAGTATTATCAGCCGCGCCTCATCGCCGAGTTCGGCAAGCCCGGCTTGGGCAAGGGTATGGACGGTCACGCGGGTAAAGACCTCGTCATCAAAGTGCCGTGCGGCACACTGGTGTGGCAGCTTGCCGGCGGAGCAAATGCAGCCACAGAAAAAATTTCCGACGACGAAAGCGAACAGGACGAACGCCCGATGTTCAGCGCGAGCGCCGGCAAACGACCGCTGCTGCGCCGTGCTGGAAATGAAACTGCGCTCGAAATCGATTTGAGCAAGGACGTCGCCGCGCGTCCCGGCACGCACGCCAAAGGCGAATGGGTCGCCGACCTTACCGAACACGGAAAACAATTCGTGCTGTGCAAAGGCGGTCGCGGCGGGTTGGGCAACCGCAATTTTGCGACTGCCGCGCGTCAGACGCCGCGTTTCGCGCAACCGGGCGAGCCGGGCGAGGAAGGCGATTTCCTTTTCGAGTTGCGCATCATGGCCGAAGTCGGGCTGGTCGGCTATCCGAACGCGGGCAAATCCACGTTGCTCACCGCCATTTCCAGGGCGCGGCCGAAAATCGCGCCGTATCCGTTCACAACGCTGCATCCGCAAATCGGCATTGTGGAATACGCCGACTTTCACCGGCTCACGGTTTGCGACGTGCCGGGGCTGATTGAAGGCGCGTCTAAAAACGTCGGCCTCGGCCATGAATTCCTGCGCCATATTGAGCGCTGCAAAATTCTCGTGCTGCTGCTCGACATGGCCGGCACGGACAACCGCGCGCCGTGGGACGATTACAAGCAATTGCTCAATGAATTGAAGCTTTACGATCCGGCGCTGCTCGACAAACCGCGCCTTGTCGTGGCGAACAAAATGGACGAGCCGGTTGCCGGAGAAAATTTAAAGAAGTTCAAAAAGAAAATAAAAAAGGTTTCGCTGCTGCCCATCTCCGCCGCGTTCGATCAAGGCTTGGAAAAATTCAGGGAAACGATTCATAAAGAAATCGAAGAAGCAGAAGAAGATTAAGCCCGTTCGTAGAGTTAATTGAAGTTACCGACTGCACCATATTTCACGTTGGTCGCAAACATCTGCATCGGCCTATGCACAGACGCAAAATCATTTTTCGGTTGCCGCTTCGGTTGTTTGAGACGATGTTGGAAGCATGATTACGGAACCTCGACCATGCAGATGAACCGAATTATCTGCATATTGTTATTGGCCGTCGTTTGTGCGCCCGCGCTCCGGGCTCAAAGCAGCGACTCGGCGGACGGGGCCACAGTCAAAGATGGAAAGTTATATTCCATGCAAGGTGATAGACTGGAAGTTCTCACAGACAACCTTAAATTTCCGCTCTACATCGAGGTCCTCACCAACGGTAACTTCAAAGTCGCAGATGGAAAGGAACGAAAACTTCTGGAAGGCCAGGTGATTCGCCGCGATGGTTGGTTGTTAAATCCAGATGGTTCAGTCGAACCCGTGTTTGATCATGTGGCCATGAATGCGGGCAAAGTCATTTTAGTGCGCGACGGGCAATCTGAAGTGCTCACACAACCGATGACTTTTCCCAATAAATTAAGCATCAATCCAGACGGATCGTGCGTTTATCCGGATGGCAGCCGCGCGCGCCTGATGGATGGACAGTTGTTTCACCTGGACGGCACTCCTATTCTTTCCAAAGATGCAATCACCATGAAAAATAGTCGCGTGGTAGTTCAAAAAGAAGGC
>Ga0182027_10016690_pt1 | contig 10013 bp, 9 predicted proteins | sample 712E1DmetaG_FD_121300 | JGI IMG/M metagenome (GOLD analysis project Ga0182027, IMG submission 121300) | Permafrost microbial communities from Stordalen Mire, Sweden - 712E1D metaG (Illumina Assembly) | ecosystem: Environmental > Terrestrial > Soil > Wetlands > Permafrost | place: Sweden... | reverse complement strand
GATCCAACAGGGAAACACCGGGTGATTTCGGTAATTTTGAATGATGAAAACAGATGGGACGATATGCGGAAATTGACTGATTGGGTTTTCGCTAATTATGATTGGAAGTAAAATTTATGAATATTCCACAAATACAACATATTCCTGAAGTGGTGGGAATTGTAAAAGTCCTTATGACCGGCTTCATCGCTTTTATGGTGGCATTTCTCATTACGCCGTTTTTCACTCATCTTCTGATCGACCACAAGATCGGCATCAAGATCAAAGAAAATTCGGTGGATGGCAAAAAACTGACTTTTATCAGTTCGCTCCATCAGCACAAAAACGGCACGCCGACTATGGGTGGAATGCTGGTTTGGATAACAGTGCTGATTCTGGTCCTGGCCTCTCACTATCTTTTTCCTATTCTGGCCCAGATGTTTGGCATCAATTTTTTGGCCAGACTGGATTTTTTCAGCCGCGCCCAGGTGTGGCTGCCGCTTTTCGCTCTGGTGACGGCCGGAATTTTAGGATTTTTTGATGACTGGATGAGCGTCAAGGGCCGAGGGACAAACAAAGGCGGGGGAATGAGGTTCCTTTATCGTTTTGGCTGGCTCATTGCCATCGCTTGCCTTGGTGCCTGGTGGTTCTATTATAAATTGGGCTGGGACAAGATCCATATTCCGGCGATGGGTGATTTCAGCATCGGCTGGTGGTACATCCCGCTTTTTGTGTTCATCATTCTTTTTTGTGCCGTCTCTTCCAACGAGACAGACGGGCTGGACGGACTGAATGGCGGAATATTACTCATCGCTTTCGGATCGTTCGCGATGATCGCTTTCGCCCAGAACAAGATGGACCTGGCTGCTTTTTGCGCGGCAATTGCTGGAGCGCTGCTGGCTTTTCTTTGGTTCAATATCTATCCGGCCAGGTTTTTTATGGGAGATACAGGCTCTGTGTCGCTCGGTATGACGCTGGGCGTCATCGCGATGCTCACTAATTCCATCCTTGCCTTATTTATCATCGTTTTTATCTACATCATCGAATCCGGTTCGGTCGTGATCCAGCTGACGAGCAAAAAATTATTCAAGAAGAAAGTGTTTTTGGCAGCCCCTATCCATCATCATTTCGAAGCCAAAGGCTGGCCGGAAACCAAAGTAACTATGCGGGCCTGGATCTTTACTTTAGTAATGGCGTTTATAGGAGTGATTGTTGGGATTTTGGGAGCGGGGCGTTTTCACTAAAATTAAAAATTTTAAAAATTATGGATATCAAAAAAATACAAGACGCAGAGGTGGAAGGAAAAAAAATATTATTAAGAGTCGATTTTAATGCCGCTATCGAAGAAGATACGGTGAAAGAAAAATTCAAGATAAAAGCGGCCGATGAGACGGTGCGCTATCTTTTGGGTATGAACGCCAAGATAGCCCTCGTCACTCATTTAGGCCGTCCCGAAGGAAAAGTTGATCCGCATTTTTCTCTCAATCCCATAAAGGACGATGTGGAATATATTTTGGGGCACAAAGTAAAATTCGTCCATGATTGCATCGGAGAAGAAGTTAAAAAAACAGTAGATAATTTAAAAGAAGGAGAGATCGTGCTTTTGGAAAACGTCAGATTTTATCCTGGAGATGAAAGCAACGATGAAGAATTTGCCAAAAGTTTGGCTGCTGGTTTTGATATTTTTGTCAACGATGCCTTTTCTGTCTGCCACAGGGACCAGGCTTCGGTCACTGGCGTTACTAAATTCCTGCCCAGTTGCGCCGGTTTTTGGTTGCAAAAAGAAATCGAAGAATTAGATAAGATAAAAAATAATCCCGAGCATCCGGCGGTAGCTATCATCGGCGGAGCCAAAATTGAAACGAAGTTGCCGGTGATAAAACTTTTTGAAGAAAAATATGACCACGTGCTTATTGGCGGAAAAATTGCCAATGAAGCGATGAATGAAAAAATGACATTCAGCGAAAGGGTGCTCTTGCCGACAGATTACGTCGGCGATCATATGGATATCGGAGTGGAAACCCTAGTCAGATACAAAGAAATAATCGAAAAAGCCAAGACGGTCGTCTGGAACGGTCCGACCGGAAAATTTGAAGAAGAAAAATATGCGGTCAGTTCCAATGAAATTTTGAAATATATCCTCGATTCCGAAGCCTATGTCCTTATCGGCGGCGGAGAAACTTTGGAAATTTTGGAAAACAATAACGCGATGGATAAAATTGCGCATAAGGGCTTTATTTCGACCGGCGGCGGAGCAATGCTGGAATATTTGGGCGGAGAAAAGATGCCGGGAATAGAGGCGCTTCGCTAAAATCAAAAATCAAATCTCAAAATTCAAAATTTCAATTCAAAATTAAAAAATGAAAAAAATCATCCTTATTATTTTAGTTGTTATTTTTTTCTTTCCAATGCTTTCGTCTGCCCAGATGCAGGGGTCGGCTTATAAAATTCCTGCCGATTCCATAAATTCAGGCGGGGGATCGAGCTCGTCGGGCAGCTATGCTTTGGATTCTACGATAGCGGAAGCGGTGAATGGTGAGGGATCTGGCGCCAGCTACAAGACCAAGGCCGGCTTTCAATATATGATCAATTCTTATTTAACGCTGACGGTTGATAATTCTTCGAAAGACTTGGGATCGCTGCTGTCTGGCAGTCCTATCACCGGCCAAACGACGGCCACCGTCACGACTGATGCCTGGAACGGCTATTCTCTCAATGTTTCCAAAGATCATAAGATGCAGCACACTGACGGCACGACGGAAATAGCCGATGCCAATGGTACTATTGCCACGCCTTTGCTTTGGCAATCACCCAATGACAAAGGATTCGGATTCACCATCATCAGCGGAACAAATGTCGATCCCAAATGGAAAAGCGGGCCCGATTATAAATACGCGAACTTTCCTGATCTGGCTACCACTTTTTATAGCCGCACTGGCTTCAAAAGCGCCGGTGATGATACGGTGGTCGGGTATAAAGTGGACGTGGCAACAGATCAAAAGTCAGGAGCATATTCGTGCAACGTGACGTATACAGCCGTAGGCGCTTTGTGATAAAATAAAATTGTGCTGAAAGTACAACGGAGAAAAAACAAAATAAAAAGAAAAAAAATAAAACGGACCAAAGTGGATGTTGCTTTGGTGTTTTCTCTTTTGGTAATGTTTATTTTTTTTCTTCAGATATCTTTCAGTTTTTGGGAAAAGGCGGGAGGACTGGTGGCTGGATCAGCCGATAGCTCAATTAAAGTCAGTGTAGATGTGGTGCCATCGATCAGCATCGATTCTCCTTCTGACGTCGACCTGTCTCCCAATATCCAGGAAACAGGCAGTGCCACAGGCAGCGCTACCTGGAATATTAAAACTAATAACTCCAATGGCTGGAAACTGGAAGTCAGCGCTTTGGATACTCCGGCGATGAAAAGCGGATCGGATTCTTTCGCCGATTATACCGAAGGCACGCCCGGAACACCGGAAACGTGGTCAATTTCTTCATCGGACAGCGAATTCGGATTCGGCGCTTCGGGCTCATACGCCGATGCCTCTTTTTCCGGCAATAAATATTTGGGATTTGACGGTAGCAATAGAATTCAGGTAGCGCACAGAAATGCTCAGGCGGGCGGATCGGGCGACGACACAACTGTCAATTTCAAGGCCGAAGTCGGTTCCGGCCACAATCAGCCGGACGGGACATATTCCGCCACGGTCACTGCCACGGCGACAACTTTGTAATATCAGGGTGTGCATAACTATATCAGACGGCGGCGACAAAAGTTTTTTTTATGGTATAATTAAGCATATCTATATCCGGTAAGGATCTCATGAAAATAAATATAAATAAAAACGAGTTGAGAAAAGCCTCTATTTTTTCGTTGGTGATGGTTTTAATCGTGGGAATGGGCTATCTGACATTGGAACCGGCCATCACTAAGGCGTCTGCTACCGCCAATAGTTCGGTCAATGTGAATTTATCCGTAGATCCTACACTTTCCATAAACACCCCGACTACTGTAACAATGTCGCCCAATATCACCGGCACCGGCACATCCACTGGTAGCGCCATTTGGACCGTAACGACCAATAGTGCTTCGGGTTGGAAGTTGGAGGTGAATGCGTCGGCCAGTCCGGCTATGGTTAGCGGGTCCAATAATTTTGCTGATTACACAGAGGGTGTTCTAGGCACTCCGGAAACTTGGTCAGTGGCGGCTAGTGCCGCGGAGTTTGGTTTTACCGCTTCCGGAACATTTGCTGAATCTAAATATACGTCCAATAAATATCAAAGTTTTCAAGGCGCGACCAAGATCCAGGTTTCGCACAGTGGCACCGGGCCTGACGCGGGCGATTCTACCACAGTCGGATTCAAAGCGGAAGTGGGCGCTTCCAAGTCGCAACCCACAGGCAGCTATCAAGCAGTGATTACCGGTACGGCCACTAGTCTTCCATAAAATAAAAATTGATGCTGATAAATATAAATAAGAAAGAATTCAAAAAGGCCTGCACTTTTTCATTGGTCATTCTTTTGATATTCGGAGTGGGTTATATCACGCTGGAGCCTTCTCTTACCAAGGCATCGGCCACCGCCAATAGCGCGGTTAATGTCAATCTGACCGTGGATCCGACTATGGCTATAACTACTCCGTCTACCGTAACGATGTCGCCTAATATCACCGGCACCGGCACTTCTACTGGTAGCGCCACGTGGACTGTGACGACCAACAGCAACGCGGGCTGGAAACTGGAAGTCAATGCTTCGACCACGCCGGCTATGACCAGCGGCTCCAACAACTTTGCCAACTATACAGAAGCAGTGACTGGTACGCCGGACACTTGGAGCATTGCCGCCACTGACTCCGAATTTGGTTTTGGGGCGACCGGATCATACGTGGAAACAAAATTCGGCGCTGGTAAATATATGGGATTTAGCGGTACCAATAAAGAGCAGGTGGCGCACACCGGATCATTTTCTTCTTCCGGCCAGGATACGACAGTGATTTTCGAGGCCGGAGTGGGAGCTAGTCATTCGCAGCCTACAGGCAGTTATACATCTCAAGTCACCGCCACCGCTACCAGTCTTCCATAAACAGATGATTAAAAAAAAGCTTACCATTTCGCAATCGGTGTTTCTCGGGCTGCTTTTAGCAAGCGGCCTTTTTTTATTGCTCAATCATCAAAAAGCTTCCGCCTATACCATTGAAAATTATCAGGAAAACGTCGAAGATCGCTTCGTCATCTCGCCGGTCAATTTGGAACTTAATTTATCTCCCGGAGAAACTACGACGCAGACGATGATGATCGTGAACCGCTTGGGACGGACGGCTGATTTCAAGATAGAAAAAGAAGATTTTGAAGGCTCTCAGGATCCTGAAAAGTCGACTGTTTTTTTGGGCGACGATTCGTCCGGTGTCACTTCGGCCAAGGACTGGATTAAGCCGGAAGTGACGGACATCAACCTTAATCACGGCGATCGACTGTCTCTTCCGATCGAAATTACCGTACCTCAAGATGCCAGCGCCGGCAGCCATTACGCAGCAGTCTTCGCGTCAGTCAATAGTGAAGATCAAAATGGAGGCAAGGACAAGATACAGCTGGTCAGTCGAGCTGGACTTTTGGTGCTTATCAATGTTCCGGGAGAAAACAAGGAGGCGGGCCAGGTGACGGAATTTAAATCGGACAAAAAGTTTTACAAAAACGGTCCGGTCGATTTCAGCACAGTTTTCCAAAACGATGGCAATGTCTATGAACGGGTGAGAGCCGAAATTTCCATCAAAAATATCCTGGGAGCGGAAGTGGGGCACGTGACGGTTCCTGAGTGGGTAGTGCTTTCCAATTCCTCGCGGCGCCAGACCGCCGAGTGGGGAAAGACCTGGCTTTTTGGGCGTTATGACGCCCATATCACGATGTTCTATGGTTTTGGCGGCAATCTCAAGCTAGAGCGCGACGTTGTTTTCTATGCTTTCCCATGGCACGTAGCCCTCATCCTTATCCTGATTTTCATAGTCATCTATTACTTATTCAGATATCTGGCTTCCAAATTTGAAATCAAGAGAAAATCAGACGGTGATAATGATATCATTGTGGACGGGGAGGATTTGAAAAATAAAGGGCCAGAGGCAAAGAAATGAGAAAGATACTAATCGGGAGTTTCTTGCTATTTCTATCTCTCATCACGACGAAAATAGCCTGGGCCGATGACGCGGTTTCCTTGAAGGTGGCGCCGCTTTTTTTTGATCTGGCGATCAATCCCGGCGAACAAAAAACGGGAGAAATTTATGTGCAAAATAATTCAGCCAACGATACGGATGTCACGGTTAATTTTTCCGATTTTTTTATCGATGATCGGGGGAATTATATCTTTTCTGAAGATAAGGATGTAGCGAATCCAGAATTGAAGCCGTATCTCATGAAAGACTGGTTTTCGACCGATAGCCAGGAATTCCATCTTCAAAAAGGGGAAAATCGTCTGGTGAAATATACCATCAATGTTCCTAGTGACGCCAATTTGGGCGGTCATTATGGAGCTATCTTTTTTAAAACGGCCTGTCAGGATGTTAGCGACAAGAACGTCGTTTATTCGGATAAATCCAGCCTCTGTGTGTCCGGAAGAGTCGGAACACTGTTTCTGGCCTCTATCGGCGGCAATGGGGTGAAAAAAGGGGAGATTGAAAGAGTGGACGCCCCTCGCGTGACTTTTTCTGATCATACCGGCTTTTCGGTAGCTATAAAAAATACCGGCAACACTCATTTCCAGCCGGAAGGAACGATCGACGTCAAAACTTTCACCGGAGCCGAAATCCTTCATATGGACGTCAAAGATAAGACTCTCCTGCCAGACGAGGATTATGTCCTTTCCGGTGAGATAGCAAGAAGCGATGGACTGGGCATCTATAAGATATCGGGCTCCATCCGAGACGGGGATGGCAACGAGATGAAATTCCAAAGATGGGTCTTTATGCTTCCATGGAAAGAAATCAGCGTAATTATTGTGGTTTTAGGAGTGTTTTATTGGTTTAGAAAGAAGTTTCAAGTGAAAAAGATAGGCAAGACATGAAAGCTATTTTAGCCGGTGCTTCCCTCATCCGGCCCCGACATCAGAATGTCGTGGCCACCTTCTCCCAGAGGGAGAAGGGGTAAAGCAGGTTACTATTTATAGCTGTGGATAACTCTTCTTGACGGGGTTATTTTTTTGTCTCTTTTATGGTATAATTTAACTACCGATATGCTATCCGATACTATATCGATTAACCTATTTTAAGCCAAAAAATGATGAATCTCATATCTCTCAAAGATGCTAGTAAAAATTTGCCGTATAGCGCCGAATATTTGGGTCTTTTGGTCAGAAAAAACAGGCTTTTTGGAAAAAAGGTGGACGGGAAGTGGATGACCACCAAAGAGGCGGTGGATGAATATATCCAAAAGGTAGCTGAAGCCAACTATGCCCATCAAGAAAATCTCAATGTCCGGATTCCGGCCGCGGAACAAAAAACGGCTCTCACTAATCTCAAATGGGCCTTGGTTTTAGCGGGAATTATTATAATAATTTTGACCGCTTGGGGACTGGATTCGAAAAATAAAAATAATAATGACGAGTATATCATCCAAAAAGACGACAAAAACAATCTGACTATCCAAGTGGACGATCCCAGCTCCATCGGTTCGGTCACTATCGTGCCGAAAAAGTGAGGTTGTCATCGCGAGCGTAGCGAAGCAATCCCGCGGAATAAAGACAGACTAAATTAGCACGAGATTGCCACGTCGTCCCTCGAAGACTCGGTCCTCCTCGCAATGACAAGCGCGGAAAATAAAAAAATAAAATGTCCGAAGGAAAAATAAAAAAAATATTTTTTGGAAAAAAACGACTGGCCAGCATATTTGCGCTGGTCTTGTTTTCTTGTTTTTTCGCCTTAAGGACGCAAGCTTCTATTTTGAAGCAAATTAATTATCAGGGAAAGCTGACTAACTTGTCCGACGTGACGGTGGCCGATGCTGATTATGCCATGATTATCCGGATCTACCGGTCTTCGGACGGCACTTGTCTTTGGAGCGCCCGGGGAACTTGCGGCTCGCCTTCCGCTCGAACAGTGCATACTACCAACGGTATTTTTTCCATCGCGCTGGGAGACACGGACGCCGGAGACAATGCTTTAAATTTAGATTTTAGCGAAACTTACGAACTAGGGATTCAAGTTGGAGGAGATACTGAAATGTTGCCGAGAAAAAAATTGACTGCGGCGCCGCAAGCTTTCAACGCTTCCAATCTGATATCGGACGGAATCATCAATATTGACAATACCAGCACAACACAGTCGGCGGCGGACATAAATTATAATCCAGGATCCGGCGCGAATAATGCTGTAAATATTTTGTATGGCTCCGGTGGAGGAACGGGGACGGCGCTCAGCGTCGCGCAATCAGGCACGGGATACGCCGCTACATTTGTCGGTGGCAACGTGGGAATCGGAACTAGTTCTCCCGCCGCTCTTCTGACTCTGGCCGGTTCTTCCACTTCTCGCGCTTCGCTTAATATGGCTTCCGGAGTCGCTCCTAGTTCTCCTAATGATGGAGATTTTTGGTATGACGGCACTCATCTGTATTTCAGATATAGCACGACCAATAAGGATCTTCTGGCCGGAGGCGGAGCGGATAATATGGGTAATGAACAAATGACCGCAAATCTGCAGACTAAAGGTTATTGGATCTCTAATGATGGAAGCAATGCTGGCATATTTATCAATAGTTCGGGCAATGTTGGCATCGGGACGTCCAACCCGAGCTATCTTTTGACGCTCTCCGGTTCCCAGAGTTCCTATATGAACTATATCTATAATACCAGCACCGCCCCGACGGCGGCCGGAATGTACATCAGAAGCGACGGCGCCGGCAATCTTTTGACTTTGGACTACGCGGGCACAGACGTGATGACGGTGACCGGCGCGCAGACGACGTTCAATAATCCGGTCGCTTTCAATTCTGTCGGCGATGTTTCAGTGGCTAACGATATCCAGATGACCAACACCACCGCCGGCTATCTGCGCTTCCAGGGTCCGGGCTACATCCAAACCGAAAGCGCTTGGCAGAATTTAGACTTGAATTTATCCGCGGCCAATGCCGGCAACATCATTTTCAATTCCGAGATCCAGAGCACGGGTTCGAGATTCAATGTCAACGGTACGACGGGATATGTGGGAATCGGCAATACTAACCCGACCGCTCTTCTGACTTTGGCCGGTTCTTCCACTTCTCGCGCTTCGCTTAATATGGCTTCCGGAGTCGCTCCTAGTTCTCCTAATGATGGAGATGTTTGGTATGACGGGACCCATCTTTGTTTCCGTTATGTTTCCACCAACAAAGATCTTCTGGCTGGAGGCGGGGGTGGGGGAAATGGAGCGGTAGACAGCGGCACAGCCGGTTATTTCGCCTACTATTTGACCAGTGGAACTGAAGTTAGTAATCAAAATATTCTCTTTACCGATGGTACCAACGTTGGCATCGGCACATCCAATCCCACGCAATCACTTTTTATAGCCGGTTCTAATCCTCTCGGCACCAACATCGATATCAGCAATTCTTCAGCGGGCGGAATCAATTGGGTGATGGCCAGCAACGGTTCCGGCGCTAACTATGGACCGGCCGGAAGCTTCACCTTGAGAGACGATACTGACAATCTGAACGCTTTCACCATTTTGCCATTAGTCGGATATGTCGGCATCGGCACGACTAATCCGATGGCTCTTCTTGATCTTGGAGCGGCTACCCCGACTGCCGCTAGTCTAAACATCACTCCTTCGGCCAGTGTCGACCCGACCTCTCCCAATGTCGGGGATGTGTGGTTCAATGGGACTAATTTATTTTTTAGAAAAAATAGTTCTACCAATGTTGATCTTCTGACTTCTCTCGGCAGTCAATGGACCACGGCTATCAACGGAACGGATGTTTATTTTGGATCAACTTCTTCCGGCAATGTCGGCATAGGAACAGCTACTCCGAGCGCGGCTTTGGAAATCAGCGGGGGAATGAGAGGAATAACCGGACTAAAAATTG
>Ga0182027_10016689_pt1 | contig 10013 bp, 11 predicted proteins | sample 712E1DmetaG_FD_121300 | JGI IMG/M metagenome (GOLD analysis project Ga0182027, IMG submission 121300) | Permafrost microbial communities from Stordalen Mire, Sweden - 712E1D metaG (Illumina Assembly) | ecosystem: Environmental > Terrestrial > Soil > Wetlands > Permafrost | place: Sweden... | reverse complement strand
GCAGATCCGGGCTGCCTTTTTCATAAGCGGTCAGCACCCCCAGCGGTGCATCCGGGAGCAGGCGTATTTCGCCCGCTGTGGAGAGATATGCGCACAACGGCCGGTGCCAATAGATTTCGTACCGGCCCACCCGGGTGGCCGGGAATTGGAAGCGATACCCGAACAAGCCGCCCGCCAGGATGGCGGCTTTGGCCTGTTTCAATTCATCCACCGTTGCATTCGGTCCATCAAGCAGCAGTTCGAAATTCCTTGTCCACAGCTGGCAGTTCCGGGCCATCGGCTTGTCGTACAGGCCCATGACTTCCAGGTCGGTGCTGAAAAGGACCCGGGCTATTTTTTCCAGGCGCGGATTGAGCGCCAGCTCATCCTCGGAGCGCCGGTTGCGGTCCCAGCGGTGAGTGCGCGTATATTGGGGCTTCAGCAATTCCTGTTGGATTTCGGCCGGGTCCACATCCGGGTGGGGCTCGTGCAGCCAGCCGGTCTGCGGCACGCGCACGCCTTCCGCTCCGGCACGGCGCGGCACCAGCCGCAGCAGGGGGATCTGCCCGGCCAGCGGGAGCTCCTTTTGCAGACGGCCATAAGTTGGCGTGCCCCAGAAAACCAGGCTGCCGGGGAAGGGCAGCAAGTGCAGCCGGCCGGCCAGGTAATTGGCCTTGACCTGCGGCGGAAGCAGGCCGAACGGGCGGAAGGTCAACAGGTAGCGAACCTTGTCCCAGGCGGCGGCTTTATCCACCAGGAACTCGCCTGCCCAGCCTGGTAACAGGCCGTCGGTCAGGGCTGTATCGCCAGGCAAGATGCGGAATCCTAGGTCCAGCGGCCCGGAAGGGGGGGCAATGATCTGCTCCTGGTAAACCGCGGACAAAAGCCTGCTGATGAAACCGGTAAACTCTTCCGCATCCAGTTCCTGCCCGGGCGAGGCGAAAAAGCTTTTCCAGAAAACGAACTCCGGCCCCTGTTCGCTGCCCCCAAAAAAAGTCCACAGCAGCCGGCCTTTATCATCCTGGGTCGGCGAGAGCGCCAGCGGCAGGATGGAAACGTAGCGCTCGTGCGCCAGGCCACCGGCCTGGGCAGCCTGGGCCAGCTCGGGCGGCCAATAGGGGTTATCCTGCAGGTTTTTGTTTTTATGCCCCGCGATGAAACTGTCCGGCAGGCCCTGGCCCAGCCTGGGCACATGGCTCATGATGTGGCGGGCGATCCATTCCAGGCCGGGTTTTAGCTGGTATGCTTCCTCCAGCTCGGAGACGGCCCAGCCAAAGGGATCCGCCTCGGAAAAGAGCGTATCGTCGATGGCGCCGGAAGGCAGCTGGCCGAGCTGCGGGGCCGGCATGAATTCGGAATAGGCCGGCAAAGGAAAGGCGCCGGCCCGGTTGTACCACGGGTATCCCTCGACCAGGCGATGCCAGCCGACTGTCTTGGTAAGAGTAGGTAATGATTCCATAGGGGAACCTCCATGCAGATTATACGAGGAAAATTGGGGATAAGGGAACCAGGTAATAAGGGGAAAGGAAGAAACGGGAAGGGATCGATATCGAGGGCGGCGCGAGGGCCCGGAATAAACCGACGAGGAACGAAGCCAGATATGGGGGTTTCCTAAGGAAAAGATTAATGACCCTTGGAACCTATTGACATTATATTGTGCATATCCTACAATTAATATCGTAATTATCTATAAAATAGCCTGGCCTATCACCGGCTGCCCGGATTCCCGGACACGCGTGCAGAGGATTTGATGAGGAAACTGTTATTTTTCATGTTGATAAGCCTGGATGGGTTTTACGAAGGGCCAGGGCATACAATCGATTGGCATAACGTGGACGAGGAATTCAACGAATTTGCCAATGCACAGCTGGATGCGGCCGGCATGCTGCTATTCGGGCGGGTAACGTACGAGATGATGGCGGCTTACTGGCCGACAGAGGCGGCGGTGAAGGATGACCCGGTCACGGCGGCGGCCATGAATCGGCTACCGAAGATCGTTTTCTCACGAACGCTCCCCAAGGCAACCTGGCAGAATACCAGACTGGTAAAAGACAATATAACGGAAGAGGTTGCGAAACTCAAGCAACAGCCGGGCAAGGACCTGATCATCTTCGGGAGCTCGGACCTGGCGGTGAGCTTGATCCAGGCCGGGTTGATCGATGAATTTCGGATCCTGCTGAACCCGTTGGCCCTGGGCAATGGCAAAGCCTTGTTCAAAGGGCTGCCAGGCCGGCTCGACCTGGAATTAATCAAGACCAGGACGTTCAAGTCGGGGAACGTGCTGTTGTATTACCGGCCGAAAGAAAAATCAGGCCAGCGGAAAGCCCCAGTGATGGAGGCAAAGGAATAGCGGTGCTGGATGGGCGGCGAGGCCCATTCAATACCGCTTTTGCATTCCCCAGCCCAGGCGATCCCAAAAGAAAGGAAAACCGGTATGCCGAACAGCAAAAAAAACCATCCGAAAGCGGGCGAGCTGAAAACCCGGCTGACGAGCACAAGCAGGCGGCGCTGCATTTCCTGAAGCTGGTCGAGTCAGGCCAGATCGAGCAGGCCTACCAGCGCTACGCGGCGGTAAACGGCAAGCACCACAACCCGTACTTCCGGGCGGGGTTCCCGGCGCTGCAAAAAGGGATGCAGGCGAATCACGATCAGTTCCCGGACATGCGTCTTACGGTTAAAAATGTGATCGGGGAGGGCGACCTGGTGGCCGTGCACTCGCAGGTGGTGCAGAGTCCGGGCGAGCAGGGCATGGCAGCCGTGCACATCTTCCGGTTCGAGGGCGACAAATTTGTCGAATTTTGGGACTGCGGCGAGCCGGTTCCGACCGATTCCCAGAACGAGGATGGCATGTTCTAGTAGAGGAATGAAGGTAATGACCAAGATGATGACTGAAACGATCCATACGAAAGAGGACCTGCCGGGCAAGTTCGCCCCGGTGAACGGCCTCAAGCTGTATTACGAGCTGCACGGCAGCGGGGAAGCGCTGGTGATGCTGCACGGCGGCGTTGGGGCGAGCGAGATGTTTGGCTCCAACCTGGCGGCGCTGGCGGCAGACCGGCAGGTGATCGCGGTGCATTTGCAGGGGCATGGACGAACGGCGGATATCGACCGGCCGCTCAGCTACGAGTTGATGGCAGACGACATTTCCGCCATGTTGAAATACCTCAGAATAGAACGGGCCGATATCCTGGGTTACTCGCTGGGCGGCGGCGTGGCGCTGCAGACTGCCATCCGGCACCCGGAAATGGTACGCAAGCTGGTGGTGATCTCGGCTCCGGCCAGGCGGGAGGGCTGGTACCCGGAAGTGCTTAAGGGCTTTGACCAAATGGGCCCGCAGGCGGCGCGCTTTATGGATCAAAGCCCGCTGGCCCAGCTCTATCCAAATGTCAACTGGGCCAAGCTATTCACCAAGATAGGAGAACTGCAAAGGCAGGACTATGACTGGTCGAAGGAAGTGGCGGCGATCCAGCTGCCGGTGCTGCTCGCTTTTGCGGATGCGGACGCAGTACGGATGCAGCACATCATGGAGTTCTTTGCACTGATGGGCGGCGGCCAGCGGGATGCCGGATTGGACGGATCGTTGCGGCCGGCGGCGCGGCTGGCGATCCTGCCGGGGCAGACGCACTACGATATTGGACTGTCGTCCGCTCTGGCGGGCGTCATCAGGCCGTTCCTGGCGAAGGATGAATAGAACGCGGATGGCACGGATTTAATGGATCTGCGCGGATGAAACATAAAAATATTTCTTAACAGAGGAAAGATTTTTAACACAAAGGTCGAGAAGTGGACACAAAGGTACACGAAGGAAAAATAAAAAATACAACCAGAGGAAAAAGATTTAACACGAAGGTCGCGACGTGGACACAAAGGTAGACAAAGGAAAAATAATAAATACAACCAGAGGAAAAAGATTTAACACGAAGATCGCGAAGTGGACACAAAGGTACACAAAGGAAAAATACACAAAGGAAAAACAAAATAATACAGCGGAAATTTCGGTGAATGGTTAATAACAATTTCAGGAGAATGCGGCATGGAAACCCGGACTTATAAAAGGCAAGCTCTTATTTTATTCAGTATGGGCGTGATGGCGGCCCTGATCCTGTCCGGGTGCAGCCCGCTGGCTTTGGGAATCCCGGAGGACGCCACCGAAACCCCCACCCCCACAGCGACCGTGGTGGTGGTTCCAGGGGCGACGCCCGCGCCGGTGGTGACGCTTAAAGTTTCCCAAAACGCGGCCCTGGGCAGCTACCTGACCGACGAGAGCGGATTTACCCTTTATTATTATAAGAATGACAGCGCCAGAACCAGCCAGTGCAGCGGCGACTGCCTGCAGACCTGGCCAGGGGTAATGACCGCGGGGGCGCCGATCGCGGGCGACCCTTCCATCAAGGGCAAGCTGGGGTGGATCAACCGGCCGGACGGCGGCATGCAGGTGACCTACAACGATATGCCGCTGTATTACTACAGCAAGGATAACATCCCAGGCGACACGAACGGCCAGGGGGCAGGCGGGAAATGGTTCGCCATGCCCCTGCAGGGGCCGTGAAATGGACAGCGGTACGGGAGAGAATCAATGAGAAAAATAATCGTGAGCGAATTCGTCAGCGTGGATGGGGTAATGGAAGACCCCGGCGGAGCCGAAAAATCCGAGCGGGGCGGCTGGGCGTTCCAGTTCGAGCGCGGGCCGGCCGGGGACAAATTCAAGCTGGACGAAGTTTTGGGGTCAGAAGCGCTGCTGTTGGGGCGGGTGACGTATGAAGGGTTCGCGGCGGCCTGGCCCAGCCGGAAAGATGAATTCGCCGACAAGATGAACAGCATGCCCAAGTATGTAGTCTCGGCCACGCTGAAAGAGGCCGGCTGGAAAAACTCGACCCTGATAAAAAGTAATATCGTGGAGGAAATATCCAAGCTGAAAGCCAGCCCGGGCGGAGATATCCTGGTGGCCGGCAGCGGCCGGCTGGTCAATACGCTGATGGAGAATGAACTCGTCGATGATCTCAGGTTGATGGTTTTCCCGGTGATCCTGGGAAAAGGAAAACGGCTCTTCAATGATGGGCTGGCAAAACTGCCGCTGCGACTCGAACAAGCCATTTCGACCGGCGCGGGCGTGCTGATACTCATCTACCATAAATTATAGAAGAAGCGCATTTTACGTGACTGCACCCAAAATGCGAACTCCTCCCAAATTTTTGGATGGTTCCAAACCTTGATCTTCAGAAAGGAGCTGGCGTATGAAAAAAGTGATTTCGAAAGACGGTACGGAGATCGCCTATGATATAAGCGTCCAGGGACCGGCGCTGCTGTTGGTGGATGGGGCGCTGTGCTACCGGTCCTTCGGCCCGATGCCGGAGCTGGCCAAGCTGCTCTCGCCACACTTCACGGTGTATACCTACGACCGGCGCGGGCGCGGCGGCAGCGGCGACACCAAGCCGTATGCGCTCGAACGGGAAGTGGAGGATATCGAGGCGCTGCTGGATGCGGCAGGCGGATCGGCCTTCGTCTTTGGGACCTCCTCAGGCGCGTGCCTGACGCTCGAAGCGGCGATCAGGCTCGGCAAAAAGGTCAGGAAGCTGGCGATGTACGAGCCGCCGTACGAATCCGGCAATAGAAGCGCGGCGGCCTGGAAGGATTACCGGAAACAGCTAAACGAATTCCTGGCGACAGGCCGCCGGGGCGACGCAGTGGGGTTGTTCATGCAGTTCGTCGGCATGCCGGCCGAACAGGTGGCGGGGATGCGGCAGTCCCCGGCCTGGCCGATGTTCGAGGCCGTGGCGCCCACGCTGGCGTACGACGCGGCCGCGATGGGCGAAGACCGGGCGGTGCCGGTCAAGCGGGCCGCAAAAGTAGCGGTGCCCAGCCTGGCCATGAACGGCAGCGCAATTCCATTCATGCTGGAGACGGCCAAGACACTGGCGAAGGCCATCCCGCAGGCGCAGCAGCGCACGCTGGAAGGACAGGCGCACAATGTGGACCTGCAGGTGCTGGCTCCGCAGTTGGTGGAGTTCTTTGGCGCTTAAGGCACTTATATCAGGAATGCATTCGGCATAGTATCGCCTTATCCGCCGGGGGGCTTAAGCCCCCGGCTAAGAACATCACGCCCGCTGAAGCGGGCTGAAAACCACTCCAAAGCCGTCTGAAAGCAATATCCAGAGGCTTAGTCGAATGGATTTATCCACGGGCAAAGGCTTCGAACTTAAGCCCCCGGCTCAGAACACAAAGCCCGCTGCCCTTCGACTACGGACCTCACAAAGTACGTTCGGTCCTCCTCTCACCTGTACCTGCGGTACTGGCGCAGGCAGGGCGAAGGCTGGAAAAATTCAGATTTTTTTGATCTTTGCAACAGAGCTACAGGAGAAATAAAATGACATTAAAAGCGTATCTTGATACCATCCAGGCGCAGACAGGGAAAACGCCCAAGGACTTTAGAGTCCTGGCCGAAGAAAAAGGGCTGCTCAAAGAGGGCGTCAAGACCGGGCAGATCGTCGCCTGGCTGAAGGAAGATTACGGGCTGGGGCAGGGACATGCCATGGCAATTGTGCTGACGCTGCAAAATGCCACGCAACCCAGGCTAAAGGATGACGAGAAAATCGACCGGCTGTTCAAGGGCGATAAAGCCAGGTGGCGGAAGGCGTATGACAGCCTGCTGGCCAGGATCGGCAAATTCGGGCCAGGTGTTTCAACGGACCCGACCAATACCTATATCAGCATTTTGCGGAATGGGAAGAAGCTGGCGATCGTCCAGGTAAGCAGGGAACGACTGGATATCGGCATCAAGCTGAAAGGGGTCAAGCCGACCGGGCGGTTCGAAAGCGCGGAGGCGTGGAACAGCATGGTCACCCAGCGAGTGCGCATCAGCGACCCGGCGCAAATCGACGCGGAAGTACTGGCGAGGCTGAAACAGGCCTACGAGGCCGCCTGAGAAGCGAGGCGCGACAAATGTGCAGGAATATCCATACACTGTATAATTTCGAACCACCGGCGAGCGAGGACGAGATCCAGGCGGCGGCGCTGCAATTCGTGCGCAAGGTGAGCGGATTCCATAACCCTTCCAGGACCAACGCGGCGGCATTCCAGACGGCGGTTGAGGCGGTGGCAGAGGCCAGCCGCGAACTACTGCATTCGCTCGAGACGAATGCGCCGCCGCGGGACCGCCTGGAAGAAGCCGCCAAGGCGCATGCCCGGGCGGTGGCGAGGTTTGCCAGGTAATGGGTTCCGAGGAGGGCGGAGCAGAGGCCCACCCGGCAGGACCTTATCATGAGATGGGAGCAAAGGCAACATAAGATGAATGCGATCAGACTGCACACTGCAAATGGACCGGCAGGATTGGTTTACGAACAAATCGAGACGCCGCAACCGAAAGACGGTGAAGTGCTGGTGCGCGTGCATGCCGCGGCGATCACACGGGACGAGCTGAATTGGCCGGTGGAGCGACTGCCGGCGATACCCTCCTACGAATTCTCGGGAGTGGTGGCCGCGAATGGAAGCAACGTGGAAGGCAACGCGATCGGAGAGGAAGTTTACGGCCTGAGCTCATTCAAGCGCGACGGCGCGGCGGCGGATTATATCGTGGTTCAAAAAGAATTCCTTGCGCCCAAACCAAAGACGCTCGACCACGTGCACAGCGCAGCCATCCCGCTGGCCGCACTGACGGCCTGGCAGGGGCTTTTCGGGCATGGGCAATTGAGCAAGGGCGAGCGGGTGCTGATCCATGGAGCGACCGGCGGCGTGGGTCACTTTGCCGTCCAACTTGCGCACCAGCGCAGGGCTTATGTGATCGGAACAGTTGCAACCGAGGACATTCCGCTGGCAAGCAGCCTGGAGATGGACAAAATCATCGATTACACCAAGACACAATTCGAGCAGGAGGCCGGCGAAGTGGAACTGGTGTTCGACACGGCCGGCGGAGAGCGGCTGAGGCGTTCAGCGGCGATCATACGCAAGGGCGGCAGGCTGGTTTCGGTGGCTGCCGAACCATCCCAGGAGACTGCGAAGAGGCGGGGAATCAAAGCCGTTTACTTCGTGGTTTCGCCAAACCGAGAACAGCTGATCGAGATCGCGAAGCTGGCGGATGGGGGCGTGCTCGAACCGATCGTGGGCGAAGTGTTCCCGCTGGACAAGGCCAAAGAGGCCTTCGAGCACAGCCTGCGGCGGCATGGAGCCGGCAAAATTGTGCTCAGCATCGCCGAGGAATAGAGGCGATCTTCGTTTTCAGGAGATGGCATGAAAGCTAAACACTGGCTGGTATTTATCCTGCTAGGCGCGATCTGGAGCTCTTCCTTCATGTGGATCAAGATCGCCGTGCAGGAGGTCGGCCCGATCACGCTGGTGGCGTTCCGGGCTTCGTTCGGGCTGTTGTTCGGCATCGTGGTGATCGCGATCCAACGCGTGCGACTGCCGAGGACGTTCAAGGCCTGGGCACCGCTGCTGCTGCTGGGACTCACGAACCTGGCGATCCCGTTCGTGCTGATCTCGTGGGGGGAACGGTCGATCGATTCTGCCATCGCAGCCATCCTGGATGCGACCGTGCCACTGTTCACCATATTGATGGCGCATTTCCTGCTGCATGACGACAAAATAACGACGCCGAAATTATTGGGCATGCTGGCCGGTTTTGCGGGCATCATCCTTTTGATGAGCAAGGATATCGGCGCCAGCCCCAGTTCGCTACTGGGGCAGGCGGCGGTGATCGTGGCGTCGATGTTCTACGCAGTCAGCGCGGTATACGCCCGCAAGGTGACGGAAGAAACCCCGGCAATATTGCGCAGCGCAGGGCCGCTGGTCTCGGCCACGGCGGCCATGTGGCTGGGCACCTTCCTGTTCGAAAGCCCGGTAAAAATCCCGCAAACCGGAATCACCTGGCTGGCGCTGCTTTTCCTGGGCGTGCTCGGGTCGGGGCTGGCCTTTGTGCTGCTGTATTACCTGATCAACGAGATCGGACCGACACGGGCAACCATGGTGACCTACCTGTTCCCCCTGGGGGGCGTGATCCTGGGCGTCACGATCCTGCATGAACGCCTGACCTGGCAGGTGATGGCCGGCGGGGCCATCATCATTGCCAGCCTGGTAATCGCAAACTGGACGCCCAGGCGGCAGGATAAGGAGATAGTGCAATCCGTTCAGTCGAAGGAAAAGATAAGCGGGGAGACATGACGAAACAGTCCTGCGCCTTTTAGACCGGAGCGGAGATAATACGGAGGCCGCTAGAGCCTTTTTAAAAGACTGTGATCCAGGCAGCCGTGCTGCAATTCGCAGACAAGGCCAGCAGATTCAGCAGCTCCTACGGGGACAAGCGGCACAAACAGCGGTTTGATGCCCCTTGGGGGCACACACAACTTCCGCCGAAAAGGCGGATTTTGATTCTTGGGCCCTCTCATCCCATCGGAATCATAGGCGAAAAAAGCGGTGAGATGTCCCTTGACCACTGGGTGCAAAAAACGTGAGGGGCATACACAACTTCCGCCGATCAAGGGTATTTTCATACTTGAGCTTTTCATCCATTTCAAGGGACATAAGAATCAAAACAGCGATCCGACTTAATATCCGTTGGGTTATCTGCCAGCTAAAAAGGTTAAAAGTGTACAAGAAGAGTGATACCCAGCCGCTTAAAATAAATTTGTGATACCATATCTCGAGAATGAGTTGCTTACCAGATTCATAAACTGGGTGCCCGGGGTTCCATTTTATTGGTATTTCCTTCGTCTCACTTATCAAACAGGAGGAAGAGAAATATGAGCAAGCGACTTGGTCTCTTTTTTGTTCTGATCTTTCTGGCGGGATGCGGGCAGGCCGCCACACCAATACCGCCAGCCTCATCCACTCCCTTACCATCCGTCACACCAATACCGCCGGCCTCGCCCACTCCCACCCAGGCTGTCTCTCCAACCAATACCGTCATTCCTGCGGCAACCCCCATCGTTGTCGGGCCGGTGGTTGGCGGTCCGGCCGGTACGGAGGGCTATCCATGGTGGAACAATACGGTCTTTTATGAAATCTTCGTCCGTTCCTTTTTTGACAGCAACGGAAATGGCATC
>Ga0182027_10016688_pt1 | contig 10013 bp, 9 predicted proteins | sample 712E1DmetaG_FD_121300 | JGI IMG/M metagenome (GOLD analysis project Ga0182027, IMG submission 121300) | Permafrost microbial communities from Stordalen Mire, Sweden - 712E1D metaG (Illumina Assembly) | ecosystem: Environmental > Terrestrial > Soil > Wetlands > Permafrost | place: Sweden... | reverse complement strand
TTTGTGGCTGACTTCGCGGGCGGTGTCAGGATTCTATCTGAACATGATGCCGACGAGCTGAAAGGAACCAAGGGATCGATACTGGACCATCTGCACGGAGAAGTCCGCATACCGTCTGGAAAGATGGCGGGCACGTATTTCCTGATAGATAAGGAGTGGTGTTTGGTCGGCGACGACTTCCTGCGAACTCTGTCCGGTGAGTACGAGAGTTTCATGCGTAGCGACTGTTTCTGCCCGTTGCCGCTCGGTACTTGGACGACGGGAACGGAAGGGGCATACAATGAATCGCATCTCGACCAACAGGGCTTCCTCGTGGGCGACCGTATCACCATGGAAGGAATCGAGCTCTTCGACCTCCTGCGCTACGACGGAGAAAACCTCTACATAATTCAGGTGAAGGACGGATTGGGAGCTTCGACGCGCGACGCCTGTTCACAGTTGAGGAATTCCTCGCGCCTCATAGAGGAATCCGTGAAGACTTCCGAATGCGCCAAGCTTCGCGAATACCATTCGCGCTTATCCATTTCTGGAACTGCTTACGCCCAGACCGAAAAGTTCAAGGCGCAAATGCGGGCGGTGGGAACGGCGGATGACTTTGTAAATCTTTTTAAGTCAAAGAAAAGAGTCTATGTTCTGGCCTTCCGCTATGGCAATCGCGTCGAGGATGCGGTCGGTACGGGTTCCAACATAGCAAAATTCGAAATACTTGGTCTTAAAGACCATATAAAAATGACGGACGCGCAATTCAGGCTGTTCCAAATAAAGGATTCTTAAATAAGAGAGCGATGTTTTTTCACCCACAACAGATATTTGATTCGCTCGAAATCAGGGAGGAGTTCCGGAATATCGCCGAAGAGGCCCAGAATAGAAACCTCTCGCCGCAAATGGTTTCGAGATACTTCCATTCTAAGGATAACCCCGACCAATTCGCGCTCTGCTGCAAATCCATCTATGGAATCGTGAAGGACAAGTTGAATGACGATTCCGTCATGGATGAACTCATTGGCGCGAGTTCAAAAAATGGGTGGCAAGCGATGGCTTTATTTTTCGGCGACGTGAAAGGGCAATGCGACCGGGACTTGATAGCCACGAGAATATGTGAGTTCGCCGTTATAAAGAACTGCCGCACTTTGGACGAATACATTGAGTCTTTAGCCGATAAGAAGTCCTATGAAAACCTAGGAATCGACGTCGGCGACGATGGGATGGCTGATTTGTCGGGCGGATGTTTTGAACTCAAAGAATTCGGCATCCTCGAAGGCGATAAAAGATTGTTGTACCCGCACCAATTTTTCCGACGCGGTTTCAGAGATGCTCTTCTCGGGATACCTCGCCTGCTAATGAGCGCTTTAGACGGAGGGGTAAAAATCAAAATGCGGATTGACCCATACAGGCAGACCGCACCAAGCAGGTATTTTGAATACTACGAATTGGACAGGTGGTATGGATTAGAATTCTCGAAAGAACTCCTCGATAACTCCAATATTGTTGGCAGGACGGTTCATTTCAGCACCGGAGTTTTTGACTTGGGATACGATGCCCGTTTCACCGTTTTTAGGACGATGATGATGGACGCGGGCATAAGGGAGTTTGCAATCGAGGAGTACTGCCCCTTGGTTTTGTTCGACGGCACGAAATCGCCCGGCACCGGTACCAATTCGTGCATACAGAAGTTCGCCCACCTCTGCTACGACCAGAACAAGAGATCGTTTACCCATCTGGACGGCGCGGTCAGGGTCTTCGCCAACGACGAGTACGAATTAATGTACAAGGCAATCGAATCAGGGGGAGATATCGGCGACAAGGCGGGGGTAAGGCACAAGATGTTTTTGGTTGAGGGGGAAATCGAAATGAACAATATCCAAGACATACTGACGGAGTGGTTTCGGATGAATCCGCACATTCAAGAATACTTTTCCGGCGAAAAAATCACTCCTCCGATAGCATACGAAAAACTTGAAAAACTGGTCGCGATAAAATAGGATAATTCGCGCTAACTTGGCAATCCGCCGACGAACTTTTCTATGTCGCTCATGGCTCCTATAGCCAAATCGATAGCGTCGTACTCTTTACCGTCGACTGTTATAAAAAACTTAGGTTTTACGGATGTAATATTTTTGGTAAGGCCGCCAGGGGCTTCGATGAGGAATCCTTGAGAAAAATTGATTGCATTTGCTTTGACCTGCCATCTTGGCGCATCTGCGGCACCATGTTTATTTTTCGTATCTATTTTACAAACGATGAAGATATTCGTGCTGGAGTCGACCATCTTCCGCCAGCTATCATTTGTGCAGCGTTTTTCAGCGCTGAGCCAATCGCCCAATCCATTCATCTCCGCACATACATGGGCGAACGCCTGTTGCGCGTCGAAACCTGGGGCTGTCTGGACCCCTATTGAGCAGGTGGATTGTAGTTTTCTAACCTCGTACCTTATGGCGTCTAATTTTTGATTAGAATTCTTATGCACATTTAGGCGTTTTCGTTTGCGATTATGACATTATCACCCCGTTGAAACCGTCTTTTACGGTACCGCTGATAAGTATCGCGCCGGATTCATCGGCTACTTCCATACGAATAGCTTCCTTGCTGTCTCCGCGCAGTTCAGTTGCCTTCGGCTCTGCTTTGTTAAGGATTTCTTCGTGGTTTGTGGGGTCTTCTACGAAAATTTCAAAAACTTTATTTCCGTCGAAAATGTTTTTTTCTAGCGCTGAGGGGTGGTTGGTGAGAGTAACTATTAATTTATGCATAAATGGTTTTTTACATGCTGCTTAAATTTTTGTACGCAGATTCTTTAAACGCTCAAGAAGTTCATCGTAGAGAATGAAGCTTATATTTTTAAGCGATACTCCAAGTCTGCGGAAATCCTCCATCTCTTTTTCCGTGCCAAACTGTTTACTGCTTCCGACGATAATATAACCGCGAGGCCTAATAACTTTGATATCGACATGTTTTTTACGTTTAACCGATTTCGTGTATCCGTCGGCGTTGCTGATAACTGCATCGATATAATTTTCAATCTGCGATATCGCCTGCGCGATCTCCGGCTTCCAATAGTAATTGTCGTGATTTTTATCAAAAGCCAAAATACCAGTATCGTGCCGCTTGATTTCAAACACGTCGATGAAGCCGTATACATCGACAAGAACGAAGTCCGGGTAACTGACATCAACGCTAACGTTCTGCTTGTCGATTGACGTTATGTAATTTGCCAAAAAATGAAATACCTTATTTTTAAGGAATTTTTGCCACTCCTCCTCGGGAGTCTTCTTTTTTAATTTGGCGGCAAATTCGCTAATTACGTTATCAAGAAAAATCCGATCGGTCGCGCTTTTCGTATCGCGGATAAGCTCGTCTCTTTCGGCACGAATGCTTTTCTTTTTGCCCTTAACGGATGCCGCAAATATCTTAGGGAATAAAAGCTTAAGGCCTTGAAGGTCTTCTTCATTTAGCTTTTCAGCCACTTTAGTCCTGCGCAAGATCGATGCTATTTCGCCGCCTTGGTAATCATCAAAAGATTTTGACCCTAGTTTTACGCGTTTAGGAAATTTCGTGCTTAAAAATGAAACGACCGTTTCTCGCAACTCGTTATTATTGTCTTCATTAATCCTGCCGAGCCTTACTAAAAGATTGTGAACCTCGCTGTACGGAAGCGTTATCTCAACAGGCTTAGTCCCTATTATCGTTTTAACGTCTTTGCTCGTAATTACCAACGATGCCGGTTTTTCTCCTGCCAAATACTTTTTTATTGCTGAAAGTAAAAATGTTCCTTTTTTACCAAGGCCATATCCGCCTTTATACAGATACAGACCAGAAGGCAGTTCCACATAACCTTTAAAGGTTATTTTGTCGAAAGCTTTAGCTTGACTACCGCGTATATAATAAATTATTTTTTTAGAACGAGGATAAACTTCGTAAATCAAAACAGATGGGTCTTTTTGGTCAAAAAACTTTTTTGGCACTTCTTTTTTCGATCTCTTTTTAGGCATAACTGCTGTTAGCTTGTGAATCATTTTTTCCTTTGATTGATATTTATCATACACCTAAAAAACATACTTATCCACAGGTCTTTTTTAACTGTTGAAAAGTCGGCCTTGCAAAAAAACTTATCGAGAGTAAGGTAAATATACAATTGAATAAATCGTGAGCAGCTGCTCATTTCTCCGAACGCATAAGGTAGGCAGTCAATCATGTCTTTTAGACATTTTTGGCATACCTACTAAAGCAGTTGGCGACGCCAGTCTAAAAGACCGGCGTTTATTTGTATTTATTTATTAATCCGTTAATTAATTATTGCAATATGCAAAGCAATGACTTGCACATCGTCCAAGTCCCGATCTCGGACTTGAAACCGTCGATCTATAATCCTCGCAAACATAGCAAGGAACAGATGGATCAGCTTAAGCAATCGATCGAGAAATACGATTGTGTCGAACCGTTAATCGTAAACGGCGCGGAGGGGCGGGAGAACATCATCATAGGCGGCCATTTTCGTCTGGAATGCCTAAAGGAATTGGGATACTCAAACGCGCCGGTGGTGTACGTGCATATATCCGACATAAAGAAGGAAAAGGAACTCAACTTGCGGCTCAATAAAAATGTCGGTTCATTTGATCTGGAACTTCTCGCTCAATTCGACGAAAACTTCCTCAAAGACATTGGCTTTTCGTCCGAGGAGCTTGATTCGATATTCGATATCGAAGACAATCCGGAAATCTTCGACCTGCAAAAAGAACTTGAGAAGCTCAACATCAACAGCATTGAAATTAAGAAGGGCGACCTGTGGCAACTTGGCGAACACCGAATGTTCTGCGGCGATTCAACTGTTGAGTCTGACTTGCTTAAGCTCATGGGCGAAGACCGGGCAAATGCCGTGATAACCGACCCCCCTTATATATTGGACTATTTAAGCGGCAAAAAGAAACACGGTCAAGCAACGGAAGGATTCGGCTACAAGCGCGACCGCAAATATCTCGAAACCGATGTTTTGCCCGACGACTTTACCGAGAAATGGATGGCGAACGTGAGCAAAGTGCAAAAGCCGGACTTCTCCATTCTGGTCTACGAGAACTGGAAAAACATTCGCGTTATTTGGGGCGAGATGGAAAAGCATTGGAAAGTAAAAAACATGATCGTTTGGCATTTGCCAAACAGGGTACAGAACTTCGCGGCTAAGTATAAGTTCTTCAACAAGCACGACATTGCCATGGTCGGATCTTCGGACGGCTTCAAGCTCAATGAGGATCCGGAAGAAGAACTATTGGAGAACGAATACGAAACCGCGCTCTTTGCCATCTCAGGTAAGCCGCATTGGGAATCGTACGAGAAAGGGAAAAAATACTGTCCAAGCGATTTTATCGAGTATAAGTCGGCGGATGCCAAGAGTTCTGGTCAAAGCATTATCTTCGGCACAAAACCGATCGAAATTCTAATTCCGTACATCAAGGTACTGACCAAGCGCGACGATATCGTAATCGAGCCGTTTGGCGGGTCAGGGTCGACCATGATCGCTTGCGAGAAGATGAAGCGGCAGTGTCGCCTCATGGAAAAGTCGCCCATATACGCCGAGGTAATCCGCAATCGTTGGCAAAAGCTCACCGGCCAAAAGGCCATTAAGATCAACTAGCATATGGTAAGCAGAGAATCAAAGGATAAGTTCCTCGATGTGTTGAGGAAAACGCCAATTGTTCAGCTTGCTTGTGATCGGAGTGCAATCTCCCGCGCGTCTCTATATCGTTGGAAGAAGACCAGCCCGAAATTCGCTAAAGAAGTCGAGCAAGCTATCTCTGAAGGCAACGGTCTCATTACCGATATCGCCGAAAGCCAACTCCTCCAAGCGATCAAAGAGAAGAATATTACCGCCATCATGTTTTGGCTCAAGCACCATCATGCGAGTTACGCGAACAAGCTAGAAGTTAAAGGAAGCTTTAACGTGAACGAACGCCTCACGCCCGATCAAGAAGCTCTCATTAAAAAGGCGCTTAAGCTCGCATCATTCATTCCTAACAACCCGTTACCTTATGACAACTCGAAACAAGAAAGAAAGTAACATCGCCAAACTGACGCGTAACATCGTCCATAAGGCGGTCGTCAGGCGCGGACTGACTAAGATCAGCCACCTCTGGTTTTTCATGGTCTATCTTGCCCATCACATCACCTACGAGATCGCGCCGTTCCAGCAGGAAATGTTCGACATCACCGAGCGCGAAGACGTAACGACATCGGTAGTGGTGAGTTTCAGGGGAAGCGGAAAAAGCACGATTATGACGACCTCGCTTCCAATTTGGGCGATTATGGGAAAACAGCAGAAGAAGTTTGTGCTTATTTTGGCGCAGACCATGCCGCAAGCCAAACAGCACCTCAAGAATATCAAGGATGAATTAGAGCGCAATACTCTTCTCAGGAACGACCTTGGACCGTTTCAGGAAGAAACCGATGAATGGCGTTCGTATTCTCTAGTTATCCCGAAATACAACGCCCGCATCACCGCCGCCTCCATCGACCAAAGCGTGCGCGGCATGAAGCATGGGGCGCACCGTCCTGACCTCATCATTTTGGACGATGTCGAAGACTTGAACTCCGTAAAGACCCAAGAGATGCGCGACAAGACTTACAACTGGGTAATGAGCGAGGTGATGCCTGTTGGCGACAAGAATACGCGGTTTGTCTTTGTCGGGAACTTGCTTCATGAGGATTCGCTCCTCATGCGAATCAAGAAACTCATCGAGGACAACAAGATGAACGGCATTTATCGCGCGTACCCGATTGTCGACGGAAACGAGAACATCGCCTGGCCTGGCAAATATCCGAGCATGAACGATGTCGAGGATGAGCGACGTAAGACTGCGAACGATGTCGCGTACCAGCGCGAATACATGCTCAAGATTATTCCTGGCGACGATTGGGTAGTGAGGCCGGAATGGATTCATTACTACAAGCAACTTCCTATGGCCGAAAGCCGCAATATACTCACCGGCATCGATTTGGCTATCTCCAAGGGCGGCGATTATACGGCCATGGTCTCCGTTAAGATCTACGGCTACGACGACAATATGAAGATATACGTCTTGCCGAATATCTTTAATGAGCGTATTGAATACCCCGCGCAAGTCGAGGCCTGCATCATCAGGTCAAATTCGCTGTCAGAACACCCAACGACACTATGCATCGAAAACGTAGGATACCAAGCGGCACTGTTGCAAACCCTGAATGACAAAAACATTCCGGTCAAGGAAATGAAGCCGGGGGGGTTGGACAAGGTCAGCCGCCTTAAGTGCATTACCCACATGCTAAAGAACGCGACGGTTCTGCTTCCAGAAGATGAGGAAGCAAAACCGCTCATCAGGCAGTTAATCGGAATGGGCGTGGAAAAATACGATGACTTGGCTGACGCTTTCGTGTACGCCATTCTCGCCGCTATCGAAAATAATCGCGGCGGAGCGATACCAGCCATGTTGCCAGAGTCCATGAAATATTGATTGTAGATAACGGAAAAGCGCGGCTATGATGGCCGCGCTTTTCTTCGATTATTTATGCTTGCCACAAATCCCTGTATTCGATGAGGGCATTTTTCAAACGGTAAATTTTGTCGTCCTCGTTGAGACTGGAAACCTTAGCCGAGGAATAACTGTGAGCCAGATCGCCGGAAACTTGGAACGACGAATCAATCTCGGATAAATCGTCAACCAGTTTCTGTATCTCATTAATATTGATTCCTCTCTTGGCCAAACTGCTCAGATAAAATTGAAGCTTACCTTTGGCTGTAACTTCAAGCAGGGAAAGCGGCGAATCATTCTTGACGAGTTGAACCGAGAAAGAGCCGCGCGTCGAACCGCTTCCGAATTTTACCGAGAAATTATTCTTAAAGAATCTGTATAAATCATCAAGCGCTTGCCTGTCATTGTCCGAAAGATATTGCTTGGCGTCTTCAAAGAAGCTCGCTTCGTCCCAAGACTTCTCGGTTCGGCCGTTTGCCACTTTAATGTCTTTCTTTACCTCCGCCCCAAAGAGCTTCGGTATCATTATTTCCCAAGTATCGTGCTGGTAATATTCAAGCTCGACCGCGTAGACGTCGAACTTGCTGTTCTGATTCAAAAAGACGATTAAGTCTTTCAATTGGTGGTGGAGCTTATCCATCAAAACGACGAACTTGAAAATACCTTCGTTAAGATTACGCTTGATATTCTCCAGCATCAGATCGGCTTCATCGGTGGATTCCAAATGGAAAAATTCAATTAGTTTGCCGTTCAAATCCGTCTTGAATTTTTTATTGACGCTTTGATTTAGATTAGCGACAAAATCGGGAAAGTCCATGCCGGATCGCCATAGCGAAGCGCCGTAGTCCAAGGCTTGGGCGACGACCAATCGCTTGTCGGGATTCTTGTAAAGTTTCGTTTCGACCAAATAAATGTCGCCGTCCTTGTCGACCCCGATCGCGTCTATCGGACCGGAACTTGTCGGAAACTCGCGAGACAAAATTAGCAGGCTTATGTCTTCCTTGGTTTCATAAAGAGGAATAACTTCGGGGTTTTCGTAAATATATTCTTGGAGATGGCCTTCCTTTAAAAACGGCGATTGATCCAAGCGTACGGCCTTTTTTCCTTTTTGAGAAATTATCAGCATATCGACATCAATCTTTGGTTAACGCCCAAACCAGCGAGATGACCCAGCCGACGAGCGTCCAGCCGAGGAAAAGATTCAGGACGAAAATCGCGCCCGCGTTCTTCTTATGCCTGCCAGAAGCTACGAAGCTTGGGAGGAAATAAAGTGCGATGGCAACGAGAAATAATATCAGTCCGTACATATTGATTGTTCAATTATTATTTGCCGCTAAAGGCGGCATCCGAATATCCGACAGGCCAGGGAACGACTTCGGAATCGGCGGGGACTTTAATGTTGAAATAAGTGAATTCATCCGCTTGCGCGTACCATTTGAACCTGACCTGCGTGAAACGGAGGTCGTAAAGGAGTTCGCCCCCGCTCTGCAGGGATTTTATGATATTCCTGTTAGACGCGTATTCGCCGGAAATGAACGTGGCCGTCCTGTTGCCCGCGCCCGAAACCTGCATGTCGCCATCGACCGACCAAAGCACTTTCGAGGTCGCTTCGGCGAATGCTTTTCGCAATATCGGGTACATCTTGGTCTGAACCCTCGATGCTTCTTTTTTAAGCGTGGCGGCCGCCGTCACGATATCGGAGTTTTTTGAACCATTGCCACTTGCGGCATCTTCCGCCCAACGGTTGAAAAGCGCTTGAGTCGGCTTAATACCATCGAGGATGTCGGTTCCAATCGTCTTTTCGTCGATTACGAAAGCTTTGGTAACCGAGATATCTTCATTCAGCTTATCCAATAACCGACGGTCGCTGTCGGCCTGAATTTCTTCTTGAGTTTTAGGAGCGACAACTGTTTCTTCCGGCGTTGACGGCTTGTTGGGATAAGCGACTTGGGCGTTGTTTACGGAAGGCTGGTTTGGAGAATTTTTATAAGCTGACGGCGAAACCATGTTGCCGATAAGCGCGGCCGTAACAGTGAGGAATAAGTATGAGCCAAAAAAAATCAAAGAGAGCTTTCCGCGCGTTGCCCAGCTCTTGAACATGCTCGCGAACAAGGAAGGCTTTATCAGGGCGGCGAAAAACATGATGAGAACTATCCCCGATAATAGAGTTAGGATTGATTGCATATACGGATGCCTTTAAAAATTAAAGCGCTAGCTAGGCGAAAGGCTCCATATATAACACAAAGCCCTGCGCCAGCTGACACCTTTCGGTGCCACATACCCCTTTCGGGATATGACCAGTTGAAGGATGCTGAACGCAGGGTTCAATATCTTCAACTGGTTTTTGCACCATGCCGCAGGCTTTCGCTAACGGTTTAGGCGACAGTAAATTGTGATTAAAGGTTAGCATAAAGCCGATTTTTTGCGAAGCGACTTACCTACAGCTAGGCCTTTGCCGCCTCCTTCTCTAATAGACGAACGTTTTCCAAGGGCTTTTTAAGGCCTTTAGGTGGTCTGGAC
>Ga0182027_10016687_pt1 | contig 10013 bp, 7 predicted proteins | sample 712E1DmetaG_FD_121300 | JGI IMG/M metagenome (GOLD analysis project Ga0182027, IMG submission 121300) | Permafrost microbial communities from Stordalen Mire, Sweden - 712E1D metaG (Illumina Assembly) | ecosystem: Environmental > Terrestrial > Soil > Wetlands > Permafrost | place: Sweden... | reverse complement strand
CGCCCCGACAACCGTATGTCCTACATCCGACAGGTTGTACCGATCAAACTCCGCCAGCCGAACCCTGATATCATATTCCTTGCCGTTCTCTCTGAAATGGGTGTCCGTGTTCCCATCGATGGAAGTCCGCATCGCCCCCGCGATCTCGCCCACGCTTATCCCAAGCTGGGCCGCCCGCTCCCTGTCGATAGTCGCCTTGACTTCCGGCTTCCCGACTTTCCATGAAACATCGGGATTAATCACGCCTTCCGTCGAGGCCACAACTCCCTTGATCTTCTGGGCCACCCGATTCAGTTCACTCATGTCGTTGCCCATGAGCTCAATATCTATCGCCGATAAGCTGTCTCCCAGCCCCGACCCAGTCTCCACCAGCAGCCGACCACCTGATATCACGTCCAACTTCCGGCGCATCTCCTGAGCTATTGTCTGATCCGCCGTGCTCCGCTTGTGTCCTCTCGTAAACGGGCGCAGGAACCTGTCCAGTACGCTCTCTTTCTCCGTCAGAGATATAGTCAACTGCCCATAGTTATCACCCGATTCACCTTGCCTCGACCCGCTTTGGATCGATCCAACCGTGGTGAAAATGTTCTCGACATCGGGAATTTTGGCGATGATGCTCTCCGCCTGCCCCGCAACCGCGTCCGTTCCTTTCAGCGAGGTGCCGACCGGCGTTTCTACATCCACCAAAATTTGCCCCTGATCGCTCTTAGGCACAAATTCGAACCCTAGAAATGGCAGCACCGCGACCAGTATGACCACCAGCAGCCCGAACCCCACGCAGACCACCTGCCATCTACGACGAAGCGCCCAGGCCAGCGTCTCTCGGTAAAGCGAATCCAAATGATGATAGAATTGGTCGAACTTCCTGAACACGCCCCCCGTTGCCTCGATGGCCTCCCCCTGCCGATACCACCTCGACGCAAGCATCGGCGTAAGCGTGAACGAGACCAGCAAAGAGAAGAGAGTCGCCACGGCAACGGTAATTCCAAACTCTCGGAAAAATTGCCCGACAATCCCATGCATGAAAGCAATCGGGACGAAGACCACCACATCCACCAGCGTAATAGTAACGGCGGCCAGCCCGATTTCACTCCGCCCGTTCAACGCTGCCTCAGCCGGTGTCTCCCCTTTCGCCAGGTGGCGATAGATGTTCTCCAGAACCACAATCGAGTCATCAACCAGAATCCCCACCACAAGCGAGAAGCCCAGCATGACCAGCATATTCATCGTGAACCCGGCGAAACTGATCGGAATGAAGGTCGCAATCAAAGACGTCGGGATGGCTATCGCGACAATGAACGTCCCTCTGATATTGTGCAGGAAGAGAAAAACAACCAGAACCGCCAGCAGAGCGCCCAAAATAAGGCTCAGATTCACATCCGACAGGGCTTCCCTCACATTGCTGGATGCGTCATAGGAAACCGCTACTTGGACATCGCTAGGCAGAACGCTCTTTAGCACCGTAAGTTCGTTCTTGATGCCATCCACCACATCCACAGTGTTCGCGTCGGACTGCTTTTGGATGGTGATGCAGACGCTGTCCTTCTGCTTGAGCCGGGCGATTACCTCCCGATCCGCCGACGTATCCTTGACCTCGGCAATGTCCCCGATGGTCAGAATCCGATCGCCGGTCGGGCCTGGAAATCCTATTTTCAGCCTTCGTATCTCATCGGCATTCTTGAACTCGCCCATCGCGCGAACCGCGTATTCCCGGTTGTTCTCCTTGATCGTGCCGCTAGGCACAGCCATGTTCCCCATCGCCAGCGCCTGAGTAATTTGGTTGATCGAGAGCGAATATGCCTCTAATCGCGACTTATTAGCGTTGACCTGGATCTCGCGCTTATCGCCACCAGTGATGTTTACAGAGGCAACCCCTTTTACCTTCCCCAAACGATCCTTGATGACATCGTCCGCCAACTCCCTTACCTGAAGCGCCGGTCGCGCGCTGGATAATGCCATGTAGAGCACCGGGGTCGCGCCTACGTCTATCTTCTGAATAATCGGGTTTTTCGCCTCCGAGGGGAGCGTCATGCGCGCGGCATCCACTTTCGCGCGAACATCGGAGATGGCGGTATCCAGGTTTGTGCCGAGTTCAAACTCCAAGCCGACGTTGGATATATTCTCTTCGGAACTTGAGGTGACGTTCTTGATCCCATTCACGGAGCCGACCGCGTCTTCGATTGGCTTGGAGATTTGCGTCTCTACTTCTTGCGGTCCCGCTCCGGGATAAACGGTCGCGATGTTAATGTAGGGGAGATCGACCTTAGGGTAGAGATCGACCGTCATCCTAGACCTTGCCCGCCATCCTATAACCATAAGGGCGAGGAAGAGCATTAAGATGACTATGGGGCGGCGGATCGATAGATTAGTTAGCCACATGCACCTTCACTCCATCGGACAGCTTATCCTGACCCGATTTCACGAGTTCATCGCCGGCCTGCACCCCGGACAGCGCCTCGACCTCTTCTCTCGTCTCGAAACCAGCCGTGATGGGCTTGAGCGTGGCTGTAGAATTCTTGATTATGTACACTGCGGCGTTCTTGCCGCTTGTTATCAAAGCATCCTTAGGGATAATGACTGTGTTATCATGTCGGGCAATCCGTATCTTCCCTCTGGCGAACATCCCCGGCCTCAGTCTGGCGGTTTTGGATGAAACTTCCATGCGAACCGTGAACTGTCTGCTCCTGGGATCGGCGGTCGGCAATATCTTCGTCAGCACCCCGTCGAATGTGCGTCCCGGCAGCGCGTCTACCGTTATCTCCACGGGCTGCCCCGTCTTCACCTTTGAAACATCGATTTCTGATAAAACAGCTTCGAAATACAAGCTGTCCAGCGCAACGATGTCCATCACCGGCATCCCGGGATTCGCCATTTGCCCCGGCTCCGTGTACCGCCTGGCCACCGTGCCCGCAATCGGGCTGCGAATATATGCGTCCGCGCACATCTGCTTCGCCAGCGCAAGAGCGGCTTCAGCCTGCGCTACCCCTGCTTTCGCCGACTTGATGTCTTCCTCGCGAAGCGCCGTATTCGCGCGATTCGATCTCGCGATTTTCAGCCCCTGCTTCGCCTCATCCGCCTGCGTCTGCGCCCCCTCGATCTCCTCAGCCCGCGCGCCCGCCTTCACTAGGCTCAATTGCTGTTTCGCGGCCTCGTACTGAGATGAGGCGACATCGTATTGCAACTGAATGAGATCCATCTGCTGCTTTGCGAGCGCCCCGTCCGAATATAGCCCTCGCATCCTCTCAAGAGTGATTTCAGCGTTCTTGAAATTGGCCTTCGCGGAATCGACTTGCGTCTGAGCTTGCGCAATCTCCTGGGTTCTCGCTCCGGCTTTGACCATATGCACCCGAGCGTTCGCGCCTTCCACAGCCGCCCGAGCCTGAGCGATTCCCGCCTCCACCTGAGTATCAGAAAGCCGCGCCGCCGTCATCGCCTGAGAGAGCCGCGATTTCGCGACCGCCAGCCCTGCCTCCGCCTGACGAACCTGCGCCATCATATCAGCCGTGTCCTGCCGAACGACCACGTCACCCGCGCGAACCGCATCCCCCTCACGATAAGGCACGGCGACAACATGCCCAGGGATTTGAGGAGACAGACTCACTGAGTGCAACGCCTTTATATCGCCGGACACTTCGATGAAAGAATCCATCCTGCCAACGCGAGCAACGGCAGTTTGCACGAGGATATCAGGGTCTTTCGACGACTCATGCCCCCGAAAGACCCCACGAATCGCCGGCGTTAGAATAATCGCCGCCAACAAGATCAAAGATAACAGAACGATCACCCGTCGTCTCAAATCAATCGCCCCTCACTGGAATAGAGTCTACTCATTGATAACTCGCGCCTCATAAAAGCCTATCAATCCTACCACAAATCCTCCACAGCAACAACACAAACTCAAGCACAATTAATCTTCCCGTTCCCGCATCGCAGGTATCCGGATTTCCCTCGCCCGCTTGCGGGAGAGGGCCAGGGTGAGGGCGTCTCCGTGAGAGTCAACAGCCTGAAAACTTCGAGAATCCGAATTCCCCGAAACAGCCCTCTACTGGATCGTTCGCATAGCCTTACTCAACATCCCCGTCGCTCGTAAAACCTCCGCTTTTGCCACTTCACAGTCATAAAGCGCGCTCACGTAGTTCGTTTCTGCTAATGTCGAAGCTGTTTGGGCATCAAAGACTTCCACCTGGACGGACACTCCGCCTTTGTACCGAACCGTTGCCAGCCGCAATGCCTCTCGCGATTCATCGAGCGCCCGTTTTGCCGCTTCCACGCGCTTCCTGCTCTCTTCTAAACCAAAATACGCCTGTTCAGCCTCCAGCTTCGCGCCCCGAGTCACCTGTTCCCGCTCCGTCTGTGCATTCCTGAAATCACTTTTCGCCTTAGCCACCGCCGCCCTGTTCGCGCCACCGTCGTAAAGCGGGATGTTGATATTGATCGTAGCTTTCCACAAACTGTTCAATCTATCAATCGCGTTAGGATCAAAATCCCGATCGTATTCTAATTCAAAATTGACCTTAGGCTTCCCGGAAATTTGTGCCACTTTTAGCAGAGATTCGTCATAGCCAACCAGCGAATTAGCCCGAAGCACCGCCGGCCTGCAACGGCACGCCGCATCGAGGCATTGCTGCAGACTCATATCGCTAAGTCCCGACACATCCGATTCCACTAGATCAACCGGAGTATCAACCGCCCGCCCAAGCGCTTTGTTAAACGCGCCTTTGGCCAACTCAACGCCATTCAGCGCGGAGATCGATTCATGTCGAACGTTCGCCAGTTCGGTCTCAGCGCGCAGTAGATCAAAGCGCGAAATCGCCCCGGCCTTGTAATAATTCTGAGCATCTTTCAAATGCGCGTCAAGGTTTGAGATCGCATCCATCTGCACCTTGCAATATCGCTGGGCGCGCAGCACCCCGTAAAAGGCGTTTATGACATCTAGAGTAACGTCACTCACCTGCTCATCAAACCCAAACTGAAATGAAGTCTTGTTCTCAACAGCCGCCCGCCTCGCCATCCTGGCGCTCCCAAAGATATCGAGAGGTTGAGAGAACAGAACATCCACCATACGATCATCAAGAGTATCGACGGGAATGATCGTTCCTCCAATATTCACCGTAGGCACCCTATTCAAACGCTGATAAACACCCGTCAAGCTCACATGCGGACGACTGAGAGCCGTCGCCTGATCAATACCTGCGTCAGCCTTCCGAATCCCCTCTAAGGCCAGCGAAATCTCAGGATTCTCTCTTCGGGCAATCGCGATACTCTCCGCAAGCGTCAATCCAATAGCGCAATAGGCAACCCCGGAAACTACACAGAAAATACACGGCAAAATAAAAATCAAAAAGCTCTTAAATCTGAACAATCTTCAATCCACCCATTAGCGATAACTCCCTTTTATTATATCACACACCAATTATTCTCTTAGCCAGTTCAATTTTACTTATAGCCTGTGTTTACCCGCCTGCCCATATTTCATTTCATTACAGCTTGACCTCCTCATGGGCGCATGGTAAAATGCCAATAGACTTACGCTGCACTATTCACTGGGTGAAAATGCAGCGTAATAACCGCTTATCCAACTCGCCTAGGAGGTCTCCAATGCAAAGATTTCTCGTGAGAATTCCCATCTATCTCCTTCTGGTTTCCATCGCCGTCACCGCCGCTTATGCCGGCAAATTGCCTATACAAAGCCCGATCAGACTTTCGGATGGTCAACCTTTGAAGGCTGTCTACTACTTCCCTCATTGGTGGGAGCCGTGGAAGAGTGACGACGGCATTGTTTCGGCGGACCTCAACACTATGAAAGGCTTGGGGTTCAACACCATTTGCGTAGATCACGAAGTCAGCCAGGCAGTTGACAGAGAGTGGTATTGGCTTGACAGAGAGTACAAACTTGCAGACCAGCAGAACATGCGCGTCTTGCCCTGGCTGCAATTGCAGTCGGCAGATCGGAAAGCTCTGATGAAGTTCGCGCACTTGACGGTGCAGGCGGCAATCAACCAGGACAAGAAGGTCGAGGATGATTACATCAATTTTCGAGACCCTGAGTTCAGACGTTCGATGGCCCTGTACGTCATCGCCTATCTGGAGCGTTATGGTCAGAGTCCCGCACTGCTAAGAGTTAAGGAAGGAAAGAACACACACAGAGTCGTCGGCCTCATGCTGGAAGCAGGATGGCGAAATGCCGATGGATTGCCGCTCTCCTTCGACGAAGATAACAACGCATACTTCAGAAAATGGATGAAATCGTCATACTACAACCTAAATCAACTCAATAAGAAGTGGGGCACGAAATACAAGAGTTTTGACCAGATAGATCCTTGTGACAAAAACATTTTCAATTACGAGTTCAAGGACAAGAGCAACATGCCATTCAGCGTCCAGGAGCACACGAGCTTCAGGGCGCGCATGATCGACGAGGCGATGGATGACATTGCTAAACAGGTGCGAAAGCGATTTAAGGATGTGCTCTTCGTCGCCGAAGTAGCCTATCCCTTTAACTCGACTAGCGCGAACGCGGGAGTCTATCGTTGGAACGATGCCAATGAACTTAAATCAGCCGGATTCGCCGATATCCTATTCGTGCGTACCCTGGGCAACACGCTAATTGGCCAACCGAACAATGATGTGATGGTGTATGGCGATAAGTTAGTGGTTCCTGCGTATCGCCTACTCGACGGCGCATCCGATAAGAAGGCGATATCTTTGGCGCTGGACTGTGCAGTAACCGGGAACGGCATGGCCTACTATAACTGGAACGAAAATGCCGACAGCTCTTCAGCCTTGTACAATGCCCCGGACCGCCAGGTGCTTGCGAAGATAATGACCACTACCTACGACGTCCTCTGCGATCCGGACAAGAGGCACAATGTACCTGCCGAAGCGCCACGGCCCAAAGTGACGGCAGCGCCCCCGGTTGTTCAACCGGCCAACCTTCCGGCGGTACAGACTACCATCCCGGCTGCGAGTGCGCCCTCTGTGATTCAACCCGCGCCTGTGATCATTCCGCCGACGTCTCCCAATCCGGGTCCGGCTGCCGACCTTCAGCCTACAACTATTCCTTCTCCCGCCACTGTAACCGCGCCGTCGGAGATAACGCCGGCGTCCCCCGCCCACTAGTGGAGCGTGCATTCGGGAGAGATTGAATATTGCATTCTATTGGAAATCTGGAGATCAGTCCGAATGAAATAGACCTGACGCACACCCTCACGCCTGGGCAATCCTTCCGATGGAAACAGGATGCTCGGGGCCGATGGGTGGGCGTTGTCCATGGCCGGGTGCTCAGGATTTGGCGCGAAGGAAATAAAATTCGCTTCGAGGCATTTCCGGGGGATCCTGACGAATCGTTGATACGCGATTATTTTCGCCTAGACGTAAATCTTGCGGCTCTGTACTCTCAGTTCGCCCAAGTCGATCCAAGGATGAGCGGCGTCATTCAGAGGTTCAAAGGCCTTCGAGTTCTCAGGCAAGAGCCGGAAGAGACGCTTTTATCCTATATTTGTTCCGCCGCGAATTCCGTCAAAAGAATCTCGTCCTCAGTGGAAATCCTGTCAAAAAAATACGGCGAACTGATTGCCGAAGTTGAGAATGAAGAATATTATTCATTCCCGACTGCCGCCACTTTAGCAGCCGTGGATTCCGAATGTATGAAGGGCATTTGCAGCCTTGGATTCAGGTGCGCCAACTTGAATTCAATCGCCCGGCAGTTATCAGATCGCCCAGGATGGCTCAATTCCCTTCGAGGTATGAGTTACGAGGATGCCAGGAAAGGTCTGCTCGAATTGCGCGGGGTAGGAAAGAAGATAGCCGACTGTGTGCTCCTTTTCTCCCTCGACAAAGATCAGGCGTTCCCGGTGGACACTCATATCCGGCAAATAGCGACTCGGTATTACCTGCCTGAATTCGAGCAAAAGTCCCTGACTTCAGCCGTGTATGAGCAGATTGTCGGCCATTTTCAAGAGAAATTCGGCGAGTACGCGGGATGGGCGCAGGAGTATCTATTTTATGAAGATTTGCTCTCACGAGAGGAAAGGTCGCATTAATGCTTGTAATTGAGAATCTGGTGAAGTACTACCGGAAGACACTCGCCGTGAACGGCGTCAGCTTTGTCGTCGGCGATGGTGAGATACTCGGATTGCTCGGGCCGAACGGCGCGGGGAAGACGACTATCCTTAGGAGCATCGCGGGGATAGTCCAGACGACTTCCGGGCGCATAGTCATCGATGGTCACGATCTCTCAAGCGACGAGCAAAACGCGAAGCGCAACCTCGCCTTCGTGCCCGAAACTCCTAACCCCTTCGATATGCTCACGGTCTACGAACACCTGCGCTTCGTCGCTATGGCGTATGATACCATGTTTCGATGAGCGCGCGAAATCTCTTCTGGATCGGTTCGATCTCATCGAAAAGCAAAATGATCTTGTAATAACGCTATCCAAGGGCATGAAACAGAAGCTTGCGGTGATCTGCGCGTTCATTCATGAGGCTCATGTGCTTCTCTTCGATGAACCGCTGATCGGAATCGACCCCAAAGGCGCAAGGGAACTGAAAGATATGATTCTGGAAGCGAAGACCTCAGGGTGCTCTGTTCTCGTCAGCACTCATATGCTGGATACCGCGGAACGATTATGCGACCGGATTCTGATAATCGACGAAGGCTGCACGGTGGCCGAAGGGACTCTTCAGGAACTTCATGAGCGCGTTCATATGAGTGCGGATGCGACGCTGGAAGACATGTTCCTCAAACTCACAGAGAAAGATGACGAGAGTGAAAACACTTCTTTATCTTGAAAGCCGACTCTTCGTAAACTATATCCGATTGACCCTCCGGTCGCCAAAGCGACTAATTCCTGCTCTGTTTATGTCTGTGTATATGATTTTTGTGATCTTCTTTATGGGTTTTCATTCGCACCACGCTGATTCTCAAAGGTTTGGCTTTGTGCCCCAGTATGACTTGCAGCCATTCGTGTTCGCATTTATTTCCCTTTTCTTTATTGGGTACCTGGTGAAGTCATTCGATGAAACGATTATGATTTTTCCGCTTTCGGAGATCGATTTCTTGTTTGCTACTCCCGTAAGTTCTCGCATTATCGTGGGCGTGAAGCTCTTCAAGCTATATATTGTGTACGGGCTTCTAGCGACGTTTCTCGGAGTCATGATGTGGCCTTCCATTGGGATGATGGCTCGCAGTCCAGATGAAGGTCTGCTCCCCATAGCGTTGCTCGGGCTGGTGATGTTCATTGCGTTTGGGATTAACATCGGCGTAGTGATTAATCTCATATCCACTTTTCGCAAAGAGGGCAAATGGTGGCTTGCGTGGGTAATCAAAGGAATCGCCTGGTCGATGCTGGTGTACGCCGTAATCACCTTTGGCACGATGTATAGGCAGACCGGCGAGGCATTATCGAGCATCGAAAACACTTTCATGAAGCCGATTCTTCTTATTCTTCTGTTTCCAGCCAAATGCGCTTCCGATTTGATGATTGCCACGTTATCGGGTTGGCGGTACGTTCTTGGAGTGGAAACCGCCATTCTGTGCATAGTCGCCGTGCTTTCGTTCCTGATGGTGCTGTCCAGGAATGAGAATCCATACGAACCTTCGCTGGCAATCAGCAGCTTGATGGCTTCCAATCGCGCGGCAATTCGTTCCGGCGGATTGATCTGGCTCAAGATGAGAGCATCGAAGCTCGACAAGAGATCATACAATCTTAAACTTAGTCTCCCCCCGTTCGGCAAGGGGGCATGGGCAATAGTTTGGAAGAATATCAATATAGCGCTCAGAACCTGGGCGAAAGGATACACGATAGTACTTGGCTTAATAGCCACTGGACTATGCATGTATCGCTACTACTTGGGAGACCAGATAGACACAACTCTAGCGGCTATTTTGAGCATCGTAGGGGCGGAATATTTCCTCATGGGGACTTCGATGGCGCTGTGAACTAACCCCGATTTTCCGGGCACCCGATAAGGGTGGTAATGCTTATCTCTGCCCGGCTCAGACGGCCAGGCGCT
>Ga0182027_10016686_pt1 | contig 10013 bp, 10 predicted proteins | sample 712E1DmetaG_FD_121300 | JGI IMG/M metagenome (GOLD analysis project Ga0182027, IMG submission 121300) | Permafrost microbial communities from Stordalen Mire, Sweden - 712E1D metaG (Illumina Assembly) | ecosystem: Environmental > Terrestrial > Soil > Wetlands > Permafrost | place: Sweden... | reverse complement strand
TTGTAACTATACTCCATCCCTATGTTCAGCCTGTTGCCTATCCTGTAATAACACCCCAGTCCGACAGGGATTACCAGTGAGGCATTGAAATTGCTCAGGGGGTTGTCATATTGAAGGGAATCGTAATTATAAACTTTGTTCGTGAGTTTGGAATACCAACCTCCGAATCCAAGGCCCACAATCCCATAGACGAAAAACTTTCTTTTTGGACCGGGCCTGAAAAAAAGGTTCGAAAAATTGACAACCATATGAAGGTCGCCCTCCAGAATGAGCCCTGTAAACGAATCATCGGTTTGCTGCCCGTTTTTTACATAGCTTTTTACCCCTCCGTTCAGTATCCCGCTGAATAAGGATACCCTGAAACCGAAAACATTTGAAAAGTAATACTGCCCGAAAAGACTGGCGGCAAGCCCGGTTGATCGCTTAAAAGTAAAATTGCCGACGTTCAGGTCCCCGTGATATATGGCAGGGCCAAAGGTCAAACCGAACTGGCCGGTGTTTGAGAGCACGGCATTGTAATTCGAATTAGCGGGCTGAACCTGTGAAAACCCGGCCCTGCATAAAATGAAAAAACACAAAACCAGGGTTAAACCCGGCTTACTTCTCATAGCTGCGTATTAAAAACCCGGTAAAAATAAGGTCAAATTTCCCTTGCCTTATTCCACGATCAGCTTTTTTGTCAACAACCCATTGTCAGTTATCCATGATACACCTAATACCCTGTTAACCTGAAAAGTATTACTTTTATGTCTGCGGATGACAACCCTCGTTAAACAAAAACATTATGGCATATACAAGGATTAAGAACAAAGCGATTCATTTCACTGCCTCCGGAAAGGGCGGCACTATCGTCCTTCTTCATGGATTTACCGAAGACCTCAGGATATGGAAACATTTCTCGGTAAAACTCTCGAAGCATTACAGGGTGATCTGCATCGACCTCCCCGGCCATGGAAAAAGCGAATGTATTGCCGAAACCCATACCATGGAACTCATGGCAGATACGATATCTGCCATGCTGAAACAGCTTAAAGTGAAAAAATGTCTGATGATAGGCCATTCCATGGGAGGATACGTCACCCTTGCTTTTGCCTCGAAATTCCCGGGCATGCTCAAAGGGTTCGGGCTTTTCCATTCCCACTGCTTCGCCGATTCCCCCGAGGATAAACGAAACCGGACCCGCACGATAGAAGTCGTGAAAAAAGACCGCTTCGGCTTCCTTTCATTGTTCATCACCGGACTTTTTCCCGCTGAAGTACGCCGGAAATTCAGTAAAGAGATAGAATACCTTAAATCATGTGCAAATGAGATCCCCCGCGAAGGTATCATTGCAGCCCTGAAAGGAATGCGTGTACGTAAGGACCAGACCGCCCTGCTGAGTTCAACAGAACTTCCGGTCCTGTTCATCCTGGGCTTAAAAGATTCCAAAGCACCCGTAAGCAGGCTCTGGCAAATGATATCCCTTCCTGCTGTAAGCGAAAGCCTTATCCTGCGTGAATGCGGCCATATGGGCTATATTGAAGCCCCCGCGATCACCCTGAAAACAATAAGGAATTTTGCAAGGAAAGTGTTCTGAGACGAATTAATATGGTTTCAGCCCAGGGCAGGCCCACAATGGCGGGGATTGACCCGGAGAGATTAAAATGTGAACCCCAGTCGGAACATCAGAATACTCTGGTAAGCGAGAACGTTCCGGGTATATTCGGTGGCAATCGCTGAGGTCTGGCCTGGCCCGGTCGACGTAGCCTGGTATATCCAGTAATGATTTGTGCCTGAAACCGACCATATGGAATAATCGGCTGAAGCGTAAATACCAAAACGCTTGGACATCTTTGCATTTACACCGATCTCAAGTGTTGCGAACGGGCCGCCTTTATGGTATGTATCATAATTATAATAGTAATTCCAGGCGATGGGTGGATAGATCCATTCCAGCCATTCATCCATCTGGGTGGTGGGAGTGTTAATGAGAAACTTATATCCTCCCTGCAAAGCAGCAACCGGCGAAAACCTGGCCTTCAGAACAGTATACCTGAACTCGGCAAAAACCGGCAGAAAGGTGAAATTGCCCTTATAATAACTGTAAGTGGGCAGGTTGGTGAACCGTTCAATGCCGGCCCCTCCTCCAAGTCCCAGGTGAGGATTGAATTTATAACCGAATGCAGTCTGCATGCCGCTGAATAAATTTCCCCTCCCGCTGACAACAGCGAAACTTGTGTTGTTATATAATCCCCCGGGTTTTTCCTCAATCCAGCGCTGAAAGGCGCTTTGGCTTTCCACACCCCGGAGGGTAGCCAGTTCAACCGCTTTTGTGCTGCTGTCTTCCTGGGCAAAAACACTGCCCGAGATCAAACCCGAGGCCATGACAAGTAATTGTAAAATGATCCCTGTTGCCCTGTTCATGCTGTTTTCTGGCGGACTAATGCCTGATCTTTAATTTCCTGTCAGGTTCGCGTCCGTAACCTTTGATTATTATATTGTCGGATGTCAGCGTTACAACGGCAAAGGCGTTTTGCCCTGTATCAACCATGCCTTTGAAATTCACGAGATGTATACCATCCCTCTCTTCATATCCGCCTGCATGGTAATGCCCGTTGAAATATGCCTTCACGCAGCGGTACCGCGAAATCAACGCAAAAACCTCCCTGCTGTTGAAAAGCACATGGTCTTCTTTTCCGAATAATGGGAAATGGCATAATACAATAACATTCTGCCCGGCTTTCTGTGCTTCTTCAAGCTGTTTTTCCAGCCATGCCATCTGCTTTGTCCCAATCCCCCCGTTCCAGGGCATCCCGCTGAAATGCAGCTTCATGTAAAGATCACTCAGCATCTCATTTCTCTCCTCTTTCTGCTCCTTGTCCTGGGGAGCAACAAAACTCAGGTCATCTCCGTTCAGGACAATAAAACACCATTTTCCTTTCACTGTTGAATAGGCTCCCATAGGGCATCCTGTATCCATCCCGCGTCCATCCTGCGTCCATCCTCCGTCTGTCCCGCGTCCTTGCTGTATCATTCCTAAATGAAAGACTAAGCCTTCCTTGTATTTCGTTTTGATCATGTAATCATGATTCCCCAGAACCAGGTTGAGTGGCGCCTTGAATCTCCTGAAACGGGGGAGTATGCTGTCATAACTTCCGTAATCATGATCTATCATATCGCCAAGATGGAACACTGCATCCAGCGGCAGGGCATTGAATATTTCTATGCAGCTGTCAAGTTTAGCAAGCGAAAGCCTGTACTGCCTTATGCCATTTGGATCACAATCACAATACTGGCAATCGGTGAAAACGCCGATTCTGACTATTCCGGGATTCTGCGCAATGGAGGCAGCGATGTAAAATACCAGGAAAACTGTGAATGCAAACTTTCTGCCTCTTGACATCCGTTCTATTTGATCAGCCTGGTGAGAATCCCTGTTGCTGAATTATACTGGGCGACAACCTGCCACAAATATCCCGAAGGATTTTGTTTCACAGCCCAGAAATCATAATTACCCACAGCCCTGTCTACGTTCACATCAAGGGCAGTATTACCTGATGCTCCAAAGTAATTTGCAGCTTCATCAACAAAAGCAAGTTTGAAGGTAGCGATATCTGTATGGGTGCCGGTGACAAGGTAGGTCTTTACACCAACCCAAACAGCATCATAAGCGGTAAGGGCATATACATCGGGATTTCTGCCGATACTTTCCATGATCCGGTCTTTCAATGGTTCCCATTTTGCTCTTGCTGATTCATCAAGCCCGAAGATAGGGCAGGGCAGGGCATGGGAAGAAGCAAATCGGCAGGCAGCAGTATCGGCGGTAAGAGAGGCATTCTGGGCAAAGGCAGAGCTCCCGTACCAGGCTACACTTTTAATATGAGGATAATTCCCGGCTGATGAAAGGATACTGGTACCTTCCCCGAAAGAACATAAGTAAACACCGATTTCATCAGGGGGATAACTGGCCAGCAGGGTATTGACATTTGCATCAAGCTGGCTGAGACAGGAAGAGAAATCCGTTGTGCCCGGATCGAATTTAACGACAGTGTTTACAACCCCTCCGCTGCCTGTAAAACCGGAACTCGTTGCACCCAGCAGGTCATTCCCCCAAACGTCGTTGCGGATTATCGGAACGATCACCCTGATGCTGTCGGCAACCAGCATTTTAGTCATGGCCTTCCCCTGGATTACATCGCTCGAAACAAAGCGGAAAATATTATCCCCGGGTATGGCCAGGGAAACAGCAACACTTGACGGGCTAACCACAAGGATCCCATGTGTGTCGGCAAAGGGTTTGATAGCTGCCACCTCGGCGCTGCTGTATGGGCCGATCACCAGCCTGATCCCCTGGTTGTAAAAGATCTTTAATTGCTTCAAAGCTTCAGCTGTATCGGTCTTTGTGTCGGCAACAGGTAACTGTACGTTTACACTTCTGCCTAATGAACTGAGCCAGGCATTGATATCCTGCTGGGCGAACCCTATCGAAACCTGGGAACTCTGGCCGGTTGAGGCCCCTGACCCGGTAAGTGAAAGCAAAACCCCGATACGGATAGTCGCTTGTAACGATGGATTTTCATTATAATGACAGTGTTTGTGACAGGAAGTGAAAAGAAACAATACAGATGCGGCAAGGATGGTGAATGTTAAAGTTCTCATAGTATTTATAATAGTATTAAAACTAATCTTTTTGATACAAACCATAGATTTCATGACCGATATTAAACTCAGGATTTATCCTGATTATCGAAAAATGATGGAAAATGCTATATACAAAAGTAATCCAAATTGCCTTCTTTTGAATATACCACTGGCCGAGTACCTGATTCTTTATTAAATCTATAGACTCTGCTTCTTTTGCCTTTTCCGTTATGAAAAAACCGGCACTTGTCCTCTTCGATACAGGGCTCATTAATTTTTTATCTTTTTTCCACCCGGCCCCGCGCAAAGTGGTTTTTAAATTGTATGTATAGTAATCAACAGGGCTGAACCCTTTTTGAAGTAACAGGTCCCTGAGCCCTTTCCCGTCATAGTAATTCACGTGATTGATCAGAAGTTCAGAAGGCGAACCGGTCAATATGGCTGTAAGGTAATGTTTCCAAACATCCTCGTGTCCATTGGGTGTTAAAAAGTGGAAGTATCCGTCAGGGGCAAGATAACGGTTTACATTGGTCAGAACTTTTGAAATATCAGTGACATGCTCGATAATATCCCGGGCGATCACCAGGTCAAATTTACCGTCACATTCAGCTACATGATTGTCAGGGATTTGCTGAATGGTTTTATAATGGTGATGTTCCTCGTTGAATCTGAGCACCTCCCTGTTGATATCCATTACAGTTATTTCCAGATCAGGAAAGACAAACTGCAAACCCGTCGAAAAATAACCTGAACCCGGGCCTAATTCCAGAACATGACGTGGTGATAATTTTTTATTTTTCAGTGAATACCCGAACAGGACTCCCCGCCTGAAGTTCCTGATACAGTTTTTAATTTGTTCTTTTTTACCGGTTCTCAGTGATTCCTCGATATAATATGCAAGACACCCTGTTGAGGTTTCCCGCTCGGTAAGCATCGGGTCCAGCTGTATATGACTGCATTCAGGGCATTTGACAAGTTTTGAGGTTTTAATGTCCCAGTAATCCACTACCGCAATCTGTTCCCCGGTTTTTTCATTACAGATCCTGCAACACTCATTTCTCTCAACAGGCTTCCCTTCAATAACTGCTGGTATTTTTCTTAAGGGGTTCTTCATGGCATTATTAATACCGGGACCGGCGACCACCGCCGTCCGCGGCAAAGATAGTTCTTTAGGATTGTTTCTTTGGTCTGACAGGTATCCATATCTCTTCTTCCGACAGTGGATCTTCATTCTTATATTTTTTCCCCAATAGTTCAAAATGTGGCCTGTTGTCCAATGTGTAATCAGAATTTGGCAGCCACATTCCGAAGATATTCTGAAAGGTCACAGGCCCTGTGACCGGACCGCCTTTGTGTAAGAAAACTGCATAAAGCCCGCCTGTAAGGATAATAGTTTCCATTTCATCAGGGACTGAATGAAAATCTGTCACCTCAATGGCTGCCCATTTTTCAAACTTAGTAGCGGGGTTAAAATCGTTAAAGTAAAATGGTTCATATACTTGTATCGAATAGAGATCGGAACCAATGTTGTTCTTAATATCTTTTTTCCCCGACATAAAGCTATACCACAATTCACCCGTTCTGTTATCGGATAACGACATTATAATTCGTTTTCCGACCAGCTTTTTTACACTGATAGTTTCGATTCTGAATTCCATACTAATTTGTGTAGTCAATTTCAATATCATATTTGCCTAACAGCCCGCCAATCTCTGACAATGAAAATTTTGCTTTTCTTATCCGGTTGATTTCCGGATCAATAGAATAATTGCGGGATGTTCTGAAGTCAGCTTTTTCCATTATTGTATGGTCAAATGTAGCTCTTGTCAAGTCACAGTTGTCAAAAACCGAACCGCTTATATCACACTCAGTAAAATCAACTTCATATAATTTAACATTTGTGAATGCTGTCTTTTTGATTTTAGTCCGGTAAAACGAACAATGGTCCAGCAAACAGTTATTAAAACTGAACGAAAGTCCGAATTCATGGCAGTTAAAAAAATGAAGCCCCAGCATTTTACAGTCTCTGAACTTTATGTCACGCAAAACTGTCTTATTCAACCTGGCTAAACTCAAATTACAATTGAAAAACCCGCAGTTCCCAAACCTGATTCCGGAAAGGTCCATGTTGGAAAAATCACAGTCGGTAAAAATGCAGTTTTCATAATCGCCCTTTATCAACGGGGTTTCTTTAAAATCAATCTTGCAGAATTTTTTATCTTCAGTAAAGTTTTGTTCCATTTTTGTCATAAGTTTTGTTATAATGCATGTCGCCCTGACCATCAGATGTCAGAGCACTTTTCTAAAAAAGATTTTCATTGATTTTTTACTAATGAAAAGAATGTTCTGACTTCCGGTTTTACAATGAATTTCATTCTTTTCCTGTCCCGATAAGCGGCAGGCAAGGTGTGGAAATTTATAAATTATTTTCATTTCGCTGCATGTTCTTTGAGATAATTTTTGAAGAAAGAATTTAGATCGGTCTTTTTTATTCCAAATTCAGTTTCGATGACATCCTGATAATTAAGTTTCCTGGCTGAGAATTGCAATAATACCAGAATTTTTTTAAACCCGTAATTATCAATGGTATACTTAATGAAAATAGCGCCCAGAACATATTGTGGGTTTGTCATATTATCGACATACCCAAATTTATTCACGTCGGAAATATCAAGATCAGGTTTGGTTTTAAGATAATTATTCAGGTAATTTATATGCCATTGAAGATCATGCCCCAGATTACCCCCAAAATATGTTGCCAATCCCTCATCAAAAAAACCAATCTTATCAGGATTCATTTTATTTGTGAAATAATGAACCAGTTCATGCCTGTGATTTTCATCTGCCGATGAAAGAATCATATCCTCTTTATAAATTAGCTGACCCCCTTTAGTACCTGTTCCCGTCATATTGTAATCAAGAAATCCTAAACGGTTTAACAGGGAAGTGTAATCCTCGTCCAGAATATAAATCATTGTTTTAGGTTCCGGGCAGGAGAAAAGCGCAGATAAACTATCCTGAAAGTTTAAGAACTGATCTGCTTTCTTTTGCGAGAATATGTAATCAGCAGGATAGTAATAATTTATATTATGGACTGGTTTGGTTTTCATCTTTTCTTTTTCAAGATAAAAATAGTTGTACAGTTTAAGGTTGCCGTCGGTCTTCTTTACCAGGACATAGTAAATTGCATATGTTTTAAATTTCCCTGATGAATCAACTTCGGCTTTGACATTCATTATCCTGAAATAACCATTTTCGATGGGTCTGATGTTCAGAATATTGGTTTCACAATAATTGAGTGATGGTTCAATGCCAAGTATCAGATCCGGGTCTTTATATAATTTTTGTTCTTCTTCATTCCAAAAACTGAATCCGGCCGTATCGTTTTTTTGTGCGATTCCGTATAGTCTTATCATCAGATATCGCTTCCATAGCTTCGCGATGGCGTTTATTTCCTGGTTACTGGTATCAATATTCGCATAATTGAAAACAATCATTTTATCCCAGAAGTCCGTTTTATTCTGACTGTATAAAATACAGGGGAATAAGATCAGAACGGTAAGAATGGTTTTTTTCATGATTTCATTATTGATATATTTCTAAGGGTACAATTAAATACTGCCTTTCTGCTAATGGCATTTGAAGGTCGGTTTTGTTAAACTTTTATTGGAAGATAACGGTTGACAACCGGCCGCCTGATGCAGCGCAGGCATAGCGGTTGACAGGTAACATAGCGCCGGCTTTATTGCGGTTGGCGGTATGTCAGGGACTGTATTGTTTTATTTTTTTATCAGCTTCTTAAATTCTGTTCCTTCGTTAGTTTGAATTTTTACCTGGTAAAAACCGCTTGAAAGTGAACTGACATCCAGTTCAACCGGGTTTTGATTCCTGTATCTTCCTTGTATCAGATTCTGGCCGGTAAGATTGAAAATGCTGATTGTTTTATCGGTAAGTGAATTTCCGGTATCGGAGATGGTTAACCAGTCATACGCAGGATTTGGATAAACAGTATAAACGGATTTTAGTGCAGATGTCTCTGTGATGCCAACTGTTCCGCAGTTGGCGAGAATTGTCCAGTCCAATCCGGCATCAGTGGTTTTTAAAATGATACCGCAGTTTCCCACAATATAGCCTGTGTTTTTGTCAGTAAAGTAAACGGAATTGAGCATTGCCATCACTCCTGTTGAATAAAGGCTCCAGGTCTGACCACCATCGGTGGTTCTGTAGATATGGCCACTGTCGCTGGTAGCAATCCCGTGATTTACATCGGTAAAGAAAACAGAAAACAATGAAGCATATTTTTCGATGTGCATACTTCCCCAATTAGCACCTGCATCCATGGTTTTATAGACGGTAAAATTATCAGTAGGACCTGCCCCTCCAACGATATATCCGGTGTCGGGATCAGGGAAACACATTGAATTTAGAGAATTAAATCCTAAGATATCAGGGCTGCTCCAGCCTTCACCACCGTTGGTGGTACTCAAAAGGGCGCCCAAGGAGCCCTCTGCATTTATAATATATCCCAGGGCCCAGCCATTCTCGGAATCCTTGAAATAAACGCAGAACAACCTGAAATATGAACCATTGAATGAATTCTTATAGGTCAGGTACCAGGTTTCTCCCCCGTCGTATGTTCTCACAGCTATAGCATCGCCCAGATCACTTTCTTTACCGACTGCAATACCCGTAAGGGAGTCGGTAAAGAAAACAGAAGTCAGATTCCAACTGGAATTGTCAGATTGAATATTCCAGGTATGGCCACTGTCGGTAGTCTTTAATATTACACCATTACCCACGGCATAACCTGTATTTACATCGGTAAAGAAAACAGATTTAAGATCAGATGCAGTGGTATTAGGTGAATCGATCCATGTAACACCTCCGTTCTCTGTCATTAAACTTATTCCGTTATTCCCTACCGTGAAACCCTTATTCCCATCAGTAAAAAATACAGAAGCCAGGTTTATTCCCTGCAGTATTTGATTTCCCTCTGTCAATTGCGGGAATCCAAATACAGAGATTAACAGGAAGAAGATTAAAAAGTAAACACGTTTCATGATTTTATGATTTGTACCTATTCCAGGTGAAAATGTGAAAGATTAACAATTCGATGCCGAGAAATCCCCTGAAGACAGATTATGGTTTGCCGATGGTGTTCATCCCCTGCATAACCCGCAACCTGCTTATGATCCGGCTATTATTTTTGACCCTTAATAGCCCTGATCTCAATGCGCATTTTCAACAAACTCATTTTCCTTAAGTATAACATGGTATAACTCCTTATTGTACAAATATAAGCACAAAAGATCAGGTTTTAACCAGCCAGGGAAAGGATTTTATTTGATCGTGCTAAAGCCCGGCCAATTATATAAAGTATCATTCTCTTTTTG
>Ga0182027_10016685_pt1 | contig 10013 bp, 5 predicted proteins | sample 712E1DmetaG_FD_121300 | JGI IMG/M metagenome (GOLD analysis project Ga0182027, IMG submission 121300) | Permafrost microbial communities from Stordalen Mire, Sweden - 712E1D metaG (Illumina Assembly) | ecosystem: Environmental > Terrestrial > Soil > Wetlands > Permafrost | place: Sweden... | reverse complement strand
TTATCCTGGCCCGCCAGCAGGTAAAGGTTGATCTCGTTGCCCATCAGTTCTGTCACGTCCACTTTGGCTTCAATTGTAGCAGCATGAATGCCTGAAGGAACAAAAGCCGGGTTATGAACATCCTCCGGACGGATGCCCATTACAATGGACTTTTCAACATAGTCATGATAAGCCTTCTTGTCAGCTACCACCGGTACCTTGAATGCACCACCTTCGATCATCAAGCGGCTACCGTCCTGGTGGATTTTAGCCTTGAAGAAATTCATCGCTGGAGCACCCATAAAGCCAGCTACGAACATATTGTCCGGTCGATCGTACAGGCATTGCGGAGTGTCTAATTGCTGAAGAACTCCCTTGTTGATGACGGCTATGCGGGATGCCATGGTCATTGCTTCAGTTTGATCATGGGTTACATAAATGAAGGTCGTTTGCAGACGCTGGTGAAGCTTGGTAATTTCAGAACGCATCGCGATTCTTAATTTGGCATCCAAATTAGATAGCGGCTCATCAAATAGGAAGACTTTCGGTTCACGAACAATTGCCCGACCTAACGCGACGCGCTGCCGCTGGCCACCCGAGAGCTGGCGGGGTTTACGGGTGAGCATATCTTGAATGCCCAGAATTTCAGCCGCTTCCTGCACGCGCCGTTTAATATCCGGCTTGGGTGTTTTGCGCAATTTGAGGCCAAAGGCCATGTTGTCGTACACAGTCATATGCGGGTAAAGCGCGTAAGATTGAAACACCATTGCAATGTCACGATCCTTGGGCGGCACATCATTGACGATGCGATCACCGATCTTGACTTCACCTTTAGTGATTTCTTCCAACCCTGCCAGCATGCGCAAGGCCGTGGTTTTCCCGCAGCCGGATGGTCCTACGAGAACGATGAATTCCTTGTCGTCGATGGCCAGATTTAAATCATTGACTGCCACGACTTCTCCGAATTCTTTAGAAATATGGTCGTACGTTACACTTGCCATTTGAGCCTCCATTCCGAAAGAGTATAGTGGTTTTATTATACCAAAAGTCATATATTGATGATGTAATAATCATGAGACTCTTTGGAAAGCACAGGAATGCCGATTGAACGAAAATGGCATTTCAAATCTCCCTCGCCGTAAAATTCCAAATGGCTCGGTTGTGCAGTTCATTCGAAAATAAATCCGGTTTATTCGAAGAAGAAGTAAAATAGACCAATGAGCGACGATGTTACCCCCATCCGCCAGCAATACCTGGAAATAAAAAGACAATATCCTGATACTCTTCTGCTATTCCGTCTCGGAGATTTTTATGAAACCTTTGACCAGGATGCTGAAATTGCATCCCGTGAACTGGATCTTGTTTTGACATCCCGTCCCATCGGTAATGGTTTACGCGCCCCTTTGGCGGGCATCCCTTACCACGCCATCGAAAATTACCTGGCTCGCCTTATCGATAAAGGCTATCATGTTGCCATATGCGAACAAATCGGTGACCAACCAGCCAAGGGCATATTTCCTCGTAAAGTCGTCCGAGTGGTAACTCCAGGAACAATCCTCGAAGCAGGCCTCCTTCCGGTCAATTCCAACAATTACCTGGCTTCGATCATCTTACAGGAAGGCCGCGCAGGTATTGCCTATGTCGACATTTCCACCGGAGAATTCGCTGTTACCGAACTTGATGCTCCAGCAGGTTCTTCCGCTGCCTCTTTAAATCAGGATTTTGGGCCTGTTCGAGCCGAATTAACACGGCTTCGACCTGCAGAAATCATCTACCCTGACAACTTAGTCCTCCCCGATGGCATTCCCGGTCACATTACTGCTTGGCCGGCTTGGCGCTTCGAACCCGGAAAATGTCAGGAAACCTTGCTTTCCCATTTCGGCGTTTCTTCCCTGGAAGGGTTTGGTTTGCAAGGTAAATCGCTGGCAATCCGCGCCGCCGGTGGAATCCTTCAATATATAAAGGAGACTGAAGAGGCTGCTCTTCCTTTGTTATCAGGATTGCGTTTATACAGCTTAAGCGAATTCATGACTCTCGATGCTGCTACCCGCCGCAATCTTGAGCTGACTGAAACCTTACGTGGCGAACTCAGGGGCTCGTTGCTGGGCGTTCTTGACCAGACCGTCACCCCCATGGGAAAGCGTAATATCCGCCAATGGGTCAGCCAACCGTTGCTTGAGCTGGATCGTATTCGTAAAAGACAGGATGGTGTGGAGTATTTTGTCTCCCACTCCATGCTCCGGGCTGAGTTACGGGCTGCGCTTAAGCCATTGTCAGACCTAGAACGACTTACAAATCGCATTCTTTCCGGTCATGCTCAACCGCGTGACCTGGTTGCAATGCGGGAGACTTTGACTAATCTGCCAAAAGTTCAACAGTCAACAAAGGGGAGCCAGGCAGGAGAAGAGGAACTTCTTCCTACTTCTTCCTTCTTGCCCATTTTCGATTCCTGCTCCGACGAATTGAACATGCTGCAATCCTCCATCGATAATGATCCGCCGGCGACGTTACAGAATACTGGCGTCATTCGCCCTGGTTTTTCGCCTGAACTGGATGGAGTCATCCAAGCCTCCAGTCATGCCAGGGAATGGATTAACAATCTTGAACCGGCTGAACGTCAGCGTACTGGAATTAAAACTCTAAAGGTTGGGTATAACAAGGTTTTCGGTTATTACATTGAAATCTCTCAAGGACAGGCAGCAAACGCCCCTTCTGAATATATCCGTAAGCAAACGTTGGTTAACGCAGAACGCTACATAACCCCGGAAATGAAAGAATATGAGACACTCGTCCTGAACGCCGAGGAACGTATTCGTGAGATCGAATTACGTCTTTTCCGAGAGGTATGTTCAGAATTAATGAAATCTGCACGTCGGTTGTTGGATACTGCCCGAGCTCTTGCAGAATTAGATGTACTTTCCGCCCTGGCGGAAGCGGCTGCCCTTGGAAGCTTTATCCGTCCCATGGTTTGTGAAGACAATGGGCTTGACATTCGCGATGGCCGCCACCCTGTGGTGGAACAAATGCTGCATGGCGAACGTTATGTGCCTAATGACATTACGTTCGAAGAAGGGGAAGCAATCCGGATTATAACTGGTCCAAATATGTCAGGTAAGTCGACTTACCTTCGGCAAGCCGCTCTGATTACCTTGATGGCACAAATGGGTTCTTTTGTCCCGGCAACATCCGCAACGATTGGGATGGTGGATCGTATTTTTACGCGCATTGGTGCCCAGGATGAAATTCATGCCGGGCAATCCACATTTATGGTGGAAATGATTGAAGTTGCAAACATTCTTCACCATGCCACATCCCGAAGCTTGCTCATCCTGGATGAAATCGGTCGTGGCACAAGTACTTACGATGGGGTTTCCATCGCATGGGCAGTTGTCGAATACATCCATAATCACCCACAACTTCGTGCGAAGACCCTTTTTGCGACTCATTACCATGAACTCACCCAATTAGCCGATTTCCTGCCAGGCGTACGCAATTACAACGTTGCGGTGACCGAAGCGGATGGAAATGTCGTCTTCCTGCACAAGATTATCCCGGGTGGCGCAGATCGATCCTATGGTATCCACGTAGCTCAGTTGGCAGGTCTGCCTCGCTCTGTCATACAAAGAGCCGCCGAAATAATGAGCGAATTGGAAAAATCCTCTGGTCAGGCCGTACGCATAAACCCTCAATCAGCTCAACAGGTGGCCTTATTTCCAGAGACCAACCCTTTTATAGACGAATTGGAAAAGCTGGACATGAATTCTCTTTCACCCATTGAGGCGCTTAATATATTATTTGAGTGGCAACGGCATTTCCTGGATAAAAAGAAGTAAAATAAACATATCTAAATGACTACGCGCAGTATCCATTAAATCAAAACCCTCCCGCTGACATGCGGGAGGGTTTTGATAATTTGTTGATCCTTTTAGCTTTTAGGCTTTCTCGACCTTCAACTCAGCCGCCGGAGCCTTGGACCGGGCAATCGCCCAGATAGTTCCGGCCAGGAGAACTACTGCAATAGCTATGACAATAAAATTGATCGAGCCATCCGCATTCTGGATCGGGTACTTGACAATGATAGGAGCGAATAGCAGACTCACCAGGTTGGCAACCTTGATCATCGGGTTGAGCGCCGGACCGGCAGTATCCTTCATGGGATCACCCACAGTGTCGCCCACAACGCTCGCTTTGTGACGTTCGGAACCCTTACCAGTGTTAGCCGCCAGATCACGAGGTTCATCTTCAATGGATTTCTTGGAATTATCCCAAGCCCCACCAGCATTGGACATGAATACTGCCAGCAATTGACCGGAGACAATAATGCCTGCCAGGAAACCACCTAGGGCTTCCACCTGCAGTACCAGGCCGATAAAAAGAGGCATTAAGACTGCGATAGTCGCCAGCGGAACGAGTTCTTTCTGGGCGGAAGCGGTCGAAATACCCACCACCTCGGCATAATCAGGCTTCTTGGTGCCTTCCATGATGCCAGGAATCTTGAACTGCCGGCGGACTTCTTCGACGATTCTGCCAGCCGCGCGGCTGACTGCCCGGATGGAAAGCGAGGAGAACAACCAAGGCAAAGCGCCTCCCAGGAGCATGCCGATGAACACTTTGGTATCAGAAACGCGGATCGCATCCATCACCGGCATGCCCAACTGCTTCTGCACCACACCCACGTCTGCGATATAGGATCCAAACAGACTGACTGCAGCAATTACGGCTGAGGCAATTGCAACACCTTTGGTGATGGCTTTGGTGGTGTTTCCGACTGCATCCAGGTCGGCCATGATCTGGCGGGCCTTCTTGGTCTCTTCATCTTCCATGTCGTGCCAGGCCATTTCGCCAATGCCATTGGCATTGTCAGAGATCGGGCCATACGAGTCCATGGCAACGTTATTACCAGTATGGCTGAGCATGCCGATTCCGATCATTGCAATGGCATAGAGAACGTAATTAGGCCCATCATGACCAAAAAGCAAAAGACCAAGAATAAAGGCGATTACGATAACGCAGAGCGCCCAGACACTGGATTCCATGCCGACTGATAGGCCAGATAGGATCGTGGTAGCCGCACCAGTGGTGGTCGATTTGACGATCTCCTTAACCGGTGGCTTCTTGGTGGAAGTGAAGTACGATGTCAATGGATTGAACGCGACTGCCAGCCCTACACCGATCGCGGTAAGTGCAGCCAGCCGCAAGTCTCCTGCATAAAGCCATGCCAGGAATATTGACAATGTAACAGTGAAGATACTGGAGACCTCATATGAGCGGAACATGGATTCTTCCGCATCATGCGCCCGCAGGAATTTGATTGGAAATTTCTCCCAAATCGGTACGGTGAACGTTCCCAGCATGGAACTGATCACACCAATTGCCCTGATGATTAACGGGTACACAATCCAATATAAATGATGAGGGGGTAAACTGTACAGAATAAGGCCAAGGATCAAGCCCGAAACAATGGTTGTCTCATAGGACTCAAAAATATCCGCTGCCATACCTGCACAGTCACCGACATTATCTCCGACCAGGTCAGCAATGACGGCCGCATTGCGAGGATCGTCTTCCGGGATATCCTTTTCAACTTTTCCAACCAGGTCCGCACCCACATCGGCAGCTTTGGTATAGATACCGCCACCGACCCGCATGAACAATGCCAGCAGCGTACCACCGAATCCGAAGCCAAGCAGGGCGTCCGGTGCCGCTTTTCCGAAGACAATAAAAATCAAGGTTCCGCCGAGCAGACCTAGGCCATCGGTCAGCATGCCTGTGATGGTACCGGCATAATACGCAATTGAAAGGGCTTCATTGAATCCGCGCCTGGATGCAGAAGCGACACGAATGTTCGCCTGTACAGCCATGCGCATGCCCAGTTGGCCGACCATCAACGAAAAGGAGGCCCCCATGATGAAAGCGATGGTTCGACCAATAGCAACGATAAGAACAATTCCTTGTGGGCTGAACGCTTTGAATTCAACCGAAGCTTCCGCGCTCGGAGGAACAACATACACGCTGAAGAACATTACCAGGGTAAGAATGCCAATTAGCGGAAGGATGGTCCTGAGTTGGCGCGTGAGGTAACTGTTGGCGCCAATTCGGATGGCATTCCAAATTTCCTGCATTTTTTCGGTGCCCTTGTCTTTCTTGAGCACGATGCCGCGCAACAACCAGGCGTAACCCAGGCTGATGAATGCGGCAACCAGAACGAAAACAATGGCAATCTGTTCAAAGTTACTTAAACCCGTCCGACTGCCCAGCCAAAGTATATTCATGTAACCTCCATGTTGAAAAATTTTGATAGCTTTGTGAAAAAGTTAACCAATAAAATTCTGCGCTATTTTACCACCTAATAAAAATGATTAGCAGATTATATGCCACTAAAATTATCGAACCCAATCATGCATTAGTGTTTCATTAGAGAACGTAAAACCTATTGACATGATATCTCGATTCATTGTATAGTTTTCACGATTATCTAAAATATATAATTCGGCACCGCCGCCTGTCCATGGCTGCAGTGCCTTTTATTACGCATTAATTTATTTTATTCGACAAGGAGAAACAATGATTCGTACTACCAATCTCACAAAAGATTATGGTGCAAGAAGGGCGATAGAAAACTTGACCTTCGAGGCGAAACAAGGCGAGGTGGTCGGATTCCTGGGTCCCAACGGCGCCGGAAAAACCACCACGATGCGCATCCTTGCCGGCTATATGCCCCCAACCTTTGGTTCAGCCCAAATTGCCGGTTTCGATGTTGTGGAAGAGTCCATCGAGGTTCGTCGGCGGGTCGGCTACCTGCCTGAGACGGTTCCGCTATATTCCGATATGACTGTCTTCGATTATCTGAAATTTATGGCCGACTTGCGGCACTTACCGAACGCTGACGAAATGGTCGACAACGCGCTTGAAATGGTTCAGATGGAACAACGCGCAGATGGTTACATCTCCAACTTGTCCAAAGGCATGCGCCAAAGAGTCGGTTTGGCTCAAGCCTTGTTGCACAAGCCCGAAGTGCTGATCTTGGATGAGCCAACCATTGGCCTTGATCCGGCCCAAGTAGTCGAAGTGCGCGGCATTATCCGGGAAATTGGCAAGGAACGTACTGTTCTTCTCTCAACACATATTCTTTCTGAAGCGCAACAATTGTGCGATCGGGTTCTTATTATCAACAAGGGCCGCATTGTCGCTGAAGACACACCTGAAAATCTGCAAGCCCGCCTTGTCGGAGCAGAGCGCTCAATCTTGCGAATTAAGGGTGACGCCGAAGAACTTATGCCGATAATTTCCAAAATCATTGGTGTACAGGATGCAAAAATCCGTCCGGATGGTGCAGTCGAGTTTCAGTTTGCTCCGGGAGTGGATGTACGTCCGGAGGTAGCCAAAACAGTTATTAATTCCGGCTTCGATTTACTCGAACTCAGTCCGGTCGGATTAAGTCTGGAAGAGATTTTCCTGGAATTAACGCGAGATGACGCGCCTACTAAATAAGGAGTACTCAAGATGCGCAACGTTTGGACGATCGCACGTCGAGAAATTCGTTTGTATTTCGCTAGTCCGATAGCATATATCATAGGTTTACTCATCTTTCTGATCTCCGGTATTTATTTTGTCTTGTCAATTTATCTGGCCGGCCAGGCCGCTTTTACCACAGGCTCCACAACCGCACCTGGCCCCGACTTGGTTATTGGACTGATGGTTTTTCTGTTCCTCTTCGCAGTTCCGGCATTGTCCATGCGGCTGATGGCTGAAGAGCATCGCAATGGAACCCTTGAATTACTTCTCACCGCTCCCATTCACGAATGGGAATTGATTGTTGGTAAATGGTTGGGCTCGTTCCTTTTTGTTTTTCTGATAATCGTTGTCTCTTTTATTTACCCGATAGTACTGAACGGGTTGGTAACGCCAGGCATAGATCAGGGTCTAATGATGGCAAATTACCTGGCCATCACACTAGTGGCTGCGGCATTCTTGGCAATTGGTACGGCAATTTCTTCTTTCTTTAATAATCAATTCGCAGCATTTTTTGCTACACTGGCCGTGCTGTTTTTCCTGTGGGTTGTAATCGGATGGCCGGCGGTTGTGATGCAGGGCAGTGGTGGCATATTTAACTATTTAAGTATGAGTACCCATTTTTCGTCGATGCAAGCTGGTACAGTGGCGCTTTCTGATATTGTTTATTATCTAAGTTTAACCGGGCTCGGTCTTTTCCTGGGCACGGTTGCGGTTGAAATCCGAAGGTGGAAATAATGGCAAAAAAATCGAATTCCTCCAGAAAATTATCGCTAAAACAGGTGGCACCTGCCGGGTTATGGGTCTCCGGTCTTGCTATTCTGGTTGCCATAATCACACTTATCGTTAAGCTGCTTGTCTATATTGGTCTATATTCACCTCCGGATCAAAAAATCATCAATCTGATTCTTTGGATAAGCGTTGGAGTGGCAGTTGTCGGTCCGGCACTTTATGCTCTCTTTGATCCGCAACGAATCAGAGAATTTCTTACAGGCAGGCAAGCCCGTCACGGCAGCAATGCCATCATCATGTTGGTTGCCTTCATCCTTATTCTGGTAGTGATCAATGCGATTGCTTATCAAAATCCCATTCAGTGGGATTGGACAGAAGGAAAACAAAATACCCTGGCCTCTGAAACAGTTGATACACTAAAGAAACTTCCGGCCCCGGTCCAGGCGATCGGTTTTTATACTTCCCGAACTTCGAATACCACCACTTTGGACCTTTTCACCAAACTGAAGGCCAGTAGCAATGGGAAATTCAGTTATGAATTTATCGATCCCGAAGCGAATCCTGCCAAGGCGCAGCAATATAAGATTACTCAGGATGGATCGGTCGTTTTGATATTGCAAGGTCGTCAGGAAGTGCTCACCAGTCCCACCGAACAAGATTTCGCCAACGCCTTGGTGCGGCTTATGAACCCCGGTTCACGGGTTGTGTATTTCCTCGCCGGGCACGGTGAACGGGACATACAAAACCCTGCAGATAAGGCCTACACACGCGCCCGCACGGTGCTCGAATCGAAGAACTACACGGTTAAATCTCTCAACCTTCTTGCAGAAAATAAGATTCCGACAGACGCACTTTCCATAATCATTGATGGACCTACGCAGCCGATTTCTAGCCAGGAGATGTCTCTTCTTAGCGCCTATGTCGCAAAAGGAGGCTCTCTTATTGTCCTGGAGGACTCTTCCTTGGTCTCGAACGCGGGAAAACCAGTTGACCCATTATTGAAATACCTGACAACCACGTGGGGTATTACCATCGAAAATGATCTTGTGATAGATCCGAGTTCCAGCCAGATCATTGTTGCGGTGGAAAATGCTTACGGTACTCACCCGATCACCGATAAATTACAAAGCCAAAATATGGTTTCCTTCTTCCCAACCGCTTGCAGCCTTACTCTGAATAACAGTATTCAGAATGTGCAAACGACTGCTTTGGTAACAACCATAAACACTTCTTGGGGCGAGACCGACTTTACCGCCTTGCAGAATAATCAAGTCTCTTTTGATGCAAAAACCGACTTCGCTGGTCCTTTGACTGTCGCAGCTGCGGCGGAAAACTCCACGACAAATAGCCGGGTGGTTGTGATTGGCGATTCTTCATTTGCCAGCGACATATATTTTGATCAATACGGCAATGGTGATCTATTTATCAACACCGTTGATTGGGCCGCCGGGCATGGTAACATGATCAACCTGACTTCCAGCCAACCTATTAATCGTACGTTGCGGCTGCCAACCAGCTTCACTGTTTTACTGCTTGCGTTCGCCTTTGTCATTCTTATACCTGGGTTGATTATCGCGGCTGGTGTGTGGTCCTGGTTGGTTAGGCGTTCACGAGGATAATCCCATGATTAAACGCCCCACCTGGATTTTACTTTTACTATTGGTATTGGCCGTTGGCGCATATTTCTTTATTGAGAACAAGCCATCAAAAATAAATGCGTCAACGCCCACGGCTACTGCAGGCAGTTTCCTCATCACCCAGGCGCAAGGTGTTTTACAAAGCTTGCATAT
>Ga0182027_10016684_pt1 | contig 10014 bp, 9 predicted proteins | sample 712E1DmetaG_FD_121300 | JGI IMG/M metagenome (GOLD analysis project Ga0182027, IMG submission 121300) | Permafrost microbial communities from Stordalen Mire, Sweden - 712E1D metaG (Illumina Assembly) | ecosystem: Environmental > Terrestrial > Soil > Wetlands > Permafrost | place: Sweden... | reverse complement strand
GGGGTTGTCAGGCTTATTGCCCATAACGGTAAAGTGCTCATGGAAGGCATTTTTGGCGATTCCATGGAAGTAGAGGGAAAGCTTGCCGAAGTGGACATCATGGCCCAGTCAGCAAATATCATAGTCTCATAGGAAGGCTACATGGTACCGGGTTGTACTCTTGATCGCTTCAGGAGATGTAAAAATGTCCCGGAAGCGATTGAACGTGGATTGGGGGCAAGTAGAGGGTGTATTAGACCTTAATCCCTACTTGAAACGTTATGAAACCCATTTAATAGATATTGGACTTAGAAACTCAACCGTAGAATCCTATGTATGGTTGGTTAGGTCTTATCTCAAATATACTGAGACCAACAGACCAACAACAACTGATTTTGAGGAATTTAGAGGGATATTGCACCAGAAAAATCTCTCAAGAAGCACGATCAATAATTATTCTTTTGCAATCAAGAAATATCACGAAATGTGGGGCGAATCGATAGATTACCCATTTCTAAAGAGAAACGATGATATTCCCTACTATTTCGATGAAGAAGATGTTCTGAAGATATTTTCTGTGGTCCATAACATAAAGCATCTTGCTATGCTTCAGACTATCTTCTATGGCTGCCTTAGGGCCTCAGAGCTTTGTAATCTTGATGATAGTGACGTCGATATGAAAGCTTTGACTCTGAGGGTTCGCGAAGGAAAAGGGGGGAGAGATGGGATCGTTTTCATAAAGAACGAATGTGCATCCATAATAAAGCGATACCTTTTGGTTCGCCCCATGTTGGAGATCGATGGCAGAACGCCCTTGTTCTATACCGACTATGGAATGCGATGGACTAAACGCGGACTGCATACAATATTTACCGCGTGCAAGAAAAAGGCAGGGATAGAGAAAAAAGGCGGTGTTCATGTCTTTAGTAGGCACACACCTGCCACCCTAATGATCGCTAATGGCTGTGACATAAGAATTGTTAAGGAAATATTGAGGCATCGGGATATCAGAACAACACTGAGATATGCACATGTAGCGGATAAAACGCTTCGGGAAAGGTATAATCAATGCTTGACTTTGGGATAAATCAGAACAACAGGATCCAGGGGTCCCGTCACAAGGTGTTCGCGGGTTCTGATCCCTTCCCACCGTATTTTTGAGTCTTATGATATCGATTTTGCTTTAGACTGCCTAATTCGCGTTAATGTCGCGGTGATATAAAGTTATCCGCGTCTTTTGCAAAGGGTTATGTCGCCTACAAATTAAAAAAATTTTTGCTAGTAATGTGTGCCAGATATCGCCGCACAAAATCGTTTATATCAGGAAAGCCTTCTTTATCTTGCCGTTCTGTTTCACCAAAACTAGCGGCTGAGAATGGGCGGCTAATCCGCTCATTCATTCTTCTGATCAGTTTCCATTTGACGCACATATTTCGGCATTTTGACACATGTATTTAACACATACCAATTCAAAGAGAGGAACCACGTTAATAAAACACCAATAAGTTAATTAACTATCAAGTAGTAATATTATTTGGTGAAACAGAATGGAAGTGAAAACGCATCTAGATAGCGGAAGCCCTATAACACAGAGCATCGAAGCCGTGAAATCGCTGTTGTCATACGTGGGTCGAGTAAGTGACCCACTGCCAACTTTTTTGGAGATACCTGGAGAACGCTGCGTATTGGTCCTGTCGAACAAGAAAGATGTCTACTACACGGTGACGCCAAAGGCATGTAGTTGCCCATCCGCGACATACAGGCCGGGACAGCCCTGCAAACATCAGAGAAAGTACTTTTCGGACGTGCCCAAAGAAGTCGGCAACATTTCGCGGCCAATGAATATGGCCGAGGTCCTGGAAGAACATGACCGAAATCTTCCCAAGATGCCAAAAAGCTACCAAAGGATGGTCAAAGCTGTAAGAGAAGCTTCTGAAGAAGACCCAGAAAGCATTATGCCGACTGCGAAGTGGCCGGGTGGATTCAATGGCCCAGTAGACCCTGATACGATCAAAGACGAATCTCCCAAATCAACTATTTTGAGTGAAATGTTGATCGACTGCGGCCATGACACAACGCTGAAAGATCTCCCATACTGGCAGAAGAAGCAGGGATCGGAGGCTTAGATATGGCCTTGCAAGTAGCACGAAGGTCAGAGTCAGTGGGTAAAGCCACCATTACCCTTCTTTTTGAGGATGGCACCACTAAGGAGCATGGCGACATAGTCCTTTCATGCGATCAGGCTGGATTTAAGGCGCTGCTGGAATCGTTAGTTATCGAAAGCCGGAAGCATGTTGCAAAGGATGCTGAGATTGAGAGGCAGCCTGAGTTCGTGTGCCTCGAATGTGGCCACAAGTTCTATTCTGTCCATGCAGCCGAGACGGCGGCTTTGGGAGACGGCTGTCCTAGCTGCAGCGGTTCAGATATCGAGGTGGCATAATGCCGTCAAAGTTTCCTTTATGCAGCGACACCCGGGGCCTTAGAAGCCCAAGGAGGTCTAGAAAATGACCTCTGACGTCTATTCTTTGGTTAACGATCGCATTCTAGCAGCCCTTTCTCAGGGAATCATTCCGTGGAAACGTCCGTGGACCGGCCATCTGCCCACGAACTACGATAGCGGCAAGGAGTACAGAGGTGTCAATATCCTGACCCTTGGGATCGCCGAGATGATTAACGGCTACTCGTCTCCTTATTGGCTAACATTCCTGCAGGCCAATAAGCACGGCGGACATATCAAGAAGGGAGAGAAGGCCACTTACATAGTCTTCTCAGACAAGAAAGTCAGGGAGGTCGAAAAAGAGGACGGTACAAAGGAGCAGAAAATCTACCACTTTATCAAGTCCTTCCCTGTGTTTAATTGGGATCAAACCGAAGGAGTCCCGAAGAAAGAGAGCGGGACTGCTTTGGACCCAGATCGAGATCTAATTGAAGTCTGCAATTCCATTCTATCGGGAATGCCAAGACCGCCAGCCTACAGAGAGGGCGGGAATTCAGCCTACTATGTGCCCAAGCAAGACCTTGTAAACCTGCCACCTATTGAGACCTTCAAGACAACAGAAGGTTATGTTGCAACCAAATTCCATGAGTACGCCCACAGCACAGGCCACAAGGCAAGGCTGAACCGCCCGGGCGTCATGGGAGTTGCGGCTTTTGGCGGCGAAGAATACAGTTTTGAGGAGTTGGTGGCTGAGCTGACTTCGGCTTATTTGTGTGCCAGAAACGGAATCGATAACACGCTTGAGAACTCCTCGGCTTATATTCAGCATTGGATTGAGGTCCTAAAGAATGATAGAACCATGCTGATGAAGGCTAGCGGAAAAGCAATGCTCGCTGTTGATTATATTCTTGCCAATGAGGCTAACTGATATCCTCAGAGGCAGGCATGTCTGAAGAAGATCTCCCAGAGCCTATTGTGCTGGTGCCGGCTGGTGCATTGCTGTATCTTGTCAGCGAGCTGGAACGCCTCAAAGTACAGATTGCTTCCCAGGACAGTAGGATCACGGAAATTGCAGTCAGGCAGGACGAAGACTGCGACAGGCTCGCCCGGGACATCGCGTATGACCGGCAGCGGCTTGCTAAGCTGGAAATCCCGGCCGATCCGACGCCTTCCCAGAAAGATCGTGGAGAAATCTTGCGAGCTTTGCTGGCAGCGCATGGTGGCAAGATGTCTGAAAAAGAGGCTCGCCAAAAGATGAGGTTATCCAAAGCCCAGTTTTCGCAGCTCTTAGCTTCGATGCCTGGCGATATTGAGAAGAAACCCAACCATTTGGACAAGCGGCAGAAGATTCTGAAAATGAAATAGGCACCAGGGATAGTTTAGGTTAACTATTAACTGATTTAGTAATCTGGATATAGTTTGCTGTTATTTTGTAAATAGCAGTGTGATTTTACTGCTATAATGGGTAGTACTAGATTTGGATATGGATATAATTGAGATAAATTTTAGTGATATAGTCATATAGTTCGCTACTACTGCTCATTAGTTAATAGTTTACGTTAACTGTTTCTTGCAACTCACATAGGTTAACCTTGGAGCAAAGATTAGAGTTCTAAGAGTCTGTCGCTGATCCAACTTTGACAAGGCCATTAACTAAGACGGAGATATAGAACACTTCGGCCTAAATTTAGAACTGGCTTTAGCCCGGAAGGCAAAAGAATCATGCTATTGAAGCAAGCGGTAGCAATGACCCCGCAATGGGGAATAGGAGCCACTTAATTCTTGGCTACGTCGCAAGTATTTGTTGTGCCATACGGAATTTCCGATACATAAGCCCGTTCTAAACTGCAGAATAATTCTTGCGTAAGTTCAGGTCCAATTATATTGGTAAAAAATGGATCAGAATATGGAGAATCGCTTTTGCTTAATTCCTCTTTTATTATTGCATTTAAGTTCTCTTTAAATTGTTCTTTCATAGTTTTTAAATATTTACTATCATCAATAATTTCCAATAAATACCCAGTATCGTAGGGTCGGTCAGTCTCCGCAATTTCGCGTATCAGGATTTTAAAAGCGTCAAGGCTCTTGCTCAGGTAATATGGGAACTCTTTATATTCTCCCTTTTTCTTCTCTTGTTGATTTCTTGATATTCTTGGCGCACCTTGATATATAATACCCATCCTATCTAATTTTTTTAAGATTGGATTTATGTTGCTTTCGCTCTTATCTTTCTTTTCTTTTAAGCACTTAGTCAACTCCCTCCCTGCATGCCCTTTGTCATCAAGCAGAACCAAGATGACTTTGACCTGTGTTTTAGTCAACATTTTGTCTGGAAAGACATATTTACTTTTTTAAATAGATTTCGCCATCCAGGACCGCTTATGATAAATTGGTTCGAAGAATAAGCGATTATTGTTTTTGGTTAAAAATAATAAATAAATTATATATAGTTTCTGCGCCTAGAGGATAGTTGGTGACAAGACAGAAAATGACACCAAGAGTTGATGTAAATATGTCCATGAAAACTTTGGGAAATTGTGTATTGGCCGAGAAGGCAGTATCGAATATGAGCATCATCTCCTGTGAGGTGGTTTAAAATGGCTGGCAGTGTGCAAACAACTCCAAGTGAAATTGCTGACCTTAGTCAATCTGAACTAATGACTGAGATCCAACCGGAGAACGTGACGACCAAGATTCCTGAGATGCCTGCTCTCACCATTGATCCAGAGTTCAAGGGCTTGATACCTCCACTCACTGATGGTGAACGTGCAGCACTTAAGGAGAGTATTGAGACTCATGGTTGTCAATACCCTCTGATCGTTTGGAAGAACATCATCCTCGATGGCCATCATCGATATGAGATCTGTATTGAGTCGGATCGTCCCTTCAAGACCATCGAGATGGAGTTTCCTGACCGCAACGAGGCAAAAATCTGGATAATCAAGAACCCGAGAGGACGCCGCAATCTGAATGAGTCCCAGAGAGCTATGCTGGCGGTAACCTTAGAGGCCCTATATGGCGAGCAGGCAAAGGTTCGGCAAGGGACGAGAACAGACCTGGGCCAAAATTTAGATCGAGGTGAGGCTGAACGATCCGCCGAGAAAGCCGCTAAAGATATGGGCGTATCCCATCAGACCGTCTCGTTTGCTAAGAAGGTTGCCACGAAAGGCGTCCCTGAACTCAAGCAACTGGTGAACTCAAGCGAGTTAGCAGTTAGCACAGCGGCTACAGTGGCTGACCTCAGTGCAGAAGACCAGAACAAAGTCCAGATTGAGATTCAAAAAAAGGCGGATGAGAAAAAGAAAGCAAAGATCTCATCTCGCGTGACCTCCAGCGAAGTAGCGCGGATCATACGCGAACTCAGATCCCGTGAAAAAGGAAAAGGCAAGCCTGACATCGATAAGAACATTGGAACTGTAGAAAACCGCCTGAGGGGCATTATGAAAATCCTAACTGGCATTGAAACCACTGCTCAACAGGAAAAGCTGTTTGATCTGATCAAATTGAGTGAGGATATAATCAGCCAGGTTAAAGCCATTGGTTTGAGGAGTCCGGTTCCTGAGCGGAAAGTGGAGGTCATTCCAGGTGAGTACCAGCTTGAGATCAATGCGAAGACGCTTAAAATCTTCCTGGAGAGCGTAGTGCCCTCAGATAAAGGAGTCAAATTGAGGTTTGATGGTGATGGTCTGAGGATTGATCAATGGGACAATAATATGACCATTATATCCTCTGCATTCATGCCAAGGGGCTATTTCTCTAAATATGAGATTGAGCCTTGCGAGGTCTGCCTGCGCCGCATTCAAGATCTATCCCGAACCCTCTGGGAAGGAAATATCCAGATATTCATCGAGCCTGAGACAACATATCACCATGATCGCGTGATGAAGATATATTCTGGTTATGAGGATGGGGGCATCACACGAGAGGACGAGATACAATTGACCCGACCAGAGTACCTTCGAGAGGATTCACCCTTACCAGAGCTAGATGCAACCTGCAAATTGGTTGTTTCCATTAGCAGCGAGGATTTTGTGGGCTCACTAAGAGATATCAAGAGGACCAAATATAATGACGAAAAGGAAGTGAAATATGCAAGATTAGCGGAACTTTCTGTGGAGGACTCATCGCTAAAAATCGTGGCACATGAGAATATGTCGACCCAGAGAATTCCATGCAATGTGCTGGTGCAAGGAGAAGCTGCCTCAGAATTCAACCTTGCCAGCATTGTCGATGAAGATGTCGGTAGGGTAATTCAGAAGTCCAATATGATTACCCTTGGATTGGGCAAAAACTATCCGATGATCATGGACCTGACACTCGGAAAGATGGAAATCAGGTATATGTTGGTCCCACGGATCGAGAAAGACCTGTCACATGAATATGAAATCTATCGTGGAGTCTTGGTTGACGGATATGGAAACCCAGTGATGGACGACCCTGGTGACCAGAACATTAGCGATCAAGAGACTTCGGAGACCCAGAATACAGAAAATGAGAATCCATCAGAGACTAAGAAAGCTGAAAACGAAGGCAACACAGAAGCCGAGAATACGGAAAATCAGAAGCCAGTTGACAGTGGGCAAGATGAAGACGATGAAACCACCGTTGAAGACTCCCAGGCTGACTCCTCTATGGAGGAAGGCAATCTAGAAGATAGCGAGTAGAGATGCATCAAGATAATGCAGGGTGCAAGCGAAAGCACTCTTGCATTAAAACCCTATTTTTGCCTTTTACCCTACTAAGAACCGGGCAATGATCTACGTACCTTACGTGTCTATTACGTAGTACCTTACGTATATAAAATCAATATTAGTAGTTGTAGTTACGTAATGTACGTAGTATAATAGATATAGAGATATATGAAGATTTTTTTGGCAATCTTATTCCTTTTTCCTTTCTCTTAAATCCTACGTAAGATACGTAACAGTAGCGACGTATAGTGGTTTTGACTACGTAACTGAGAAATAAAGACTACGTAGATACGTAGGTCGTTGGTTAGCTGGAGTAAGGCGCATGATAATGATTTCTTGAACCTTGAGCGAAGTCGGATCATACGTTTAGACCTGCTACCAGCCCATTTCAGCGTTATCCGATTCTTAGGGCGAGCGCTGACACCAATGCAGCATAACTTAAAAAAGGTGGAAGCTCAATAAAGCAGGAGAGGAGGAGATCACATAGTCGTGCAAAAGGAGCCCGAGCCGGTACCTGTCTATCTGCTCAAGGTAACTCTCGACGGCATAAAGCCGCCGATCTGGCGTAGAATTCAGGTTAGAGGGGATGCATCTCTATTCAAGCTTCACAAAATCATTCAGGCTTCAATGGGATGGGAGGACTATCATCTACATCAATTCATAGTTGGTGAAGAATACTACGCCAGTCCATCGCCGGATGACCCTTGGCTCATGGAAACAAAGAATGAGAAACGAGCCAAGCTCTTCAAGATTGCGCCTGCCGAGAAGGCGAGATTCGTCTATGAGTACGACTTAGGCGATAGTTGGTGCCATGACATTTTCGTAGAAAGGATATTTCATCCGGATGAAGAGCTGAAGCATCCTATCTGTCTAGCTGGTAGGCGCTCGAGGCCACCAGAAGACTGTGGTGGAATAGGCGGATATGATGAGTTTCTGGAGGCTGTAAGGGACCCCAAGCATCCGGATCACGAAGATATGCTGACCTGGGCAGGAGGAGATTTCGATCCAGAGAGGTTCGATAAGGAGGAGATCAACCGTCTTTTGAGCAAGATAAAGTAGATGCAAGACGTATCGGATTCTGCGCTCGAGAACTGTCACTTGCTGGAAGACCCTGGGCCCCGGCGAATCTCCCGCGCCGTAAGATTGTTGTCCCTGCCTGGTCAGGCTGTCCGAGTGGTTGCCAGTGACAGACAGAGTATATGGAGTAATCATTTCTCATTTTCGAACTCGGGAAAAGCTCTGAAATCAGTTCATAATTTGACGATCTCTGCATTTTCTGGGTTTAGTCCACTCCATTTTGCCTTATATCCGAGCATGCTAAGTGCTTGGCTGCACGCTACTATCCCATATTTCCCGAAGATCTTGAGAGCATCACTATGCTTCGTCACACCTATCAGTTCGCCCTGGATCGTTTCGAGGATAAGTTTGCTGACCAATTGGTCACCCAAAAGCGAGTGGTCAGGCATATTCTGCCCCTTGATCACTTCTTTTATAGCCTCTATATTAACGCCGTATCTCTTGGCCACATCATCGAGACTGATAACACTTATATCGCTGCCAAATGAGATATCGACACCATTCAGCTTCGTGACCTCTTCGGCCTGCTGCTTTTCCTCGTATCTCCTCAGAATCTTGATTATCTCTAAATGCGGTATTTTTTTATCATAGAACAGGAGATTTTCTGCCTGGAATTCTGAGCTCGTGCATGCCAGGTTTCTGTTCACGAGCAGGATCATGCTTTCTTTTTCTTGCAGATCATTCAGCTTCTGAATCTTATGCTTGAGATATTCAGGCGTCCAGAAGCCGATGATCTCGACGTATATCCTGGTACCATTTCGCTCCAGGGAGAAGTCTGGAATGAAGGCATACTGGCCAGCTTTCAACACTGTTGGCTCTCTTTTGACTGTCCAACCCTTGAAACCAAGCCGATAGAACTCTTTCTCAATGACGCTATCGAAGCCAACCTCTGCCGTCTCTGACTCAGTGCCGAAAATAGATCTCCTGGTATGGTCCAGAGTGAAATCATATATCCGCTTCCCTTGAAATGTCTTCCTGGATATGCTGGCCCTCAAACTCCATTTGGTGGAGTTCATTATGGTAGGAAGCAGTTTTGCAAAGGCTGATCCGTATTTCTCGGTTAGCTTGAACAGAGAAGTAGGTCCTTCCAAAGATATCTTTCCATCGTGTATAGAGTATATGAGGCCCAGTTGCTTGATCTTCCTGAATACTGGCTGGTAGTTATCCTCTATCTGAATCTCCATTCCCGTAGCCCTGAAGAGTAGAGTCTGTGCCAGGGACAGATTATAATGCCTGAGCAGATCCTCTGGAGTAATTGTTTGAAACTCTTTTATAACCAGGTTCCCTTCATGGTCTGCCCAGAGAGCCTTTTCCAGGGCAGCAGGCTTGATCGACAGCTTCCCGGCAACATTATCCAGAACCTTCTTTCTCTCTTCCTCGCTGGTGACAAATCCCCTAGATTCCTCAAAGACCATCCTTCTGGCAGCAATTGGATCGATAGCCGAGTCCGTCTCTATTACGCATCTCCTCTCAAGAATCTGGGCGAGTCCCCTGATCAAACGGTAGTTGATCTCTTCAATGCCTTCTAGCTCTTCGATGAGCTCGCCGTATGTTCTTCCTACATGATCCTGAAAAACATCTATAATCGAGCGGGCAATCTCCAGGGTATCCTGATCCAGAAGAGCATACACAGGCTCTATCTTTCCTTTAGAGATCTTCGTGACAAGTAGGTCGCTGGTAAGCATTTTCTTATCCTATTGCTTCAATGGTCTTTTTCTTCTTCTTGCCGTATTGACCTCACTTGTCTCTGCGGATACGATCTCGTATAGCACTGCTTCCTTCCCTTCTTTCTTTCGAAGAATCCTGCCCAGCCTCTGGATAAAGGCCCTC
>Ga0182027_10016683_pt1 | contig 10014 bp, 10 predicted proteins | sample 712E1DmetaG_FD_121300 | JGI IMG/M metagenome (GOLD analysis project Ga0182027, IMG submission 121300) | Permafrost microbial communities from Stordalen Mire, Sweden - 712E1D metaG (Illumina Assembly) | ecosystem: Environmental > Terrestrial > Soil > Wetlands > Permafrost | place: Sweden... | reverse complement strand
ACGATCACCATTCATCGGGGCGGGGTTGCCGAAGGCGGACACGTTGCATCTGGATGTGGCGGCCTTTTTCAAGACGCTGGCGCCGCTGGGGAAGCCGTCGTTCGCGCTGACTGTCTTCGACCGCAAGTTGAAGGCGGATTTGAAGCGGTACACGGAAGCCGTGGGGAAATTAAAGGCATCGGATGAAACGCTGAAGGCGATCCATGATTTTGTGAGTGAGGCGTTCATGGACAGTCCGGGTGGCGCGGATGGGGCGGTGGAAAGTTATTATTCCGTGGGGGCGGAATTGACGCATCAATTGTGCAAAAATTACGCGGGGTTGAATCCGAATCCGATGATTTATCCCGGGGCGCTTGACATACCGTTGAAGGCGGGATTTCAGTTGTTGAAACTGGTAAAGCAGGAGGATTGCGCCAGGGTTGGCAGGAAGTGCATTTTGTTCAATGGTTTGAGTGACAAGGCGAAATCGCGCTGGATGAATTCGATGAATCAGTCCACGGAAGGAAATTAACAAATGACACAACGCGAAGAGATTGTGGTGCGAGCCGGGTTTGACAACACGGCATTGGCCAGCGGTTTGCGCAGCGCCAAGGGGATGGTGCAGGATGTGGCGTCGAGCATTGGGCGGACGGTGATGGGATTTCTTTCGGTGGGCGCGCTGATGAGCGGGGTGAATTCGCTGGTGAACAAGGTGATGCAGATTAAAAACGCGGCGGAGATCACGGGTCAATCCACGGAGGGGATTCAGCGCTTGGATTACGCCTTCAAGCAGACGGGGATCAGTGTTGAACGCGGGAACAATGCTTTGGAGCGGTTGAATGTGAAGCTGGGTGAGGCCAGGACAGGCAGTGCGGAGGCGGCGGCGGCATTTGCCAAATGGGGAATTTCAATTACCGGCAAGGACAATGCCGGGATAGTGGCGGAGATTGCGGATAAGATGCTGGAGATGACGGATCCGGCGGAACGCGCGGCGATGGCGGTGGATTTGATGGGGCGCGGCGGCAAGGATCTGGTGCCGTTGCTGGAGCGGGGCGCGGTGGCGATGGCGGCAATAAGTGAGCATGCGCCGATTTTCTCGGATGAGGACATGAAGAATCTGGAGAAATTCCACAGCGACATTGAGGATGCGGCAAATCGTTTGCAAATCTGGGCTGGCAGGGGAATTTCCGGGATAGCGCAGGCTGCTCAACAACTTGGTATTTTATCCAATCGAGATATTTGGAATGTGTTTGCCGGAATTCAAGATGAAGGTACAGAAGAATTCTTTGGCCCTTCAACCAAACGTGAACTGGATGCGATGCAGGCGAAGATGGCTGCGGCAAGACCATCGGCGCCGAAGACTTTTCTTGGTCCTGAATATCAGCCGGGAACGGCGGAGACGATGGAGGAAGCGGCCAAGCGGAACAAGCTTCTGGAGGACAAGATTAATCTGCAAGACAGGATGAACGAAAAGACTCGGGAGAGGAATCTGCTTGCTGCCAATCAGAAGTATGAGGAATTTCACAATCGCACGCCGTTTGTTCCATCGCTGGAAGAGATGGCGGCGGGTGGTGGGTTCAACACAAGGCTCAAAAAACTATACGGTTTGGGCGGGCGTTTTGATTTAACGGCCGGACCGCTTAAAGGCCAGGCGCAGGAATTGGAACGGCTGCAATATCAACTGGCATGGAATGTGACGCATCCGGGAGCCAATTCCGAAAAGTTTGTCACGGAGCAAAAGAGCAGGATTGACGAATTAAAGGCTGTGTTTCAAAAGGCGGGGATAATCCCGGCGGCGGACAAGCTGGATTCGATAGACAATCGGATGCAGACGTTGAACGAATCCATTGATCGGCTGAACATGATAGCTTCCAAAGAGGGCATTGTTTTGAAATCGAACTGATTATGGCATGTAACCCCATTCAATATACCGGATCGACGATGGCTGTTGCCAGCAAGAGCGGCGCGTTGCGCAAGTTTTTCCTCATCCCGCAGATCGAGGATTTGTGCTATGGATTCCGGCAGGATTATCAACAGGCAGCCAGCAGCTTCGCCGCGGTGGCGCTTAATACGGTCAGCCCGGATGATGCCACGGCATTTTTGCAGAATGAAACCGAACTGGCTGACATGGGCGCCGGCATGGTGCAATGGACTCGGACGTATTGTCAGGTGCCGCCGGCATGGGATGATTGGGAGAATGTGAGTTACACGTTCCCGCAGTATCCGGGTTACATCAGGTTGTCGTCCTCGAGTCCGCCTGCGGCTAATCAGCAGGGGCGCGATCCTTACACGCCGGTGAATGGGGTGACGTGCCGGGTGCGTCGGGATTATTTCATGGTTGGCACGGGTCTGACTTACGCGACGGAGGGCGCCATTCCGGTGATTTCGGTGCAGACGTTTCATGGGTTGCTGAATCCGAACTTTTACACCAGCCCGACGCAGGTAACGCCTGTGGGGGGCATTGTCATCGGAAACACGCAATATCTGGAATCCGTGCCAAATCGGACGGTATGGGACGGTTGGGTGGCGAACGCAGCGGCCTCTGGGTGGGCTTGTGGGCGCGTGGGGACGGCGGACGCCAATCCCGGCCAGATTGTCATCTCCTGCAAGCCTGAGCGGCTCCTGGGCAATATCTGGGCACGTGTGACAAGATACGTGCTGGCGCTCTAAAATCTAAAATCTAAAACGCTGAAACGCTGAAATGAGCGATAAGAAGCCATCAACGGATATTCAGGCTGGGGTTACAATCACGCCGCCGGCGGCGGGCAAGGTATTTCCGTGGCTGGCGGAGCGGATCCAACTGACGCGAATCATCAATGCGGCTGTGGCGTGGATGAATCTGTCGGTGATCGTGAAGTTGCTGATGCCGGACGGGACGACGCAGACGATGCCGGTGGTGCGGCCGGTGATCACGCCGAACAATTCCTTTTTGGAATTGCCGATTGATCTGACGAATTTCAGTGGTGGTGGAGGATCGGGCAGCGTGCCATTTTCGGGGAATGGCGCGCCGAGTGCGAGCACATTGGCGGCAGGAAGCTACGTGGCTGGCCCTGTACCGAGTCTGTACGTGGACATGATGACCAAGGCGCTCTACGTCTGCACCACGGCAGGAACGGCGTCCACGAGCGTTTGGGTGCAGATAAGCGGTGGCGCTGGCGGCAGTTCTATGGGAATCCGAGGTTTGTGGAATCCATCGAGCAATTACATGACTTATGACATTGTAATCGTGGCAACTGGCACAGCGACGGGGATGTATGTGTCCATGATTGATAACAACACCAACTCGCCGGACAGTGGCGTAGGGTGGTTACAATTCGGGACTACACAAGGTCAATGGCTGTGATATGGCAACACCGAACACGCCGATATTAGATTCCGACATGGTTGCGTTGGCAGCTTTGGCAAATGGAAAGTCTTCTTTATCCAAAGAGGTTTTGTCTGGTGCTGGAAGTTATCGGTTTGTAAATTGTTCCGTCGTCAGTGTTGGAAGTGGCTATCTGTCAGGGGACATTATTACGGCACATTGGACTGGCGTGGGTGGAACGGCACAAATTGAAATTGTTGCAGTGGGTTATCGCGGGGAGATTGTGGGGATAAAATTCATTAATCGCGGCAGTTTATCCACTGCGAACAACAATCAAAATCCTCCACCAATTCTTTATGGCGGGAACAGCGCGACCGGGACGGGGGCGGTGTTTCAATTTTCTTGGGAGGTCAATCCTGTGAATCAGAATTATTCTTTCGCAGAATCAGGTCATCTCGTGACAGCCTATGGTCAGATTCGCGGGATTTCAGTCAAAGACGGCGGGACAAACTATCAAATTGGAGATGTTTTGACAGTTGCCATGCCGGCCGCTTCGCCTCCAATTCAAGCAACAGTTACAGGAATCGGAAACAAAGGTTCGGTCACAACATTTTCAGCCACGGTTATTGGTTATCTTTTTTTTAATGGTTCAAGCACGGCGGCGACATCTGGGGGGCATGGTTCAGGTGCAACCTTTTGGGTGCAATTTGCTCAAAACGAAAATCCGGCATGGCAAACAGAATTGACAAGGTTGAGAACAAACCTTTTTAACACATTAGGAACTTATGGGGTTGACAACTATTCTCCCACTCTTTCTGTTTCTGGAGGAACAAGAGATGACGGTGATATTGGATGGCCAATAGCTGATCCATCCTTAACCTACAATAAATTATCGTTCTTCTACGAGGATACTGGGAAGCAAGAAACCGTCACTATTTCTGGGGGGCTGCTTATACAATCCAATGTTGGATATAGCACACAGGTTGTCAGAGACATTTTTTACCCTTATTCCACCGCATCAGGAGGCCCTGGCTCTGGCCGGCCTGGAAATTACAATAGTGCTTATGCAACCAGAATGACCGGAGCAATTTTTATTGGCGGGACAAAGCCAGTCCATATTAGAACAGATATTTTTTTCCAGTTAGTAGCTTACAAAGGGAATACCGGCACATTTTATTATTATGGCACACAAAATAATAACCCTATTTTATCAGATCCATCCAGCCTTGTGTCTGTGGTGAAGGATTTGGGAATCGGAACGGTGGAAAAATTCTATTATCCAGGTAGCCCCGACTATGTTTTTGTCGTTTGGCATATTGACCAATTGGTTTCACCGGGAAGATATGAAGCTACCGTACAAGGAAGTGTTTCGGATAGTTCCATTGTCCCAACTAATTTTATAGGGACGCTGGCCACATTTGCTCCCTATGCGGTGTTTATGACTGATTCAGTTTCTTCAGCCATGATGAATTGTTCTTATATGGGGTTGACAGGCGGACAAATCATTCAAGGGCTTCCACCAGCTTCTGTTTCCTTTCCACCTTACAATGACGGCACTCCCGTTAATGCGCTTGATGGGATTAAGAACGTTTTTAAAATAAAATGTTGGCAGGATGACAATCCGGTTTCACCAGGTGTTTTTAGCGTTTGGAAAAATTGCACAAACAGAGGGGTGTATTTATTTCCGGGAATGTCAAGTCCATGGTTCCCTGTTCCAACGGGACATTACACCGGCACTCCTCCGACAATAATATTGAACGGATATGGAGGAAGATATTACTTTATAGCCGGACCAAACGATGTGAGTTGCAATGGCGTCGGGGGGGGATATTTTGATGCACTCGACGGAGTATTTACTTTGATTGGCAAGTCATCCTCTTTTCCAAACTACGGATATACTGGACAAATAATTCCTTATGGCTGGTTGGACTATCCATTCCCGCAACCCACTTTCGGGACAGAGTATTTGAGGCTGTCTGTTACTGATGTCAGTATTATCGCATCCACTTGGGGTTTTTGGTTTGCACAAGTCCCCCCGATTTCCGGCCTGAACATCCCTCCGCTCAATTCAATGCCGTGGAATATAGTGCGTCATTCGGCTTTGGCGGCATCATTAAATTTCCTCTACAACCCCATGCTGAATCCAAACGTTTTTCAAAACGGTGAAGGAGCTTATGCTCTCGGAACACCACTTGAACAACAACTTGAACCCTCTACATGGGTGGCGAACAAGTATTATTATGCTGGATTCGTGATTTGTGATACGAATGGTAATTTTTGGACTGCAACATCGGCGGGTTATAGTGGGACAAGTATTTACGGAGTTCATCAGTGGCCTGTAAATTTAGGAGATACATTTCAAGAAACGCTCACAGGTAAAACGGGAGTCCAATGGAGGCTTACCAAGAAAAACAACGCAGCTTTACCGTCAACTTGGGTTGAAAACAAAATGGTGGACATTGGTTCTATTGTAATTGATTGGAATGGCAATGAACAAACAGCGACCAGTTGGCAGCCGAATAAGCACTATGGAGTTGGTGAATTTGTAACGGATTCAAACAACGTGATACAGCAAGTTCAAACAGCAGGAACAAGCGGGGTTAATGAACCAACGTGGAATACTGTTTTGAATGAAACGACCGATGACAATGACATTGTTTGGAAGTTGGTGTTGATGCAATCCGGTCTTGTGACTGGAGTGGGAACGCCTGATTGGAACACTCGCTTTAACAGCATCACACAAGATGCAACGGTTTTTTGGAAGCTGACGCAGTTTAACCAGAGCAAAACGTTTCTGTCGGCAGTTGGCCGTCAGAATTGCATTCCGCGTTATCCGGTTTATTGGGCGAGCGAAACCATTGCGCGGTTGAAACCGCCAACAACAAATTCTGATTCTGAATTGACAATCTGGGGCGCGGGCAGTCAATGGAAAGACCATCAATATTGGGTTTCTGGCAATCCTAAACCAATAACAGAAGCGGGATGGCAAACCGCTCTAGATACTCTCAGTATCGCCCGCGGATTGGCTTTCGGCTGGTGGATTTATAGCGTGGCAATCAATCGGCTTGGGACTTTGAACGCAAAAGGATTAAATGTTCCGCAATCGGGCGCGGTGAGTGTGACGATTGGCTGTATTCGGAACGGGGCATTTGTGGCATTTGGAACTTACAGCACAGGCCAAACCGCGACTGTTCTTTGGCCGGTGTTCACCAGTGATGCGCTTGTTTATCAATGTTCCGAGCGAGTGGATATTCAGGCTGTGGCAATTCAAGTCATAAGCGTGGGCGCGGGCGTATCGTATCCAATCATTGCCGCATATTACAATGATACGGTGGCGTGTTTGGGATTGATCGGTTGATCCTCTCCGGCACAACAGCTGTTAATTTATCCGCCATTTCGCGGTGATTTTTTGTTTGTCTCGAACCGGCTGGTGGAGAAATTCGATTTCATCAAGGTTGAATTTAATAAATTTGCACAAAATAGCAGTTGTGCGGAGCGGCAGGAATCGTTGAGTGCGAGGTATCCGTTGACAAAATAGGGTGATTTAATGCCAATAAATGTGTAGTTAAAAAGTGTTGACAGAATCCGCCGGCGCCCTTAGTGTCTGGTCAAGATGATATTTGTGGATTCAATCGTAAAAAGGTTCCGTGCTGCCGTTGACGCGAAGGGCGGTCTTCGATCCACAAAGTCATCTCTGTCTGGACCGGCGACGGCGGCACTGAATCTTTTGCGAATTACGAATTGCGAATTACGAATTTCAAAAATCTCTGGCGGCTGCCAAGTGTCAGAACTCAAGTCCCCGTCTCCCGGGGCGTTCATACAAAATGATTGTCTTCTCCCTGCCAACACAAAGAAGCGATCTGTCGCCATTAAGTCAGTATGGTTGTCGCCGGAGAATAATTTATGAGTCTCAATCCAACGATATTGATGACGTTCGAATCAGGTGTCCTGACGGCGGCGCTGGCCGATGGGAATGTGCGGATTCTAATGGTGGCGGACAATGAGGTGGTCAATGTGGAGCCCAAGACGATAACACGCGAGGAGATGGATAAAACGCTTGGGGAGCCTGTGTTGAGGATTTTGTCGGAGCGCGAGCACAATGCGTTTCCGAACGGACGATATTAAATGAAAAATTTCCAGCAACATAAGGCCAAGAGGTGGCAATTGGGCGGACAACTGGCTGGAACGCTTGCCAAGGCGACAAAACGGTTGTCTGCGTTTCCATTGACCCGGTGGCGCGGCGGGGTTGCCATCTCCGCGCTGGTATTTTTATTCACGGTTCAGATAGCAGTCGGCGCGCAAGTGACCGGTCTTCGCGAGGCTTCGCCCAGGCGAGCTGCGCGCCCTACCATTATTTCAGAGTGTGATGCGGTGCGGGCGATTGTGGGTGAAGCGGCGGGTCAGCCTTACATCGTGAAGCTGGGCGTGGCGGAGGCGATTCACAATAGGGGGTCACTGAACGGTGTCTATGGGTTGAATGCGGCGCATAACCGGACTGAACCGGCTTGGGTCTGGCGCGATGGGCGCCGTGCTTGGGAGCAGTCTAAAAGCACAAGCATCACACACGGTGCGACTCATTTTGGGAATCGTTCGGATGTGATGAAGGGGACATTTGCCGGCCTTCAATTCACTTGTCAGATCGGAACGGGCAAAGATGCCACATACTTTTTCAAAGTGCGAGCCGCACTTGCCAATAGTTAAATGAAAAACGGAGCGAATATTGACAGGATGTTATTGCCGGCGGAGATGGCGTGGCGGTTGGGCGTAACGCCGAGGTATTTGGCTGATAAAACGCGAGCGGGGTTTTTTGTGGCGTTCAATTTTGGGCGGAAAACGGGTGGAAAGATTCGGTATCACTGGCAGACGAATGTGGCGATGGCGCAACGGCGGGCGGGTGTGCCGAATGAGATTATCGCCGTGCTCGGATGCCAAGCCCAAAGCCCAAAGCCCAATGTCCAAAGTCGAAGGAAATGAAGGTGATTCGATTTTTTTTGGTGGTGCCGGCGATGATGGTCGTTTGGATCGTTGGAATATCGGCGTGCGTATGCAGGTTGCATTGGATTGAGGATTTCATGGCGGATGAGTGGGAAAAATTAAGGAATTTTGCGGCCAAATGATTTCGGAAATAAAATGCAGGGCTTTGGTGGATTTGATGGTGGAACGCGGTTGGAGTTCGCGTCCGGTTCCTATGCAACCGACGCGAAATAAAACGCGGGAACGGTGGCTGGCGATGGGATTAACCATACGTGGAAAACCAAGAGTTATTTCTGGTCGGCCTAAAAATAATGGAAACGGGAACTGATATTCCATTTGAAGAGCGCGCGGCGCGTATTTTGGAGATGGCGCGGCAGAATCCGAATTTTGGGAAACGGTTGCCGCCGATTTGTTTACCGCATAGACGCAGAGGCGAGAAGGTGAAATATCAAAACGCAAGTCCATTACCGTCGTGTCCTCCAGAAAAGACACTGCCACGACGTTCAGTGATGGGACCGGATGTGATGGATGCCGGAGGCCAGAAGTCGGAAGTCAGAAGTGATTTATCGCATCGGGAGCATGTACAGGCGTTTGATGAATCAGCATCGGGCAGGGATGAAATTGTTCTGGAAGATTTGAAGCAGTCGTTTGATTTATCGAATCCGCGTGTGCCGGGGGAATGGTACACAGGTTTTTGGTTTTTCAAGGTGCATGGGATCAAGGCGACGAATAGTTGCGCGTGCCGTTTGCGGTCGCATCCGTTCATCGCCAACAACGATCTGGATATTGACAGCAGCCAGGTGCCTGCGGCGGAACGGCAGTCGGCTTTGGAGCGAAACGAATGGTGGCGTTACAGGATTTGTCACCGGCTGGATAGTGAACGGCTCAAACGCGAGGTCGCTGCGCGTGAACGTAAGGAACAGGAACGACAGGAAAAGGAACCGGAGTTGGGCGCCTAACGCAAAGCTGACCGATCACCGCCGACCATGACATCCGCCGACACGACAATCTCAATGCCGCCAGCGACTCCCGAAACGGAGAAGCGGGGCGGTGATTCGTGTCCAGCGATTTGTTCGGCGTCTTTTGGTGCGTCGTCAGTAATCCGTGCTGACTGTATGGCTGTAATGTCCAAGCTCGCGGATAAAGCCTATGACCTCGCAATCGTTGACCCGCCGTATGGGATCGGCGAAGGCGACGGACGCTGCCGCACACGGCTGAAGCACAATAACCGCGTGAAGCACGCGGCGAAGTCATGGGATGATAAACGCCCGCCGGCTGAATACTGGCAGGAACTCCGCCGCGTCTCGAAACATCAAATCGTCTGGGGCGCGAACTACTTCACCGAATACCTGCCGCCGTCAATGGGCTGGGTGTTCTGGGATAAACGCATCGGAGGGGACTTCAGCGACGGCGAACTCGCCTACACGTCCTTCCAGCGTGCGCTCCAAAAAGTGACGCTCTGGAATGGCAACAACGGCCAGGCGCGAATCCATCCGGTGCAAAAGCCGGTGAATCTCTACGCATGGCTGCTCCGAGAATATGCCGAGGCCGGATGGCGACTCCTCGACACGCACATGGGCAGCGGCTCGTCGGTAATCGCCGCCGTGCAAGCTGGACATGAAATGCTCGCCATCGAAAAGGACGAGGAATACTACGCGACCGCCGTGGAACGGATTGGCCGCGAACTCAAACAAGGCGTGATACTATGACGCCGAACGGTGCGGCTCACCGACAGCCGCCGACAACCAACAAGGATT
>Ga0182027_10016682_pt1 | contig 10014 bp, 9 predicted proteins | sample 712E1DmetaG_FD_121300 | JGI IMG/M metagenome (GOLD analysis project Ga0182027, IMG submission 121300) | Permafrost microbial communities from Stordalen Mire, Sweden - 712E1D metaG (Illumina Assembly) | ecosystem: Environmental > Terrestrial > Soil > Wetlands > Permafrost | place: Sweden... | reverse complement strand
CGGGTAACACTGCATCAGCATGATACATTGCAGAACAAGCTTCGGTCGGCGCGAATTCAGGAATCGTGAGGCGGCGCAAGCGCAGCAAATCGCCGGACAAGGGCCCGTGGCTTCGGTCGGCGCGAATTCAGGAATCGTGAGGCGGCCGATGCCGGCCACGAGCGCGGCGGAGCGGTGCCGCTTCGGTCGGCGCGAATTCAGGAATCGTGAGGCGGGTCGTTACCGTGCCGTTGGCCAGCGTTGGATTGTTCGCGCTTCGGTCGGCGCGAATTCAGGAATCGTGAGGCGGGTTGTCCCGTCGATCAGGATGACCGATGCCTGCGGCTTCGGTCGGCGCGAATTCAGGAATCGTGAGGCGGGAAATAATTGTGCCAGTCACCATAAAATTCTTGAGCTTCGGTCGGCGCGAATTCAGGAATCGTGAGGCGGATCATGGTGGTGTGAATCTGGCGAAGGTGACGCTGCTTCGGTCGGCGCGAATTCAGGAATCGTGAGGCGGCTTAGAGTCTGACGTGGCTAATATGAATACGCGACGCTTCGGTCGGCGCGAATTCAGGAATCGTGAGGCGGGAGTAAGCGATGTCAATCATATTTTGTCCTTTTCGCTTCGGTCGGCGCGAATTCAGGAATCGTGAGGCGGCTCAAGCCCGCCGACTGGCTGTTGCTGTTGTGACGCTTCGGTCGGCGCGAATTCAGGAATCGTGAGGCGGTGATAATAATGTGTTGACAAAATGAAGATGAAATGCGGCTTCGGTCGGCGCGAATTCAGGAATCGTGAGGCGGTTCGGCACATGCGTATTCCCCTTCCTCCATAATCCTGCTTCGGTCGGCGCGAATTCAGGAATCGTGAGGCGGAAAATTATGAGCCTTCCAACACCACCACGCGACCCGCTTCGGTCGGCGCGAATTCAGGAATCGTGAGGCGGATCAAGTCCGCCGATTGGCTGTTGCTGTTGTGACGGCTTCGGTCGGCGCGAATTCAGGAATCGTGAGGCGGATCAAGTCCGCCGATTGGCTGTTGCTGTTGTGACGGCTTCGGTCGGCGCGAATTCAGGAATCGTGAGGCGGATTTGCATCGTCCACGCGGGCGGCGTTTCCGCGTCCCGCTTCGGTCGGCGCGAATTCAGGAATCGTGAGGCGGGTTGGGGGGACTGTTACGAATGTCATTTCAAACCCGCTTCGGTCGGCGCGAATTCAGGAATCGTGAGGCGGTGTAGTGTTGCATGCCACGCCAGTAATGTAATTTATCGCTTCGGTCGGCGCGAATTCAGGAATCGTGAGGCGGCTTACACTGGCTTCAAGACAACGGATTCAGGACGGCTTCGGTCGGCGCGAATTCAGGAATCGTGAGGCGGAACTGCGCAACGAAGGACGTGTCAGCTTTGCGGGTGCTTCGGTCGGCGCGAATTCAGGAATCGTGAGGCGGCAGTCCGCCTTGAACACGAATGGATTCGTCATGTTGCAGCTTCGGTCGGCGCGAATTCAGGAATCGTGAGGCGGCTGTTCACAACTAACAATTATTCCACGGCTGCAATCGCTTCGGTCGGCGCGAATTCAGGAATCGTGAGGCGGCATCGGTTATTCCGAGATGAATAAGCAGTTGAAGCTTCGGTCGGCGCGAATTCAGGAATCGTGAGGCGGATAGATGCCGGCCACGAACAAGCGGAAGTCTCCCGCGGCTTCGGTCGGCGCGAATTCAGGAATCGTGAGGCGGACTGTGCTATCAATCTGCGCGGCACACGCCCAGAATGCTTCGGTCGGCGCGAATTCAGGAATCGTGAGGCGGAATCACCCTCACGCCGGTAGAATTTCAGGCGGCAGCTTCGGTCGGCGCGAATTCAGGAATCGTGAGGCGGAATTTTGCCGCAGGCAGACAGTTAATGGACACCATGCTTCGGTCGGCGCGAATTCAGGAATCGTGAGGCGGCAGATTCCGCCCTCGACTTCCAGCGCAACCCTTTGGCTTCGGTCGGCGCGAATTCAGGAATCGTGAGGCGGATGCTAACCGTTTCCGCCATGCAAAGGTTTTTCGGGCTTCGGTCGGCGCGAATTCAGGAATCGTGAGGCGGTTGCAGTCGTCCACGATGAGAATTTTGATTTTGGCTTCGGTCGGCGCGAATTCAGGAATCGTGAGGCGGGTGTCCGCCGATGCCGAAGCATCCGGTGCAAAATAGCTTCGGTCGGCGCGAATTCAGGAATCGTGAGGCGGCGCGCTTCGCATTTCCCTTTTTCATCTGCCCGGCCAGCTTCGGTCGGCGCGAATTCAGGAATCGTGAGGCGGAGCTACAACCTTTTCAAAAAGGACATCGCTGAACAGCTTCGGTCGGCGCGAATTCAGGAATCGTGAGGCGGCGTCTGGGTGTTGAGGATCTGAACTGGGCTGATGTGCTTCGGTCGGCGCGAATTCAGGAATCGTGAGGCGGCCGCTTGCGGGCGAAATCAATTCCCATGAACATTGGCTTCGGTCGGCGCGAATTCAGGAATCGTGAGGCGGCGGCTAACACCGGTGTCCTCCATGACATCAAACAGGCTTCGGTCGGCGCGAATTCAGGAATCGTGAGGCGGGCATGAAACCATAAACCAAAACCCGGCCGCGACTGGCTTCGGTCGGCGCGAATTCAGGAATCGTGAGGCGGAACTAAAGCCTGCGGCCAAAGTCGTTGCAATTTGTTGGAATTTTAACCGCCCTTCAAAAATTGATCTCAAGCTGATTCGGCAACGACTTTGGCCGCAGGCTTTAATTTCTCCCGACGCCGTGTAATTTGGCTTTTATTCTCCGCAAAAATTTCGCTGGCCAAGCCAGCAGGCACAACAAGAACAGTGGGAAGAAAGTTTTCATGGTGGATTGCTGGTTTGTTTTTCGCTGCCGGGAACGATGATCGAGTTGGTGGGGGCGCTGTTTTCGGCGGAGGTGGCCGGAACGTTGGCTTGCCAACGGATGAGCGCATACGATTCTACTCTGTAATAAACTGGCCTGCTGACGGCAACGGTGCTGCCATAGTAATGTCCCCATGCATCGTGATAGCCGTATGTTTGGCCGCCGCCAACCGTGCCGCCATTGAGAAGGTCGCTTCCCAGTAAAACGAGGGCGTCGGCTCCGCGATGCTGCCCTTCACTGACAACGAGCTGCCGGCCCCGCTCGACATGGCGAAATGCGGCCTTGCAGACTCCCAAGACAATGTATTGGCGCGGAGGAAGGCCATCGTAAATGGGAAGTGCATAGTTTGTGATGACCAATGCGCCAGGTGAGGTTTGCCAAGCGCGTTGCTGCCCAACATAAGGCGTAAAGTTCACCGAGTTGGTTGTTGCACACCCGCCGAGCAGGACACACGCGAGGGCAAGAAACAGCGGGAGATGGACTTTCATATCACGCAACGAGAACGACGTGGATAAAGTTTTCATGGTTGGTTGCTGGTTCACTTTTCGCCGCTGGGGACGACCGAGTTGGAGGACTTATCTCTTTTGGCGCTCTGCGCTTGCTCCAGAGGTTTGCCGAAAAATTTCCATACCATTTTGTTAATTAGGAACACAGTCAGTCCGAAGAAAGTCACAATCACACACCAGACGGCAATTTCGATTTCGAGATCGAGTTTGTTTTCGTCATTGGTCTGCCGCTTGTGCTCCGGGACGACATCCGACCAAATCGTGCCGTTCATGGGAACCGGAGCCATCTCCCACGTCCGCCCGGTCAGGGTGGCGAGTGGGATGACAATGCCAAAGCCTACGCTGGCCGGGACTGTAACCAGTGTATAGCGGTGGAGGGAAATGCCAAGGCCGAGGCCAGCCATAAAAACCACAAGAAAAAGGTAAAAGTGCTTCATGATTGTTCCAAGGTTTAGCGCCGCGAAGCGATTACGGTGGAGCGGTGGAAACAAAAAGGCGCGGACTCAACGCATCCTCATTCCAGGCACCGCGAAGCGCCCGTGTAGAAAATACGCCAAGCCGCGCCCGATGGGGCGCGTGCTTGGGCTGGTTTCTACACTCGTAAAATTCGCGGTTTTGGAATGAAACCGTAGCCTAGCTACGCTGAATTGATTTTGTTTGGTTCTACATTCGTTTGGACTGTCACGAATGTTTTAGTGCGTCAGACGCAACACGGCAAGGCAATCTTTGGTCGCCGGACGCGATTTTTAACTGATACGACCAAAGAAATGTCGCCACTGGCGCGAGCCGGATTTAATTTATGGAGATGGAAGAAATAAATGAAAGACTCGTGGACATGAAACCCATCTGGGACAAACTCCGTGCTGAGGGCGTGCCGATTGAGAAGCGGCCACTCGCTGCCGACCTGCCGTGGTCGGTCCAGTTTGAATTTCAGGCCAAAGACGATTCCACCGGAAAAGACATGGTGTGGTGGGAAGAACATGAAGCGGACTTTGCCGATTTGGAGTAGCACATGACAGCAGCACGGCGAAAGACACGAAGGAGCACGGTCAAGGCGTTCAAGCGCCCGAAGCCACGACACGGCAGGAGCCGGAGGCGATTCATCACGCGCGGCGGGGCGCTGCGGCGGGCGGGGCGGCATGTGCTCGACCGGATGTTCAAAGGCGCGACGGTGCGGGACGGCGAGGAGGCGCGCATCAACACCTACAATGTGCGCCTCAAGGATACCTGGGTGGTGTATAAGAATTGCGCCCTGACGGGATTGCGGGCCTCGGATGTGGTGGTGGTTTGCAAACGCACAGGCCGGGTGCTTTACGAAGGTTCGGCGGGCGACGAGGGTTGAGCCGCGCGGCGCGATTTTTTTGGCGATGCCAAGGGCGACTCGCGTGGGCAGTAGGAGCAGGCGAGCACCGTGAATCGGGCATGGCAAAACGTGGGGCCGGGAAATTCGGAGCGACTGCGAAAAGTAACCGGGCGGAAAAGTAGCGACATTTTCAACGCGATACGCCGGCAGCGAGTGGCAGCACGGAAAAAGTAGCCCGGTAAATAAAAGTAGCAGGGTATTAACAAGGGAACACGACCAAGCTGCCCCGGAGACGGGTTAGTTCGCCGGGGAAATTATCTGCAAATGGCCGGAACGAACGGACGCGGGCGATCAGCCGAGGGCAAAGTGGCCCCCCGTGAACAAAGGCCACGAATACCCGCGCGAAAAGTAGCCCGCCGTAGAAAATATACCCTCGGCGGATGGGTTGGAGCGCGGGAAAAATCTTCCCAAAAGGGCGGCGGCGCGGCCTTGCTGATCGGGTGAACCACTGCCGGGGAAAGTTGGACGACCGAAAAGAAGGGCCAAGGCGACGAGCGCCTATTCTATTGACCCAGCCAGGGGGATTATCTGCCCGCACTTTCAACCCATTGGCTGGCCGAAAGTTTGCAGTAAAAGGGGACGGCTCGAATCCGATGAGCCACAAGCCAGTTTCGTTGCCGTGCGCGATGGTGCGAATGTGCCCGCCGATGCGCAAGGATTGAGCCGTGGCGCGTTAGACCCCCATTCCGCCACTTCGTCACGCGCCCGCGCCGACGGCGTGCCGGCGCTCCGGCGCTGCGCGGCGGCGTGCGCTACAAGATCACTCGCCGACGCCAGCCAACAGGCTTGCCGGGACCAGCTTTGTGTTTTCTTGTTTGCTTCTGAAATTCTTTTCCAAAGGGGGGTGCCCTTTTCTCTCTCTCCCTGTTCAAGAATTTCTTTTCAGGGCTTTCTGTAAGAGACTTTCTATTAAAGTGGACGTTCAGTGGACGTTCAGCGGCCACGGACCAGACCCGGAGCGAACAGGATGCTTGGCAAAGCGGTTAATTCCGCGCCGGAGGCGTCGTCGGACGCCAGGCGCGCAATGGAGGAGTGGCGGGATCGTTTGCGTTTTCGGCTTTCTTTCGGGCTAATGCAGCAGTGAGGGCTGCGTCCTGGACTGACTGGCTGGCGTGAAAGAAGCTCGCGTAAGTGCGGCGTTCAAGAACCTTTTTGCGGATTGCCTCGCTATCGAGGCGGATCGAATAATACGTGATGCGACGAGCCACGGTGCAGCGGGCAAAAAACTTGTTGTGGTGAAGCCGTGTGATGGTATCACGCAACTGGCGTTCGGTGAGGGGTTGCGCCTTGTCCGCGCGCCGGGCTAGTTCTGCCTCCATGATTGCTTTTGTGCGGTAGCCAAGCGCACAACGGCGGATGCGTTCGCGGGTGATGATGGCCAATTCCTTGTCGCCGATGGCTGAATAGATGGCGCACAGCACGGAGAATTCACGGTAAGTCAGGCCGTGGCCGTCGCGGGTATTGAACACCCAGCCCTTCTTGACCCTCACGAGTGCGTCGCGCCCATGAGCTTGCTCGAACGCAGTAACATGATTGTGCAAACTGTGATACCGCTCAATGCCCGACAGGAAGCTACCAAAGGTGATGCCGATAACTTCTGCGCCGTAGAGTGCGCCACAATGCGCCCAGTTTGAGGTGTCACAACCTTCAGGGATTTTTCGTGCTTGCCGAACCTTTGAAAGAAATTGCCGTTGCTGTTCAGCCGACAATTTGCGGAAAAGTTTCCAGCCCTTATCAACAAGGCCGTAGTCGAGGATCGCATTGAGCCGCGCGTCCACGGTCTGTCCGAACGACAGCGCGCACAGCGGGAACTGAAAATATGGGTTCTCAACCATGTTCAAGCGCGGCGGACTTGGCGTTCGGCCAGCCACTCGTTCACGGCGGCGCGTGGAAACCGAATGAGCTTCCGGGTCAATTTCAAGTGCGGCAGGCCGCGCACTAGAAGATTGTCAATCGTGCGAACCGACACGCCCAGGCGCGCGGCGAGTTGCCGTTTATTTTCATAGTCCGGCGCTGGTGGCTGGCCCGCGCCGGTTTCAGGAATTTGTTTTGTGCTCATATTGCTTCACTTGCAGGCGAGTTCATCGCGCTGCGTGATGGCAATATGAAGCTGCTTTTCGTGCGGACCTGAGAAAGTGTCCTAGAGCAAATTCAAATAGGGGTAAGACTGTGGTAATCAGGACGCCCCCGGCATCAGTATTCAGGGGGAGGCATCTTGACAGGAAAAATCCGCGCAACGTGATGCTCGATAGCACGGAAATGTTCGACGTAGTTCAATCGTTCTTTTCGCCATTTTTCCAAGCGTTCAATCGGCACGATTTGCGGCTTGGCCAGCCGGTAGGCGTTCATCAGTGAGTCTTCAACACATTTTCCAGCGAACAAAAACACGTCCCATTGAATCGGCGTTCCGTAAATGTCTGATTCATGCGCCGGCAGTTCGCCGCCGTCTGGCGGGCGGCAGAGTCGTTCAACCAGCCAGTTGGCCATGCGCCTTGCCTCCATGCGCGAGCGGATGGATTTCGGGAAAGCAAAAACGCGGTAGTGCTTTGCTAGATCGTCGAATTTTATAGCGCGCGCCAAATCCTCCTCCTGACGGGAATTTTTGCTGAGGCAGGACAGCAGGCTCCAGCCCGCAAAAAAATCCGTCTCGTGTTCACATGGCGCATCAATTCGTGTGCCGGTGATGGGATTCTTTGTCCGGCTGTCGAGATACCGCCAAAGGAAACAAAACTGCCGCTTGAACTGTGGAGGCGAGTCGCGCCAAGGCGTGCCCAAGGTGAATTTCCGACCTTCCGCAAAATAATCGCGCCATTCTTGCAGCGGATCAACTTTGCTGCAAAAACGAGGGTCGTCACTTGTCTGAAGATGGATATGCGGGCCGCGCCGCCACGGACGGCCATTGCAGTTGGCAACGCTTTGGGCGTCTTGGTCGCCGTGCGCTTCAAATGTCCGCCAGTGGTCTTTATCGTTTGGATCGGGTGTGATGCCTTCCTGGATTTTGACGAATTCGAGCGGAACAACGTCCTTCCCGGTCAAATCCAGATTGGCGGGGATGGCGACGTGATTGATTTCAAACAGAGGCTCCGGCACAAGCCATTGAATTGCCTCGGCAGCGAAAGCATGAATTTCGCCAAGGCGATGAACCATCGCCAGGCCGACCGCGCGAGGGTTTCGGTTCAGACTGTCATTTTCAAGACGAGGCCGCTTGTCGAGTTCTTCAAGCCGCGCGACTGCTTTCTTGAAACGGTCGTTTCGGCGTAGCAACTCCCAAATCTTTGCAGGGTTTTGCTCGTTCTCGTCGAGCGAGCAAGGATTGTGTGCGTGTTGTGGTGCGTGAGCCATAAATCACATTCCGATGTTACCCGTGTGAATGGCGAACGCAATCTGCGCGTCGGTGCAAAAAAATGCGCCGATACCCTAACCCGATTCCTGCCCGCGAGCATTGATGCGAAAATTTTGGGCGAGATAGGCGTCCACTTCGGCTCTGGGAAAGCGGACGATTTTGGACGTGAGTTTGATGAAGGGCAGGCGACGCTGCCGCATGAGATTGTCAATCGTCCGCCGGCTGACATTCAAGCGCCGGGCAACTTGCGACTTGGTTTCGTAATCCGGCGGTGCGGTGATTTGATTCGGTTCCGGGTTCATGCTCGTTCATCCTTTTTAACGAACAGTTTGCCATGCATTTCCCAGCCGATGGCGTGCCACACACGCAAGATGCTTTCAGGAAAACTTCCCCGCTCAATCGAATGACGCCAATGGCTCACGCGCGGAAACCTAAAGGCCAACCCCCGGAGGCGGCGGGCGGGTCAATTTGGAGCGCAGCAGGGTGAAGGGGCGAGCAAGAGATTGACGCGACCGCCGCCGCCATACAATCGAACCGGCTTCCGCGCTTCATTTCCCCGGAACTTGGTCGCGGACTGAACGCGGACGCCGGATGAGGTTCTTGCGCGGCTATTCCGCGCCTGAACCGCGATCACATCGCGGACGAAAAAAATTAGCTTGGTAAGGGGTAACGCGTGCCTTGGATAAAACTCTGAGATTTAAGGTTCAGGAGGCTGGCGACGACAACGGAAATGGACTTGGGCAAAACCGCACGGTGGACACGGCTTGAATTGTTTAGGCGCGGCGGTTCACGAAATGTCTGGCTGACCGTCGTGGTTTGAAATCGAACGGCTACCGTGTGTCATGTCCCCGGATTGGTCATGGACTGAATATGGACGCGGACTGGCCGTGGACGTTGCGCGACTGCGGGCGGGACTCGGACGTGGACTGGTTGCGGTCACGGACTCGGCCAGGACAAGGACGCAGACTGGATGCGGCCACGGTCACGGCGCGGATGCGGACGGCTTTCGGACTGGATACGGTCGCGGACTGGCTGCGGACAGGACGACAACGCGGACATTGGCGCGGATTTTGCGCGGCTTGTGCCCGGTCAACGCGCGACCATTGCGCGGACGCAAAAACCTCATTTTGACGAGGAGTAAGGCGTGTCCTGGGTAAAAACTGAAAAATTTCAGTTGCGATGCAGGTTCAAAATCTCGGCAGGTTCGCGTCGGATGACGGCTGATTGAGGCGCGAAAGTGGTCGCCGACGTGACGGTAATGACATCATCCGCTGGCTTGGGTGGCAGGATGGCAAACCATTCTTGCGCCTCGCTTTCGCGGACAAGCTGGCGGTAGTGCTTGAATACCATCTGCGGCGAGTTGCCCGCTTCAAGGCTGACCTGGCCCACGTCTTTCACCACGGCGAGCCGGTAGCTGATGAAGGAGTGGCGCAGACCGTTGTGTTTCCACGGCACGCCGGATTTTTCCGCCAGATAGAGGAAAAGCTGTTTGTCGGCGCGGGATAGATTGATGACCGGGCCGGAAGGTTTGGCGTAGCGTTCGAGCCACGCGGCGCAGTTTTCAGAGATTGGGACGGTGCGGCGTGAGGCGGTCTTGGCCTTGCCCGCCTTGACCTCGACAAATTTCTCGGCACCGGTCAGATGGACTTCCGACCAGTCAAGTCGCATGATTTCGGCGGCGCGCAGGCCACAGAACGCGGCGATTGCAAGATACGGAATCATTTCCTCGCGGGTGCGCCACTTGCCGCGCTCTTTTACCGGCGTCAGGCAGGCCGCGAAAAGCTTTTGCAGTTCGGCGGGACTGAACACTTCGATTTCACCGCTGTCCACCGTCGCTGTTTCGACACCGCTCATTTCATCGTGGTCTTTGGGCAGGTAGCCGCGCTTGATGGCGAACTTGAACAGGGTGTTGACCAAGCGGCGG
>Ga0182027_10016680_pt1 | contig 10015 bp, 12 predicted proteins | sample 712E1DmetaG_FD_121300 | JGI IMG/M metagenome (GOLD analysis project Ga0182027, IMG submission 121300) | Permafrost microbial communities from Stordalen Mire, Sweden - 712E1D metaG (Illumina Assembly) | ecosystem: Environmental > Terrestrial > Soil > Wetlands > Permafrost | place: Sweden... | reverse complement strand
TTTTTCACTGCGGTGCCCGGTCTGGTTCATGATGCTCCGTTCCGAAGCGCCAGCAGCCGCCGCCGAAGTCGCCAGTCCAGACCGCAAGCTGTGTCCTGCAAAATGGGTGGCGTCCAGGCCGACTGCCTCGACATATTTCTTCACGATCTCTGCGACTGCCGCCCCTGAGAGCCGTGTCGCCGCCATCTTGCCGTGACGGTTGATGGGGCGGAGCAGCGGACCTTCAGTGATGCCGCTCGACTCCAGCCACGATTGGAACGAACGCACCGGGCACGTCGCCGGATTTGATCCATAAGGAACGCCGATCTTCCTGCCTTCGGCTTCCTGGTCCGTTTTCGAGCGCCGGATCGTCACCACCAACCCGTCTCTGGTGATTTCGACGGCATCCCGGTCCAGCGCCGTCAACTCAGAGCGCCGGAATCCGCCAGCGAACCCGATCAACAGTAATGCACGGTCACGAATGCCAATCAACCCTTCCGGCAATCGAGCAATCATGCGTTTCAGGTCGTCCACCAGCACTGGCGTCTTTGCTTCTTGTGCTGTTCCCAATGTGCGCCGGATACCAGCCAGCACCAGCCTAACCTTCGCCGCCCTGGTCGGAGATTCCATCCCGGCGATTTGGTGTGCTTGCGAAATTGCCGAGATGCGCCGGGTGATCGTCGCTGGCTTCAGGCTGGCAGCAAGGTCGGTCACGTACAACGCCACCGTGTCTGGTGCCGCCGGTAGTGAACATTGGCCGTGCGCCTTACACCAGGACTCGAAGTGGGACCAGTCGGCACGGTACGCCCGAATCGTGTTCTTGGATTTGGAATTGTGGATGAACTCGGAAGCCCGGTCTGCGATTTCCGCCAGTGGGCCGATTTTGGTGTTCGTGGGCGGCTCGGGAAGGATCAGGTCGGTAGGCATCAGGAAGGACGGCTGAACCTCGATACACTTCCATTATCGAGGGTTAGAACGTCTTTGTCAAGTGGCAATTGCCAGACAGGATCTTCCAGCTTTGTCGATGTGCTTCCAGCTTTGGGTGGCGCTGCCGGTGCCGACCCTACCGTCTGCCAAGCGGCAATTGCCAGAGCGATACACTATTAAGGATGCCCAAGCGGACAACCCCACCAAAGCCAGCGCCCGAACAATCCGAGCGAACCCACGTCACCAGCGGCATAAACCTACCGGTCGATATCTACCAACTGCTGAATCGTGTGGCCTTCGCACGCTCCTTGAAGGTAGGCGGCAGACCGAGTGTTTCGGCGCTGCTGGTGGATCTGGTTCAGCGGCATCGGAAGGAGTTGGAGAAGGAGTTGGCAGGATGAGTTTTTCCACTTCGAGTCTATGAACCGTTCAAAGAGGAGACCCCCAGCGCACGTTGCTGGCGATCAAGCGATCAAGATCGTCGAGCGAATACTCCCGGCCCACTGGGTGGCTCGAAAGTACCATCCGGATTATGGTATTGATCTTGCCGTTGAACTGTTCGAGCAGACGAAACGCCTTGGTAACGAGATCGTCTTCGACACCTTGGGTGAGCACCTATTCCTTCAAGTGAAGGGAACGGCAAAGCTGACGCCAAAGCGGATAGAGGTTGCTAGCAGACCGAACATCAACTGTCCATCACCTGCACGTTTTGAGAGCGAATCCGTCAGTATAGACGTGTTTGAGTTCCGGCTGGAGAGCACGGAGCTAGTAACGGTTCAGCGGATGGGAGCCAGTTTGCCGGTACTGCTCGTTCTTGTCGAACTCAGTACCGACCGGGCATTCTTCGTTTGCTTGAATGATTACATCGACAAGATTCTTTTACCGTCCTATCCCAAGTATGCCGACAAGGAGAAGCACCTTATCAGGATACCTGTGACAAATGATCTTTCCCGTGCCGCTACCGCACTATCGTTTTACGCTAAGAGGCCGAAGTTATTTGCGGCGTTTCAGAAGTTCGCCTACCAAAACCATGAGCTTAAGTACACCCGTGATACCGATTTTAGGCGCACTACGAAACATTTTGCAGCCGTGCTGTTGGAGTATGATTTCTGGTCGAGATGTGAAGCGTGGGGTCTCATCGAGTATTTGCATCAAGGGCTTCAGCGTTTCCAAAGGACCGGTTCGCCGGGTCAAATGCGGCAGCATTCAGCGCCCAAAGTGGAGGCCAACAACCGATGGAAGGGTGAGTTAGGAGACGAATACAGCCTCGAAGAAGTGCTGACCTTCAGCGAGATTAGTTCCCTTTGGGAAAGCCTGTCAAATGTCGGGAACACGTTCGAGGAGATCTGTCGGGAGTGGTTTCTGCCTACCTTTCTCGGGTGGCTCTGTTCCTTTCCCGATCTTTCATCCGAGAATGCCGCACCGACGCAGAAGCCGAAATAGAGCAGACCAGCGAATCGCCACGAATGCCTACCAACTTCCAGCAAGCTGAGCAAACCGGGAACATCACCGAGACCGTTTTCACGCTGGCGCACATGGCAAACTTCGTGATCGCCGACATCACAGACGCCAAGAGCATCCCGCAAGAGTTGATGGCGATTGTTCCGTCGCTCCCGTCCGTTCCTGTCCAGCCGTTGCTCTTGGCTTCGCAACGGGAGTACGGCATGTTCGAGCATTTCAAGCGGTTTTCGTGGGTTCTGGAGCCGTACCTGTACGAAGATCAGGGTCGGCTGTTGGCGGCGATCACGGAAAAGGTGATCGGCCCCGCAGAGGCGAAGCTGAAGGAGCAGACAGGGCGATGAGCGTACTGGCAACCCGATTTCCGGCTCAACAGTTCGTTGATGACATTATTGTCGGTGACCGACGATTGGCGGAGCGATCAGATGTGAAGGCCTACTTGGAACCCGGTGGTGACTCTCCGCACCCGATCAGAGAGATCCTGAGTTTGAATGTCGGGAAGAACACCACCCTCTTCATCAAGATAATTTCGAGTAAGGCCCTCAGCCAACTAGAACTTCAGCAGATTAAGTTATTAGAAGCACTGTTGATCTACGCCGGAAGCAAAGATCGTTCTCTGGCCGTTCAAATCGGAGAAGTGCTCAGGCAGGTCAGACACTCCCTGAACCTTTCACAAGAAGAGCTTGCGGTACAGGCAGGGACGACTCGGTTTGGAGTCTGGAAATGGGAGTCGGGCGCTCAAGCGCCGAGCATTCCCACTTTGTACCGCTGGTGCCAAACTCTCGGCCTTGTCTGCCCACCGCAAACGGCTCTCGTCCGTGTCGTCGATTTCTCACCCGACCTTCTGCGTTTCCTTCAGGAAGACCCAACCCGGTTGCGATCACTCACGCCCGATGTATTTGAGCGCTTCGTGGCAGAGCGGATGGACCGCATGGGCTACAACGTCACTTTGACCGGGGCAACGAATCGAAAGGACGGAGGCATTGATCTGATCGCCGTTCCTAAGCTGGCGTCGCTCGGTTCGTATGTGATCGCAGGACAGGTGAAGCACCATCAGGGAGTTGAGACCACAGGCGTTGATGCTGTTGACCGTTTGTTGGCTTGGAAGGATTCGGTTTTCCGTGCTGGTCTTCTCGTCACGAATACGAGCTTCACAAGTGATGCTGTCTGGAAGGCCCACAAGGACGGGAATGCTCACTTCCTTCGGCTTCGGGACTTCACCGACCTCAAGCGTTGGCTTCAGGATCAGTACGGATCTGAAGAGGACTGGCGGGAGATTCCAGACCAGATTGAATTGGCACCTGGCGTTGTGATCGACATTCCACGGCCACGAATTACGTCTGTCTTCCAGGATCAAAGGGTTTTGCGTGACGCCTCTCAGGTCAAGAACCCTCGCACGAAAAGAACGCCGTGAAGATCAAGAGTTACGACGAACTACAAGACTGGGCGTTTACGTGGCCCCCAACGGGAGACGGTCCTTGGAGGCTCGACGGAGAGGGCATCGACAAGGCCCTGGGCAATAATCGGAAAGCTAGAGGAGTTTACTGGATCGGCTATTCACCATGCGGAAATCATGCGTCCTTTCAGCCGAAGTACTGCGGAAAGGCGGTGAAGCAGTCCCTTTACGCCAGGCTGAACCAGCACGTGAGAAGCAGCAGCAACCAGAAGATCAGGGAACATCTGGCCGCACGAAATGCGGGAATGCCGACGCTCTGGTTCAGGTTTGTCGAACTGCCGACTTTGCAGCTTGCGGAGCTTCTCGAAGGACTGGAGATTGCAGCCTTCAAGGAGGAGTATTGGAATTGCCGGAATGAGTGGGTGCAGCACTGGGCTATGGAAGAAGACTATCCACACAGGTAGCGTTCAGCCTCCAGACGGCACGCCTTTCACCCTTGATCGGCAGATTGCGCTACCGTGAATGTTACGAAAGGGCCGACATGCCAACGAAACTCACTCCCGAAATCATCGCCGCCGCTGTACTAGGCTTTGAAGAACAGAAGCGGCACATCGACACACAGATCAGCGAACTCCGTGCGCTCCTTCCCGGTGGCCCCGCTGAGACCGCCGCCACGCCGGAACCCACCAAGCGCAAGCGCCGCAAGATGAGCGCCGTAGGGAGGAAGGCGATTGCCGAAGCGCAACGCAAGACATGGGCCGCATCCAAAGTCCAGGCTGAAGCAGTCGCACCACCCACAAAGCCGAAACGGAAACTCTCTGCGGCAGCAAAGGCAAAACTCGTGGCGAATCTGAAGAAGGCCAGAGCCGCCAAAGCTGCGAAGGCGAAAGCGGCGACGAAGAAAGCGGTACCGGCCCGGAAGAAAACCACTGCGAAGAAAGCGGCGGTGAAGACGGCACCAGCAAGGGCGGCGAAGAAAGCTGCGCCGGTCAAGAAGGCCGTGACGAAGAAGACGGCACCCGCTCCCGCCGGGACGGAAACCGCCGCACAGTAAGGTAGGCTGCACTGTGGCGCAACCGCCAGATTGGTTAGCACGTCGTATGGCCGAGGTTCCGGGCGAAGGTTCGGGCGGTGCGATCCTCCCACAGCAGTTCGGCGACCTTGTAGAAGAGGACCGGCAAGCCTGGACCTGGACCGACTTTCAGGGATGGGTCAAAGAACTTGACGACCGCTGGAGCTTTCGAGGTCATGCCGTCGCAAATTGGCGACTGGAAGCAACGCTCGAAAGGGCAACAACCCAACTCGTAGCTGCCAGTATCGGGACGGTTTTTCACGTAAGCCGCCAGAGGCTAAGACCGGGTACCCACGAAAAGGAACTGTTGCTCGACTTCCAGCGAGGAGCGCACCAGTATATGGCGCTCACGCCAGCCGAGGAAGAAGTGGTGGACTGGTTGGCACTCATGCAGCACCACGGCGCACCGACTCGACTGCTCGATTGGACCCGCTCTCCATATGTTGCCCTGTATTTTGCCCTGGAAAAACCACAACCAAAAGAGCGGTCTGCGATATGGGCGATTGATCGAGAGTGGATGGATAAGGAATCATCTGAGGCGATGCGGAAACACGACCCTCGATGTCCAAATCCCTCCGACTTCAAGGCGATGTGCCGATATATCAACGGTGTTCTCTTGAAAGAGGACAATCCAACCGTCGTCGTACCGGCCAATCCAATGAGAATGAATGATCGGATGACGGCACAACAAGGCCACTTCCTCTGCAACCTCAGTCATGAGGAATCGTTCGATGTCAGCCTCTTTCGGATGCTAAGGACTACTACCGCAAAGGAGCGGCCCGTCAGAAAGCTCGTTTTGGCACAGGACGTGGAGCAGGATCAGCGCATTGTGATGTTGAGGGAGTTGCGCAGAATGAACATCCACAGCGCATCCCTATTTCCGGGCCTGGACGGATTTGCACGATCTCTCGGCATCGAATTGGAATGCCGAATAGACAATGACAAGGATAATTGGAGACGGTCCTTCAAGGAACAGGAGAACCGCACTTCAACGATCCGAGTGAACGCTGAGAAGCCTGGCACTTCTCGGCCCACCGAGGTAAGTGAACCCGTCCGAAGCAAACCGCCGAAAACGGGGCCACGGTTGAAAAAGGGTCGATGAAGGCGGCAAAGGGAAACGGCGGTTGTCGATCATGCCAATAGCAGTACCGGAGACGAGCGGTTCACTGCGCTCACGAATCAGAAAGTCCAAGCGTGATGATTCCAGTGTCGCTACAGGTGGGGCATCGTCCCGTCCCGCCGCAATTTGGGCATTTCTCCTGGTCTGAATTGAGAGCGACGTTCCGGCCAGTGCCGAAGCAGCGTTGACAGTCGCCACTTCCGCCGCAATCACTACAACGACGCCCACCGGCTACTCCTTCAAACAAAATGGGTACTCCCTGAAAACGATTCTACGCTGAGGTCGGTGGTCTGGGTGCGTAGTTCCGAAGCGGCAGGCCCTACTCTTCGACTCCCGGAATCGGCCTCACCCGGCTGTCGCCTTCCCATTCCGTGCTCTCCTCGCCCTGGTCGGACAGACGAACCCACAAGCGTCCACCTTGGACTCCGAAGTTCAAATGGAAGTATCCTCCACCAGCTTCCAGACCCATCCACCAATGATCGTGCGCCATTTGCTCAAGATGAACGACAGCGCCAGAGGCAACAATTTCGTCAAGTGCGGGCCGTCCATCCGGCAACTGGCCCTGCGTCCGAATCTCCAGCGAACTACCGTCCTTTTCCCAGATCATGTTGCCATCATAGGCCACGCAGAGTCCTCGGGTGGCAAGACCTTCGGCGCTATAATCAGCTAACAGGAGGCACAACCCCGTAATGGCTAAAGTACCGCCGTATCACACGAACTCGACGGAATACCCGCCGAAGCACCGTGAAGTCTACCATGATAAGGACACCTGCCCGGACGGAAAGCGCATCAAATCCGAGCACCGTGTGGCTGGCACCGGGAACAAGAAACACTGTCTTGAATGCGATAAAGTCAGCTAGATAAACGGTCAATTATTGCAGTGTCGTCAACGTGCGCCATCGGGCAGTACGAGGTCGTTGACCGCACGTTGGCGACATGGCGCACTCGTGATTCACTGAACGGGCTGATGCGCTTCCACTGTTTTATGCCATCGACACGAGTACCAGCGTCCGAACCGTGACCACTCCGATTCCGGTGGATGCGTGATGTAGCGCCTGGAGGCACTCACCCCTGCTGCTTCGCCACCCGAACTGCCTCGACCATCATCCGCTGCATCTCTTCAGCGCCCACCAGAGCTTTCAGAACGATGGCAAGCTGCATGGGCCGGAACTTCAAAAGGTCCATTACCTTTGCGAAGTCCTCCGGTGTCAACGTCCGCTTGTCGGCCTCGACGCTGAGATCGTCGCAATCTGCAAGGCCCCATTTCAGAGCCGAAGCCACACGCCAAATGTATCGCTTTTCGAGCGGCAGACGCCGGATCACTTCGAGTTCCGGCGACGGATCGTGGTCCTGCACCACCGCCTTTATGAACTCCAGGTAAGGCTTCATGTCCGGTGAGGACGCCAGTTCGTGTGCCCCTTCTTCTTGCCGGATGTCCTTGATCGGGATTCGCTCGATGTCGTCGTCGGCCATAATGGTAGCTCCCGGTTTGGAGTTTAGCAGGAAGCCGAAAGCAACGGCGTAAATGCGTCTCGCTTTGGCACGCCGGTCTTTTCGCCAGGCCGTCACCAATCGCCAATTGACAGGCGGTAAACTGTGAGGCATGGCAAAGAAGACAGCCGCATCCGAACCACAGGAGCGACCATACAAAACCACTGGCGTCCACCTGCCAGCAGATTTGTGGGAGTTGCTGAACAGGGTCGCCTTCGAGCGTGCGAGAACGAGGGGCGGGCGGTCCAGCGTCTCAGCCCTGCTGGTGGCCATGATCGAGCAGCATCGCAAGGAATTGGAGAAGGAACTGGCTGCTGCAAGCCGGTAGGAAATCATGCCGCCGCCCATCGAGTCCACGACCGGCCCCTCGCCCACACCGGATGCGACGCTGAGGCAACTTGAGGAATCGATCCAACAGGCATCGGACCAGTACTTCCGGCTTGTGATCCTGGCAGGTGTTCCCGGCTCCGGCAAAACCGCCGCTCTGCAATCCATCGGGCACCGGCTTGGATGCCAGGTCGTCAACGTGAACCTGGAGTTGAGCAAGCGGATGCTCGAACTCACCCGCACACAGCGTTCACGGCAAGTTGAGCGGCTGCTGAAAGAAATGATCGCCGCCGCTCCGGGTGATGTCGTTCTACTCGACAACCTCGAAATTCTATTCGACACCGGGCTGGAGGTCGAACCGCTGCGTCTGCTCCAGGTATCGAGCCGCAACCGCACCGTCGTCGCCACATGGAGCGGGACCTACGTCGGCGGAACGCTGACCTATGCCGAACCAGGCCATCCCGAATTTGTTCAGTTCAAGAAAGTTGATGCAGTCGTCATTTCGGTCGGAAACGTCGCCGCCAATTGAGGGAATCATGAAATACAGCGATCTTGTACACTTCGAGCCAATAGAAACGGTGATCCAGCTTGAGCAAGCGGATTCACTCGCCGCCGTCCGGCAACTCGTCCAGACATTCGTCGTCTCGAAGGGCATGTCGGAACAGTTGTGCAATCTGGTGATTCCGAACCTTCAGTTCGAGGCCGCCGCCGACAACAAGGGCGTTCTCATTGTCGGCAACTACGGCACAGGTAAGAGCCACCTGCTGTCGGTCATTTCCGGTCTGGCCGAGTTTGCTGACATGGCTACGGTCGTGAAGGACAAGGACGTTGCGAAGGCGGCGAAGGCGATCTCGGGCAAGTTCAAAGTGGTCCGGTTGGAGCTCCCAGCCACCAAAAAGAGCTTGCGCAACATCATCTGCGGGAGACTCGAAGATTTCATGTCCGGCGAGGGGCTGAGTTTCAGCTTCCCTGCTGACGATCAGGTGGATAGCAACAAGGACGACCTGTCCAACATGATTGAGCACTTCAGCAAGAAGTACCCCAACCACGGTCTTCTCCTGGTGGTGGACGAACTGCTGGACTACCTCCGCTCTCGAAAGCAGCACGATCTCACCCTCGACCTCATCTTCCTCCGGGAGATCGGAGAGGTCTGCAAACTGATCCCTTTCCGCTTCATTGCAGGTTTGCAGGAGAGCCTGTTCGACAACCCAAAATTCCAGTTCGTAGCCGCAACTCTAAGCCGGGTGAAGGATCGCTTCGAGCAGGTTCGTATTGTTCGGCAGGACGTGGCCTACGTCGTTTCAGAACGGCTCTTGACCAAGAACGACCAACAGAGAGCCAAGATTCGGGAGCACCTTCAGAAGTTCACCCCGCTCTACGACGGCATGGCCGAACGGCTGGAAGAGTTCGTCCGGCTCTTCCCGGTTCATCCAACGTACTTGGAGGTCTTTGAAGCCATCTCGGTCGCCGAGAAGCGTGAAGTGTTGAAGACCCTGAGCGCCGAGATGAAGCGCAAGCTCAACGACGATGTTCCGCAAGATCAGACCGGCCTCATCAGCTACGATTCCTATTGGGAATCCCTTCAGGCTAACGTGGTGCTGCGTGCGGTCCCAGAAATTCGGGAAGTGATTGACGTGAGCAAGGTCGTTGAAAGCCGCATCCAGCAAGCCTTCACTCGGAAGGCGCTTCAACCGATGGCAGAGCGCATCATCCACGGCCTTTCGATACACCGGCTGACGACCGACGACATTCGAGCCAAGATCGGCCCGACTGCGGAAGAACTTCAGAACGGCTTGTGCCTGTTCGCCCCGATCCCGGAGAAGACCAGCGACTTCCTGCGGACGACCGTGGAAGCGTGCCTCAAAGAAGTGATGAAGACCGTGAGCGGCCAGTTCATCACCCACAACACGGACAACGACAACTATTACCTAGATCTCCAAAAGACCATCGACCACGACGCCAAGATTCAGGACAAGGCCGACACACTTTCCGATTCGCAACTGGACCAGTATTACTTCGACGCTCTGACCCGTGTTTTGGATTGCGCCGATCAAACCTACGTGCGTGGCTACCAGATTTGGGAACACGAAATCGAATGGCGTGAGCACAAGATTACACGCCGGGGCTACCTCTTCTTCGGCGCACCGAACGAGCGGTCCACTGCGCAACCGCCTCGGGACTTCTACCTGTACTTCCTCCAGCCATTCGAGCCGCCACACTTCGAGGATCAGAAACTTGCCGATGA
>Ga0182027_10016679_pt1 | contig 10015 bp, 8 predicted proteins | sample 712E1DmetaG_FD_121300 | JGI IMG/M metagenome (GOLD analysis project Ga0182027, IMG submission 121300) | Permafrost microbial communities from Stordalen Mire, Sweden - 712E1D metaG (Illumina Assembly) | ecosystem: Environmental > Terrestrial > Soil > Wetlands > Permafrost | place: Sweden... | reverse complement strand
CTTATCCGGCGCTTCACTGCGGCTTACCTGGCCTCGGGGCGGGGCCGTCCGATCGCGGCGCCCTGCCCACTCGGCGCGGCGCCCCGATGCGCCGTCCCTCTTTGGGCCTGTGACCGGGGGCGCCATGGACTACCATTCCGACCGCGCCATTGTCGTCCCGGCCGGCGCCTGACTTGCCCATCCGATTCGACCTGAGGAGAGATCGTGGCTCGCGCCAAGAGCACCGAACGAGCGGAGGCGCGCCGCCGCTATCGCGCGTATCTGCAGGAACAGGCCGAGGCCGAGGGCGGCCACGTCGAGGAGGACGTCGGGCCCGGATCGCAGACGGCCGCGAAGGCGAGCCGCACCGCCGCGGCCCCGGTGGTCAGGCCGGGTCAGAGAATCGGGATCTTCTCGGCACTCAGGCAGGCCACTCGCCCGGTCCACTACTTCGATGACCTGCGCTATGCCCCAACGCTGATCTTCAAGACCAACGCCATCTGGCCGCCGGCACTGTTCAGCTTCGCCGCTCTGGCATTCGGGCTCACCCGGACCGACTACAACGACAGCTCCATCGGGGTGATCCTCAATTTCGCCCTGCCCATCACGCCGTTGGTCCAGCCGATGCTCGCAGGGTTCCTCGCACCGCGGGCCACCTGGCTTGCCGGCCTCATTTCCGGGGTGATCTCGGGCCTCTGTTTCGAGTTCCTGATCATCTGGTACTACACCAGCCACATGGCGAACCTGCCGGCCAATGTCACTCTCTCGTCCTCCGATTACGTTCCCTTCACGGTCCAGGTGGTCGTCACTGGCATGACCTTCGGTGCGCTTCTGGGCGCGGCATCCGGCTGGTACAAGCGCTTCCTGACCCTGGCCGGGCCCGCCCCGACCAAGACGCAGCGGTCCGCGGCGAAGAAGCCGGCCCCGCGACGTTCGACAGCTCGCCGCTGACGCCGAGTCAGCCGCGCCGCATTCCGCTGTAGCCGAGTGCCCGCACGCCCTCGGGCCGAGCCGGGCCGCCGACCCTCTCCGCCTCGGCGGGGAGTGGCCTGACCTCGCGCGCCACCACGTTCACGACGTTCGCCTCGCGTTGGAGCATGCCTTCCACGTAAAGCAGCGCGTGGCGCCGGACCACTCCCCGCAGACGCGCCCACGCGTCCAGCCAGAGAGTGACGTTGACCATGCCCGTCTCGTCTTCCAGGGCCAGGAAGACCGTGCCGCGCGCCGTCATCGGATGCTGGCGAGTGACCACCAGGCCGCCGAGCCGAACCGGGCCGGGGCCGCGATCCCCGAGGGAAGCGTTGGTCACGGCCCCGAGCCGCTCCAGCGCCGGGCGGAAGAGCGAGACCACTTGCCGGCGGGCGTCGAGCGATAGCACCGCGTACGAGTCGCCGAGGCGCTCGCGCTCCGTCAGCGCGGGCAGCTCCGGAGCCGGCGTCGGCGGCAGGCGCAGGTCCATCGGCCGCCCCGCGGTGCCGGCCCGCCCCGCGGCGCCGCCGGCCGGGCGCCCGGCAGCCCCAGCCGTTCGGCCGTCCGCCCGGCCCCGAGTCGCGCCCATCACTTCGCGCAGCTGCCAGAGCAGCTCGCGGCGGGGTCGGCCCAGCGAGTCGAGCGCCCCGGCCCGAATCAGCCGTTCGATCACCTCCTCGGGCAGCTCGGTGCGAGCAACGACGTCCGCGAGCGTCGCGTAGGGGCCGCGGGCCAGCTCGGCGTCCAGACGCTCGGCGTGTTCGTCGCCGATCCCCTTCACGAGCGCCAGGCCGAGGCGTATGCCGTAACCGGTCGCCGATTCGGGCGTCCAGCGCTGGCGCGACGAGGCCGAAGGCACGACGCAGCCCGACGAGCGCACCGCCGCCTGCCTGCCTGGCCCAACCCATTCGGTCGCCGTCCTGTAGCTCGAGGCGTTGACGTCCACCGTCAGGACCGCGACGCCGTGGCGCTTGGCGTCGTTGATCAGCACCTCCACCGGGTAGAAGCCCATCGGCTGGGCGTTGATCAGGCCCACAGTGAACTGGGCCGGGTAGAAGAGCTTGAGGAAGGCCGACTCGTAGGCGGTTCTGGCGAAGGCCGCGGCGTGGCTCTTGGCGAAGCCGAACGAGGCAAAGGCCGCGACCTGGCGGAAGAGCTCCTCGGCCTGCTCGTCGGAGAGGCCGTTGGCCGCGCGGCAGCCGTCGACGAAACGGGCGTGCAACTTCTCCATCTCCCGACTCGAGCGCCACGTCCCCATCGCCCGCCGGAAGCCATCCGACTCGCCCGGGGAGAAGCCGGCCACGGTTATGGCGATCTGCATGACCTGCTCCTGGTACAGGATCACGCCGAGGGTCTAGCGCAGGACAGGCTCCAGGCTGGGATGGAGGTACTCGACCGGTTCGAGCCCCTGGCGGCGGCGCAGGTACGGGTGAACGGCGTTGCCCTGGATCGGGCCGGGCCGGATGATCGCCACCTCCACGACCAGGTCGTCCAGGTTGGCCGGCTTCGACTTGGGCAGCGTCTGCATCTGGGCCCGACTCTCGACCTGGAAGACGCCCACCGTATCGGCCGCCTGGAGCATCTTGAAGACCTCGGGCACGTCCTCCGGCAGCCGATCGAGGTCGACGCAGACGGCGCAATCGGACTCGATCAGCCGGAGGGTCTCATCGATCGCAGCCAGCATCCCCAGGCCCAGCAGGTCGAGCTTGATCAGCTTGATCGTCTCGACGTCGCGCTTGTCGAACTGGACGACGACGCGGCCCGGCATCGTGGCCCGCTCCAGCGGGGCGATGTCGATCAGCGGCGCCGCGGTCACGAGCATGCCGCCGGTATGGATCGAGAGGTGGCGCGGGAAGCCGTCGATGCGGGCGCAGAACGCCAGCCAGCGCTCCCAATCCGGCATGCCGATCGTGGAGCCGCGCCGGATTTCGGGTGGCATCTGCGGCTGGGGCTGGACCCGCGCCACGCTCGAATGCGGCTCCGGCCGAACGATCCCGGGCCGGTCGGTCGGAGCGGCAGCCGCGGCCGCGCCGCCGCCGGTCGTCCCTCTCGTCCTGCTCGCCTCGATCGCCCGCGCCGGCTCCTTCGCCGCTCGTTCGGCCGCCAGCCAGGCGATGCTCGCCGGCGAATCGCCCGGGCCGCCCTCCGTGTCCGACCCGACCGGCCGCTGCCGCGCCAGCCTCCGCTGCTGCTCGATCGCCGACCCGCCGCCCAGGTCCGCCACCTGAGTGGCGCCGTGGCCCGGGCCGCGCGCCACGCTGCCCCCACCTGCATCGCCCCGCTCTCCTGCGCTATACGCATGGAGTGAGTAGTAAGTGGGAGCGTGGCCCGCGGAGAGCTCAGTGGCCTGCCCTTTGGAGCGCGGGTTGGTCCGGTTGACCATCTCCGCACCGTCGCCGGGCCCCGATACGCGGTCGTACGGCCCGCTGGCACTCCCCCGGTGAGTATTGGGGAGAACCGCATCGTCAGGCCCCACATCGGGTGCGCGATCGGGGCCGCCCGGCTCCATTGCACTCACCCGATGAGTGTTAGGGAGAAACCGGCTCGCGTCGCGAGCGGTTGCCCCAGCAACACCCGAGACGAGGACACGGGAGGCGATCTGGCCGCCGTGCGGATGGTTCAGCTGGCCCATTCGGTCGATCAGGCCGCGTTCGCCTGCCCTTTCGGCCGCCGTCGCGGCTCCGGCCGCCTCGTCCCGCGCCGCCTCCGCCTCACGTTCGACCGTCCGGGCGAAGAACTGGCCGAAGCCGCCCTCTGCCTCCAGATCCCGCCGGACCATCACCGAGTCGTAAGTCTCGAGCGCCTTGGCGACCCGATCGACCAGCGGCCGCGGAAACCCGAGCGCGTACCCGACCTCGCGCACCGCCGACCGCGCCCGGTATGTGACCAGGTTGCAGACCATGCCGGTGTGCTCGGGCCCGTAGCGCCGGTAGACGTACTGGATGACCTCCTCCCGCCGCTCGGAGGAGAAGTCGATGTCGACATCGGGATAGCTGGTTCGACCCTCGTTGATGAACCGCTCGAATAGCAGGTTGTGGCGGATCGGGTCGACTCGGGTGATGCCGAGAACGTAAGCCACGATCGAATCGGCGGCGCTTCCCCGGCCCTGGGCCGGAATGCCACGCTCCCGAGCGAAGCGCATCAGGTCCCAGCAGATCAGGAAGAACTCGGCCAGGCCGGTCCGCTCGATCACGTCCAGCTCGTGAGCCAGCTGCCGGACGACGGGCGAGGAGATGGGGTGATATCGGCGGCGGGCGCCCTCGTGGCACAGCTCCTCGAGATACGAAAACGGCATGTGGCTCTTTGGAACTGGGAAGCCCGGAAACCGGTAGCGCTCGAAGCCAAGGTCAACGGAGCAGCTGGCGGCCAGCTCGCCCGCGTTGCCGATTCCCTCCACCCAGGCCGCCGCGGTTCGGGCGTCGGCACCCGAATTCCCCGCGGCCGCGCCGCCTGCGGGCGGCAGTGCCATCAGCTCACCGGCCCCCTTCAGGAACGACTCTCCGTCCGGGCGCCGGAGGTCGCGCAGCTCGTCGAGCGTTCGGCCGTGGCGGATCGCCGTCAGGACGTCGTGGAGCTCCCGGCCCTCGGGGTAGGCGTAATGGACGTCGTTCGTGACCACGACCGGCAGGCCCATCTCTTCGGCGAGGAGCGCGGTCTCCGCCACGAGCCAGTCGTCGTCGGGGAGCAGATGATGCTGCAGCTCGAGGAAGAAGCCGGCCGTGGCCGCGGCATCGCCGTAGCCGTGGCGGCCGTGGGCAGTGGCGGCCCGCGTCCGGGGGCCGGCCGCTCCACCGCCGAAGAGCCGCGCATACCGTTCCGCGGCGGCGTGCGCCCCGGCCCGATCCCCGACCCGCAGCCGCCGGGCGATCTCGCCCTCGCGGCAACCGGAAAGCGCCACCAGCCCGTCCGCGTGCCCGGCCAGCAGCTCCTGGCTGAAGCGCGGCATGGATTTCGTGCCGGCGAGGTTCGCCCGACTCACCAGGCGGCAGAGGCTGCGATAGCCGGCCGCGTTCCGGGCCAGCAGGACGAGGTGCGGGCCGCGCTGCCCCTCGCCCACGCCCCGAAGATCCTCTTTGACCGCGTCCCGATGGCCGGGGAGCCGGGCGCGGTCCGGGCGTGGCCGGGCGGGCAGGCCGTCGCCCCGTGGCCCTTCCCCGGGGAGTGGCACCGCACCCGCCAGAGAGCGGCGCCGTGGCCGACGCGGCGGCACGACGACCCCCGCCGGATCTGGCGCCGCCGCGTCCAGCAGCTCGATCTCGACCCCGACGACCGGCCGCAGCCCCGCCTCCTGGGCCGCGGCCGCAAAGCGGACCACGCCGTACAGGCCGCCGTGGTCCGTGACCGCCAGGCCGGAGAGCCCCAGCTCCACGGCGCGCCCGACCAGCTCGTCCGGCGGAGAGGCGCCGTCGAGGAACGAGAATTGAGTGTGGCAGTGGAGCTCGGCGTAGAAGGCCACCGGCGCCTCGGGTGGTTCGGTCGCCAGGCCATTCGGTCGGCCGGCCGGGTTGGTCGGTTCGGCGGAAAGCTCAATAATAGAACAAACGTTCGAGTATCGGAAGAACCCTGAGCCGGCCGGCGGCGGGCGATCGCGGTCCGGCGGGCACGGGCGGCACGGACGGCACGGCGGGCTGATCGAGGCCCCTCGGTGCCGCGGCGCGCCACATTCATCGTCGCCGGCCCGTCGAACGAGCCCTATAGACGGCCACCGCGAAATAGCCCTCACGACGATACGAACAACGGTGTTCCTGATCCTCGCCGCGTTGCTTATCCTTGTGCTGCTGCCGATGGCAGTCGCCGCGCAAGCGGCCGCGGAATAGCCGATTCTCTGGCGACGGTTCGGCGTGGTGGCTGGACCGCTCGACCTGTCGGGTGGCCTGGTGAGCTGGTCTCCCGACCTGCAAGGCCCGTCGCCTCGGCGGCGGGCCTTGCTGCGTCCCGGGCGAGGCGGCGCCGGCCGGGCGGCCCAGGGCCCTAGATGCCTTCGGGCCAGTCGGCCTCGGCGGGGAGCGTCTTTTCGGCCGGAGCCTGTTGCGGAGCGGGAGCCTGCGGAGCGGGCGCCTGCGGCGGAGCCGGCGTCGCGGGCCACTACGGCACCCCGTAGCGCGGCAGCGCGTTCGACGAGGGGCGAAGAACGCGCTCCGGAGCCGGCGGCGCCTCGGTGAGCAGGGGCGCCTCGGACGCGTCCTCACCGACGAGTCCATCCTGGGTACGGATCCGGTGGGGACGCGCGATCGGTGGCGCCGCTGGCTGCGCGGCGTGCGCGACCCACGCCAATGTTACCGGCCCTGGCGGCGTGGAGGAGCGGTCCTGAGCGCTTGCGCGGGTCAGTCGTACAGGCGCTCCAGGTGCCAGGAGCCGTCGACTCGATCGAGGTAGATGAGAGCCAGCCAGCGAGGCCCGGCCACCTTGAAGTAGTCGCGGGCGATCGGCTGGCTCCACCAGCTCTCCTCCACACGCCAGCGGTTGCAGACCTCAACCGGCTCGCGACGGCCGTTCCAGCGAAACGCCACGAGAGCCCCGCTCGAGTCCAGCTCGGCGTCGATCGGGGGGTGCTCGCGCAGCAGCCGGGTCATCGGCGGCGCTCGCGATCAATGGCGGAGGTTCCGGCGCCAACGGGGCGGCGCCACGTCCAGCGCGTCTCGGCGAGCGGCGCCTCCGGATCGCCAATCTCCATCCAGCCGACCCGGTGCTCGCCGAAGCGGAGCCCGAGCCGGGCCAGCTGCCAGCCGAGTCTCCCCGTCCTGCCGGTCTGCGGCGTGAACAGGGTCAGCTGAGTGCCGGCCGCCGGCGCCACTTCGCCCAGCTCCAGCTCCAGGCTGGCTACCGGCGCCGGCGGAGGAGACGCCTCGATCCGGGCCAGGAGCAGCCGCTCCACTGCAAGACCCTCCGACGTGGGTTCGGGCAGGCGCTGGTCGATGACCAGCGCCGGTGGCGTCTCCCCGGCCACTAAGGTGCCGTCCAGCCCGAGGGTCAGCCGGGCCCTGCCGGCGGCCGCGCCGCGTGCCACCAGTTGATCCCCGAAAGTTGCCGCCAGCCTGTGGAGAACGAAGCGCAGGGCCTCGATATCCGCCACAGGCGGCTCTATCGGGAGTACCAGCGCCATGCGCTCGGGGGCGCAGCGTGGGCGGAACGGCTCCGTCTCCAGGCCCCGTGCCCGCACATGGATCCACTCCCCCTCCGCCCCGAACCGCGCCACGACCGCGGAGAGTGGCAGATCGGCGACCTGGCCGATCCGGCGCAATCCGAACCGATCCAGGCGGGCCCGCACTTCCGGATCGCGGCTCAGCGTGGCGGCGGGGAGTGGCGCCAGGAAGTCCGCGTCCGCGCCCGGCTCCACCGCGTGCAGCCGCACACCGTCACCGGCGATCGCCGCGGCACCGCGCGCCACTCCGCCCGCGACCTCGCGCGCCGCCACTCCGGCCACTCCCCTGCCGGCGAGCGACGCGGCCACGGCCGCCACGAACCGCGTCCCGCCGATGCCCGCCAGAGGCGGCCCGGGCAGGACCTCCGCCAGCGCCTCCCCGATCCGGCTCGCGATCAACGGCTCCGGTCCCCACAGTCGCGCGAGCCCGTCGAGCTGCACTTCCGCCCGCCCGAAGCCAGGCATGACCGGGTCCGCCTCGGCAGCCACGCCCGGGCTGAAGCCGGCCAGCCGATCGAGCGCCGCCTCCAGGACAGCGCCGTCAGCCTCCGGGCTCGGATCGAGGAATCGCGCTTCCGGCGCCAGCCGGTGAGCCGCGCCGAGAGGCATGCCCGGCCGAACTCCAAGCTCCAGCGCCGACCTGCTCGCGTCGAGCACCGGCCCATTGGTCCACGGCATGCCTCCCAGCACGATCGGCCCCACCTCGAAGGGTCCGGAGGACCGGGCTCGTGCCAGGCGAATGAGAAGGTGGGGCCAGTAGAGATGGAGGAGTCGCATCGACGGGAACCGGGAGAGGGAGATGAGCAAGGGGCGGCGACGGCCGAACCGCCGAAGAGCCGGCGACCGGCCGCAAGCCACCGGGCGGCGCGGCCCCAAAGTGGGCGGCGGCGGCCGGCGCGGCGGCAACGCGCGGCCCGCCTCGGGGCGCCATCTCTCTGAGCATCTCGTCGCGGGCCAGGCATGCGTCCCGCGGTCCGCCCTCCGCGTACAGGATTCGAACCTCCGCCGCCCGCCCCGGCGGCCCGTACCGGTCCCTCGAGACGCGCACCTCGGTCCGCTGCCCCACGACGTCACGGCCGAGCCTTATCCAGGCCCGCCGGCTCAGCTCCAGGCGGAGCGCGGCGATCTGGGCGATTGCGCCGGTGATTGGGGCGGGCAGATTCGGCGGCGCGAGCACCAGCAGCTGGACTTCAGCTCGACGTGCCAGCGCCGCCAATCGGTGCAGCCGCTCGCCCAGGGCGGCCGCGGACAGACCCGCGCGATCGCTCGTCAGGGGCGGCAGGTCCAGCAGCAGCAGGTCCACCGTTCGGTCCTGGAGGAGCATCGCCGCCATCGACAGCGCCTCCTCGAGAGTGTCCGGCGTGAGGACGACCAGCCATTCGAGCGCAACGCCCCGGGCTGCCGCTTCCACCGGGTCGAGGCTCTGCGCGAGGTCCAGGTAGGCGGCTATCCCGCCGGTGGCCTGGACCTGGGCGACCGCCCGCAGCGCAAGAGTGGTCTTGCCGCTCGTACCGTCCCCCTGGAGAGCGGTGGTCGAGGTGCGAGGCAATCCACCCAGACCCAGGATGGCATCCAGCGCGCGAAAGCCGGTGGGTATGGCGCGCTCGTCCGCGGTGGCCGGCGCGATCGCCGGGCGGCTCATTGGCCGTACCTCGTCCTCCGGAATGGGCCTCGGCGCCACCGCCAGGGCTCCCATTACCTCCCCGCCCCAGCGCGGAGCTGCCCCGCCCCAGCGTTCCTGGAGGGACGCGAGAGCGGCCTGGACGGTTGGGGAAGGGGTGGCCATGGGACGTCAATAATAGAACGGACGTTCGCTAAGTCAATACTCCAAACCCCGGCTCGACCGCCCGTCGCCCGCGCCCACGGCGCCGTCCGCCGCTCGGCCACCGCTCGGCCGCCGCGACCCGGACATATGCAAACCCGGGTAGCACCGGACCAATTCCGATGGTTCGTGGACGGCACGCTTGGAGCCCGCAAAGCTCGATCGATCTCGGATCCACGCTCGATCTCGCGATCCACACCGGCCTCTCGGACCCAAAACAGGCTCGGGCCACGGCGCAATCTGGACCTGTGCTACCCCGGTTTGAATCTGACCAGAATGCCCGCCCGGGCCGCGCTTGAACCGGCCCCGACGTCGCGTGCGGCCGGGTCACAGCCAATGAGATCCCAGGGTTCGTCCGGCAGAGCCTGTGCTAGACTGCCCCTCGCTCGCGTGGGGATGTAGCTCAGCTGGGAGAGCACCGCGTTCGCATCGCGGGGGTCAGGGGTTCGAGTCCCCTCATCTCCACCACTCCCCAGGCATAGAAAGAGGCCCCGACCATCGGCCGGGGCCTCTTCGATTCGTCGGAACCGCGATCAGGACGGCATAGCCGTCACGTTGGTCGGCGCAGTGATCGCGTTGGCGGCCGCGTCGTTCACGTGGGTGATCTCGAACGAGTAGCTCCAGCTGCCGGATTGTCCGCCCGCCGAGGCGCTGTAGCCGTAGAAGCCGCTGACGGGGTAGTTGCCGGTCTTGGCGACCCAGAGGTCGGCCGTGAAGGTCCGAGCGACGCCAAGCGCGGCACCGCCCACGCCGAGGTTCGTGGTATCGCTGTAGTGGATGCAGTCGACGCCGTTCTTCGTCTCCTCGCCGACCACTTTGAAGTCGGCCGCGTTGGAGTTGAAGTCAGAGCCGTACAAGGAGTCCGGCAGCAGGGAGGTCAGGCCAGAACTGCCGCCCGAGTAGTCCGAGCTCGTCATCCAGCTGTTCCATTGTCCATGGAGATCCAGCCCACGAGGCCTCGAGTCGTCCTGCTTACCGATCCGATCATCAAGTTCCCTTCGCCAGAGGCAGTGGCCAGGCCCGAACGGACCGACCTTGAGCCGGAAAGCTAGTGTTGCCTTGCGGAAGTAGCTAACAGGTTAGTCCGTTCGCAGCTACGATGG
>Ga0182027_10016678_pt1 | contig 10015 bp, 7 predicted proteins | sample 712E1DmetaG_FD_121300 | JGI IMG/M metagenome (GOLD analysis project Ga0182027, IMG submission 121300) | Permafrost microbial communities from Stordalen Mire, Sweden - 712E1D metaG (Illumina Assembly) | ecosystem: Environmental > Terrestrial > Soil > Wetlands > Permafrost | place: Sweden... | reverse complement strand
TCATGGCGCGCTCTCTTCCGGCTTGGCCGCGGTTTGCACGGCCTTGGCCTCGGCCAAGATCTTCGCCGCATCCGGCCCGGCGATGACCAGTTCGAAGTTCTTCTTGTTGGCGGCCTTCATGTACGCCTCCTCGGCGCTGATGAGGCCGGCCTTGTACAAACGTTCCAGGTCGGAATCCATGGCCTGCATCCCGGCCTCGCGTTGCGTGGCGATGACCGACGGAATCTGAAAGGTCTTGCCCTTGCGGATCAAGTTGGCGACGGCTTCGTTGTTGACCATGACCTCGACCGCCAGCACGCGGCCCTGGTCATCCTTGCGCCTTAGCAGGTACTGGCACATCACCGCGCGCAGGGTGTCGGCGAGTAGAGAGCGTACCTGCGGTTGTTGCCCGCCTGGGAATACGTTGATCATGCGGTCGATGCTGGTGTCCACCGAGACGGTGTGTACCGTACCCAGCACCAGGTGTCCGGTCTCGGACGCGGTCAAGGCAAAGCGGACGGTGTCGAGGTCGCGCATTTCGCCCACCAGGATGACGTCGGGATCCTGGCGCAGGGTCGCGCGCAGGGCATTGGCGAAACTCTTGGTGTGGGTGCCAAGCTCGCGCTGGTTGATGAGGCACTTTTTCTGCTGGTGGATCACCTCGATGGGATCTTCCAGGGTCACCACGTGGCGCGCGGAGGTGCGGTTGATGTGATCGATGATGCCAGCCAGGGTGGTGGATTTTCCCGACCCGGTTGGACCACCGATCAGCACCAAGCCGTTCTTCAACTCGGCGAAACTGTGCACGATGGCGGGCAGGCCCAGCTCTTCGAGCACAGGGATCTTGTTCTTGATGATGCGGAACACGGCCGAAATGCCCGGCAGCTGGTTGAAGACGTTGGCGCGAAAGCGCAGCGACTCGGATTTCACGTCGAAGGAGAAATCCACGTCGCGCATGGCTTGCAAGTCCGCGAGCTGCTGCTCGGTGAGGCAGGGCGCGAGCGTGCTTCGGACCTCGTCGGCCGAGAAGGTGTGCGAACTGAGCGGCACCACTTTGCCCATCTTTTTGATGTAGGGCCGCATGCCCGAAGCCAGAATCAGATCGTCCCCTTCCGCTTCGGCCAGCGCGACTAGCAATCGCTCAAGCAGCGACAGTGCGCCACGGCCGTGCGCAACCGTCGATTGACCCGCGCCCAAATTCCAGCGCGCGAGCAAGGCGCGCGCGGCATTACGCACGCGATGATCGCCCTCTTGCATGAGAGGCATGACCGCCGCGGCTTGGCCAGGCTCGTCGAGTTCGGAGAGGCATGCGAGGATGAGCAGCTTCATGTCCGCGTCCGCCTCGGGCAAGAGTGCCACCACGTGGGGCGCGGCCTCGCCCGCGCGCATGGCTTGCAAGGCCTCGATGCACGCTCGTCGCAGATCGGGCTCGCGGCTCAGTAGATCGAGAATGTACGGCACTGCCTCGCGCATGCCAATCGCGCCCACGGCTTCGATGGCACGCTCGCGCACCCACCAGTCCGTGTCTTTCTGCGCCGCCCGCACCAAGGCGCCAAGCGATGCCGGATCCTTCAAGCGCAGAAGGGCGTCCGTGGCGTAGCGGCGGACAATGTCCGAGGAGTCGTCGAGGTAGCTCACCAGGTGGCGCGTGAGTTGCCGGCCGGCCATGGCGACCAGCGCGTCCATGACCCGCTCGCGCACCCACCAGTCCTCGTCGCGCAGATGGCGTAGCAGTCGCGGCGCCAGCTCGCCCGTCGGGTCGCCGACTTTCTTGGAGATGTCGACGGCCATGCGGCGCACGTTCACGTCCTTGCTGCGCAGAAGCCACAGGATCGTGCGCGCCAGATCGACCTTGCCCGCGAAAGCCAGATTGGTCAGCACCTCGGCGGCGCGGGTGCGGATGTCGATCTTCTTGAAGTTGAGCGCCTCGACCACCAGGGGCAAAACCTGATCGTTCGCGATGGTCTCGGCGGCCTCCAGCACGGCCATGCGGATCACGTGGGGACCGGCGTGGAGCTTGCGCGTGAGCAAATCCAGCGCGCTCGGCGAGGTGAAGCGAACCACGGCGCCGATGGCCGCTTTGACCAAATTCAGATTCTTGGAATCGAGCAGCGGGCCAAGCGATTCGAAATACTCGTCTTCGCTGCAAAGCGCGCCAAAAGCCGCTACGGCCTGTACCGCCACGCGCTCGCTGCTGTCGCCAAGCGCTTCGGCGATGGTCTTGGTCGCGCCGCGCACATCCTTGGTCATCAGGTCGGCGTTGCCGAGGTACTGCAGCGCGAGCAGTTTTTCCGCGGTATTGCCCACCGCCAGCACGGACGCCAGCGCCGGAATGGCCACGTGCCGGCCGATGGAAACCACCACATCCATCGCTTCCAGGCGTCCTTGAAAGGCAGGCTCGGCGCAGAAGCGCGAGAGGGTTTGAAATACCGTGGTGCCGCCCACCTGCTTTAGGACGGTCACCGCTGCCCGCCTGACCGACGCGTCGGTTTCCCGCACCACGGCGCACAGCTCGGCGTGCCCCTCGACGTTGTTGACTCTTGGTAGTAGCGGCACCAGCACGGTGGCAAGCTGCGCATCCCCTGCATGCAAGGCACGCACGTAGGGAAGGAACAAGCCCTTGTCGATGACCTTCTCGGACAGGGTGCGAAAGACGAAAAGCCGGTTGGTTTGGTCACGCGAGTCGCCGGGCAGCCCCTTGCTGACCAGGACGGCCAGCAACCGTTCGATGTCGTCGCGGGCCAGCGCGGGTACTTCGGCAAGCAGCGCGTGGACTTGAGCCGGGCCTGGCCAGCCAGCTGCCTTGAATCTGCGGAGCAGTTCCTTGCTGTCAACCATCGTTCATCCGGCGTCTTATGAGTCGCATCGAATCGCGGGTTGGCGCGCCAAGGCGCCGCCATTCTAGTATCGGGCTATCTTGGCTTCGAATGTAGATCTTTGTGCGTTCGCTCACCAGCCAACCGAGGAATCGCAGACCGCTCGACTCCGGACCAGCCGGCTTGTGATACTTTGGCAGCTATGGCGGTTCTTTCGGCGCTGCGCAGGTTCGCCCGGCTGGGCTTCTGGATCGGTCTTAGCGCGGGCGCCATGCTGGCCGATGCGTGTAGCAGCGGTCTCAAGGGCAAGGCACAGGATGCCTCGCTCGACCAACCGGCTGCGGATGCTTCGAAGCTGGTGCTCCCGACCCAGGCGGATGCCCAGGCGGGTTCACCGGGCGTCGACGCCGGAGCCGTCGATGCGGACAATTCGCCATCCGACGCCGGCCAGACCGATCTGTGGGACATCATTTGCGAGTGATCGGCGGTTTTGAAGATCGCGTTTCTCTCTCTTGAGGCAAGCGAGCCCCTGGCCTATGGCCTGATGGTGCTGGCCGCCTCGCTGCGCGCGCACGGTCACACGCCAGCGCTCGTGCAAGCGGGGAACGTCGAAACCATCCTCGCGCATCCCACCACGGCGAACGCCGATGTGCTGGCGCTTTCCGCGACCACGGGGCTTCATCGCGTGTACCTCGCCTGGGCGCGAGCCCTGCGCGCGCGGTTCCCTGACAAGATCCTCGTCCTGGGGGGACCGCACGCGACCTTCTACCCGCGCGCCATCGAACAGGCGCCGCTTGATGGCGTGTGCATCGGCGAAGGCGAGGAATCCTTTCCTGAGTTCTTGCGTCTGGCCCAGGCAGGCTTTCCCCAGATCCCGGACGGCTGGTGGATCCGCCGCGACCACGGGCAGGGTTCGGTCGAGCGCGGAGCCGCGCGGCCGCCGGTGCGCGACCTGGATGCGCTGCCATCGCCTGCCTTCGACCTTTTCTACGATGCAGATCCCCGCTATCGCAAAGAGCCGAACAAGTCCTTTCTTGCCACCCGCGGCTGCCCGTTTCGCTGCTCGTACTGTTTCAACCGCAAGCTCAACGAGCGCTACCGCGCTCTTGGGCCGCTTCTGCGTTCGCGCGATCCCGAATCCCTGTGCGACGACATCCTGTCCGTGCGCGCGCGCTGGGGGCTGAAGCTGGTCTGGTTTCTCGACGCCAATTTCATTTCCAATGTTCCGTGGCTGGAGTCGTTCGTCGCGGTCTACCGGCGGCGCGTGGGCTTGCCCATGTTCTGCAAGCTGCGGCCCGAGCGGGCCACGGATCGCGTTCTTGGCCTGCTCGACAGCGCCGGCTGCACCGGGGTTGGCGTGGGTATCGAATCCGGCTCGGAGCGCATCCGCCGGGAAATCCTGTGCCGGCCGGCTAGCGACGCCGACATTTTGGCTGGCTGCCGCCGGCTCAAGTCGAGAGGCATCCGCATCATGGCCTTCAGCATGCTTGGGATCCCGGGTGCAAGCCTGGACGACGAACTGCAGACGCTCGCGCTCAACGTGGCGTGCGGAATCGACCTAGCGGCGGCGACGATCCTGCAGCCCTACCCCGGTACCGCCATCGCCGAGTGGGCAGAATCCAAGGGCTTCTTCGACGGCAACTACGACCACCTCGGCTATTCCTATTTCGACGAATCGCCGTTTCGCTATCCCAGCAAGCGCGCTCGCGACCGCGTGACCAACCTGCAGCGTCTGTTCAGCTACGCCGTGGAATTCCCCGAGGTGCGCCGAAACATTCGCTGGCTCATCGACCGCGAGCCGAACCGGCTCTTTACCTATCTCTTCAAGCAGCGCCAGACGCGCGGCATTCGCAGCGGTTTCTACCGCGCGTTCCACCGCGGTCCCGCTGTGGACACCGGCACCGCGGAGCACCTTCTGCGCGCCTGCCGTGACCTGAAACTTCCCGTGTATACTTTCCACCCAGAGGTTCCCAGATGATTCAACCAGGAAGGGATCGATTCGCAGTTTTTTGTGTAGCCCTGTTTGCTCCGGTGCTTGCCGGTGCTTGCGGAGGTATGGCGGTCAAGAGCGGCACGCCGGCACCCTGCACTTCAGGCGTGTTGATGCACATTCCGCTCGGATCGAGTACCGCAGCCATGGCCGCGCCCACGGTCAAGGTCTGCCGCAACGGCTCCGAGTGCTACACCTCGACCTTTCCGCCCCTGCCCAGCACCGTGAACAACGGACCACCCACCCAGGCCATGTCGGACACCGTGCCGATCACTGGCACCCTGTGGCTCAATTCGGACAGCTCGATCACGCTCGACATCGAATGGGACTTTGCCGACCAAAGCCTGCTCGTCGACGGCGACCACTACGTCGTGACCATTGCCGATGGTGCTGGCGTCGCCACCACCGTGCTCGATAAGATCGCCGCCTACGTGCGAGGCGCGCCGGGCGCGGCGGATAGTGGGCCGACATGCGTGCAAGCCACGCTTGGCCCGTGACGATCTAAAGGACGAATATCTAGCGCACCAACAGGGTCAGGGTCACAGCATATCCGCCTTGCGGTCAAGGACAGACCGTGGGCGTATTCAACTGGCCGCGGATGCTGGCGATGGTGTCACCCCAGGTAGCGCTGGGGCTGTACTGGCTGATCGAAATCACGCCATCGGCGATGCGAGCGTTGATGTTGACGGGGTCGTTCCAATTGGCATCTTCACCCGGCGAAGCAGAGCCGGACGCGCCATAGCCCGTGTCGGCCAAGATTGGCTTGCCTGTGACCTTGCTGACTCCGGCCCAGGTCATGTTGTTGTTGGCCCGGATCTTCACGTTGTTGGCGTCGGTGCCGCCACCCGAGGTGTTGATGAAGGTAAACAAGCTCATGTCAAAATTGGTGTACCAATTGGCGCCGTTGTTGGGAACCCAAGGCGAAATGTCCATGGAAAAGAAGGCATTGGGCAGTGAGCTCTTGAGTGCAGTCACAATCGCGGTCATGTTGGTGCCTGCCTGGGACGCGGTCCAGGGTTGGGTTTGCCCACCGCCGATGTATTGATACCAATCCGGCTCCATCTCAAAGATGATGGGGCGGCCACCCAGGCAGCCAGCGAACCCCGTCGAGTTGCTGGTATAGGCATCCAAGATATTTGCCCACTCCTGTGTGATGTACTGCGAACCATACTGGCAAAGGTTGCCGCCAGCGCAGCCAGCCACATTGCAGTCACAGAGCTGGTCTTTGTTCTTCACGTAGTTCGCGGAAATGTACGTGACATCCACAGGGACCAACCCAGCGAGCTGACCACCCGGATTTGTGCTGGTGCACACGCTCTTCTGGCCAAAGGTTCCCATCATCCAGCCGGGCGTGAAGAAGTCCAACTGAGCGATCAGTGCGCCTTTGGCTTGCGTCGTGCCGAAGTGGAATCGGCATTGGCTGAAGATCTTGCCCGCTGGCGCGGCGCCACCGTCCACGTTTGTCGCACCGCCAGCTCCCGTAGCACCGCCCGTGCTTTTAACACCACCCGTTTCCGGCCGGCCGCCCGTTCCTGGCGCTACCCCGGTGGTGGGACTGCCCCCGGTGGTGGGACTGCCGCCCGTAGCCGCGGACGCGCCGCCTTCGCTGCTCGCACCTCCGGTGCCTTCGCTGACGTGGCTGGACGTCGAGCAAGCGCCGACGACCAGTCCCAAGATGGCGATGATGATGGCGAGCGTCCAGCGTGCTTTCATGGCTTCTCCGCGCGGGTTGTGGATCCCAAAGAGCAATGTAGGACCATCGCCAGAAGCTTCTAGAAACTGCAGGCGGGCTAGGCTGAGCATCCTCCACTTGCAATCAGCGCAGAGATGCCGGCTTCGGCTACGATGGCATCGAGGGGCGCACGGCAGATGTGCCAGGGTAGCGAACCCGCGGGCAAATCCAGGGTTCGTTCCAGGCGCGGGAGCAGGTAGCTTGCAACCTTGTTTCCATGCTCGGCGTACCTGCCAGAGAAGACCACGCCATCGAGTCCCTCCAGCACGGCTAGGCTGCTGCCGGCGGCTAGGCCCATGTGGTACAGCAGATGCTCGCGTACGCGGGCGATGCGGGCGCGCTTCTCGGTCAGCACTTCGCCGAGCGTGGCTGGAAAGCCCAGCATGCCGAGAAAGCCACTTTCGCGCGTGAGCAATAGATTGGTGCGCTCGGGGCCCAACGTCGGATCGCAGGCCAGGGCAAGAACAATGGATGGGTCGATCTCGCCGCAATTGAACTCACCCGGCAGCCCTTCCATGGGGGTGCTGCCACTGGTGACCGACAGTGGCGTACGACCCTGGACGGCGGCCATTTCGGGTCGCGAATCGAGGCAGATGGACAGCATGCGTGCGGGTCGATCTTTGCAACCCAGGGTCTCGGCCAGTTGGCCCGTGGCCGCTTCGTGAAACAGACCATGGTAGCCCCAGCGACGAACGGGCAGTCCCGCTGTGATGGGCAGCGCATAGGTGGTTTCCCGGTGAGGCAGATCGACGAAGAACGAAGTTTCGAAGGCCAATGCGATGGGTGTCTTTGGAAATGCGGTGCGAGCGTCGGCGATAAGCGCGGTCGTGTTGGCCACTGACATCGGGGATTGTGCTCCCAGACGCAACAGCTTCTCCCGGTTCGCTCCGTCGACGATGATGGGAGACGCGAAGTCGCGGCCTCCGAAGACCGCTCGAATGGTCAGCACATCGATGGGGCGATCGTCGCCTGTGGCGACTAGCACGGCCCGGACGTTGCCTACAGAGGCCGTGGTCCCGCGCAGGTCATCGGCAACGGCGGGGTTGTCTTCACACAGTCCGGCGCCGTCGAAGCAGACGCGCGAGTAGCGCAGACCGGTTTTTCCGGGAATGAGAACAAGCGAATTCATAATGGGAACCTTTCTCAGTTGGCAAGCAACGCGTAGCTGGCGCGGGCGATGGCGACTTCTTCGTTGGTGGCGATGGCCAGAATGCGCACGCGGCTGCGGGCCGCGGCCAGATCCACCGGCAATGCAGGCGCCTCGGCGTTCTTGACGGGATCCAGAACCACGCCCAGTTTGTCGAGTCCCGCGGTCACCGCCCAGCGCACGTAGGGCATTTTCTCGCCGATGGTGTCGGTGAAGATGATGCAATGGGGGCGTTCAGTCACGAAGAGATAGGCGCCGAGGTACTTACGAATCCGCCACAAATAGACCTGCGCCGCGCGCGACTGGGGCTCGCCCTGCGCCGTTCCTTCGCCGGCCAGCAAGTCGCGTATGTCGGCCGACACGCCGGTCAGCCCGAGCAGGCCACTCTTGCGGTTGAGCGTGGCTTCCACCGATCGGCTGTCGCCCTGGGCTCGCGCCACCATGGACAGGGCGATGGCGGGATCGAGATCGCCCGAGCGCGTACTCATCACCAGTCCCTGCAAGGGCGAATACCCCATGGTGTTGTCCACGGACTTGCCGTTGACGATGGCGCACAGACTGGCGCCGCCGCTGCCCAGGTGGCAGCTCACCGCGCGCAGCTCGGACATGGGGATACCGAGGAACTGGGCCGCTTCTTGCGCCACGTACTCGTGGCTGGTGCCATGGAAACCGTACTTGCGATACCCGTGGGTTCGCGCGAGCGCTGCGGGCAGGGCGTAGGTGCGCGCCGCGGGCGAAAGGGTCGAGTGGTAGGCGGTATCGAAGACCACGGTCTCAGGCAACTTGGGATAGAGCTGCCGGCAAGCCCCGAGCAAGCGCAGTGCGGGCGGGTTGTGAATGGGCGCGAGATCTTGGACCTCCTCCAAGTGGCGAAAGGCCACGTCGTCGACGATGACGTGGCCTTTGAAGATGGCCCCGCCGTGAACCATACGGTGCCCGATGGCCTCGGGCAAAAGACGCGCATCTCGCTCAAGCAATTTCATCACGGCAGTGAAGGCGGCGCCGTGATCGGGCATGTCCAGGGCAAGGTCCTCCTTCTGATCACCGACGTGATGGTGAATGCAGCCGGGCAGGGCCGTCTTCGGCCCCACGCGCTCGGCCTCGCCAGCGGCCAACTCGGTCTCGCTGGGCATGTCGATCAAGCGATACTTCAGGGATGAACTGCCGCAGTTGAATACGATGATGCGCATGATGATTTCCCTGGGTTACAGGCTATCGGGGATCCATCCGAAAACCGGGATCCCGACCAAGCCGTGCGCGATGGCCGCTGTGCCCAAGGTGCATGCGATCAACTTGGAGATGGCCACCGATTCGCCCTCGCGGTGGGCCTGCTCCTCATGGCCGGGACCGTAGCCGATGGTGGGGATGCTGTGTTCGTTGACGAGCAAGCTGCCGGCGGTGCCCATGCCGAGGCGGGCCAGCTTCCAGCGCCCGGGCCGCACCTCGCAACCCGCCGCGGTCAGCGCCTGGCGAGCGCGCGAGAGCAGGGGACTGAAGGGGTCGGTGGTCCAGGATTGGGTGATGCGTTTCGCATTCACCACCAGACCGCTCGGCAGAACCTCGTTGCGTTCGCGCACGCAGACCTCCACGTCCACGGCGCCGGCGGTGCTGGCGGCGCGAATCGCTTCGCCGCGCATGCGCGCGACCAAGTGGTTGACGTCGTCGCTCGATCCCAGGCGTCGCTCTAGGGAGATGACGGCTTGGCGAAAGCCGGGGCCGTCTTCGTAGCGCGTGTTGCCCACGGAGATATCCTGAACGGTGGAGTCTTGACCGGATTCGTCGAACGCCCGGCTGACCAGCTCGGCGGCGTCGGACACGCGGAAGGGATTGATGCCGCGAACTGTGATTTCCATTTCAGCGCGGCCGTCGTGGCCGTAGTAAAGGCCCAGATCCGTGGGCTCGCCCAGCACGGCGTAGTCGGGCACGAGTCCCATGTCTTTCAGCGTGTGGCTGACAAGGCCGCGCATGCCGATGGAAATGCCGTTCTCTTCCAGGACCGTGGCGGCCACGACCAGGTTCCCACGCAAGGGGAGAAGGCTGCGTTTGATGAGTCCGGCGGCGAAAACTTGCGCGGCGAGGCCGCCCTTGCAGTCCGCGGCGCCGAGGCCGTGCAGCCGGCCGCCTTCGATGCGGCCGCTCCACGGTGACTCGTCCCAGGTGGAAAGATTGCCAGTGCCCACGGTATCCATGTGGCTGGCCAGCATCAAGGTCGGGCCTTCCTCGACACCGTGAAGAATCCCGACCACGTTGCCGAGTTCGTCGGTGGACACATCGTCGAAGGCGAGGGCGTGCATCTGATCGACGACCACTTTGGCGGTCTTGCTTTCGTCGCCGCTGCGGCTGCGCGTTCT
>Ga0182027_10016676_pt1 | contig 10017 bp, 7 predicted proteins | sample 712E1DmetaG_FD_121300 | JGI IMG/M metagenome (GOLD analysis project Ga0182027, IMG submission 121300) | Permafrost microbial communities from Stordalen Mire, Sweden - 712E1D metaG (Illumina Assembly) | ecosystem: Environmental > Terrestrial > Soil > Wetlands > Permafrost | place: Sweden... | reverse complement strand
CACCGAGGCCGAAGCGCCCGCCGCCAGAACGCCGATGTTGCAGCCCAACGTCTGGCTCCCCACGGCTCCCGCGACCGAGCACGTTCCCGGCCCGCTGTAAGCCGGGCTGATGCTCCAACCGACCCCCGTACCCGCCGGCAGCGGGTCGTTCAGCGTCACGCTGGTGGCCGTCCCCGTACCCGCCACGCTGCTGTTGCTCACCGTCACCGTGTACCCGATCGCCGTCCCGGCACTCACCGACGCCGCATCCGCTGTCTTGGTGATGCTCAGAACGGGTACACCGATAATGGTGGTTGGGTCGCTGTAATTAGCGGAAGCGGATCCACCGCCCGACACGCCCACCTGGTTGGTCGCCGACCCGGATGCCGTGGAACTCACGTTCACCGTCACCGTGACCGCCGGATAGCTGGACCCGCCTGCCAGCGCATCCCTCCGTGTGCAGACGTTGGCGACGCAGGTCCAGCCTGAACCAGTCATCGCGACCAGCGTCATGCTGGCGGGTAACGTATCGGTTACGGTCACCACTCCGCTGGTAGCTAGCGCCCCCGACTGATTCGTCACCGTCACCATATAGACGACCCCAGCTTGGCCTGAAGTGAAATTCCCCGTGTGCGACGAGGCGATACTCAAGACAGAAGAAGGTAAGACCATCTTGGTCACGAACGCCGCGTAATTCGACGAGGTGCCGGACTGGTACGGGTTGAACAGCGGAAAATTCGTCGAGAGGGTCCAGCCAGCCACGTAAACGTTCCCGGAGGTGTTCAGCGCCACCGCCGTGGCAGTGTCGGAGCCGTTTCCGCCCAAGTAACTGAGGTAGACCAGCGAGTTTCCCGTCGCGCTCAGTTTCGCCAGGAAGGCGTCGCAATCGCCGGCATTGGCCGTTTGGAGCGCACTGGCGGTTACCGGCAGGTCGGTCGAGTAGGTATACCCCACGACGTATGCACTGCCGCCCGAATCCACCGCGATGGCATTCCCTATGTCAACGCCAGACCCGCCCAGGTAGGTGCTATACACCAAAGAGCCGGAAGCGGTTACTCTGGTCACAAACGCGTCGAGTGAGCCGAGCAGGGAGGTTTGTACCGCGCCAAGCAGCGGGAAGTTCGCCGAACTGGTCACGCCAGCGACATAGGCGCTTCCCTGGCTGTCCAGCGCAATTCCCTGCCCCGCTTCGGGGTAGGCCGCGATGCCGCCCGTCCCGCCCAGGTAGGTGCTGAACAGCAGCGAATTCCCGTCGGCGCTGAGCCGGGCAATGAATGCGTCCTCGCCGCCGCCGTTCGTGCTCTGGAATGCGTTCGCCACCGGGAAGTTCGTCGAGTACGTCGAGCCGGTGATGTATGCGCTGCCGCTGGCGTCCACGGCGATGCCGGCACCACGGTCGTCGCTTCCCCCACCGAGATAGGTGCTGTACAACAGCCGGCTTCCATCCGCGCTGAGCTTGGCCACGAAAGCGTCCTGTCCTCCATGGTTGCCTTTTTGAAACCCGGTGGCCGAGAAGTTGATGGACGTGGTGTCCCCCACAACGTACGCATTCCCTCCCGCATCCAACGCAATCCCGTTCCCGTTGTCCGAGGCATTGCCGCCCAGGTAAGTGCTAAAGACCAGGCTGTTCCCGGCTAGACTCAGCTTCAAGACGAACGCGTTTCGTCCGCCCGCGAGGTGGGACTGTAGCGCATTGCGCACCGGGAAATTCCCCGAGGTCGTCATTCCCGTCACATAGGCAAACCCGTTCCCATCCACCGCAATTCCGTACGCCCGGTCGTCGGACGAACCGCCCACATAGGTGCAATACACCAATCCGCTTCCAGACGGGTTGAACTTCGCCACGAAAACATCGTTCCCTCCGGCGTTGAAATTCTGCTCGGGGTTGGCGGTTGGAAAATTGTAGGATTCGGTGAATCCCGCGACGTATGCCGACCCTGCCGAGTCGACTGCCAGCGCGGTAGCCGTGTTGAAACCCGAGCCGCCCAGCACTGTGCTGTAGGAAAGCACCGGATCGATGATCAACGGGAGAGCAACATCGTAGTCCCCTACCAGGAACCTCACGGTGCCATCGCCATCCACGGCGAACCGGCCTTCCACCGCCACTCGCCGGCCGCTCACTTCCTGGTAGATCGAGGGCGCTCGCTCACGCAGTTCCCGCCCATCCACCGGAATCGCCAGAGCGCCGTCTTCTTCGAGGCGCACACCGTCGGCGCCAGCGTACCGGATCCGGATGCACGACGGGTCCACCCCGGGCGCCACCACGAACTGGGACTTCAGATCTCGTCCCTCACCGCCGTAAACCATGTCGATCCCCGGGTACAGTTCCCGGTACACCACAGCGCCATAGAGCGGAACCTCACGGCGCCAATCCCGCCTGGCGCCAATCAAAAAATTGGCGTGCCCCGGCAACCGTTCTATGCCCTCGACTCGCGGAGATGGATTGGCCTGTTCGAACTGCATGCGAACGGACCTGCCGGCCACGCGGAACAGAGCTTCCCTGGGAAAGAAGTACGCAGTCAGTCCGGAGCCTTTGGCCATGAACCGTACCGCCGGCGGCGCCTGTCCTTGATTCGCAATGAAGAACAGCGGAACCGCGTTCCGCACCGGGTTCGCGGCCAGCGCCGCGCCATTCGCAATGAGAGCAACCAGCAAAGTTCGCATCATACGCAATACCTTCTAATCGGCAGAATGTGTTTGGAGCTTTAGCGGTTTGAGCCGGATTCCGAAACATGGGCCGTTCACCTTCGCCAAAATGTTCCGAGTCCCAAGGCAAACAGCGGCAACAGTCTCGCGCATCTCAATCTTGTGAACCAGTCCTCGCTGAAGTGGGTCGTGCCCTCGATGAACCTTGGCACGGTACAATACTGAATTGCAGTCCTATGGTCTGGCCGGTCGCGGACGGAGCACTCTTTTCCGGAGCTTGGATCGAGGCAAGGCGAAGCGTGATCTCACAATCACCGTTCATTTCAGTAGTCGTCCCTGTATATCGCGCGGAGCGCATCCTGCCGATCCTCGCCAAGAGACTGACCGCCAGCCTGGCCGCGCTCCAACGGTCATACGAGATCATTCTCGTTGATGACCGCAGCCCCGATGGCTCATGGGAGGTCATACGGCAGATGGCCATGACACACCCCTGCATGGTGGCCATGCGTCTCAGCAGGAATTTCGGGCAGCACTACGCTATTACAGCCGGCCTCGACGCCGCGCGAGGCGAGTGGACCGTCATTATGGACTGCGATCTTCAGGATCAGCCAGAGGAGATTTCCGGGCTGCTGGCACTTGCCGAACAGGGGTACGATGTCGTCCTCGCGCGACGCAAAGTCCGGCGGGATCGGCTTCCGAAACGGATCTTCTCCCGCCTCTTTTACGTGGTCTTCAATTTTCTGTCGGGCTACCGGATGGACCCTACGGTAGGGGCCTTCCGGATCATGCACCGCCGCGTCGTCGACGCCTACCTGAGCATGCGAGAGGTTTCGCGGCTCTTCGGCGGGCTGATCGAGTGGCTGGGTTTCGAAACGGCGTATCTCGATGTCGAGCATGCCTCCCGGTACGACGGAAGATCCTCCTACAACTTCCGGTCCATGACGCGTCTTGCCCTGGACGGGATGATCGCTTTCTCCAATCGCCCGTTGTACCTGTCCATTGCAATTGGTCTTGCGATGTCATTTTTGTCCGCCGGATTCGGCGCAGCTCTGGTCATTAGGTACTTTTTGAATCCTCGTATCGGCGTACCGGGCTGGCTCAGCACCGTTACTCTTACGACCTTCACGGGCGGCCTGATCCTGCTGAATCTCGGCGTCCTCGGCGTCTACTTGGGACGTATCTACGACCAGACGAAGGGGCGGCCCCTCTATGTAGTGGACCGGATTGTCGCCCAGGCCGAAGGCGGGAACCCGGCGCACTCGCTCGACACCGTCATTCATGAGGGGAAATGATTCATGCCTGCACTTTCACAAGTCGTGACCGACTCCAGCGAGGCGATGTCCATCAAGTACAACACGAAGGTCTATGAACTGAAGCAACGCGGGAAGAAAGTGTTGGTGATGAGCCTCGGCGAGGCCTATTTCGACATCCCACTGTTTCCCATGGAGGATCTTCCCTATCCGGAAGTCAACCACTATTCCCATTCGCGCGGGATTGTGGAATTGCGCGTCAAGCTGGCGGAATACTTCGCCTCCGAATATGACGTCCGTTTCGATGTCGATAAGGAGATCATCGTCACCGCGGGGTCCAAAGCGGCGATTCACATGACCCTCATGTCGATTCTGAATCCGGGCGACGAAGTCGTGTACTCCGAGCCGGCCTGGGTGAGTTACCCGGAGCAGATTAAGCTGTGTTATGCATCGCCTGTGGGTATTCCTTACGAGAAGTCGGTTTACGAGTACGAAGCGTACATTACTCCCAAGACCAAGGCCATCATCATAAATAATCCGCACAACCCACGCGGATATGTGTTTAGCCAGGCGGAGCTCGAGCACCTCCTGGAAATTGGCAGAAGACACGATTTGTGGATTCTCTCCGATGAAGCCTACAGCGATTTCCTGATAGACGGGTCGTTCGTCTCGCTTGGACGGCTGGACCCGGATAAGCGGAATGCCGTGATCTTCAATTCCATGTCGAAGAATTATGGCATCTCGGGCTGGCGAATCGGATACGCGATTGCGAACCAGCGGCTCATCGACAATGTGCTGAAGGTCAACCAGCACCTGATCACTTGCCCGGCTACCATTCTCGAGTGGTATTTGGCTCGTCATTTTCACAGCCTCCTGGAGATCACCAAGCCGCAAATTCGAGACGTCGTGTGTAAACGGAAGCAACTGGCGGAATACATGGACCAGCTTGGGCTGACCTATTTACCCGGGGCCGCTACCTTTTACTTCTTTGTGTCGATTGCTCCTTCCAGGCTGACTTCGGAAGAGTTCTGTACGCGCTTGCTGGAGGAGGACCTGATCAGCGTCGTTCCGGGTGCGGGCTATGGCGCGTCTTGCGATCGTTTCGTGAGGGTGTCGGTGGGCACCGCAAGCCTGGAGGAGAACCAATTCGGGCTGAGGAGAATCCAAGCGCTCATCCAAAGGACGAGCTGAAGCAACGAAGCGCAAGCCTATGTCGGCCGTAAAGACAATCCACGTCTTGGGTGCGGGCCAATGGCAGGTTCCCACAATTCTTCTGGCGAAGTCGCTCGGTTACCGGGTTTTGGCGACCGACATCTATCGCGAGCGCCCCGGCTATGCATTGGCCGACGAGAGCCTGGTGATGGATATCGCCGACCGCGAAGGCACGCTGCGAATCGCCGAACAGCACCGAATCGATGGCATAGTTTGCGACACAACGGATGTGGGAGTACCCACCATGGCCTATGTAGCGGAGCGTCTGGGGTTGCCCGGCATCGGCTACGAGACGGCCCTCAACTTCACCAATAAGCACCGGATGCGTCAGATCACGTCCACTGCCGGTGTGCCCAACCCTCCGTTCCGGCTGGTAGGGGACGTCGACGGAGCGCGGCAGGCAACATCCGATTTGGGGTTTCCCGCGGTGGTCAAGCCGGTCGATAACCAGTCCAGCCGCGGAGTCCACATCTTGCGGGAATCGAAGCAACTTGAACCCGCCTACGCCGATGCCGCGCGGTTTGCGCGCTCTGGCGAAGTGCTCGTCGAAGGCTTTCTGGACGGCGTTGAGGTTACGGTTGAGAGCTTCTGTGTGGACGGGCAGGTTTTCCCGGTCGGCATTTCCGATAAGGACCACTTTTCACACCGGTCCGAGGTGGCCAACCGCCTTACCTATCCGGCGGACTTTCCGTCCGAGGTTCTCGCGCGCATCCGTCGGGTCAATGAGACCGTGGTGCGGGCGTTGGGCATGCGTAACGGAATTACGCACGCCGAGTACATGGTCGTCCAGCGGGAAGTCTATCTCGTGGAAATCGCGGCGCGTGGAGCCGGCAGCCGAGTCTATTCGCATATCGTCCCGTACCTCGCGGGCGTGCCCGTGCCGCGGGCCTATCTCGAATTCATCGCCGGAGGGAGCTTTTCGATACGCCCCGACGACAAACCGCGGGCGGCGAACCTGGCCTTCTTCTCCTTCCCTCCGGGCAAAGTGCGGCGGATTGCCGGGGTGGAGGAGGCCCTGCGGTTTCCAGGGGTGCAGGAAATCCTGTTGGAATTCGGTCCGGGTGACATACTCCAGGCCCCCACCGATGACCGCTCGCGTCCCGGCTTAGTGGTAGTCTTCGGTCAGACGCGCGCCGAAGTACTCGCGGTTACCGATCGGGTGTTTCAATCCGTTCAGGTGGAAGTGGAATGATTGTCGATTGCCACACTCACATTTTCGAGGCCGGGCGGGGCGGCCCCTTCGAACTTCCATGTACCGCGGACGACCTGGTCCGCCAGATGGACGAGGCTGGAGTCGACGTCTCGATCGTCCTGCCCCTGCCGGGTGACGCACGCAACGGATTCGTGCAAGAGCAGTGCGCCCATTTCTCTGGAAGACTCGTAGGTTTGTACAATCCGGAATTCGATGCCCCGCGCGAAACCGTGCGGAAGATGGAAGCGTTCTTCGCTGAGTACTCCCCCCCTGGGCTGAAGATCCATCCGCGCCAGCAGGGCGTGCGGGTTACGGATGCCGTGGTGATGGATGTCCTCAACTGGGCGGAACAGCGAGGCCTTCCGGTTCTCTTCGATGTCTTCCCGTTCGGGCTGTCGCTCGACGACGCTGCTCTGCACCCTATTGCCTACCACGCGATCGCTCGACAGATCCCAAATCTTCGAATGATTCTGGCGCACGCCGGCGGGTACAGGCTCCTGGAGGCGTTCATGGTGGCGAAGTCCAATCCCAACGTTTTCCTGGACCTTTCCTTTACGCCGCTGTACTTCAAGGGTTCATCCCTGGTGGGCGACTGCGGATTCCTGTGCCGCCGCCTCCCGGCAGGACGTGTTTTGTACGGCAGCGATTTCCCGTCCGTTCGTTTGGGAGAGAGCCTGAAGTTCGCTCGCGAGTTCTCCGCCGATTTGGACCCATCCGTAAAGACTCAGTTTTTCGGGGATTCCGCCGCCGCACTCTTCCGTATTGCGGCCGCGAGGTGATGCCTATGTGGGACGAGGACCGCACGGAATTATTGGAGCGTTACCGCCAGCGGTGGCAGCAATACGGGTACGATTCTCGCACCCTGGGCTGGAACAAGGACTGCCAGTGGGTGCGCTTCGAAGCTGCATTCGAGGGCATCCGCGAAGACGAGCACGGCAGCATCGTCGATGTCGGCTGCGGCTTCGGCGACCTGCTCGGATATCTGCGCTGGCGGGGCTGGAACGGCCGGTACACCGGTGTGGAGTTAGTCCCGGAACTGATCGAGGAGGCGCGCAAACGCTATGCGAGCGATCCTGCGGCTACGTTTATCTCTTCCGATGTTCAGACCTTTGCGCCGCCGTCGAAGGCCGACATGGCCGTAGCCCTCGGCGTTTTTAACCACCGTCTTCATCAGGACAACTTCGAGTTCGCGCGGCGGACCATCGAGAACATGTGGAAGCAGACGGAAAAGATCGTGGTGTGCGATTTTCTGAGTACGTCCTCGGACCCCGGCCGCCGTAGAGAAGATCTGTTCTATGCGGATCCGCGCGACATCTACGAACTGGCTGCCAGGTACAGCCGGCGGGTGTCGATCCACCACGCGTACATGCCTTTCGAATTTCAGGTCAAGATCTGGCACGAAGACTCGTTTGAGATTGCCGCACCTGTATTCCGTCCCTATTGCCATTTGGCCTCCGCGCAGACCGACTGGAGAAGAACCGGGCGAATCCGACAGGGAGACGGGAATTGAAAGTCTGCGTCTCATGTGGACGGAGCTTCGCATGGGAACGATGGAACTGTCCAAGCTGTGGCGAGACTCCGCGCCAGATGGAAGGCTTTTTCGCCTTTGCTCCGGAACTCGCTCACCACAGCGATGGCTTTGCGCCTGAGTACTTTCCTCGCCTCGTGGAGCTGGAGTCGGGCCACTTCTGGTTTGAAGCGCGTAATCGGATCGTTCTTTGGGCCCTGCGAAAGTACCTTCCTCGGGCCAAGTCGTTTCTGGAGATTGGATGCGGTACGGGCTTTGTGCTTTCCTCCATTCGGGCTCAATTTCCCGGCATGCGCATTTGCGGAAGCGAGATCTCCATTGAAGGTCTGCCGATTGCCGCCGCCCGTCTGCCGGGAGTCGATCTGTTTCAAATGGACGCCCGCTCGATTCCGTTCGACTCGGAATTCGACGGCATTGGGGCCTTCGATGTAATCGAGCATATTGAACAGGACCGGCTGGTGTTGCGCCAGATATGGTGTGCGCTCAAACCCGGAGGCGCTGTTTTGATCACCGTCCCTCAGCACCCATTCCTTTGGAGCGCCCTTGATGAACATTCGTTCCACAAGCGCCGTTACACTGCTAAGGAACTGACGGGAAAACTTCAGGAGGCTGGCTTCGAGGTGCTGCACGCGACCTCTTTCGTCAGCCTGCTCCTCCCCTTCGTGCTGCTGTCGCGCCTGCGGCTCAGGCGCTACACTAAAGAAATTGCTTCTGGCGCTGCGCTGGAGATCAACCCCGTGCTGAATCGGCTCTTTTCTTCCGTTCTTGGCTTCGAACGGCTGCTGATCGAGCGAGGCTGCGTACTGCCTGCCGGAGGATCTTTGTTGGCGGTGGCCCGCCGCCCCGCCACAGGGCTAAGTCATTGACCAGAATCCCATTTAATAAACCGGCCTGCCTGGGCCGGGAGATGGAATACATACGAGAGGCGATCGCGCGGATGCATATCTCCGGCGATGGCGCTTTCACCAAGAAGGTGCACGCGCTGCTGGAGGAGGTGCTTTCCGTGCCCAAGGCCCTCCTCACGACTTCATGCACGCATGCTCTGGAAATGGCGGCTCTTCTTCTGGACCTGAGACCCGGCGATGAGTTCATTGTCCCTTCCTTCACCTTTGTTTCGACTGCCAATGCGTTTGCATTGCGGGGGGCGCGGCCGGTCTTCGCGGACGTCCGGCCGGACACCCTGAACCTGGACGAATCCCTGCTGGAAGGACTCATCACGCCCCGCACACGGGCGATCGTCCTGGTCCATTACGCCGGGGTCGGGTGCGCCATGGATGCCATTCTCGATATCGCGGGCCGGCACGGGATCCCGGTGGTGGAAGACAACGCGCACGGCCTGATGGGAAGTTACCGCGAAAAGCCTTTGGGGACGTTCGGTTGCCTCGCAACGCTGAGCTTTCATGAGACTAAGAATTTCACCTGCGGTGAAGGGGGCGCGCTGCTGATCAACGATCCGTCATACATTGAGCGCGCCGAGATACTGCGGGAGAAGGGAACGAATCGCAGCCGGTTCTTTCGCGGTCAAGTAGACCGGTACAGTTGGGTCGACCTGGGATCCAGCTATCTGCCGTCCGACATGCTGGCCGCCTTCCTCTACGCCCAGATGGAAGCTCGGGAACAGGTCCAGGTGCGTCGCAAGAGGGTGTGGAGTTTCTATTTTGCCAGCCTCCGGGAATGGGCACAGGCGCACTCAGTCCGGCTCCCAGTTGTGCCAGACGATTGCCAGCAGGCTTTCCACATGTTCTACTTACTCGTGCCCAGTCTGGCGGACCGGCAAATGCTAATCGAACATCTCCGCTCCCGCGGCGTGATGAGCGTCTTTCACTATCTGCCGCTGCACTTATCGGAAATGGGACGGAAGTTCGGGGGCAAACCGGGTGACTGTCCGGTTACCGAGTATGTCAGCGACCGCCTGCTCCGGTTACCGTTCTACAACGATCTCACGGAGGAAGACCTGAACATTGTTGCCGCCGCACTCCACGACTTCACCGGCTGGAGAGCTTCCGCAGTCCAGACTCAAGAGGAGTGAGACTAGCCGCTGGGTGCGTCAATACATTCATGTCTCACTTGAAGCGCAAACCAACATCGGCGGCGGATCGAAAGATGCCCGATCAGACTGCGTTGAAGCCGGAAGGGGGTCTGCTCCCGGAAGCCGGTCCGCTCCCGGAACCCCCTCTGGCGGTCTCGGTTCGGACCTGGCCGTATGTGCT
>Ga0182027_10016675_pt1 | contig 10017 bp, 11 predicted proteins | sample 712E1DmetaG_FD_121300 | JGI IMG/M metagenome (GOLD analysis project Ga0182027, IMG submission 121300) | Permafrost microbial communities from Stordalen Mire, Sweden - 712E1D metaG (Illumina Assembly) | ecosystem: Environmental > Terrestrial > Soil > Wetlands > Permafrost | place: Sweden... | reverse complement strand
GGCCATCGTCTCGACCCCGTATGTCTACGCCTCCGAGCTTCTCGCCGAAGGACGCGGCCGGCTCGTCTCGCGCTCCCCGGAAGCGTTTTCGGATGCGTTCGTGGAGCTTCTTCGTGATCACGAGCTGCGGGCCTCGATGGGTCGCCGGGCGTACGACCACACCAGAGGCATGGTGTGGTGGGAGGTCGGCGCCGAGTATCGTCGCATCTTCGACCGGGCCATCGGCGGGCCGGCCTCGGTCCCGTTCCGAGTCACCAGCAGCCTTGCGGCGGCCGTTGTCTGAGCACTTCGCCGGGGCGGCTCTCGGAACCGCCCCCTGCACCGAGGCCTCGGTGCGCGCTCGGCGCGCCACTTCGACCTCGCCCGGCAATCCCCGCTCGGGTGATACGATTACCAGCGTAATCGCTGTTTCGGACACGCTGCAGCAGCGTCTGTCGTCGGCACGCCACATGGGTGCCGGCACCCTATCGCCGATCGCGCCGTCAGCGCGGGGCCCAATCCGTCCCGCCAGGCCCGACCGGACCCGCGTCATATGACGCCATCAGGAGCAATCGTTTGACTTTCGACAACCTCGGCCTGTCGGCCGACCTTCTCGCCACAGTAGAGCGGGAGGGGTACACGGAGCCGACGCCCGTCCAGAGCGCGGCAATCCCACTCATCCTCGCCGGCCGCGACGTCCTCGCCGCCGCCCAGACCGGCACCGGCAAGACTGCCGCCTTCGTGCTGCCGATCCTGGAGCTTCTCCGGCACCACTCCAACACCGGGTACTCACCGGCGCGGCACCCCGTCCGCGTCCTGATCCTGACCCCCACCCGCGAGCTCGCGTGTCAGATCGCCGCCGCCGTCAAGACCTACGGCCGCAGCGTTCCGCTCCGCTCCACGGTCGTCTATGGCGGCACGCGCATCGACCCGGAGATCAAGATCCTCTGGCACGGCGTCGAGATCCTCGTCGCCACGCCTGGCCGCCTGCTCGACCACGTCGGACAGCGCACCGTGAACCTATCCCAGGTCGAGATCCTGGTTCTCGACGAAGCGGACCGCATGCTCGACATGGGCTTCATCCCCGAAGTCCGCAAGATCGTCGGGCACATACCGGCGAAGCGCCAGACGCTGCTCTTCTCGGCCACTTTCTCCGATGACGTGCGCAAGCTCGCCGGCGAGTTCCAGACCGACCCGGAGACCGTCGAGGTCGCGCCCCGCAACAGCATCGCCGACAACCTGACGCAGGTCCTCTACCCGGTCGACCAGAGCCGCAAGGCGGACCTCCTCATCCACCTGATCCAGCGCGACTCGATGGAGCAGGTCCTTGTCTTCACCCGGAGCAAGATCGGCGCGAGCCGGCTGGCTTCATACCTGGACCGGCGGGGCGTCAGCTGTTCCGCCATCCACGGCGACCGCAGCCAGGCCGAGCGAACCCGAGCCCTGGAGGCGTTCAGAGGCCGCTTCGTCAAGGTCCTCGTCGCCACGGACGTGGCGTCGCGGGGTCTCGACATCGAGGACCTGCCCTACGTCGTCAACTACGAGCTGCCGTACGAGCCGCAGGACTACATCCACCGCATCGGCCGAACCGGTCGGGCGGGCGCCAGCGGAACGGCCATCTCCCTGGTCTCGCCCGACGAGGTCGACGAGCTGCGGGGCGTCCAGAGACTGCTGCGGAAGTCCATCCCGTGCGCTGTCGTCGAGGAGTACCTGCCCGACCCCAACCGCGAGCCCGCGCCGGTGGCGCGGTTCGGTGGCGGGCGCTCGGGCGGGCAGTCGCGTTCACGTCGGAACGGGTCTGAACGGCCCGACCGCACCCTCGCGGCCGCGGCGCGGTAGAGTCCCCCTGTGAGGAGCTGCTGAGCAAGTGCGCAAACGCAAGGTCACGTATCCGGTGGCCCGCACGGCCACCAAACCAACCCGAACCACGGGGCTGACGAGCGACCCGAATTACGTCAGGTCGACCGTCGCCAGCATCAACCTGGCGGCCCTCGACACCCGAGACGACCTTTCGGTCGGTGACCGCGTGAAGATCGGCGGAGCCGGGCTGTACGCCGGCGAGACCGCCCTCGTCGAGGCCGTTGTCGTCGGGGTGATCCCCGCCTACATGGTTCGAACCGAAGCCGGCAAGACGCGGCGCGTTCGCGCGGTCGACATCGAGCGACTCCCCGCCGAAGGCTGACCGGCGGCCGATCGGCGCTCCGTCAGCGCACGGCTCCGCGCCTGCGCAATTCGGCATGCAGTTCCGTCAGGCTCGCCACCGCGACCGCGGCGCCGGCGGCGACCAGCCCAGCGGCATCGACGGCCCCGGTGGTCACACCGATGGCGACCATCTTCGCCCGGACGCTGGCCATCATGTCCCACTTCGAGTCGCCGACATACCAGCAGCGCTCCGGCGAGAGCCCGAGCTGGGCCGCGGACTCGAGCAGCAGGTCCGGCTCAGGCTTGGCGTTGGCCACGTGACTGCCGTCCGTGATCGGCGGCGGCGCCGGCAGCCGCAGCGAACTGACCGAGACGGCCACCTGGCCCGGCCGACTCGAGGTTGCGATGGCGAAGGTCAGGCGGCTCTCCTCCAGGGCGGTCAGCAGCTCCGTCGCGCCCGGCAACGGGACGGGCGACGCGTTCAGCTCGTCGAAGATCGCGCCGGAGACGCGGTCGAACTCCTCGGTCTCGGCATAGTCGAGCTCGCGACCCTGTTCCCGAGCCATCTCCCTGGCGAGCCACCGGCCGTCGGACCCGATGTAGCCGCTGAGGTGGGCCCGATCCACGTCCACACCGCCCCGCCGCAATGCCTCCCACCACGCTTCGATGCGGCGCTGTACGGTGTCGACGAGCGTCCCGTCCAGGTCGAACAGAAGCGCCGCCGGCTCGGGCAGGTCGGCGAGGGTCGGCCCGCCGGATGGCCGGCTCGAGGGCGCGCCTGGGCTTATGCCCGAATCGCTCATGCCCGAATGATGACAGCCAGGCCGCAATCCCCCGGCCGAGCTCCACAGGCCGCCGGCCAGAAGAGCCGCGCTACGCGCCCACGGCCACGTGGCCCAGGTATACGCGTCCTTCGCGAAGCGACAGGTAGCCTCGCTCGTGGGCCAGCCAGAAGAGACGCTCGGCGCAGCCGTGCTTCAGATCGAACTCGCACTCGAGCAGCTCGAGAACCAGCGGCAGCGGCTGTGACCGGACCCGGAGAATCGGCCGCAACCGGATGACCGTCTCCTTTACCTGGGCCTCGCACTCGTCGGCGCTCAGGCACTCGAGGTCGGGGCATTCGTATGCGGCACCGGCCTCGATGGCCACAGCCACGGGCTCCCGCTCCTCGATATCCAGCCCGACCATCTCGCCCGGCTCGCGGTGCCGTGGCGGCGGCACGGTCATCGATCGAAAGGCTCTCTGGACGTCTACGGCTCCCATCTCGGCCTCCCTCCGGCTGGCGAGCCGGACGGGCAACATTCGAACGCACCGAGAGCCCTTCTCGGGCCTCGAAATAGACCGCGAAGGCCCCGAAGTGGCCGAGCGGTGGTCGTTCAGTGCCGGCGCGGACGCAACAACCACAGTTTAGGCCCGGGCATCAAGCCGCCAGACGGCGGCTCTAGCCTCGGAGCGCCGCCGCTCGGGAGGCCGGCGTCACCGGGCCGGCACCCGATCATGAAAAGCGGTAGGCGACGATGACCGTGAAGACCACCTGCATGGAGATGGCGTTCGAGACGGTGCCCGGGACGCAGACTTCAGGCGAGCCGGCGGCCGCGGGCGCGGTCGTGACCGTGGTCTGGCCACCATCACCGGGGCCGGCCGGGCTGGCATCCGGGAGAACCGGGATCCGGATGGGGCAGCTGCTGGTCGGGTAGACGTAGCTGTCGGACGACGAGACGCTGACCGAGTAGATACCGGTGATCGACACACCCATCGCGGTCGCCACGGCCTGGGCCCCGGCCCTGGCGTCGGCGAGAGCGGCGTCCGTGGCCTTGGGCATGGCCGTCGCCCGGTCCGAGCCGTCGGCCTTCATATCGGCCGTGCCGGTTCCGGCGGCCAGGATCGTGCTCTCGGGCGCGACGCCCAGCGACGGGTCGATCTGGTACGGATAGACGACGCCCGAGGCGCTGGAGCTCTGGGCCACTCCCGGCTCCGTCGAAACCTGGCCGGTGGCGGGCATGCCCACCCCGGCGCCGCTCATGGTGTCCGTGTTGGCCGTTGCCGTCGCACTGGGCGTGGCCTGCGAACCGCTCGAGGCGGCAACGGCGCCGGCGGTCCAACCGGCGGCCAGAGATACGGCGGACACGAACACGAGGCCCACGAGGAGTGAGCGCCGGGGCTTGGAGGACAGGCGGAGTTTCATCGAAGTGCTCCAAAGGTCGAACTGGGATTTCGGTGGCGATGTCGAACGCCAATACGACGTCGCCGTCCGTCCACCGGTTCCCATGCCGTACTGACCTGGCCCACCCGATGAGATGGCCGGATCGAGGGCCGGAATGTTGGAATCGCCAGCCGGGCCAATCGCCTTTTGAGCGAATCCACCCTACTAGCACAGAATCAAAAGCGTAAACTGCATAAGAACGGAATCTGCCGTAGGCAAACGAAATGCAGCAGCTGCGGTGGGTGGGCTAAGCGCTGCGGCGTAGCCGAGGCGAGTCCGTTCGGATCGGGTCGGCGGTGGAGGATCGTCACCCTCCAGATTGGTGCAGACGCCGGATGGTCGGCTTGGAGGAGCCGACCGACTTCCGACGTAGGAGCGGTTGCGAGCTCCCTATCATCGGCCCCCGATCGCCAACGGCAATGCCAGTTGCCCAATCGCATATGAGGCCGATCCAGGGATGACGGATCAAGGCGATCGCATGGACGCGAAGCAAACCCGCTGCTCAGTATGCAAGCACCCGGTGGCCCTCGTGGCCGGCCAGGGTCGCCGCCGAGCCGCCCTCATCGAAGACGGGCTGACGCTCTGCGACGTATGCGCACCCGAGGGCAATCACCAGCCGGTCCGCTTCGAGCGCTGACGCTCGGCCCCGCCGCGCGGTCAGAACTCCTGAGGACACCACGGCTGCAACGCCGTACGGAAGAGCGCCTCGGCCGCGATCAACCCTCCTGCGCGAAGCTCCACCAGTCGTCCCGCGCGCGCCAGCGAAACGGCGCCCACACCCCCGAGGAAGAGCGAGCCCAGGTCGTTCGCGTCCAGCGCCAGGTCCGGTTCGGCCTTCGTCGCCGTGACGCGGGCCCGACCGTCGGACGCCTCGAGAGCCCAGCGACCCGCATTCCAGGGGCAGTACTCGTCGCGTAGGTCGAGAACGACCCGACCGCCGGCGTGCCAGTCGATGCCGTAGGCTCGGCCTTCCAGGGCCGCCTTCACGTCCACGATCCGAAGCCACAACCCGTCGCCGAGGCCCATGCCGAGCCGCCGCGGCTCGGCCGCGAGCAGCAGCAGCGGATGATCCACCGGCAGGCGCCACGCCTTGAGCGTCCGCATCAGGTCCACGTTGAACAGGAACCGCCAGATCTCGCTCGTCCCGCGCTCCGTCGACGCGATCGCCTCCTCGACGTTCACCGTGCCGTTGGGGCCGCGCGAGCCCCAGTCGGCCTTGGTCTTGTAGACGGCATAGGCCTCGGGGCCCCGGTCCGTCTCGTAGACGACCAGGCGCCGCGCCTCGCCACCCCTGGCGTCCTTGTCGGCGAGTGGCAGCTGCCCCACCCACCAGTCGGGGGTCCGCGACAGGAAACCGGCGCGTTGCGCGCGCGCAGCCTCGTACACGGGCGTCACCAGATCCAGACCTTCGCCGGCTCGCAGGAGCCGGCACGATCCCTCGGCCGGCCACTCCCTGGCGAATCGGGCAGTGGCGGTTTCCGCCTCGAGGTGAACGCCGACCGTTGCCAGGCCGTAGCCGAAGCGCTGGTAGATGGCGCCCTCGGACGCCCACAGCATCGCCAGCGGCTCGTTGCGAGCATGGCAGTCGTCGATCATCAGCCGCATCATCCCGCGCAGGATCCCGCGACGACGGTGCGACGGCAGGACGGTGATCCAGGTCACGCCGGCTGTCGGAAGCTCGCCGCCCGGAACGCTCAGCTTCACCGAGAAGACGCCGCCGGTGCCCACGAACCGGTCGCCATCGACGGCGCACACGAAGCGAGCTGGATCGGAGACCTTCGCCACGCGCTCGATCAGCTCATCGGAGACATCCTCACCGAAGGCGACCTCCGCGGTCCGGAGCAACTCCGGGAAGCGATCCGGCGGGCAGGTGCGTATCTCGACGCTCATCGCGCCACCGCCGGCGGCGCCGCAGGCACCTTCGAGCGCAGCCATTCGACGATGGCCGCGACCACCTGGGGCCCCTCCGGCTCGTTCAGCGTCTCGTGGCGCAGGCCCGGCAGGACGCGCCGCTCCACGCCGGGAATCGCCGCCAGCGGCTCGCTCGTCCCGGTCGGGACGAGAGTGTCGGCGCCGCCGTGGATGACCAGCGTCGGAGTGTGGAGGCGGTCGAGGTGCGTGCGCCCGCGCTTCATGGCCCCGAACAGCTCCGCGCCCAGGCGGGTCGTGGAGCGGGGCTGGACCAGCGGGTCGGCGAAGTAGGCCGTGCCTACGGCGGGGTCACGGGAGAGCTGCTCGCCGGCGATCGGGTTGGCCAGCACGAAGGTCGGCGCCACGCGGCTCAGGACGGGGGCGACGGTGCGCTGCCAGGCGGGGACGCTGGCCTCCAAGGGCGGGGCGCTCAGCACGAGCAGGGCCGGCGCGGGGCGGTCCGAACAGGCATACGTCAGGGCGATCAGGGCACCCATCGAATGCCCGAACAGGACCACCGGCCGGCCGGGCCGGCGAACGGCGGCCAGGCGGCCTTCCAGGTCGTCGAGGTAGTCGTCCCATCTTCGGACGTAGACGCGCCGGCCGCCGGACTGCCCGTGGCCGCGGACGTCGAAGGCGTGGACGTCGAGCCCCGCCTCGGCCAGCAGCCGGCCGGTTCGCTCATACCGGCCGCTGTGCTCGCCGATGCCGTGAACGACCAGGACCGTGGCCCATGGTTTGGCGACGGGCGTCCAATGCCGCAGGTGCAGCGCTGTCCCATCGGCCGCGCGGGCGGTGGCCCCGAGTGCCGTGGCGCCGGACGTCGTCTCGGCTGCCGCAACGTTTGTCGCTCGACCACCTGGCGCCGCCATGTCGCGCTCCCTTTGTTCCTGTTTCCCCGCTGCGGGCCATATTAACCACACAAGGTCGGAACGCAGCGGGCTATGCTACAAGAGCGTCCACCCAGCCGTTGGAGGTAGCCGTCATGGCCGTTGCTCAGGCCCCTGCCGCTCCGATGGGCGGCGGATACCCGGTTCAGCTAACGCTCACAGACGAACGCGAGATCAACCGCCTCTGGGGGATCCCGTTCGTGGGCGTATTCGTGCGAATGATCCTCGCGATCCCGCACATGATCGTGCTCGGGATCATGAGCATCGGCCTCTACATCTGGCTCTTGCTGGGATGGATCCCAATCCTGCTGTTGGGTCGCCAGCCGTCGCTGGTCGTCAAGTTCCTGACCGAGTACTTGCATCGAGCATTCCGAGTCGCCGGCTACGCCATCATGCTGCTGCCGGGCGGTTATCCGCCGCTCGAGCCGGGCGCTCCGACCCCGGTCGACCTCAAGATCGACGTCGAAGGTCGCTCACTGAGCCGCCTCTGGGGCATCCCGTTCGTCGGGCTCTTCGTCCGCTACATCGTGTTGATCCCGCACCTAATCGTGCTGATGATCCTCGGCATCGTCGTGTACATCAGCTTCATCGTCCTGTGGATCCCGATTCTCCTGATGGGCAAGTATCCGAACGCGTTCGCTTCCTTCTACACGGGTGTCTTCCGGTACGGCGCTCGCGTGGCGGCCTACCTCTTCCTGCTCCCGGTTCCGTACCCGCCGTTCTCGTTCAGCTGACGGCCGGCCGCTCGGAGGCGGCTCGGCTGGCAATTCGCGCACCACAACTCGCCGCCGCGGTCATCCGCGGCGGCGAGTTCTTTCCATGCCGCCGCGAGCAACCGCGTCGGGGGCTCTACGGGATTGACACCGCGACAGTCCATGGCCCCATGGGCGCCTATGATGGGCAGGCGAATTCCGCAGCAACCTGGGGAGGTTGAAGACCGTGTCGGATTCCGTTCAGGGGCCGCCCGTTCAGCCATCGGCACCGCCACCGAACGTGAACGTCAACGTCCAAGCCCCGGTAATCGTGGTCGCCCCGCCGAAAGGCCCGGGCATCGGTATCAGGGCAGTCTGGTTCCTGTTCATCGGCTGGTGGCTGGCAGGCTTGGTGATCGCCATTGCGTACATCTGCGCCGTGACGGTCATCGGCTTGCCGTTCGCGTTCTACCTGTTCAACCGGATTCCGACCGTTCTGACCCTGCGCGGGCGTAGCCAGACCTACCAAGCCACGACGAGCGCGGACGGCCGGACGACGTACCTCAACGCGGTAAACATCCCGCAGCGCCCGATGTGGCAGCGCGCCGTCTGGTTCATCTGCATCGGCTGGTGGTTCGGCGCGATTTGGATGTTGGTCGCCTACGTGTTCTGTCTACTCGCGTGCTTCTTCTGCTGGTTGATCCTGCCCCTCGGCCTCCTGCCCCTCGGCCTCATGATGTTCGACCGGACCGGCGGGGTCATGACGCTGATGCGCTACTAGGAGCCTGTAGCGGCATTCGCTCTCGGCGACCGTGATCCCACGTAGGCGGATCCGAACAGCGCGGCCAACGACTTCCTCGACGGGTTGGCCGTCGCCTGAAGCCCGCTACTCCCCTGCCCGCTTCTCGAAATCGAGCGAGGCGGAGTTGATGCAGTAGCGCAGGCCTGTCGGCTTCGGGCCGTCGTCGAAGAGATGGCCCAGGTGCGCGCCGCAGTTCGCGCAGCGCACCTCGGTACGGACCATTCCGAGGCTCGTGTCCCGCCTGGTCGTGACCCTGGCCCTGTCGAGCACGTCGAAGAAGCTCGGCCAGCCGCAGTGGCTGTCGTACTTCTGGGTCGACTCGAAGAGGGTCTGGCCGCAGACAATGCAGCGGTAGCTGCCGGTATCGTGGGTGTCCCAGTAGGCGCCGGTGAATGGCCGCTCGGTGTCGGCCTCCTGCGTGACCGCGTACTGGAGCGGCGTCAGGCGCCGCCGCAGCTCCGCCCTATCGATCTGGGTCGTCATGCGGGCAGTCCTTGGGAGCGCATCGTCGCGATCAGCTCGCCGACGAGCCCCACGTCCTCCGACGTCCGGATGGCGGCGTTGCGGAAGATGAAGCCGCCGAAACCCGCATCCATGTAGCGCCGCAGGATCGCGGCCCCTTCATCAACCAGCACGGGGTTGACCATCGCCCTTCGCTCGACCGGGACTCGCTCCAGGACGCGGGCCTTGTCGGCCTCGCTGGCCACGGGCACGATCGGCACGGACACGGTGCGCAGGACCTCGGACGGATCGCGGCCGATGGCCTCGCAATGGCGGTCAAGGACCGCCAGCTTGGCCGACGCCTCCTCGAATGAACCGAACCAGTTCGTGATGTCGGCGAACCGGGCCGCCAGCTTGAGCGTCCGCTTCTCGCCGCCGCCGCCGACCATGATCTTCGGCCCGCCCGGCTGGATCGGCCTCGGGCAGTTGAGCGCGCGGTCGATCCGGTAGTAGCGACCCTCGAAGCTCGGGCGGTCCTGCGTGAACATCGCCTTGCAGATCGTCAGCGCCTCCTCCAGGCGATCCTCGCGCTCGCCGATCGGCGGGAAGTCGATGCCGTAGCCGGCGTGCTCCGCCTCGTTCCAGGCGGCGCCGATGCCGAGCATCGCCCGGCCCTTCGAGACGATGTCGAGGGTCGTGACCGTCTTCGCCAGCATGGCCGGGTTCCGATAGGTCACTCCGGTGACCATCGTGCCGAGCATGACCCGGTCCGTCCGCGCCGCGATTCCGCCGAGGGCCGTGTACCCCTTGAGCATCGGCTCCGTCTCGGAGCCAACGCCGCCGATCTGGTAGAAGTGGTCCATGACGGTCACGAGGTCGAACCCGGCCGCCTCCGCCGATTGAGCCAGCTCGACGACGCGGTCGAACAGCTTCGAATCCGGCACGCCGGCGAAGGTG